>ERZ1292640.17-Hain-H43-02um-R1-17-length-169297-cov-20_pt1 | contig 169297 bp, 116 predicted proteins | sample MGYA00564404_ERZ1292640 | MGnify/ENA primary metagenome ERZ1292640 (study PRJEB36523, sample SAMEA6512636) | groundwater metagenome | collected 2019-01-08 | study: AquaDiva: Metagenomics assemblies of 32 groundwater samples
GGCTCAGCTCACGGCTGCCTCAGGGAAAGCGGTAAGACTTTCTGGACACCCCACATCGGCCTCCACTGCTCACCATGTTCCATCCTTCGGGGCTATACGAGAAGAGTGGGACGCTGGGGGATGCATATGTGTTCACAAGAGGATTGGACCGACACCTATGGGTTCCTAATCTTTGGGGGAGATCGGACCCTACTTTGCCATGGCGGTATGTCTTCCTGTTGGGATTCGAAGGGCAGCGCAGTCTTCAGACGTACGAACGGTTCGAGCCGAAGTACGTATCTGCCCTGATCGGTAAGCCTGGATATTGGCCCAATTATGAAGGTGTCGCCAGATCTAAGAACGCCGGATTCATTAAGTTGGCTAGTCCGAAGATCATCTGTGCCAACGCCGGGGATGCCGTGGAGACTTGGGCCAGACTCGAGAAGCACCTCGGTGATATGGGGGGTGGCGCGAACACCTGCATCGTCCCGCTGGGGACGAAGCCGCATGCTCTCGGGGGTGGCTTGGCCGCCCTCTCAAGCGGGACAATAGGCGTGCAGTATCTCATGCCGAGCAGCTTCAATGTTAGGGACGTAAAGCGGGGCAAGTACTTGTGGCTCTACAAAGTCCAAATGTGACTGCACTGCAGGAGTCCCACCGATAGAAGTGGCACTTTCCTTCGATCTGCAACCGGTGTCGTCAGGTTTGGTGATTCAGGCTTAGGCCGGGGGAGATCCTCTTCTTACCACTCCGTCGTTCCCGTGAGCGTGATGGCCGGGATGAAGAAACTTCAGTTCTTCCGGAACACGAGCATGTCGATGGATTCGGTCATGGGGCCGGAGCGGGCGCCGGACTTCACGATTTCGTCGATCCGGGCCAGGCCCTTTCGGAACTCCTCGTCGGACAGCAGGCGCAGGGACGAGCAGCCGCGGCTGCGCATCTTCTCCGCGAAGGATCGGAAGTCGGCCGCGAAGACCTGCCGGACGGAGTCGACCGTGACGAAGGAGAAGCCGGCCGAGGCGAAGTCTTCCCTGACCTGCTCGATCGACGGCAGGCGGGCTTCGTCCAGTTCCCGGGAGCCGGTGAAGAAGTCGTAGAACTCGAACCCGGCCAGCCGCCCGCGGAAACTGTTGCGGACGATGGCGACCCCGTTAGGGGAGAGGACCCGCGCGGCTTCCGCGGCGCAGGCCTTGCGGTCCTCGACGTGGTGGATGACCATGGACAACCACGCGAGGTCGAACCGCTCGTCCGTGACCGGCAGGTGCTCGGCCGATCCCGCGAGGTACCTGATCCGGACGGAGGGCCGCTTGATCTCGGCGATCCTCCGCATCTCGACCGCGGGCTCGACCCCGAGGACCTCGGCGTCGAGATGGGAGGCGAAGACCTCGGTGAACCGGCCGGTGCCGCTGCCGATGTCGATGATCCGGGGAGGGCCGCCGGCGGGCAGGTACTTCCTGACGGCGTCCACCCAGACGTTCCGGGTCTCCGGGAGGAGGTCGCGGGAGGCGTCGTAGCTCGCGGCGTGGTCCCGGTCGTACCGGATCTTCTCCGGGACGCTCACCGGCCGGTCCGCCAGACGTGGTCCACGAGGGAGTCAAGGGGGGCGGTCGCCAGCGCGATGGCGGTGTCGCAGACGCCGTAGTAGAGACGCAGGACCCCGTCGTGGACGACGGCGCCGGTGGGGAAGATGACGTTGGGGATGAACGAGCCGTGCTTCTCGTAGTAAGGCTGCGGTTCCATGAGGAAGTCCGGGCAGCGGGCGAGCACCTTGCGGGGGTCGGCGGCATCCAGGATCATGGCGCCCAGCCGGTAGCAGACGCGGTTGATCGTCCGGTCTTCGCGCTGGACGCCGTGGTAGAGAACCAGCCAGCCGCGGTCACAGCGGATGGGGGGCGTGGAACCACCGATCCGGTCGTCCTCCCACGGGAACCGGGGCGCCGCGACCAGCTCCGGCGCGGTCCACGCGCGCAGGTCGTCCGAGAAGCTGACCATGATCCCCGGGTTCTCGGCGCCATGGCCGGTGTCGGTACCAACGTACCCGACGGGCCGTCGCAGGACCGCGTACCGGCCGCCGATCTTCTCCGGGAAGAGGATGACGTCGCGGTCGTCGATCGTCTCGGGCGTGATCCACGAATGGAATGCCCAGTGCACCCGGTCGTCCGAGACCGCCAGGCCCGACCGCGTCTGGTTCGGGGTCGTCGCGGGGTCGAATCCGGGGTAGGAGCGGACCTCGGACCGCGGCACCCCGACCCCGGTGGGAAAGCACGACCACGTGTACGGCCGGAAGGCGAAGGTCATCCAGTACCGGCCGTCGAGGACGGCGAGGCGGGGGTCCTGGACGCTCCCGTGCGGACTGCCCGCCATCTCCGGGGTCAGGACGGGGTCGGGGACGACGTGCTTGAAGGTCACGCCGTCCGCGCTCCCGAGGAGCCCGATCACGCACTGGAACGGGTCGAACCCGCCGGCCGCGCGCTCGTAGAGCCAGAAGCGGCCGTCGTCCCAGAGGACGCCGGGGTTGAAGGTCACCGCCCGCCGCCATGGGAAGAGGCCGGGCCGGACGATCGGGTTGTCGGGATGCCGGGTGAACATGAACGCCGTCCGTGACCATACCACGGGGGCGGGGGAGCGGTCCCGAGGGGGTGCTACAATCCGCGACATGAACGCGGTCGGGACCCGCATCGGCCGGTGGCGGAAGTTCATGAACCCGGCGTCGCCGCCCGGATTCCTGTACATCGTCCGGGAACCCATGCAGGAGGCCGGGATGCCCCCGGCAGTCCGGCCGAGCCACCCCGATCGTGCCGCCTGGATGGCCCACATCCGCTGGCAGTACGACTACCTGCGGCGCCGGACCGGATGGTGGGACGACGACTTCGTGCCGTACCTGAACCTGATGACGGGTACCGAGATCTTTGCCGAGGCCTTCGGGTGCGTCGTCCACCGGCCCGCGGACGACATGCCGTTCGCGCTTGCGTGCGTCTCGACCCCGGCGCAGGCGGCGAAGCTCAGGGTGCCCGAGTTGTCGACGTCCACGGCGGCCCGGATCTTCGACATGGCGGACGAACTGCGCCGGGAGTTCGGGACGGAGCCGCTCCTGCGGCTCGCCGATCTCCAGAGCCCCATGGACGTCACGTCCCTGATCTGGGACAAGAACACGCTCTACGGCGCCATGCTCGAGACGCCGGAGGCGGTCAAGGAGCTCTCGGGCAAGGTGAAGCGGTTCATGACCGCCTTCCTCGACGAGTGGTTCCGGCGGTACGGGACCACGGTCGTCGCGCACTACCCGGACTACGTCATGGAACGGTGCGTGTCGTTCTCCGTGGACGAGGTCGGGGCGGTCTCGCCGGCCATGTTCGACGAGTTCTTCGCGGACGAGTTGAACGAGCTCTCGGACCGGTACGGCGGGCTGGGCGTCCACTGCTGCGCGAACGCGAAGCACCAGTGGGGGAAGTTCCGGCGCTTAAGGGGCCTGCGGTTCGTGAACATCGGGGTGTGGTCGGACATCCGCGAGGTCGCGGCCGCGTTCCCGTCCGTCCTGCACTGGCATAACTGGCGGCCGGAAGGGCCGGTCGAGACGTGGGGGGAGAAGCTGCCGCCGGACACGCGGATCGTGCTCGAGGTATGGGCTCCCGGTCGCGCCCAGGCCGCCGACCTCGCGGGCCGCCTCGCGGCCCTGCGGCAGGAGCTGTCCCCGGGGTTCTGAGTTACAGAAGCCGGAACGATGAGCCGGCGGGGACAAACCAGACGGGGATGTTCGGGAGGGTGCCCTCGAGCAGGCGGGCCAGGTATTCCATGCCCGCCTCTTCCGATGGTTCGTGGCCGAGGACGACGAGCGCGGCGCGGCGGCCCTGCCGGACCGCGTCGCGGACCCACTCGTAGGATTCCCACTCGTGGTCCTCGCCGCAGACGACGGCTTCGACGCCCGGGCGCCTGAGGTCCGCGATCAGGTTCCGCCCGCCGCCGAAGCCCGAATGATAGGCGACGCGGCGGGGGACCAGGCCGGGATCACCGACGACGCGAACGGCGCCGATGCCGAGCCGCCGCTTGGCTGACGCCACGATTCGGCGGACGGACCAGCGCGGGAAGGCGATGTAGCGTGATCCTGCGGGGTGCTGGAACCGGGTCCAGCCGAGCCGGTCGAGTTGGCCCTCGCGCACTCCGTCGGGCCGCCGGTCGTGCCAGGTGTCGTGCGTGCGGTAGACGGCGAGATGGTGGCGCTCGATGAACCGCCTCTTCCTGGCGTAGACGGGGTCGCCGCGGAGCCAGTTCGTCTCGTCGAGGTGGTTGTACCAGAGCGGTTCGTGGGTGACGATCATGTTCGCGCCGAGTCTGGCCGCCGTCTCGAGGACGGCCTGGGTCGGCATGAACGTGACGACGATCCCGCGGACGGGGTCGTTCGGCCGGCCGCACTTGAGGGTGTCCACGGTAACCTTGCGGGGGGCCACGCCCATTCCCGCGTTCATCGTCCGGATCACCTCGGCGATAGTCATGAATCTGCTCCTTTCGCGCGCGCTACCGCTGGATCAGGTCGAGCTCGGCGACGGAGGCGTACGGCTTGCCATTGACCTCGCTGAGCGCTACCAGTTTGAGCCAGCGGGCCCTGGCGGGGGCGGCGAAGCGGACATCCTGGCGGCCGTCGCGGTTCTCGAACCGGCCTTTCGCGACAGGGGTCCCCCAGGCCTTGCCGTCGGCGCTGACGTAGACCTCGTAGTCCGCGATCCGGCCGTTCTCGTTCCAGTGGCGGGCCGTGTAACGGACCCCATTGAACTCGACCGTCTTCCCGAGGTCGACGACGAGTTCGTGCGGGTGCGCGGGGGCATCCGGGCTCCAGCGAGAATGCCAGAAGCTGTGCGGGTCCCCGTCGACGGCCATATCCGGCTCGTTGCCGTCGGGCTGGAAGCTGTCGGCCGTGGCCTTCCACTCGCCCAGCCCGGCGGGATACGCGAAGAGGCCTTCGAGGGGAGGCGCTCCGGGTTCCTCCGCCTTCCACGGCGCGACCGTGCCGTCGGAGCCCGGCCCCGCGAGCGCCGGCAGGGGACGGCGCGGCGGGACCCGGCGGGCGAGGGAGGAGACGTCCTTCACCGGCTTCGAGAGGATGTTGAGGCAGTAGCCGAACCGCACCGGGTCCGACCACACGATGTACGGATCCATCGGACGCGGGCCGCACGAGGCCGAGCCCACCCCGAGCGTCTTCGCGGCGAGGACGAGGACGGTGGCCCGGCTGGGCGGCAGGTCGACCGAGTACGGAGGCGGTTCGAGAATCTCATCCGCGTAGGGAAGCGCGGACGCCTGCATCGGCTTGTCCGGCGAACTCGCGACGAGCCCCGCGCCCTTGGCGTCCGTCAGCGCCATCCAGGCGACGTCCTCGTGGTTCCCGCACTCCATCGGCTTCGCATACGGCGTGAGCTGGTCGGCCACCGACGACTCGTAGAATCCCACGTCGGACCCGCGCTGGCGATCCGCGTAGTTCTCCATAGGCCCCCGGCCGACGTACGCGACCCGGCTCAGCCGCTTGTCGAAGCTCATGCGGATGCCGACCCGGGCGAGCGCGATCCGGCGGCCCCGCGGCGAGACGGCGTGGTCCGCGACGATGGTGCCGTCGCCGTAGACGGTGTAGACGGCGGCGTGGTTCACGCCCCAGTTCCGCTTCCCCTCGCCGAACGTCGAGAGCTCGATTCGGACGGACGCGGGGGTGAGGCGCACGGCGCGCGACGAAAGCGTCCGCCACGCGAGCGCCCTCAGCCCGTACCGCTTCCACCCCTCGTCGGCCCAGTCGTCGTCGTTCCGGTGCGGCGCGCGCCAGAGGTGCAGCCGCGGCCCGCCGTTCTCGACGAGAAGGTTCGCGCCCCCGGCGGCCAGCCGGGTGATCGTGCCCGCGGCCCGGTCCACGACCAGCTCGAAGCCGCTGCCGGTCACGATGATCCAGTTCGGATCCACGGAGAGCTCGACGGGCTTCATCCCGGCGGGGTTGATCGCGGGGGCGGGAAGCGCGGCCGGCAGGGGGAACTGGGCTGCCGCCAGCTCGAGCCCCTTCGGGCCCCAGGGCCGGTCCTCGGCGAGCGCGAAAGAGACGCGGAGGAAATACTCCACGCCCGGCTTCGCCTTGAACTTCTTCAGCGGCAGGGCCACTACGGCTTCCTGGCCGGGGCCGAGCGCGGGCACGGCCAGCTTGCCCTGGTCCACTACCACCCCGTCGCCCGCGACCTCCCACGATCCGCGGAACGCCGACAGGTCGATGAACTGGTACTTGTTCCGGAGCCGGATCCTGCCCGACGCCGCGTCCACGGCCTCGATCCCGATCCACTGGTACGCGCGCTTCATCTCGGGGTAGTGCGGCTTCGGCGTCCGGTCGTGCCAGACCACGCCCTTGTGGATGAAGTACCAGTCATTCGGCACTTCCCCGAACCCGCCCCCGTACGCCAGGTAGGGCCGGCCGGGCTGGCGCAGGTTCCAGAGGCCCTGGTCCTGCCACTCCCAGATCGCGCCGCCCATGATCGCCGGGTAGCGGTCGAAGACGTCGTTGTAGTCGCCGATCGAGCCCATGGAGTTGTTCATCGCATGGGCGTATTCGCACATGTAGTAGGGCTTCGTGAAAGAAGGGTCCTGGGCGATCCGGGCGACTTCGTCGGGGTGCGTGTACATCTGGCTGTCCACGTCGGCGGGGTTATCCTTGCCGATATCCCAGCTCTGGTAGTGGACCGGCCGGGTGGGGTCGAGCGCGCGGACGGCCTCGAGGGCCTTGACGAAGCTCGAGCCCCCGCCGTTCTCGTTGCCGAGCGACCACATTATCACGCTGGCGTGGTTCCGGAAGTTGACCGTGTTCGCCACGTTCCGGTCCACGATCGCGGACGTGAACCGGGGGTCGCGGTCGAGGACGCCGTACGTGCCGTGGCACTCGACGTTGGCCTCGGCGACCAGCCAGAGCCCGTATTCGTCGCAGAGCTCGTACCAGCGCGGGTCGTCCGAGTAGTGGCAGGTCCGGACGTGATTGCAGTTGCCCTGCTTGAGTACCTCGATATCCCGGATCATGCGCGCCTCGCTGATGACGTGGCCCGTGTCCGCCCAATGCTCGTGCCGGTTGGCGCCCTTGAGCTTGACGGGGACCCCGTTGACCGTGAAGATGCGGCCCTTGATCTCGACCTTGCGGAACCCGGTGCGGCAGGACAGGTACTCGTCCGCCTTCCGGCCGTCGCCGAGGGCGAGCACGGTCGTGTAGAGGACGGGGGTCTCGGCGGTCCACTTGGCGGGGGCGGTGACGGGCACCCGGAGGACGGCCTCATGCTTGCCGCCGGGCGCCAGCGCCGGGACCGGAAGCTCGGCGGCGGCGCCCGCGACCGGGCGTCCCTTCGGGTCGAGCAGGACGACCGAGAGCTTCCGCGCCGGCGAGGGCGAGTTCCCGGAGTTCTTGACCTTCGCGGTCACTTCGAGGACGGCGTCCCGGTAGCCGGCGTCGAGGTCGGTCCGGACGAAGAAGTCCCGGACATGGACGGCGGGCGCGGTCCAGAGCGTGACGTTCCGCGTGATGCCGGAGAGACGCCACTTGTCCTGGTCCTCGAGGTAGGACCCCGCGCAGTACCGCCAGACCTCGACCGCGATCGTGTTGCGGGCCCCGGGCTTCACATGGGCCGTCACGTCGAACTCGGCCGCGTTCTTGCTGTTGACACTGTAGCCGACGTAGGCGCCGTTGATCCAGAGGTAGAAGGCCGAGTCCACGCCGTCGAAGGCGAGGTAGATCCGGCGTCCGCTCCACGCGGCGGGGACGTCGAAGTCGCGCCGGTAGGAGCCCACGGGGTTCCGCTCCTCGTAGGCCGTGTACTCGCGCGGCGGCTCGGACATGACGTGCGGCGGATCGATCCGGAACGTATACCCGATGTTCTTGTAATACGGGGTCCCGTAGCCGTGGACCTGCCAGCAGGCGGGTACGGGCAGATCCGCCCAGCGGGCGACGTCGAATGCGGGCTTCCAGAAATCCGCGGGGCGCTGTTCGGGCCTGGCGACCCAGTGGAACTTCCAGACGCCGTTCAGGCTGCGGGCCCACGCGGAGGCGTGCCGATCGGCGGCGGCGGCCTCCTGGAGGGTCGGGTAGGGCATTGACGTGGCGTGCGCCTGGAGCTTGTTGACGCCAAGACATTGCGGGTCCTCGATCTCGGGCGGGATGGGGGCGGCACCGGCCGCCCAGGCGTGGACCGCGGTGGCCATCAGGAGGACCGGGGCCAGCACGTCGAAACGGCCGGGTGGGCGGATGACTGACGATCCATCGTCTGCACCTCCTGCTATGGTTCAGAATGCCCGAGAGGCATAATATAGCCTTTCCGGCCCGCCGCCTGCGCGGCGGGTCGCGGGTTTCAAGGAGGCGGAAGGAACATGACGGGGAAGACCATCGTGGTGACCGGAGCGAGCTCCGGGGTCGGCCAGGCGACGGCACGTGAGCTGGCGCTCTTGGGGGCGCGCGTCGTCATGATCAACCGGGGCGGGCCGAAGGCGGACGCCACCCTCAAGGAACTGCAAAAGGCGCTCGGGCCCGACCGGGTCGAGATGCTGACCGGGGACCTCTCCTCCCAGACTTCCGTCCGGGAGGTGGCGGCGAAGTTCCTGGAGTCGCACGACCGGCTGGACGTCCTGGTCAACAACGCCGGCATGATATTCCCGTCCCGCGAAGTCACGTTCGACGGTCTTGAGCGGACGTTCGCGTTGAACCACCTCGGGTACTTCCTCCTGACGGAACTCCTCCTCGACCTCCTCAAGAAGAGCGCGCCCGCCCGGATCGTGAACGTCGCGTCCGAGGCCCATCGCATGGTCAAGGGGATGAACTTCGACGACCTCCAGTCGGCGAAGTCGTACCACCCGTGGAACGCCTACGGGCAGTCGAAGCTGGCGAACATCCTGTTCACCCGGGAGCTGGCCCGGCGGCTCGAGGGGACCGGGGTCACGGCGAACAGCCTCCACCCCGGGTTCGTGAGTACCGGTTTCGGGCGAGACCTGACCGGGATGCACCGGTTCGTCCTGGGGCTCCTGCGGCCCTTCGCCATGATCTCGCCCCAGCAGGGCGCTCGCACGCCGGTCTATCTCGCCTCGTCGCCCCAGGTGGAGGGTCTGTCGGGGCGGTACTACATCAAGCGCCGGCCCGCCTCGCCGTCGCCGGCGGCGCGGGATGATGCGGCCGCGCGGCGCCTCTGGGAGGTCAGCGTCCAGCTCACCCGCCCGATCGTCTAGCCTCACGGGAGGTCAGCCCAGGTCGGCGATGACGGTGACGGTGCGGCCGGCGGGGGAGAGCGGGATCACGTTGCCGGCCGCGGGGGTCCCGTCCACGGTCAGCGAGGTCACGCCTTTGCAGACGCCTTTCGGGTTCCGGACCTCGATGCGGTACTCCGTGCCCCGGAACCGTCGGGCGACCGTGAAGCCCGGCCAGCCCTTCGGGATGCACGGGTCCACGACGAGCCCGTACCAGCCGGCCCGGATCCCGAGGATGCCCTCGGCGGCGGCTTTGAGGGTCCAGGCCGCCGTCCCCGTCAGCCACGAGTTCTTGGCCTCGCCGAAACACGGGGCGTCCGGTCCCGCGATCATCTGCGCGTAGGCGTAGGGCTCGCACCGGTAGGTCTCGATCGAGTCCTCCTTGGCCGAGGGGCAGATGCTGAGGTAGTACTCGAGCGCGCGGTCGCCCTCGCCGAGCAGGCACCACCCCAGGTGGATCCAGGTGTTGTTGTGGCAGAAGACGCCCGCGTTCTCCTTGACCCCCGGCGGATAGCTCGTGATCTCGCCCAGCTCGAGGTGGTACTCGGAGTACGCGGGCTGCTGGAGGACGACGCCGTGCGGCGTGAAGAGCATCCGGTGGACGCTCTCGAGAGCACCGCGGGCGCGCCCGTTGTCCACCCCGGCTCCGCCGAGCACGCACCAGCCCTGGCTCTCGATGAAGATCTTCCCTTCGGCGCATTCCTTCGACCCGATGGGCCGGCCCTGGGAGTCGTAGGCGCGCCGGTACCATTCGCCGTCCCAGGCGGTATCCTCCACCACCGCGAGCATGGCGGCGCGGCGATCGTTCATCCGCGCCGCGTCGGCGTCGCGGCCGAGGAACGAGTAGAGATCCGCCATTTCGCGACTCGCGTGGAGGAAGAGCCCCGCGATCATGACGCTCTCCGCCTTGCCCCCGGAGATGTCCCCCGCGGTCTGGAAGCTCTCGTTGGGTTCCTTCGAGAAGCAGTTGAGGTTGAGGCAGTCGTTCCAGTCCGCGTGGCCGATGAGCGGGAGCCCGTGGGGGCCCCGGTGGGAGAGCGTGAATGCGATCGAGGTCTCGAGGTGATGAAGGAGCGAGTCCGTGCTCCCCGGCCGGTCCGCGTACCCGCATGGCGCGTCCAGGATCGAGGCGTCGCCGGTCTCGCGGACGTACGAGCACGTGGAGAGAATGAGCCAGAGGTGGTCGTCGTAGAACCCGCCCCCGACTTCGGCGTTGCCCTTCTTCGTGAGCGGCTGGTACTGGTGGAAGCAGGTGCCGTCGGCGAGCTGGGTGGCGGCGAGGTCCAGGATGCGCTGGCGGGCCCGGTCCGGGATCATGTGCACGAACCCGAGGAGGTCCTGGTTGCTGTCGCGGAATCCCATCCCGCGCCCGATCCCGGTCTCGAACAGGCTCGCCGACCGCGAGAGGTTGAAGGTGGCCATCACCTGGTACTGGTTCCAGGCGTTGACCATCCGGGCCAGGTGCTCGTTGGGGCACGCGACCTGGAATCCGTCGAGGAGCCCGGTCCAGAAACCGTTGAGCCTCCCGAAGGCCTCGTCCACGGCGCCGGGCTTCGCGTACTTCGCGACGAGCTCCCGGCCGAGCGTCTTGTTCATCACGAACGGCGCGTCGAACTTCGGCGTCTCGCCCTGATCGACATAGGCGAGGACGAACGCGAAGGTCTCCTCGGCCCCGGGGGCCAGGTCGAGCGCGATCTCGTGGGCGCCGACCGGATTCCATCCGAACGCGCGGCTGTTCGTGCAGTGCCCGTTGAAGGGGACCTTTGCCTCGTGGAGCCCCTCGTGGACCCCGACGAAGGCGTCGCGGCTCGTGTCGAATCCCGCGACCGGCTTCGTGCACCCGAAGAGCGTGTAGTGGTTGCGGCGCTCGCGATACTCGGTCTTGTGGAAGATCGCGGAGCCCTCGATCTCGACCTCGCCGATCGAGTACGTGCGCTGGTAGTTCGAGGCGTCGTTGAGCGCCTCGTAGAAGCAGAACTCCTGGAACGAGAACAGCCGTGGCGTCTTCCGCGCCCCGCTCCGGTTCCGGACGGTGACCCGCCAGACCTCGACCGTCTCGCCGGGCGGGATGAAGAACAGGCATTCGACCTCGAGGCCGCCTTTAGCTCCCGTGATCCGCGTGTAGCCCATCCCGTGGCGGCACTCGTAGGAGTCGAGGGCCGTCTTGACCGGCTTCCAGGCGGGGTTCCAGACGGCCCCGCCGTCGTTCACGTAGAGACAGCGGCCCCCGGTGTCCAACGGCACGTTGTTGTACCGGTACCGCGTCAGCCGCCGCAGGCGCGCGTCCTTCCAGAACGTGTAGCCGCCGCCCGTGTTGGTGCAGAGCCCGAAGAAGTCCTCCTGCCCGAGATAGTTGAGCCACGGCAGGGGGGTGTCGGGGCGCGTTATCACGTACTCGCGTTTCGCGTCGTCGAAGTGCCCGTAGGGGTTCATCGTGAATTCCTGCCCACAAGGGTATCATGGCGGGGATGGAGAGGATGACCGGACTGTACCTGGGCGTGGACGGGGGAGGCAGCAAGACCGCGGGCGTGCTCGCGGAGGCGTCGGGCCAGGTCCTGGCGAGGGTCCGGCTGGGCGGGTCCGCGATCCTGGCGCAGATGCCGCCGCGCTCGCGGGAGGCGCTCGCGGGGACCGTGCGCTCGCTCTGCCGGCAGGCCGGGGTGCGCCCGGGGGACATCACGCGGGCGGGGGTCGGGCTCAACGGCATCGACTTCGGGTGCGAGTTTCCGGGCCAGCTCCGGCAGGTTTCCGCCGCGCTCGGGATCCCGGCGCGCAGGATCATCCTCGTCAACGACGCGATCCCGGCGCTCTGGGGCGCGACCGACGAGCCCGCGGCGGCACTCATCCAGCACGGCTCCGGGTGGACGGCGGCGTGGCGGCGGCGACCCGGCGGCGAGCGCCTCTTCGACCACCTCGCGGCCGGGCATCCCTTCGACATCAGGTACGAGGTCCTGCCGCTCGTTTCCCGCATGCTCGACGGGCGGGCGGAGCGCACGGCGCTCGCCGACCGGGTGCTCGGGTATTTCCGGGTGCCGGCCCGCCGCTGGCCCGAGGCGGTCTTCCGCGGGGCCCTGCCGTGGTCCCGGCAGAAGCTCATCCCGACCCTGATCTGGCGGGCGTATCTGGCCGGAGACCGCGGAGCGCTATGGCTTGCCCGCCGCGCGGCCGCGGACTACGCGGCCGCGGCGTGCGCCATGATCCGGAAGACCGGTTCCCCGCGCGCGTTCGTCGGGCTCGGCGGGGGGGTCATCAACGGCGCACCGGAACGTTTCCGGCGGCTCGTTGCCCGGCTGGTTCACGAACGATTCCCGCGCGCGCCGGTGGGCCGTCCGGCGCGGCCGCCCGAGATCGGGGCGGCGGTGATGGCCATGTCTACCGGCCGCCCGGGGGTTCTCCGCCCGAGAGAGTGACCTCGATCTCGGCCGCCTCGGTGTCGAACGACTGCCCCGTCGCGGGATCCACGGGCACCACTCTGTAGATGTAGCGCCCGGGAGTCCCGGTCAGTGCGATCAAGGGCTCCGCGGCCGGCCGTTCCGTCACCATGCTCCAGCGCTGATCCGCGGCCGGCTTCCTGTAGACGAAGTACGCGGCCGCCCGGCCGGTCCAGCGGAGCACGGGGACTCCACTCTCCTGCGCGACCTCGAGGTTCCGGATCAGGGGAACGTGCCGGCTGACGAACCGGGCCGAGAGTTCGAACCGCTGGGATGAACCCAGGTCGCCGGAGGACACGCTCGCGTAGTCCACGCGGAAGGCGACGCCGGGGGCGATCGAGGCCGGGGTGCGAAGCCCCACCCCGAAGGTCGGGCCGGCCGTCTGGCCCGTTCTCCAGCCGCCGCGCAGGCTTACGAGGTCGAACGCCGTGAGTTCGAGCCCGGCGTTCGTTCCGAAGGGAGCGTCCCGGCCGAGCCCCAGGTCCGCGGCCGCGACCCCCTTGAGGTCCGACCCGAGGTCCCGCCGCAGGCTGGTGCCCAGCACCCAGCGCACGGGAAGAGGCCGGCCCGCCCCCGCGCCAGCGGCCTCGCCTGCGTTGTCCATGAGCACACCGGCCCGCAGTCCCTCGACCGGGAGGTCCGCGAGCGCGCCGAGCGAGATCCCGATTCCGGCGAGCGACCCCCGGCTCAACTGCTGGTTGACGAACTTGAGGCTCCCCCCGGCCATGACCTGCCGGAAGCCGAGGGCGGGCCGCAGGGACGTGCCCCAGCCGGCCGTCAGGTAGAGGTCGCGGGCCGTCGTGGACCCCGCCGGTGCGCCCGGGAGCGAGTCCGGGCGCTCGGGGAACCTCGGAAGATCTCCGTAGTCTAGTGTGGCGACCCCGATTGCCAGGGTGCCGAGCGCGCCGAAGGGTTGAGCGTACCCGAGCATCTCGTAGCTCGTGTCGACGAGGTACTGCGTGTGCAGCGCGCTGATCTCGGCCGCCGGGAGTCCCGCCAACCCGGCGGGGTTCCACTCGAGCGCGTTGAGATCGTCCGCGAGCCCGGTGAACGCGCAGCCCATGGCCGCGGGCCGCGCGCCCGTCGGAATCCCGAGTCCGGCGCCGGCCGAGGTGCCCGGCCCCCCCGCGGCGGCGGGCGCGGCCGCAACGGCGACTGCGACGAGGAATCCCTGGAGTCTAACGGGACACCTCGAACTTCCCCCTGCGGAGGCCCCCGGCCGGGGCCTTCATGACCCAGAAGTAGACGCCGGGCGCGACCCGGGAGCCGGAGTCGTTGCGCCCGTTCCAGATCGCGAGCCCGATGTGGTCGCCCTTGACCGTCCGGACGAGGTTGCCCGAGGTCGTGTAGATGCCCACCTCGGTGAACGCCGGCATGCGCCGGAACTTGAGGCCTCCCATGAGCGCGGCGTCCGGGTCGAATGGCGTCGGGTAGACGATCGCGTCCCGGAGCGACCCCGCGGACTCCGCGATGGACACGGGATTCGCCGTGGCCTCCGGCGTCGTGATCCCGGCCGCGACGGCGGTGTCGCGGAAGGTGACGATTCCGCCCCGGGTGGACCGGAACATCCACGAGAATGACGCCGACTCGCCGGGGCCCAGAGCCGCCACCGGGGCGGGCACGGGGCCCGTCAGTCTGACCACGGCGCCATCCCCGTCCACGGCCAGCGGGCCGGGGCCGGCGCCCGCGAGGACGAACCGTCCGGTGTTGCTCACGGTCATGACGAGCGAGATCTCGCGGTCGAGCTCGACGTCGGCCGGGGAGGCGACGAAGGACACGACGACGTAGCGCGGCGAGCCGATGGAGAGCGTCGAGGCCGCCGTCCCCGTCACGGTGCGCAGCGAGTTGGCGTCCGTGCCGTTGATGACCGCGGTACCAGTGGCGGCGCCCTCGGCGCCCGCCGTCAGCGTCCAGGTCCAGGTCACGGTCTGGCCCGAGTTCAGCCCGACGGGGACGGGCGGCGGCGAGGCGGTGACGGTCACGCCGCCGAGCCCGGAGAACGCGGGCACCGGCGGCAGGACCCCGAGGGCGGCAGCCTGCCCGGTGTTGGTGACGGTCAGCGTCACCAGTAGCGAGGCGCCCGTGTCTACCCGGCCTGGCAGGAACACGAGGGCGGCCGAGAAGGCGGCACCGGCCTGGATCGTGCCGGCCTGGTTCGTGCTCGTGAAGACCCGGGCGAGGCTGTTCGCGTCGTACCCGCCGGCCGAAAGGCTGAACGTGATCGGGCCCGCGCCGACGGGCGACCACGTCCACGCGAAGGTGGCGCAGGTCCCGCCCGGGATCGTGAGGGGGCCCGAAGGGGCCGGGCCCGTCACGGGGGTCACGCGGGACGGGTCCGATAGCGCGACGCCGGGCGCGACGAGCGTGGCTGCCGCCTCGCCCGTGTTCGAGACCGTGAGCCAGACGGTCGTGTATTGCCCGGTCGAGACGACGGCCGGCGAGATCGCGGAGGAGGCGGCGAGGGCGGCGGGGGCCTGGATCAGCTCCGTCGTCGTGACGACGGGACCGGTGGAGACCGTGAGCCCGGAGCCGGCATCCGTCCCCGTCACCGTCGCCGTGAGCCAGACGTTGCCGGGGAGGGTCCCCGTGAACGTCCACGTGAAGACGGCGCCGGTCGCCGCCGCGAGGACGAGCGGCGGGGCGGGGAGGGGGCCCGAGGCGAGCACGGCGCCGCCGGGCCCGCCCGCAGTGAAGGTGCCCGGCGTCACCCCGAGCGCCGTGGCCTCCCCCGTGTTCGTGACCGTCATGACGACGAGGAAGGACTGCCCCGCGCTCCGGGGCGTTGGCCCGGCCTGGAGCGCGGCGAGGAGCCTGGCCGGGGTCGTGATCGAGGTGCCGGCCTGGCCCGTGCCCTGGACGGCGGGACCGCTGCACGAGACGCCGGAGGCCGTCAGGGAGAATGTCGCGATTCCGGAGCCGGAGGCGGAGAAGGTCCAGACGAAGGTCTGCATCCCGCCCGCCGGGACCGGCACGGGGCCCGCCGGGACAGGCCCCGAGATCAGGGCGGCCCGCGCCGGGGGGGAGACCGCGGCGGCCCCCGAGACGAGAGCGGCCGTGTCGGTGCCCGTGTTCGTGACCGTGAGCACGACGCTGAACCAGGAGCCGGTCGAGGCCGCGGGCTGGACGGACGCCGCCCCGGCGAGGACGGGGGCGAGCGAGAAGGACGTCGTGTTGCCCGGCTGCGCCGTCGACGCGCAGCCGGCGCTCCCGGCGGCGAAGGGCGCGTTCGGGACGGCGCCGGGCAGGCACGAGCCCACCTGTCCCGTGATCGTGAAGGTCAGGACAGCCGCGGGCGTGAACGAGAGCGCGTTGTGGGTCCAGGTAAAGAGCGTGCCCGACGCCGCCTGCGTGATTGCGGCCGCCGCCCACCCGCCCGGCTGGTCGCCCGCAGGGAGCGTGATCGCCGGGTTCAGGGTGTCCGTCACGGTCAGGCTCGTCAGCGTGGCGACGCCCGTGTTCGCGACCACGATTCGGTAGGTGACGGGGCCGCCGGCGGTCGGGGAGGCCGGCGACCGGGTGTGGGTCACCGTGAGTCCCGCGGTCAGGGGCGCGACGGGACCCGCCACCCCGTTCGTGAAGCCGCGGTCCCCGGCGCAGACCGAGCCCGCCTCGACCCAGGCCGTGTTCGTGATCGCGCCGGGGGTGCACGTCACGCCCAGAAGCCCCGTGACCGTGAACGTGAAGCTCTGGCCGGGCGCGAGCCCGCCCGGGATCGTGGTCGCGGACCAGACGTATCGGGTGCCGGACGGGGCCACCCCCGTGATCGCGGGTGCGCCCATGGACGCGGGCTGATCCGCGGCCTGGGCGATGAGGTCCGCCGGCACCGTGTCGGTCACGGTGAGGTCCGTGATCGTGGCGGCCCCGGTGTTGGTCACCCGGATCGCGTAGGCAACGGGGGTGCCCGTCGGCAGGAACGTGCCGGACGCCGGGACCTGGGTGAGCGTCCTGGCCACGCTCAGGGACGCGGGCGAGACCACGGAGCCCACCGGGGGGACGTTGGCCGCGAACCCGGGAATCTCGGCGCAGTTGGTGGCGTCCCGCGCAGCGACGTAGGCCGTGTTGGAAACCGGCGTGGCCGCGCATACGAAGCCCATCCGGCCGTCGATCGTGATCGTCGCCACGCCCGCGGGTCCCGGAACCGCGGGCGCCAGGCCCAGCCCCGCCGCCTCCCACACGTACCGCGTGCCGGTGCCGGCCACGCTCGTCACCGCCGGCGCCGGGAAGCCGGGCTCGGTCGTGACCACGTCCTGCACCAGCGGGGAGACCGTGTCCACGATCGTGAGCGAGTCGATCACGACCTCGCCCGTGTTCGTGACCTGGATCTGGTACTGCACCGGGGAGCCGATGCCCTGCCCGCCGGTCTGCGTCTTGAGCGCCGCGAACGACATCGTGGGCATGCTCAGGATGAAGCCCGTGACGTTGGACGCCTCGGTCGTGGCCGGCACGCAGTCGGACTCCGCAGTCACGTAAGCCGTGTTGGAAACCGCCGTCTGCAAGCAGACCGAGCCCACGGTGCCGTCGAGTTCGAAGGTGACACTGGCGCCCGGATTGAACGTCCCCACGCTGATCCAGCTGTAGATCGTGCCGGACGCGGCCTGGACCACCGGCTGCGCCGCGAACCCGCCCGGGGTCACCTGCGTCACTGCCCCGACCACCGCCGAGAGCGTGTCCACGACGACGACGTTCAGAAGCGTCGCGTTCCCCGTGTTCGTCACCTGGATCGTGTAAGTGACCGCCGCGCCGGCCGCCGGCGACGGTGGGGTCTGCGTCTTCACGATCGACAGCCCGGGCACCGGCGGCAGGATCACGGAGCCGGCCGCGGGCGCGAGGGCCGACGACCGCGTACAGGACATCCACCCCGTCGCGTAAGCCGTGTTCGACAACTCCGTGGAGGCGCACACGAGCCCCGCCGCGCCGTCTATCCGGAACGTGAGCGTGTTCCCCGGCGCCAGCCCGAGCCCCGTCCCCGACCAGGCGTACCTCGTTCCCCCGGCGACCGACGCGACGACGGGAGCCGCCCAGCCGCCGGGTTCCGTGGTGACGGCGTTCGCGACGACGGGCGAGACCGTGTCCACGACGATGAGATCGTCGATAGGGGTGCCACCCGTGTTCGTGACGTCAATCTGGTAAGAGACCGGCTCCCCGATCCCCGTCCCGCCCGTCTGCGTGTTCACGCACGAGATCGAGAACGAGATCCCGGCCACAAGGAATCCCTCGACGTTCGAGGCCGCCTCGGAGGCGCCGCAGGCCGCCGTGCCGAAGGCGTATCCGGTGTTCGAGACCGGCGTGTCAGCGCAGACGTCCCCGACGATCCCATCGAGCTGGAAGGTCAGGCTCGTCCCCGGGAAGAACGGCCCCGTACTCTCCCAGCTGTAGATCGTCCCCGACGCGCCCTGCACGACCGGCGAGGCCGCGAAGCCCAATGGGGTCGTGAGCACGGCGCCCGTCACCTCCGGCGCGACCGTGTCCACCACGACCACGCTGTCGAGCGTGGCCGACCCCGTGTTCGTCACCTGCAACTGGTATTGCACGGGGTTGCCCGGCGTCCCCGGCGTCTGCGTCTGCACCACCGACAAGGACGCCGCCGGCGGCTCGAGCACGGCGCCCGAGACCCCCGAGAACATGTCCGTCCACCCCGCCGCGGCCGTAGCCGATGCATAGGCCGTGTTGGAGACCGCCGTCTGGGCACAGACGAACCCGACCGCCCCGTCGACCGTGAAGGTCAGCGTGCTCGCGGGGTTGAACGTCAGTCCCGTCGCCGCCCACTCGTATCGCGTGCCCGATGCCACCGACGTCACGGCCGGAGCGCTCCACCCGCCCGGTTCGGTCGTCGTCACGTTCTGGAGCACGGATGAGACCGTGTCCACGACGACCAGGTCCGTGATCACGTTCCCGCCCACGTTGGTCACCGCGATCTGGTATTGCACCGGCGCTCCGACCCCCTCGCCCCCGGTCGCCGTCTTGACCACCGTGATCGCGGGGGGCACCGAGTAGACGATGTCGTCCCAGATGGCCTGGTTCGCGCTGCCCCCGCCCCCCGACCAGTACGAAAGGATCAGCCGGTCCTGGGCGCCGGTCCCAATCGTCATCACGCTGCCGGAGTACGATGGCGTTCCGCTTCCGTCAATGTAGAGGTCTATCGTTCCGAAGGGAGACTGGACCATCCGGTACGTGTGCGCGACTCCCGGGGTGACGGTGCCGCCGGAGGACCAGTAACCGACCGAGTCGTCCACGTAGACGTTGCCGAACATGTCAACCCATACGCCCCAGTTCTCGGTCCAGTCGTCCACGTCGCACGCGTATATCCCCGAGTACTCGTCCGTCACCTGCAACTCCCAGGTCACGGTGCAGTAGCTGGACCACGGGACGAGCTGCCGGTACTCCGTGATCCCGCCCGGCACCCCCGAGAGGGAGAGGCTCTGCGCCCCGTTGAGGACAGTCGTGTTCTCGACGTCGAACGTCCCCGCCGTGTGGTTCATGGAGGAGAACCACCCGTTCTGGCCGTTCAAGTCGCCCAGCGACTCGGACTCGAAGTCGTCCACGAACGCGGCGGCCGGGGAGGCCGCGACCATGGCAAGGACGAGGACGAATGCGCGCCCCATTGGCCCTATCCTACTCCCTCTACGGCATCATGGGTTCATGATTTGGGAAGGGCTGAGCGACTAAAGGCCCGGCGGGCGCGGACGCTTGCCGCCGCGCCGGAAGCTCCAGGCCAGCAGTGGCGGCGTCATCATCGCGGTCACGAAGACCATGACAACGACGGCGGCGTAGGCGTCGGGCCCGACGATGGGCGCGCCGGCGATGATGAGGCCCGCGCCAAGGCTCACGACGATCAGGCTTACCTCGCCCCGGGGCATCATGCCGGCCGCGACCGCGAGCGGCTTCAGGCGTCGGTCGAATACCCCGGCCGCGCACGCGAGTTTTCCGAGGACGGCCGCCACGGTCAGTCCAAGTGCGAGTCCGGCCACGCCGGGCCGCGCCAGCGCGAAGATGTCGGTCCGCGTGCCCACGAGCACGAAGAAGACCGGGGCGAGGAACGACGAGATGGGCCGGATGAGGTGCTCCAGCGGGCGCTCGCCCCGGTCCAGGAAATCCTGGTAGTGGACCTTCTTGAGGATCAACCCGGCCGCGAACGCGCCGATGATCGGGGCCAACCCCGCGACCGAGGCCAGCCATGCGAGCGCGAAGCAGAATCCCAGACTCGAGGCCAGCAGGACCCCATGCACGGGAAGACGCGAGGCGAGGGCAAAGAACCCGGGCGATAGCGCGGACCCGATTACGAGGGAGCCGACCAGGAATGCCGCGGCCTTGGCCAAGATCATGCAGATGCCGGCGATCGTCAGGGTCCCGCCCCCGGCGGCGGCCGCGGCCGCGCCGGCGACGGTGGCGAGGAGCACGAGGCCGAGGACGTCGTCGAGGACGGCGGCGCCGAGGATGATCCGGGCCTCCGGCGTCCGGAGCAGGCCGCGATCCCGGAGGACCCGGACCGTGATCCCGATGCTCGTGGCCGTGAGGGCCACTCCGAGGAAGGCGTGCACGTACGGGCTGGCGGCCGGCAGAAGCAGGGACGCCGCGCCCCACCCCAAGGCGAACGTCGCGGCCGTGCCCAGGCCGGCCACGAGGAGGGCCGAGGGTCCGACGTGAAGCATCTCGGCCACCGTGGTCTCGAGCCCCGCCTCGAAGAGCAGGAGGATCACGCCGAGCTGTCCGAGGAACGCGATGAGCGGCGAGTCCGTGAGCGGTCCGGCGATCCAGGCGAACGCCGCGGTGCCGACGACGACCCCGGCCAGGATCTCGCCGAGCACGGGCGGCTGGCCCAGCCGGGCCGCGAGTCCGGCCCCCAGCTTCGCCGCCAGAAGGACCAGGGCGAGCTGGAGGAATATGGTGCCGGGATCGCCGGGGTTCATCACCGAGTAAGGATACATCATGGCGAGGGCAGGGGAGGCCTATCCGCCCGGGCGGGGCCTGGACTGTCTGCAGCCTGCGGAGGGGGTATCATGGGGCCATGCTCTGGGAAGAACTGACTGCGCCGCGGTTCCGGAAGGCCGTCCGGGAGTCCCGGGGCGTCTGCCTGGTCCCGATCGGGGTAATCGAGAAGCACGGCGAGCATCTGCCGCTGGGCACCGACCTCTACGAGGGCCGGCACGTGGCGATCGAGGCCGCGAAGCGGGAGCCCGTCGTCGTGTTCCCGCCGTACTTCTTCGGGCAGATTCACGAGGCCCGGCACCAGCCCGGCGCGATCGCGGTCGGCGGGAGGCTGCTTCTGGACCTCCTCTTCGAGGTGTGCGCCGAGATTTCGCGCAACGGGATGAAGAAGATCATTCTCCTGAACGCGCACGGGGGTAACAACGATTTCCTCGGGTTCTTCGCCCAGCTCGCGCTCGAGCGGGAGCTCGATTACTCCCTGTACCTGCCGGGGCTGGGCGGGCGGATGACCGAAGCCGAGCGGAAGCTCTTCACCGACAAGTACGACGGCCACGCGGGCGAGGGCGAGACGGGCATGATGCTCGTGATCCGGCCCAATCTCGTCAAGCTCGGCGCCGACATCCCGTCGCGGGGCCGGCCGAAGCGGGGCCTCAAGCACCTGCACGGGGCGACGAACGGATTCTGGTGGTACTCGCTGCACCCCGACCACTACGCGGGGACTGCCACGCTGGGCACCCCCGCCAAGGGCCGGGTCATGATCGAGAGCTGGGTGCGCGACGTGGCCCGGCTCATCCGGTCCGTCAAGGGGGACAAGATCGTCCCGCGGCTCGCGCGCGAGTTCCACCGGAGGGCCCGCAATCCGGTCTGAATGCGAAACTCCCGGCGTCTCCGCCGCCGTGTGAGATGAGGCCGAGCCCGGCGGGTACCGCGTTGTACGGGGGAGCATTGGTCCTCCTCGCGACCGGGACCGTCCTCGGTGGCGCGCTGGCGGGGTCGCACGCGCTGTTCGGGTCGGACTACATGACGCTCAATTACCCGATCCTCGCGTGGGCCCAGCGGGCGTGGCGCGAGGCCGGGGAGCTGCCCCTCTGGCTTCCGCACCTATTCGGCGGGATGCCGCTGCTCGGCTCGATGAACTCGGGCCTCCTCTACCCGACGGAGCTGGCCGCGTGCCTGACGAATCTTCCGCCGCACCGGTTCTACGCCTGGAACGCCTGGCTCCACGAGGGGATCGCGGGGGCGGGCGCCGCCTGGATGCTCGCTCGGGAGGGTTTCGCGCGCGGGCCCGCGCTCTGGGGCGGCGTCTGCTACGCGCTTGGCGGACTCGTCTTCACCCAGCTCGGGGTCGCCGACACGTTCACGCACCGGGCCGTCGCCTGGCTGCCGTGGCTCGTCGGCGGGATCCGCGGCGCGATCAGGAACGGGATCGGATCGTCGCGCCGGGACCTATTGCTCGCGGGAGGAGTTCTCGGCCTGCTGTGGCTCACGTGCGCGATCCAGATGATCGTGTTCGGGGCCTGCTTCCTCCTGGTCCTTCAGGCGTGCGAGCGTCCGGCGCACGCGGGCCGGTCGGCGGCGGTCTATGCGATCGTGGGAGCGATCGGCTGCCTGCTGGGGGCGGCCCTGCTCCTGCCCGCGTTCGACTACTACCGGTTCAGCGACCGGCCCGAGGCGACCGAGGCGTTCGCGAACCTGTGGGCCTGTCGTCCGTCCCGCCTCCTCGGGTTCTTCGTGCCCGGGTTGTGGGGACGGACGGCGGTGGGCGCGGTCTACTACGGTCCGCACGAGTCGGACAACACGACCGCGTACGCGGGCCTGCTGCCCCTCGCCTGGGCGGCCTGGGGGATCGTCACGGGCTGGCGCCGGCGGCTGCCGTGGCTCGTGGCGGGGACGTGTGCGTTCGTGCTCGCGTTCGGGAGCCAGACGCCCCTGGGGCACCTGATGCAGCAAGCCCCCGTCATCGGCTCGTTCCGCGGGTGGACGCGGTGGCTGCTGGCCGCCAACCTCGCGCTCGCCGTATTCGCGGCGGAGGGATGGGTCGCGTTCCTGGACCGCCGCCGGACCTGGATCGCGCCGGTCCTGCTCGGCGGGATCGCGTTGGCGGCCGTGACGGCGTGGGTGTTCCGGCCCGCGGTCACGGACGTCCTGCTCCGCACGTCGTGGGCGTCGGAGAGGATCGCGTCGGGCGACGTGAAGCGCGCCGAGGCGGAAGCCACGGTCCGGCGCGCGCTGGCGCGGGCGGCTATTGTCGCTCCCGCCTCGCTCGCGGTGGCTTCGGTGGCCTGCTGGCCGGGGGTGTCCGTCGCGGCGACCGGAGTCCTCGTGGGCGCCTGGACCGCGGTGGATCTCGTGCATGCCGCCCGGCCATTTCTCGAGTTGGGCCCGGCGTCACGGCGGGCCGTGTTCGATCCGGTCGGCGAGTTCCTGGACGCGCAGGACGGACTCTTCCGGGTGGCCTCGGAGGAGCCGGAGCCCCAGAAGAACCTGCGGATCGGCCGGGATGTCCACTACGTCTGGGGTTACCACGGCGTTCCGCCGCGCGCGCTCTACCGGTTCGGCGCGGCCCTGCGGCGGACTTCCTATCCGCGCGGGCTCCTCGCGATCCTGAACGTCAGGTACTACGTCCAGAAAGACCCGTTGGTGGCGGGCGACATGCGGCTGATCGGCGGAATGCGCGGGCCGGACGGCCGCCTCGTCTACGTGCACGAGTTTCGCGACCCCCTGCCCCGGCTCTTCTTCCCGGCCGGGACCCGGGTGGCGGCCGGCGAGGACGCGGCGCTGGAGGCCATGCTCGAGCCGGCGTGGGACTGGCGGACGGCCGTCGTCTTCGGCCGCGGCGCGCGCGAGGCCCGCTACGCGCCGGCCAGCGCCTCGCCGCTGATCCTGACGCCCAACGAGCGGAGGGCGGTCGTGACGGCGCGTGGGCCGGCGCTGGCGGTGCTCTCGACGGTCTGGTATCCCGGCTGGATCGCTTTCGTGGATGGGGTCCGCGTGCCCGTCGTGCGGACCGACGTCCTCCTCATGGGCGCCGAGGTGCCGGCCGGCCGGCACGAACTGCTCTTCCGGCGGGATCCCCGGCCGTTCCGGATCGGGTTGTGGCTGACCTGCCTGGCGGCGGCGGGGCTGGCCGTCCTCGGGTTTTCGGGTAGCCGCGGCTCCGGTCCCGGCGGGGGGAGTACGATGACAGGTGATGGGCGAGATTCCTGACGAGCCGGCCGCGCGCGGCGGCGGCACCGGGTGGCAATCCGAGGTCGAGGACCTGCGGGCGCTCCAGGCCATGCACCGGTACCAGCGCTGGAAGGCCGACCTCGTCCGGCCGTTCCTCGGCCCGCGCGTGATCGAGGTCGGGTGCGGCACGGGGTCCTTCCTGCGGCAGTTGCGCGGCCACGATCGCCTCATCGGGGTGGATCGGGACGCCGCGTGCGTGGAGGTGGCCCGGGTTGCGTTGTCCGGCCGCCCGGACGTCGAGGTCCGGCAGGTGGACGCGACCGGGGCCGGGTTCCTGCGGCTCGCGGACGAGCGGCCCTCCACGGTCGTGTTCATGAGCTCCCTGGAGGAGATCCGCGACGACCGACGGGCCATCCGGCAGGCGGCGGACATCCTGGCGCCCGCGGGGCGGATCGTCGTATTCGTGTCCGCGCTGCCCTGGCTGACCGGGACGCTGGACCGCACCTACGACCAGCGGCGTTACCGGGCCGGCGAGTTGCGGGAAATGCTGACGGCGGCCGGCTGCCGGATCGTCAAGGTCCGGTATGTGAACCTGCTGGGCGTGCTCGGCTGGCTGTGGGACAGCCGGATCCGGCGCCGCGACGCGGTGCCCGCCGCGGCTTACCGCCAGCGCGACCGGACGGTCCCGGTGGCGCGCCTGCTCGACGCGGTCACGGGTCCGCCCATCGGACGTTCCCTGCTCGCGGTCGGGGAGAAGACGGGGCCATAGACACGGACCGGGCGGCGGGTAGGGGGTTGATCCGGGCGGTCGAGGCGGCGGCGGCGCTCGCCTTGGCTCCGCTCCTCGCCCACGTCCTCTTTTCCTGGATCGGGTTCAATCCCACCGACGACGGGTTCGTTCTCGCGGGCGCCCGCCGGATTCTCGAGGGCCAGATCCCGCACCGGGACTTCATCTCGATCCGGCCCGCGGGGTCGTTTCTCCTGCACGCGCCCGAGGTCTGGCTCGGGGGAGAGCGGGTCATCCTTCTCTCCCGGGCCGTGTTCTGGTTCGAGATCGCGGCGGGGGCGTGGGGCTGGACGCTCCTGCTGGAGTGGGCGCGCGGCCGCCCGTTCGCGCCGGGGACGCGGCTCGCGGTCGCCGGGTACGGCTTCGCGCTGAATGCGCACATCTTCCCCGCGATGGCGTGGCACTCGGTGGACGCCGCCACACTCGCGGCGGCCGGGCTCGCGCTCGCGGCCCGGAGCGCGGGGTGGGGGAAGCTCGCGGGCTACGCGGTGCTGGGGCTCAGCCCCCTGTGCCGGCAGAACTTCCTCCCGATGGTCCCGCTGGGGGTACTCCTGCTAGGCGACCGGCGGCGGCCGTGGTGCTGGGCCGCGGCGTTCTTCCCTATCTCTATCTACGTCGCCGTGATATCGGCGCTGGGCGGGTGGCACGACCTCCGGGTCCAGCTCGGGGCCAGGGTGGACCTGCTGGAGCCCGGCGTCCTGGCGTTCGTCCGGCTGCGCGAGACCTGGGTCGGGCTGGCGGCCGGCGCCCTCGCGGCCGGGCTGGCGGGCTGGCGGCGCGACGGGGCGCTCCGGGCGGCCGCTTCCCGGCTGGGGGCGGTGGTGGCGGGGGCGATCGTGTTCGCGGGCGCGGCGTCGTTGTGGAACGGATCCCTCCAGGCCGGCACCGCCTTTTTCCTGTGGGGCGCCGCGCTCGGGGTCGCGGCGGCGGGGACCGTGAGCGGCCGGGTGCGGGCGGCCGGGCTCTGGCTCGCCCCGGCGGCGGGATGGTGCGGCGCGGTTTCGTTCGGCTACAACACCCCCGTCCTGCTCGCGGGTGCGCTGGCCGGCGTGCCCCTCGCGCTGGCGATTGCGGCGCTCGAGGACGCGCGTTCGCGGGCGGCCGGCTGGCTCGCGGTGCCGGCCGCCGTGCTGGCGCTCGGCGCCCTGGCCCATGCGCGGCCGCTTCACGTCTACCGCGACCTGCCGGCGGTGGCGCTGGGCGAGGACCTCGGGGCGGTCCTGCCGGGCGGACGCGGGATCCGGACGAACGCGAACACGGCCCGGTTCATGGCGTCGCTCGGCGAGGCGGTGTCCCGCTGCGGCAGCCGGCCCTACGCGGTCGTTCCGGACTGCGCCGCGTGGTGGGTCCGCGGCGCGAGCGTGAACCCCCTGCCCGGGGATTGGCTGTCGAACACCGAGATCTCGGAGCCCGATCTCTTCATCCGGGTGGTCAAGGCGCTGGAGGCGGGACGGGGCCGGCGCTACGTGATTCTCCAGAAGGTCCGCTCGGACTCGATCGCGTGGGAGCGCCGTCCCCTGCGCGACCTCGTCACCTACGCGATCGCGGACTACGTGCGGAAGGCCTTCCGGAAGACGGGGGAGACCGGGGACTTCGAGATCTACTACTGACCCGGGGCGGCGCCCAGCCGGGCGGCCTCCTCCCGCCGTCCTGCGCGCCAGAGCAGGCGAGCCAGCGCGACCCGGGTCGAGACGGAGTCGGGGAAGAGCGAGAGCAGGTAGCGGTAGTAGGCTTCGGCGTTGGCGGGGCGGCCGGCGGCCTCGTGCAGCCGGCCGGTTTCGAGCAACTGGTGGATGTTCAGAAGGCAGACCGTGCGGTCCGCGGGATACCGGTCGGTGCCGAGGACGAAGACGTGCGGCTCGCCGGTTACCGGATGGCGGAAGAAGTCCATGGTCGGTTTGAACCCCGCGCGGCGGGTTTCCTCCTCCGTCAGCGGGATCACGCGGCCGTCCCGCATCTCGCGCCAGATCAGGAACCGGAAGACCGGCCCGTCCTCGTATGAATAGTTCGAGGCCGTGAGCCGGAGCGGCGCCTCGCGGGCCTGGCGGGCGACGAACCGCGCCGCCTCGCAGCCCGAGAACTGAAAGGCCTGCCGGACGCCGGGATCCACGGCGTAGACGGCGTAGAGGTGCCAGCCCGTCCATGCCGCGTTGACGACGCCGGCCACGATGAGGGCCGCGAACGCGCGCCGGCCGAGACGCTGGGCGACGAGCCGGCCGCCGAGTCCGGCGAGCAGGGCGATGGGCGCCAGCGCGCCGATCCCGCGCGAGAGGTGGAGCTCGCCGGGGGCCATCTCGGGCAGGAGCATGACCGGGAGCATAAGCCCCACGGCGAGACGGGTCGGGGCCGGAAGCTCCCGGAGCAGGAAGAGCGCGGCCAGCCCGGCGAGGAGCAGGAGCCGTTCGGGGATCGAGAGCCGGGCCGCGCCGGCGGGGTGGTTCGTCCACTGGCGCATCTGCGCATCCACGGAGACGAACAGGTTTGCGATCGGGACCAGATGCCCGGGGCCGGGGAGGCTCCGGGCGGCGCCGCCGAGCTGGACGGTCCGGGCGAGCTGGGCCCGCCCCTGGAGTCCGAGCGCGATCGGCGCGAGCCCGGCGACCAGCCCGAGAGCGAACGCGAGCGCGTACCCGGCGGAGCGGACGCGCGACCCGGGTGTCACGAAAACGGGCCCGAGGACGACGGGCGCGCCCCAAATGGCGAGCGCGAAGGCGCCGAGGTACTCGCAGGTCGCGAGACCGGCGACGAGCCCGGCGGCCGCGGCCGCGCGGGGCCGCCCCGCGAACCTCGGGGCCAGCAGGAGCCAGCCGACGAGGAGCCCTTCGGCTACGACCGGCACCCACGGGAAGCACTGGCGGCTGAACTGCACGTGCCAGAACGACCCGCAGAGGAAGAGGGCGGCGGCCCACGCGGCGGCCCGCCCGCAGATCGCCCGGACGACCATCCAAGCGAGGGGTGTGCTCAGGGCTCCGATCACGGCGGCCGGAAGCCGGGCGGCCGCCAGGTTGACGCCGAGTATCCGGGTCGAGATCGCGACCCAGACCGCCCACTGCGGGGTTGTCGGCGGGCGCCCCTGCTCGGGGATGGTCGGGAGCGACTCGCCCGACCACAGCGCGACCCCCTGGAGGCCCTGGAAGCCCTCGTCGATGACCATGCCCGGGGGAACCGTCTCGAGCCGGGGGAGCCGGAGGGCCAGCGCGGCGAGGGTGAGCGCGGCGAGCCATGCGGCGTCGCGGCGGCGTTCGGTCATGGGCGTTCCGTACTTCCGGCCGCGCGGCGGCTCACGGCAAGAACTACCTGTTGTTTACCGTGGTCACGGGCCAGTCGTCGGTGCGGAACGGGGAGGCGGGGAGCCCGATCCGGCCCCCGAGGTTGCACACCGGGTTCGGCCCCCACGCGTAGCGCACGGCGGCGGGATGGGGGACCTCCGGCGACTCGACGACGACGGTGTCCCCGTCGATCCGGGCCGCGGCCTTCACGAATTTGCGGTCGTCGCCCGCGATGCCGAACCCCGCGATGTCGGTGCCGTCCCTGCTCATGAGCCCCGTCCCCACGTGCGAGAACCTGATCCGGATCCTCGCGCCCTCGATGAGCATCCCCGAGTACCGGGGGCCCGAATACTCGGCGTTCCGCTCGTAGGCGCGGACGAAGGCCGTGAGGGCCAGCCGCTCGCCGACCTCGCGCTTGCGCTTCGGGTGGATGTCCGCCGCGTCGCCGAGGTCGATCGCGCAGACGTAGTCGGCTCCGGCCAAGTCCCCGGCCGCGAACGCCTGCGCCTCGCGCAGTTCGGCCCAGTCGTTGTCCACCGGCGCGTCGTTGGGTGCCTGCCAGCCCGGCAACTGCACGATATAGAACGGGAAGTCGCCCTGGCCCCACGCCGCCCTCCATCCCCGGATCATGGCCGGGAGCAGGGACCGGTACTGCCAGGCGCGTCCCGCGTTCCCCTCGCCCTGGTACCAGAGCGCCCCGCGGATGGCGTAGGGAATCAGGGGCGCGAGTTCGCCGTTGAAGAGCCCCGACGGAACTTCAGGATACGCGAAGGGGACGTGTGTCGCGGTGACGATGAGCCCGGTGACCGCGCCCAGCGCGATCGGCTTCTGCGTGCCCCAGTCCGGCTGCTTCGTCTCCGTGAAGGTGAAGGTCACCTCCTGCCAATCCGCCTTCGCCCGGAACTCGGGCGTCTCGTGGAACGCCCAGTCCCAGACCTCGGGCTGCCGGAAGGACAGATGAAACCGGCCCTGGCCGCGCACCCGGAGCCGGATCGCGGCGAACCGCGAGAGGTCGGCGCCCCGGTCCGTTTCGCCGAGGGTCCTCATCTCGCTCACCGCGCTCGACATGCCAACGGTGCCCGTGAAGAGGCCGCGCCGGCCGCCCTTCGTCGTGACTTCGAACTTCGCCGCCGAGATTCCGGAGGCCCAGGGCGATTCCCACTTGCCGGGCAGCCCGGGTCCCGAGAACCGGTCGAGGGGGACGCGCTCGGAGCCGTCGGCGGGGATCAGGTCGATCCGGTCGATCTCGAGCTTGAACGGGAGCGTCGAGCGGGCGAGGTCCGGGTCCTGGCGGACACGTTCCTTCCACCGCGCCAGGATCGGCGCGCAAGACGGCTCTCCGGCCAGCGACTTCTGGTCGGTCCAGACCTCGGCGCACGTGCCGCCCCAGGCGGCCTGGATCACGCCGACGGGCACCTGCAGTTCCTGCCGGAGCTGGCGCGCGAAGTAGTAGGCGACGGCGGAGAACGAGCCGGCGCTCTCGGGGGTCGCGGCCCGCCACGCCACGGGGACGTCGCTCAGGGGCTGGGCGGACACGACATCGGGCATCCGGAGGAGGTGCAGGTTGGGGTCCTCGGCGGCCTTCGCCGCTTCCGCGCCGCCCTCGGAGGCGTTCACGGTCACTCCCATGTTCGACTGCCCCGAGCAGAGCCAGACCTCGCCCGCGAGAAGTCCGCGCGACGTGGCCGTCTCCCTGCCGGACTTGACCACGAGTTCGCCGACGACTCCGGAGGGGATCGGGGCGAAGACGACCTTCCACCGGCCGGAGGCGCCCGCCACGGCCTTCCTCTCCTGATCCAGGAGCCGGACGGTCACGCGCGCCCCGGGCTGCGCCCAGCCCCAGACCGGGAGGGGGAGTCCCTGCTGGAGCACGGCGCCGTCGCCGAACACGGCGGGGAGCTTCAGCGCCGCGGCGGGCGATTGGGAGGCCATCAGAAGCGCGGCGGCGAGGAGGGCGCGGTTGGCGTGCGACATGGCCCCATTATATAGAGCGTTTCCGGGCGCGGGCGTTCGCCGGGATCCGCGGGACTCATCGCAGGTACCGGGCGGCATTGCGCTGGTCGCCGAGCCGCGCGTACGCGTGGCCGACCATGGCGCGCGCGCTTCCGATGGCAGGCCAGGCGTCCATGATCCGCCGGAACGCGGCGAGCGACTCGACCTGCCGGCCGGCTCCCTCGAGCCGGAAGGCTTCGCCCCAGAGCGATTCGGCGCCGGGAAGGAACCACACGGATCGCGGCGGCCGGGCGAGCGGCCGGTCGAGGATCTCATATAGATGGAAGCCGCCGTTGAAATAGTCCTGGCCATCGCTCCGCCAGCGCAGGACGAGGCGGCCGCGGCACCAGTCGAGCCAGAGCGCGACCATGCGCGGGTTCCAGGCGAATCCCTCGTAGCGCACGGCGATCCAGTCCGCGCTCACGAAGTTGTAGAGCAGGAGCCGGCATCCGAGCTGGCGGATGCGGCGGTCGAGGTCGCCGGGGGTCCGCGACGCGTGGACGATGCTCCACACTGACGGGGTCTCGCCCGTGGTCCCGCCGTAGACGGCGCGAGCCGGCAGCGGATAGACCGGGAGTTCGGCCACCGCCAGCACCCGGCGCGTTTCCCCCAGCGCGCGGTAGGCGCCGGCGCGCGTGGTCAGGATCGCCGCCCACTGCTTCGCCGGAGGCTGGACGAGCTCGCGCATGGCCACGCGCGGGAACTGGGGGTCGGTCAGCGCGCGGATCGCGACGAGGACGGCGAGTCCGGTTCCCGCGACCACGCGGAGGGGAATGGATCGCCGGGCGATCTCGATGGACGCGAGGGCGAGGACGATCATTTCGGGGGCGAGCGCGAACCGGGGGACGTGGAACGTGGCCAGGATCGCGGCGATCCCGCCGAGGGCGACCCAGGCGGCGCGCCGGTGGCGGGACCAGACGAGGAGGAAGGGGAGGAGGGGCAGGAGGAGCCAGTGCTCGCGCGCGAGGTGGGCGACGAGGGCGCCGGGAAGGGAGAGCACGCGCATCGTCCCGGCGTCGCAGAGCGGGAGATGGAAGACGGCGTTGGCGGCGGCGTTCCGCGCGTCCCAGCCCAGCGTGGGGATGAGCTCCCAGCCGAGGCGGTACACGGGGTTGCCGGTGGCGAGCCACGAAAGGGCCGCCCACGGAATCACGGGGGCGGCGACCAGGCCGATTGCGTACACGCGGCGGCCGCGTGGCGGGGGGAATGCCAGCACCCAGAGCAGGCAGAGCGGCGCGACGACCGGCTTCGCCGCGATAGCGCAGCCCAGCAGGAGGGCGGCGGCCGGCCGGGGGCCGTCGAGCCAGGTGAGGGCGCCGGCGACGGCGAGCGCGGCCGCGGGGATGTCGCTCTTCCCCGAGGCCGAGAGGAACGGGACGCCGTGCGTCGAAAGGGCGAACAGCACGAGGAGCCACGGGGCCGCGGCGGCGGAGCGCCGCGCCGCGAATCCGGCGAAGACGAGCAGGGCCGCGGCCTGGCCCGCGATCGCGAACCACCGGGCGAGCCGGTCATCGCCGAGGGCGAAGGCGAGCGCGGGGACCAGGCCCGCGAGCGCGGGCAGGTGGAAGGCGTCGGGGACATGGTCGAGCAGGAGCCGGTGGGCCTCGAGGTACTGCCACGGGGCCCCGAGCTCGTACCATTGCGCGTCTATGTCGAACCGCAGCGATAGCAGTCCGGGCACCAGGGTCAGGCCCGCGGCGGCCGCGAGCGCGACGCCGGGCCATCCGGCGGCCCGGCACGCGGGCAGGGCGCCGGCCAGCAGGAGACTTCGGGACCAGCCCGCGCGGGACCCCGCGGCGAGGATCAGGGGCGCGGCGACGAGGATGCGGGGGAAGAAGATCCCGGTCGCGGCCAGGCCGAGGTACGCCATGCCGAGGGTGGAGGCGCCGAGCAGGACGCGGAGGCCGAGCCGGATTTCGGGGCGCGGCGCTCCGGCGCCGCGGCCCCGGGCGGCTAGCCCAAGCGGGGCCGCGCCCGCGCGGGCGGACAGCTCGGCGAGGAGGACGGAGAGGGCCGCCAGCAAACCCACGCCCTCGATCGTATCAACCGGCTTGGGTTGAGGCCCTCATCGTTAAGCGGTATGCTGACCGCCACAGGATGCCAGAAGAACGCGTGTGCTTCGGTCTCATCGGGGCCGGCGGGGTGGCGCAGGCCCTCCACCTCCCGCATCTCGCGCGCGCGTCCAACATCCGGCTCAAGATCGTCTGCGACCAGCGGGAGGAGCTCGTCCGCGAGGCGCAGGCGAAGTGGGGGATTCCGGCGGGAGTCACGAACGCCGCGGCCCTGTTCGCGGACCCCGAGGTGCAGGCGGTCGTGATCACGACCCGCGAGGACGCGCAGGCGTCGCTCACGATCCGGGCCCTCGAGGCCGGCAAGCACGTGTATGTCGAGAAGCCGCTGGCCGAGACCGAGGCGGCGTTCCTGGACGTCGTCCAGGCCCAGCAGAAGGCGCGACGCTTCGTCGCGGTCGGGTTCAACCGCCGGTTCGCGCCGGCGTACCGCAAGGCCCGCGAGATCCTGCGGGTCTGCGGCGGCGCGAAGAACATGCACTACCGCATCGCGGACCCCTACGTCCACGGCTGGGGCCGCGGGTACCCGCCGGGGGTCCGCATGCTCCACGAGACCTGCCATGTCTTCGACGCCCTGCGCTGGTTCGCGGCCTCGGAGGCGGTCTCGGTCTACTGCGCGCAATCCCGGTCCGACGAGGAGTCGCTGACCATCCGGTTCGCGTCCGGGTGCGTGGCCTCGATCACGAGCTCCGGGTACGCGACCCCGGACGTGCCCAAGGAGCGGCTCGAGGTCTTCGCCGACGGCGGCGGCGTCACGATCGAGGAGTTCGTCCAGCTCCGGACCTTCGGCCGGCCCGAGTACAGCCCCGTCTACCGGTTCGCGGGCCACGCGCACCCGGACCAGGACGCCGGCCACGTGGCCGCGTTTCACGAGCGCGGCGAGGACGCGCTATACGCGGTCCGGCGCCGGGCGATGGAGGACCCGGACGCGGCCGTGCCGTACCTGAACTACCTCGTCGACAAGGGCTGGCTCGCCGCGCTCGAGCACTTCGCCGAATCCGTGGCCTCCGGCCGGTCCCCGGAGAACGCCACCGCGCTCGACGCCCTCCAGGCGCACCGGCTCGCCCGCGCGGCGATCAGGAGCAGGGATACCTGGGAGGTGGTGAAGCTCTAGGGGACGTCAGCGGAGTCCGAGCGCTTCGACGACCGCGGGGTCGGGGACGCCGTGGTCGTCTACGAGATCAAACCCCGAGTGCCAGGACCACATCGCCCAGCCGACGTCGTGCTTCTTGAGGATTGCGACCAGGTCCGCGATCCAGCGGGCGCGGTCGGCGGGCGGGGCATATGGTTTATGGACGCCGAACTCGCCGCAGTAGAGGGCGATCCGCTCATGCTTGGCCCAGTCGAAGAGGGGCTGAAGACGCTTCTCCAGCGCCGCAGCGTCGGCGGCCCGCGGCCAGTCCGTGAACGGCCAGCACTCCTCGTCCGTGCCCTTGGCCTTTGCCAGTTCCGTCTTCATCTGCTCCGGGTCGATCGGGTACCGGATCTCGCGGAGGGACGCCATGCCCGGCTCGCCCCAGTCCGCGCCCTGATGGGTGAAGACGAAGGGCTCGTAGAAGTGGAAGGTATAGAGGACATTAGGGATGCCGAGGTTGCCGAGCTGCATGAGTTCCTCGAAGCCCGCCCAGTCGGGGGCGGTGATGATCACCGTTCGGTGGGGGTCCAGCCGCCGGATCATCTGGATCTGCTCCGCCGTGAAGCTCCGCCACCAGTCCATCTTCCTGACGCGGGGCTCGTTCAGCAGCTCGAAGGCGATGAAGGTCTTCGAGCCCCGGTACCGGGTCGTCAGCCGCTTCCACAGCGCCGTGAACTTGCGCTTCTCGCGCGGGTCGAGCTCGAGCGGAGGGACCGGGATCTGGTGCAGGTCTAGGACGCACGCCAGCCCGGAGGTGCCGATGGCCTCCACGGCGCGGTCGAGGAGCCGGAAGCCGTCCTCCCGGAACGCGAAGGGCACCTGCTGGTCCTGGAGGAAGACCTGGCCGATGTTGAGCCGGACGTGCGTGAACCCGAGCTTCGCCGCCAGTTTGAACTCCGCGGGGTTGATGTCCTTCTCGATGGCCTTCATGTCGGCAGCCGTCCACGGCTCCCTGGGGTCGCGGTAGGGGTTGAAGAGGTGGTCCATGTTGATGCCCCGCGCGAGGGTCGCGGGGTCCACTTTCGCCCCCGCCCGGGCGTCAGCGGTCATCAGAAGGGCAGCCAGAAGCGTGGCAGGCGTGATCATGCATGTCGGCCTCACTGAGGTTCACGATACCATCTAAGATGAATCCCATGCCCGTCGCTCCGACCTCCAGCACGCCCGAGCGCGTCTCCAAACTTCTCGCGGCCAAGGGCCTGTGCTCCCGCCGCGAGGCCGCCGCGTTCATCAAGCGGGGGTGGGTGCTCCTCGACGGCCGGCCCGTCACCGAGACGGGGGCCAAGGCCTTTCCGGGCCAGGACATCCGGCTCGCGAAGCCGGCCGAACGCGAGCAGGAGCATACGGTCACGATCATCCTGAACAAGCCGCCGGGGTTCTCGGTCGGCGCGCCCGAGGCCGGGTACCCGGACGCGAACACGCTTATCCGACCCCCGAACCAGATGCGTCTGCCCGGCGAGCCCGGGCTCACGGGGGCGCACATCCGGGGGCTGGCCCCCGCGGGGCGGCTGGATCTCAGCACCCGCGGGCTCATGGTCTACACCCAGGACGGCCGGGTGGCGCGGCGGCTGCTCGGGCACGGCCCCGAGGCCGAGACGAAGCCGATCGAGAAGGAATCGCTCATCCGGGTGGAGGGAGGCCTCTCGCGGGGCGCGTTCAACCGGCTGCGGGCGGGGGTGGCCATGGACGGGCGCCTGGTGAAGCCCATGGTGCTGGAGTGGGTGAACGCGGACCAGATCCGGCTCGTGATCAACGAGACCGGGCACCGGCAGGTCTGGCGGCTCTTCGAGGCCGTCCGGGCCCACGTGACCGGGGTGAAGCGCGTGCGCATCGGTGGCGTCAAGCTCGGGGGCCTGCCTTCGGGCAAGTGGCGGTTCCTGCGGCACGGCGAGCACTTCTAGGCAGCGGGGGGCGCGGGTCCTGTCGGAGGTCTCGTCACCGTTCGCTCGCCATTGCGGCTGCGGCCAGAGCGAGCAGCCAACATTACTAATGCTAACGAGCGCCTGCCTGCGGGGGACCGCGAGCAGGCGCGGCCAGACGCGCTGTCGCAATTCCTCTGTCGCCGCCTGTTGGCTCGCGAAGCCGACTTCGACCTCCTCCTCCCGCGCCCCCCGCTCCGGTCCAGCCCGGACGGCTATAATGCCCTCGTGACCGAGACGCGGTCCCCCGCGAGGATCAGTTGAGCTGGGCCCCCGGCGATCCCGGCTCCTCGCCCGGCGCGCCCCTGATCGCGAACATCGCGAAGGTCATCGTCGGCAAGGACCGCGAGATCGGGCTGGTCGTGACGGCGCTCTTCTCGGGCGGCCACGTGCTCATGGAGGACGTCCCCGGCGTGGGGAAGACCGTCCTCGCGCGCGCGCTCGCGGCTTCGATCGGCTGCACGACGACCAGGATCCAGTTCACGCCCGACCTCCTGCCTTCGGACGTCACGGGGCTCTCGATCTACAACCAGAACACGCAGAAGTTCGAGTACAAGCCGGGGCCCATCTTCGCGAACGTCGTGCTGGCCGACGAGATCAACCGCGCGAATCCACGCACCCAGTCCTCGCTGCTCGAGGCGATGGCCGAGCGCCAGATCACGGTGGACGGCGTCACGCACAAGCTCGCGGAGCCGTTCATGGTCGTCGCCACGCAGAACCCGATCGAACAGCAGGGCACCTACCCCCTGCCCGAAGCCCAGCTCGACCGGTTCCTCATGCGGATCTCGCTCGGGTACCCGACGATGGCCGAGGAGGCCGAGATCGTCGAGCGGCAGGGGCTGGCCCATCCGCTGGACGCGCTCGCGTCCGTGATGACGGCCGCGGACGTGATCGCCGCGCAAGCGGCCGTGCGCCGGATCACGGTCAAGCAGCCGCTCACGCGGTACATGGCCGCGATCTGCGCGTCGACGCGCAACCACCCGGACCTCATGCTCGGGGCCTCGCCGCGCGCGACGCTCGGGCTCTACCGGGCCGCGCAGGCGAAGTCCCTGCTCGAGGGGCGCAACTTCGCGACGCCGGACGACGTGAAGGCGATCGCGATCCCCGTGATCGCGCACCGGCTCCTGCTGACCCACCAGGCGCGGTTCAGCAACCGGACGGCGGAGCAGGTGGTCCGCGACATCCTGAACCAGGTGCCCGTCCCGCAGGCATGAGCGTCCGGCGGCAAAAATGCTGATCACGCGGCGCGGCTGGATCGTCCTGGCCGGCGGCATCGTCGCGGCCGTCCTCGCGCACCGCACCGGCCAGCCCGTCCTGCTCGTGCTCGTCACCCTCAGCGCGGCGGCCCTGCTCGTGTCGGCCGTCGTGCTCCTCCGGCTCGGCGGAGGCATCGAGATGGACCGTCTCGTTCCGGCCGAGGTCTTCAAGGGCGATCCGATCCCCGTCAGGCTGCGGATCCGGAACGGCGGGTCACCCAAGAGCCTCTTCTTCCTCGTGGACGAGCCGAGGATCCGGGACGCCGTCGTGGCCACTGCGGTTCCCGTGGACAGCCTAAGAGCCGGAGAGCACAGGGAGTTCCGGTACGAGATCGCGTCCCCGCGGCGGGGGGTTCTGCGGTTCCGCGATGTCGCGGTCGAGTCGCAGGCGCCGTTCGGCCTGATCGTCTCGCGGCGGGTGCTGGAGGCGCCGGGCACGACCGTCATCCTGCCCAGGCCGGGCCGGATCTGGGACTGGGAATGCTCGGGCGGCCGGCGGCACTCGGGCGTCGGAGTGGAATCCCTGGACCGCAGCGGCGCGACGCAGGAGTTCTTCGCCGTCCGCGAGTACCGCCCCGAGGACCCGATGAAGCACATCCACTGGAAGCTCACGGCGAAGATGCGCGAGCCGATGGTGCGCGAGTTCCAGACGACCTCCTCCCTCGAGGTCGAAGTCGTCGTGAACGGAACGCGTAGCGACTACCCGGGCGCTTCGGGCATGGCGGCCCTCGACGCGGTCGCGGAGCTGGCGGCCACGGTGTCCGCGGAGCTGCTGCGCCGGGGGTTCTTCGTCCGCCTCTGGACCCTCGGCCGGAAGGTGCGGCCGACCCTTCAGGAGAGCGGGCCCGCGCACCTCAAGCGCCTGCTCGTCGAGCTGGCGGGCCTCGAGGCCACCCGGGACGAGGCTTTCGCGGACGCGCTGGCGGGCGTCGTCGGGTACTTCACCCCCCGCGCCGCCGTGATCTGCGTGACGCCCCACCTCGCCCTGCCCGAGCTGGCGCCCGCGGTCGCGGGGCTGCGCGAGCGCGCGTTCTTTCCCCAGCTCATGGTCGTCGAGCCGCCGCGGGACCGGCCGGGCGAGGGCCCGCGGTCGCCCGAGGAGGCCATCCTGTCCGCCATCGCGCGGTCGGGGGCACCCGGGTTCCGGTTCCGGAGCGACGACGACTTCTCGCTGGTCCGGATGTACGACCACGAGGCCCGCCGCGTCGGGTTCCGGGGCGTCGAGATGCCCGTTCCCGCCGGGATCGCCTGGACCCCCGAGCCGGGGGCCGCCGCGTGACTGCGGCCCTGCGCCTGCTCCTGGCGGCGCTCGCCTACGGGACCTCGGCGCTGGCGGCGGCAGTGACGCTCGCCGTGATCGAGCAGGGCACCTGGGGATGGCCCGTGGCGGCGTGGTTCGTGGCCGCGTACGCGCTCGTCTGGGGCTGGAGCCGGGGGGCCCCGAAGATCCCGGCATCCGTCCGTCGCGGGGTCGACGGCTGCGCGCTCGTGGGTCTGGTGTGGTTCCTCTACCGGGTCCTCGGCGGCGGGGGGGCGGATTTCGACTGGCGCGCGGCCGCCCCGGTCGTGCTCGTGTTCGCCCAGATGCTCCGGGCGCTCGTCGTGACCACGCCGGGGGAGGCGGAGAGCTTCCTCGCCACCGGTCTCGCGCTGGCGCTCTACTCCGCGACGCGTACGGGGTGGACGACTGGCGCGCTCTTCCTCGCCGCGTTCATGTGGATGTGGCTGGCGGCGATGACGCTGGTCCAGGTTCTCGCCGAGGGTGAGCGGAGGTCCCGCGGCGGCGGCATGGTGGCGTCCACGGCGAACCCGTGGCGCACCCTCCGGTCGGGGCTCTGGCTTTCCCTCGTCGTCGTGGCGCTGGGCATCGGGGGCTTCCTCGTCGTCCGCGGACCGGCGTCGGGGACCGGCGCGGGCGAGGGCGCCGCTACCGGCGGCTGGTCGGCGGCGGGCACCGGCGGGGCGAAGTACAGCCTCGAGATGACCTTCGCGTCGCAGGCGGGCCCGCACGCGCCCGTCCGCGAGCAGTACCGCATCAAGGCGCCGCTGTCGCTGTCGCGGTTCCGGCTCCAGGCGTTCGACACCTACTCGGCCGACGGCTGGCGGCTCTCGCGCGAGGCGGCTGTCGCCCTGCCCGAGGGGACGAAGGTAGCCGTGCAATACGGGCTGGGCCTGGGACTCCCATCGAGCGTCGAGGGCGTCGCGGTGGACCTCGAGATCGCGGCGACCGGCGCGGAGGGGGACGTCCTCCTGACCGCGGGCTGGCCGCTCGAGCTCGAGGGCGCGTTCCCGGGCCCCCTGCAGACCGATGAGGACGGCGGCGTGCGGTTGAGGTACCCGTTTCCCCCGGGATTCCGGTACCGGCTCCGGACATGGTGCCCCGACTGGGACCACCTGTCGCTGGCGGAGGCGCGGGCGGCGGGCGCGGACCGGGTGGGCGAGCGATACCTGGCCCTGCCCGCGACGCTACCGGCCCGGGTCGCCGCGCGAGCGGGCGAGTGGACCTCGGGCGCCGCGTCGCCCTGGGCCCGGGCGCTGAGTCTCGCTGCCGCGCTCCGGGCGGGCCCGGCGTACCGGCTCGAGCTCGCCACCCCGCCGTCCGGCGGGGCGGGGGTCGCAGACCCCGTGGACTGGTTCCTCTTCGGTGCTCCGGCCGGCAACTGCGTCGACTTCGCGAGCGCGTTCGCGGTGATGGCCCGCTCCATCGGCGTGCCCTCGCGACTGGTCGCCGGCTACCTCGCGCACCGCCGGGACGAGTCGACCGGGGAGTGGGTGGTCACGACGATGGATGCCCACGCGTGGTGCGAGATCGCGCTCGAGGGGATCGGGTGGGTGCCCGTGGACCCCACGCCGGCGGGCCGCGCCGGCGGGACCGCCGTGGGCGGGACGGCGACCCCGGCGCCCTCCGCCTCGAGCGTGCCCGCGGCCGGGGTCCCGGACGAGCCGGCCGGGCGCGCGCCGGTTCCCGCGGCGAAAATGCTGGCCGCGCTGGCGGCAGCCTGGCCCTGGCTGCTACTCGGGGGGGCGGCGTTCTGGCTCGCGCGCGGCTTCTGGCGGGCCGTCCGGGAACGCCTGCGATACGTCCGGCCGCGCCGGGCGGCGGGCGAAATCCAACGGGCGTTCCAGCGCGTGTGCGAGGCCGCCGGGAAGCGCGGACGGGAGCGGCGCGAGGCGCAGACGCCGGCGGAATACGCTAGAGCGCTCCGGGGGATCTTTCCCGGGCTGGCCGCCGACCTCGCGCGGCTGGCCGACCTGGCGACGGAGGCCGAGTTCTCGGGCCGGGCCCCGACCGCGCAGGTGCGGGCGGAGGCGAAGGCGCTCGGCCGGCGGCTGGTCGCCGCGCTGAGCAAGATCTAGCCCTTCTACTGGCCCTGAGCGACCGAAGGGAGTCGAAGGGTGGCGAAAAGCTAGAGGGGAGTGACGACGGCGGGGGCGACGGCCCCGGGCGGCGGCAGGGGGGTCCGGTCCGGCGCCGCCAGATACCGCATGATGACGCGGTCGACGACCGAGCCGCGGCGGAACACGGTCTTCTCCCCGATCTTGAACGCCAGCCCGCTCTTGAAGAGCGACCGGATCCACAGGCTGCCGGACAGCCGCTTCGCGTAGCGCTCGTTCCACAGCCGCGCGTGGACGCGGCCGATCTCCGTCGCGTCCGCGCTCCCGGTTTCGGCGACGCACCGGGCCAGCAGGGGCCCCGCGGCCAGCGCTCGGGAGAGGCCGTTGCCGATGAACGGGTCCGAAACGGCGGCCGCGTCACCCACGGCGACGGGGCCCGGGCCGATGCGCAGGTTATGGCGGAACGGGATGGGACCTATGCCCCGCCAGTCCTCGGTGCGCTCCAGTCCGTACAGGGCGTCGCGCAGCGACTTCGACCGCTCGACCACGTCGTCGATCTCGGCCTGCCACGGCCGCGTCTGGCCGCGCGCGTGCCAGGTCAGGCCGGCCACCGCCGTGAACGACTCGCCGCACGTCAGGACGCTCGCGTAGCCGCCTGGGAAGGCGTGCAGCGAGAGCGTGCCGGGGGCCCGGCGGTCGCCGGCGAACACGGCGCTCCACCCGAACCAGCCGCGACGCGGCTTCGCGGCCGCGTCGGCCGCGATCGTGTGGTAGCCGTCCGCGAGCACGACGAGCGTGAACCGCCGGCGGCTCGTGCGGTCCCGGGCGTCCCGGAGGCTCACGATCCAGCGGCTGCCGTCCGGGTGCACGGCCGAGGCCTTGGTGCCCATCTCTACCGTGACGCCCTCCGTGCGGGCCCGCTCCAGGAGCGTGTCCTCGAGGAGCTGGCGGGGCAGCGCGAGGCCGGCCACGCCGTCGCGCCGGATTTCGAACGCCAGCGGCTCGCCGCCGGGGAAGGTGAGGGCACCGTTCGTGACGTCCGCGGCCCCTCCGTCGCGCACCGCCTCGAGGACCCCGAGATGGCCGAGCTCGCCTACGGCTTCGGGACAGAGGAAGCAGGCGTTGATGCGGCCCTGCCAGTTCGTGCGCTGCTCTATGAGGGTGACATCGAGACCTGAACGTTTGAGGCCGATCGCGGCGCTGGCGCCGGCGGGGCCGCCGCCGACGACGACCGCGCTACGCGGCACGGGGTGCCGCCGGGGGACGGGAGCGAACCGGCCCGCTCATGCGCCCATAGAATCCACGTTTGCCCCGGGGGGGATCAATGGACCTATAATCCACGTGATGAAACTGAAGATGCCCATCCTCCTCGACACCGACATCGGGAACGACATCGACGACGCGGTCGCGCTGGCCTACCTGCTCCGCCAGCCGCGGTGCGAACTGGCGGGAGTGACCTGTGTCACCGGTGACGTCGGACAGCGTTGCGCGCTGACCGACGCCGTCTGCCGGGCCGCGGGCCGGACCGACATCCCCATTCACGCGGGCGCACGCGACGTGCTCCTGCACGGGCCGGGTCAGCCGACGGTGCCCCAGTACGAGGTGCTGCGGTCGCGGCCCCATCGCGCGGATTGGCCGGCGGGCACGGCCGTGGAGTTCCTCCGCAGGACGATCCGCGAGCGTCCGGGCGAGATCACGCTGCTCACGATCGGGCCGCTGACGAACATCGCCCTCCTCGGCGCGATCGATCCGGAGGTGCTGGTCCTGTTGAAGGAGATGGTGGCGATGGCCGGCGTCTTCTACCCGCACGAGTGCGACTCGGAGTGGAACTGCCGCGTGGACCCCGTGGCGACGGCCATGGTCCTGAAGACGACCGCGCGGTTGAAGGTCCCGGTCCGGCTGATCGGACTGGATGTCACGATGAAGTGCCGCCTCGGCCCCGACGAGGTGAAGCGGCGGTTCACCCCGTCGCCCCTGGACTTCGTGCTCGAGCTGGCGTCCGTGTGGTTCCGGGGCGCCAGGGAGATGACCTTCCACGATCCGCTGGCGGCCGCCGTGGTTTTCGAACCGGATCTCTGCGGGTACGAGTCCGGCCTGGTCACGGGCGATCCCGGACCCGGCGCCGCGGAGGGCCGCACGCCGTTCACGGCGGGCCCGGGGACGCACACGGTGGCGAAGACCGTGGACCCGGAGGGGTTCTTCAAGGAGTATTTCTCAGTCTTCGGCGTACAATAGCGGCGCGATGGCCACCGGCCGCCCCGAAAGCGTAGTCGTCGACACCGCGCAGAGCCCGCACGCGCGGGTCCGGCCCGTCCCGGTTTCCTCCGTCATGTTCGAGGACGCGTTCTGGGCGCCTCGGCTGGCCCTCAACCGGACGACGGTCATCCCGGCCCAGTGGCGGCACTGCGAGGAGACCGGCCGGGTCGACAACTTCCGTATCGCGTCCGGCCGCAAGCAGGGCGAATTCCGCGGGATCTTCTTCAACGATTCCGACGTCTACAAGTGGCTCGAGGCGGCGGCGTGGGCGCTGGCGTCCGGCCCCGATCCCGTGATCGAGGGTTTCGTCGCGACCGCGGCGGACGAGATCGCGGCGGCCCAACAGCCGGACGGCTATCTCAACACGTACTTCATGTCCGGCCGGGCGAAGGACCGGTGGACGAACCTCAAGGACATGCACGAGCTCTACTGCGCCGGGCACTTCATCCAGGCCGCGGTAGCGCACCACCGCGTGACCGGGTCCGAGCAGCTCCTCGACACCGGGCGCCGGCTCGGGGACTGCATCGACCGCGTCTTCGGCCCCGAGTCCTCGGGCAAACGTCACGGCACCTGCGGCCATCCCGAGATCGAGACCGCGCTCGTCGAGCTTCACCGGGCCACGGGCGAGCGCCGGTATCTCGACCTCGCGAAGTTCTTCGTGGACATCCGGGGGCGCGGCGTCGTGGGCGGGGGCGAATACCACCAGGATCACGCGCCGTTCCGGGATCTTTCGGCCGTGGTGGGGCACGCGGTGCGGTGCGGCTACCTGGTCACGGGCGCGGCGGATGTCGCGCTCGAGACCGGGGACCCGGGGATCCGGGCCGCGCTGGACCGGCTCTGGGAGAACATGACCACGCGACGCGCCTACGTGACGGGCGGCGTGGGGGCGCGGTACGAGGGCGAGGCGTTCGGCGGGGACTACGAGCTGCCCGACGACCGCGCCTACGCCGAGACCTGCGCCGCGATCTCGATGGTGATGTGGGCGTGGCGGATGCTCGCGCTGACGGGCGAGGCCGTGTACGCGGACCGCATGGAATGGACGCTCCTCAACGCCGTCCTGCCCGGCATCTCGCTGGACGGAACCGGCTACTTCTACCCCAACCCGCTCGAGAGCGACGGGACCTACCGGCGCGAGCCGTGGTTCGGGTGCGCGTGCTGTCCGCCCAACGTGGCCCGCGTGATTGCCTCGCTGCCCGGATACGCGTACGGCGTCTCGGACCGGGCGGCCTGGGTCCACCTGTACGCGGCCGGCCGCGCGACGCTGGAGATTCCGGGCGCGGGGCCGGTCGTGATCGTCCAGCGGACGGAGTACCCTTGGGACGGGGCGGTGCGGCTCGAGGTGTCGGGCGAGGGCGATTTCGAGCTGCGGCTCCGGATCCCGGGCTGGTGCGAGGGAGGCGCGGCCGTGTTCGTCAACGGGTCGCCATTGGGCGCCCCCGCGGTGCCCGGGAGTTACGCCGTTATCCGGCGGTCGTGGCGCCGGGGCGACGTCGTGACGCTCACGCTCTCGATGCCCGCGGTCCGGCTCGAAGCGCATCCGCATCTCGCGGGACATGAGACCAAAGTGGCGCTCGCGCGCGGACCTCTTGTCTACTGCGCGGAGGCCGCGGGCCCCGGGGACATCGACCCGCGGGACCTGGTCCTGCCGGACGGGGCGGCGATCGGCGCGCGCTTCGATCCCGGGCTGCTCGGCGGCGTGGCCGTGCTCGAGGCCGCGGCGCAGGCGGCCCGGCCGGACCCCGGATGGGGCGGGCGGCTCTACCGGCCCGTGCCCGGCGCGTCCGCGGCCGCCCGGGGCCCCGGACGGATGTGTGCGGTCCCGTACTTCGCCTGGGGCAACCGCGCGGCCGGGCGCATGCGCGTCTGGCTGAGGCGGGGCTGACCGGTGCCGCTCCACGTCGAAACCGGCTTCCCGATGGCGAACGCGACCGCGATCGGCGTGGGTGACCGCGACGGCCACCCCGAGGTCGCGTTCACGCCCGACCCCCACGGCGGGCCGGAGGCCCTCTGGTTCTACTTCCGGCTCGTGCGCGAGGGTCCCGAGCCGCGCGCCGGGGATCTCGTCCGCCTCGTCCTCAAGCATCCCGAGAACATGCTCGGCGGCGCGTGCCCGGAGAAGATCCGGCCGGTCGTGCGCGCGGCGGCCGGCGACTGGGAGCGCCTGCCGGAGGGGCGCCGCGAGGAGCTTCCCGACGGCCGGTTGCGCATGGTCTGGATGATCCCCGCGCCCGCGGACTCGCTCGAGGTGGCGGCCTGCTACCCGTACGGCCACCCGGACCTCGTCGACCTCGTTCGCGAGACTCGCTGGTACTGGCGTGTCGCCACGATCGGGGTCTCGCAGGGCGGCCGCGGAATCGTCAGGATCGCGAACGATCCCGGGACGCCGGGGAGCACGCGCCCGGGCTTCTACCTGGTCGCGCGCCAGCACTCGGGGGAGACGACGGGATCGTGGGTGCTCGACGGGTTTCTTCGATACGTGGCCGCCCATCCGGAGCGCGCGCCGCTCGTGTGGGCGGTGCCGTTCGCGAACATCGACGGGGTCGAGCAGGGCGACTACGGAAAGGACAACTTCCCGTACGACCTCAACCGGGCGTGGGGCGATCCGCCGATGCGGCACGAGACGGTCGTGATCCAGCGCGACCTCGCCCGCTGGAAGGCGCGGTGCCGGCCGGAGCTGGGACTCGACTTCCACTCGCCGGGGGCGTGCGAGGCCGAGGGCGTCTACGCCTTCCTTCCGGATCCCGGCAAGTTCCCGCTCGAGCACCGGGAGGCCGAGCGATGGACCGCGCTCCTGGCGGGGGCCCTCGTCCCCGAGTTCGCGGCGGCCCAGGTCGAGCAGGTGCCGTACTACACCTCCCGCTGGACCACGCCGGACTTCACGACGTACTGCTTCGACAAGCTCCAGGTGCCGGGGCTCACGGTCGAGACGCCCTACGCCCTGTGCAATACCACCGTCATGACCCGGGAGCTCTACCGGCAGGTGGGGTCCCGCATCGCGGCCGCCGTCTGCCGCGCCGTCGTCGCGGGCGGGGGCTGACGCCGTGCCTATCCCAAACGATTACGCGGAGCGCGTCTACGCCGGGGTGCTCGGCAAGATCATCGGGGTCTACCTCGGCCGGCCGATCGAGGGCTGGTCGTACCAGCGCATCGTCAAGGAGATCGGTGACGTCGCCTACTACGTGCACGGGAAGATCGGGGTCCCCCTGATCGTGACCGACGACGACATCTCGGGGACGTTCACGTTCCTGCGCGCCCTGCCCGACCACGGGAACCGGCGCGACATCACGGCGGAGCAGATCGGGAACACGTGGATGAACTACCTCATCGAGAACCGCACGATCCTGTGGTGGGGCGGGATGGGGAACTCGACCGAGCACACGGCGTACCTGCGGCTGAAGGCCGGGATCAAGGCCCCCGGGAGCGGGTCCATCGCGCTCAACGGGAAGGTCGTGGCGGAGCAGATCGGGGCCCAGATCTTCATCGACGGCTGGGCGATGGTGGCGCCGGGCGACCCGAAACTCGCGGCCGAGCTGGCGGCGAAGGCGGCCACCGTGTCGCACGACGGGGAAGCGAAGTACGGGGCCCAACTGCTTGCCGCCATGGAGGCGATGGCCTTCGTGGAGACCGACATCGAGAAACTCACGGACGCGGGCCTCGCCGTGATCCCGAAGGACTGCCTGATCGCGGCGCTCGTGGCGGACATCCGGGCGTGGAAGAAGAAGGAGCCGGACTGGCGCAAGACGCGCGACCACATCGAATCGGAATGGGGCTACGACAGGTACGCCGGCAACTGCCACATGATCCCGAATCACGCCCTCCTGCACCTCGCCTTTCAGTACTGCGACGGAGACTTCTCGAAGGCGTTGTTGATCGTGAACACGGCGGGGTGGGACACGGACTGCAACTCGGCCAACGTCGGGTGCCTCATGGGGATCCGGGGCGGGCTCGCGGGGCTGGAGGGGAAGCTCGATTGGCGCGGGCCGGTCGCCGACCGGATGTACCTGCCGACCGCGGACGGGGGCCGCGCGATCACCGATGCGCTGACCGAGGCGTATCACATCGTGAATGCCGGCCGCGCGCTGGCGGGTCAGGCGCCGGACGTCCCCAAGGGCGGTGCGCGGTTCCACTTCAGTCTCCCGGGGGCCGTCCAGGGCTGGCGTCCGATGGATCCGTCCGTGGACGAGGCCGCGGTCGAGAACGTCGCCCGGGCGGGGAGCCGGGGCCTGGCCATCCGGTTCAAGGGGCTGACCGGCGGGCAGGCGGCCCGGGTCGTGACCGACACCTTCATTCCCCCCGAGGCGTCGAAGATCGGCGGGTACGGCCTGATCGCGAGCCCGACCCTCTACCCGGGCCAGGTCGTGCGGGCGAAGCTCGACGCGGATGCATACAGCGGCGCGCCCGTGACGGCGAGGCTGTTCGTGCGCGCCTACGGGGCGAAGGACGAGCCGGTCATGGTCCATGGGCCGGATGTCATTCTGGCGCCGGGTGCTGAGGCGGAGACCGAATGGCGGGTGCCCGACCTCGCGGGCGCCCCCGTGTTCCAGGTCGGCCTCGAGCTCGCGGGGGCCGGCGCGGGAACGGTTCACCTCCTCTCGCTGGGCTGGGAGGGCGCTCCGGACGTCACGCTCGGCCGGCCGAAGGACGAGGGGAAGATGTGGCTGAAGGCCTGGGTGGACGGCGCCGACCACTTCGAGCGCGACTGGGTCCTCGACGTCCGGCTCATGCAGGACCACGGCCGGGGGCTCGTGAGCCAGGGCACGCGCGAGTGGTGCGACTACCGGGCGGGCGTCACGCTGGTGCCGCACCTCATGGACGCCTGCGGGCTTGCCGTCCGTGTCCAGGGGATGCGCCGGTACTACGCGCTTGTGCTCACCCGCGAGTCGAAGGTGCGTCTCGTCAAGATGCTCGACCACGAGCGGCTCCTCGCCGAGGCCCCGTGCCCGGTCGAGTTCGGCGGGACCTATGAGCTGGCGCTGGAGGCGAAGGGCGACCGGCTCCTGGCGTTTGTCGGCGGGGTCCAGGTCTTCGACGCCCGCGACCCCGAGCGCTCGTTCAACGGCGGGGGGGTCGGGCTGATCGTCGAGGTCGGCCGGCTCCACGCCGGCCCGGTCACCATCCGGCCGGCTTAGCTGCGGCGCTACGTCTGGCTAGCCAGCCCGCTTCCTGATCGACTCGGTTAGCACCTCGTAGATTTCGCGGCGAGGCCCGATGCCGCGGACCACGATCATGCCACGTTCCTCCCCGTAGACGATCCGGTACGGCTTGACGTGATAGGTCCGCAGTCCTGTGAGTTCCAACTCCAGCGCCTTGCCGTCTTCGGGATGCTCCCCGATGTGCCGAAGGGCGGCACGGATGCGCCGCTTGTGTTCGGGATGGAGTCCGGAGAGGTACGTCCGGACGTCGGCCGGGATATCAACCCTCCGACGCGCGTTCACTCCGGCAGGGCTTCCTCAATCGTGACGCCCCGCCCACCGCGGGCGTAGAACTTGCCGCTCCTCCTGATCTGGCGCATGAGTGCGGGATCGGACAGGATCTCGATGGTCTCTTTGAACGATTCATACTCCTCGATGTTGAGGATGATCGCGGCGGGCTTCCCGTTCTTCGTGACGACGATCTCATCTGCGCGATCCTGGACCCCGGAGACCAGCCGGGGGAGATGGGTCTTCACGTCGGTCAGCGACAGCGTCTTCGTCACAGGAACCTCCTTCTGACCAGAATTCTGGTCCGCGTGCCCATTCTAGAAGGGAGCGGTCAGCCCGTCAAGCGGTTGCGGGCAGTCATATCCCGGCGAGGCGGCGGGCCTGGGCGAAGGACTCGAGCTTCCCGAAGCCGCCGGGGCCGGAGACGTTCAGGGCCCCCGCCGCGTTGCCGAGCCGGAGGGCGTCGCGAAGATCGAAGCCCCGGAGGATCCCGGCGAGGAACCCGCCGTCGAAGCAGTCGCCGGCGCCGGTGGCGTCCACGACCTTGACCTTGAATGCGGGGAGCTCGACGGGAGAGCCGCCGCGTGGCAATGCGTAACACCCCTTCGACCCGCGCTTTAGGACCACGACCTTCCGTACCCCGGCGGCGAAGGCGCGCTCGGCAATCGTGCGCGGATCACGGGAGCCGAAGGTCTCGCCGGCCTCCTCGATGCTCGGGAGATAGTAGTCCACGAACGGGAGGCACATCTTCGCCAGCCGCCACCGGCGGCGCGGGTCCCAGCACGAGTCGAAGCTCGTGGTCAATCCGAGCTTCTTTGCCCGCGCCAGCAGGCGCCGCGCGGGTGGCCCGTCGAGCCGGGGGAGCAGGAAGAATCCGGAGAGGTGCAGAATCCGGTGCTTCTTCAGGAGTGAGTCCGGGAACATCCGGTCCGTGATCGCGCCGCTCGCGCCTTCGGTGTGCAGGAAGCTCCGCTCGCCGTCGGGGGTCACGAGCACGACCGTGGACGAGGACTGGAACCCGCCGACCACTTGCGCGCCCCCCAGGTCGACCCGGTTCTCGCGGAGGCGGCGGAGCAGGAACTCGCCGAACCCGTCCCGGCCCACGGCGGTGCCGATCGTGGGCTTCATTCCGAGCCGGGCGAGGGCGATGCCGGAGTTGACCGCGCACCCGCCGGTGAATAGCCCGATCGAGTCGATGAGCCCGAGCTTGCCCTTGCCCGGAATCGCGCGGATCGGCCGCGCGGTCACGTCCGCGACCGCGTTCCCGACGCACAGGACATCCCGGGTGGCGCCGCCGTGCATGTATTCCCGCATGGGCCTATGATAGCGGAAGATCATGAGCGTCCAGGGAGGGCTCGCATGAGTATTCGTTACCGGCTGAACCGCATGTTCTTCACCTCCGGCCGTTGCCTGACGGTCGCGGCCGACCACGGCATCCACGGGGACATGGAGATGCTCCGGGGGCTGGAGGAGATGAAGACCATCATCCCCTCGATCATTTCGGCCGGCGCCGACGCCATCCACCTTACGCCCGGGACGGCGCACATTCTCCAGGAGGTCGCGGGCCGGACGAAGCCCGCGCTCGTCCTGCGCGCGGACTCCACCAACGTCTACGGCCCCCGCCCCTCGACTCCGTACTGCCGGCTCATCGGCGACGCCGTGGATGAGGGCCTGCGGTTCGACGCGGCCTGCATCATCGTGAACCTCCTCGACCTGCCCGACCAGCCGGGGCTCAAGGCCGAGTGCATCGACAACATCAACAAGCTGCGGTCGGAGTGCGACCGGACCGCGATGCCGCTCATGGTGATGCCGCTGCCGATGAAGCTCGGGAGCGCGGGCGGGTACGTGGCCGACAACGCGCTCGACCGCCTCATCCCCCTCGCGCGGATGGCCGCCGAGCTGGGCGCCGACGTCATCGAGTCCGACCCGCCCGAGCACCTCTCCGATTTCCACAAGGTCGTGAAGGCGGCCGGGGTGCCCGTGCTCGCGCGCGGCGGCTCGAAGGTGCCCGACGACGAGCTCATGAAGCGGACGCAGGAGGTCGTCAAGCAGGGCGCATCGGGGATCGTCTACGGTCGCAACGTCATCCAGCACGCGGACCCGCGGAAGATGACCGTGGCCCTGCTGGCCCTCATCCACGCGAACGCCTCGCCCGAGCAGGCGCTCAAGATCCTGAAGGGCTGAAGGCCGCCGTGGCGCGTTCCGGAAAGGGCTGTCTCGCCGGCGCGTCCCGGCTCGACATCACCCCGACGCTCCCGTGCATGCTGTCGGGCTACGCGGCTCGCAACCATCCGCACGTCGCGGTCCACGATCCGCTTTCCGTCCGCGCGCTCTACGTCCGCGACCCCCGGGGCGGCGAGGCGGTCGTCGTCGTCTCCGACATCCTCTGGTACGGGCAGGACGCCGCGACCCGCGCCCGCGCCGAGATCACGGCCCAGCTCGGGCTGCCGGCTTCGCGGGTGCTCCTGGCCGGAACCCATACCCACTCGGCCCCGTCGCCGGGCGGCCGCGTCCTGCGCGTGTTCGAGAAGCAGGGCATTTCGTGCGGCAACCCCGAGTGGGTTTCCCTCCTCGTGGCCCGGTCGGTCGCCGCGGTCGCGATCGCGAAGCTGCGGGCGCGTCCGGCCGTCTTCCGCGTTGCGCGCGGCGCGTCCCAGATCGGGATCAACCGCCGGGAGCGGAAGCCGGACGGGCGGATCGTCCTCGGGAAGAACCCGCAAGGCCCGTGCGACCGCGAAATCGTGGGGCTGGCAATCGACGGGGTCGACCGCCAGCCCATCGCCCGTGTCGCGAACTTCGCGTGCCACGGCGTCGTGATGGGGCAGGAGAGCTACCGGGTCTCCGGCGACTGGCCGGGGCTTGCCGCGCGCGTGATCGAGGCGCGACACCGCGGCGCGCCCTTCCTCCTCATCCAGGGCCCCGCCGGGAACATCAATCCCCGGATCGGGCCGCAGAACTCGTTCCGCCCGGCCGTCGCGCTGGCGAACGAGTTCGCCCGGGATTTCCGCGCCGTCGAGCGGCGCTGGCGCGGGAGCCCGGCGGGCCGGGTGGCCGGACTGGAGCGGACGGTGGGCCTGCCGGCGAAGGGCGGCGGGAAGCTGCCCGTGGTCCTGCACCGGCTCGACCTCGGGCCGGTCCGGATCGTCTCATACCCGGGGGAGGCCTTTACCGAGACCGCGATGACGGTGAAGGCCGCGGCCGCCGGAGCGCGGCCGGTCATGGTCTCGACGGTCTCGGGATTCGGGGACCGGGGGTACGTGCCGGTCCGCGAGGTCTACACCGAGGGCGGGTACGAGGTGACGACGACGCCCTACGGCCCCGACGTCGAGGGCGTTCTCCGCGAAGCGCTGATCAGGCTGGCCACGGCCGCGTGACCGCGCTCGCCGCCCTGGTGCTCGCCGCCGGCGCGGCGCCGGCGCGCGAGGTCGGCCACGCGGACCTCCTCACGCGGTTCGCGGCCGTGCACGCCCGCATCGAGTCCATCGCGGCGCGGGTCGAGGTCCGGATGACCCACAGCGTGACCGGTAGAACCTCGGAGGTCCCGCCGCCCGAGCGGTACGTCTTCAAGGTCAAGGCGATCCGGGATCCGAACCCGGCGGAGCGGACTGAGGAGTCCTGGATCATCGAGGCGCAGGGCATCCGCCCGAAAACCCCGCCCCTGCGCTACGCGTCGCGGAACGTCTGGACCCGGTCGCAGAACGGGGCGTGGGCGAGAAACCCCGCCTACCGGGACGCGCTCGCGCTCAAGATGCTGGCGGTGGCGCGCGGCTGGGCGTTCCAGTACCTGGAGGACGTCCCCGAGCGCTGGCAGGAGCGGGCCAAGGTGAACATCCTCGACGGCGCTTATCGGTACGGCGGCATCCGGGCGTGGCGGCTCGAGGTCCTGCCGAAGTTCCGGGCCGTCCAGACGTCGTTGGCGTCCCGGTGGGAGGTCGTGATGTCGCACGACGGCCTGCCGCTCTACAGCCGGTCCACGGACCGCCAGGAGCGCGAGGTCACGGTGATAACGTCCCGGGACTGGCGGAAGGTGAACGGGTGCCCCATCTCCCACGCCTTCACGATCGTCGTCCGCCCCCCGCAGGAGCGCCGTCCCGACGCCCCCGATCCGGTGACGACCCTCGACTGCCGGCTTTCGGACGTGGCGGTGGTCCTGAAGTGAGGGACACTCTTTCGATCATGCGATTCTCGGGAGAATCGCAGAATTGAAAGTACGTCCCCAGCAACTACTCCTTCGGCGTGATCTTGGGGATGCCTTCGCCGGGGTCGAGGCCCCGGCGCTCGGCGATGACGATGCCGAGCATCTCGATCAGCAGGATCTCGAGCACGGGCATGTGCAGCTCGGCCACGCCCGGGAGATTCGGAAGCCGCCATACCTTCAGGCGCGGCCCCGGGGTCACGTCCCGGTTGGTCGCTAGAATGACCTTGCCGCCGATGGCGACGACGTCCTGGGTGATTCCGATCGTGAGGGCGTCGGTGACGCCCGCGGGGGCGAAAGCGATCAACTCGCCGCCACGCTTCATGCTGGGCACCAGCCCGTGGCGGAAGCCCGCGCCCGTGTGCCCCGCCGCCCGGATGTGGCAGAGCTCGCGCAGGATCAGGGTGCCCTGCTGGACGGTCGCCAGCGACGGTCCCCGGCCGACGAAGTCCACATGGGGCGGCTCGCAGAGGAAGTCCGCGAGCGGCTCGACGGTCGCGCGCCAGTCCCGGAAGAGGGCGGTCATCGCGTCCGGGATCGGCGCGAACGAGGCGAGGGCCCCCGCCAGGTCGAGGCCCCCGAGCCGGGAAGCCATGAGGATGGCCGCGGCGATCGTGTTGGTGTACGTCTTGTTCGTCGTGCTCGCCTCCGCCCCCGCGAGGAGCGGGAGGACGGCGGCCGCCGACTTCGCCAGCGAGCTCGCCTCGTCGTTCGTGATCGCGACGAAGGGGACCGTGCCCTTCCAGCCGTCGACGATGCACTTGACCTCCGGGCTCTCACCGGACTGCGAGACCAGGACGGGGAGGAAGGCGTCACGCGGGCGGTCGAGCCGGTAATACAGGTACTCGCCCGCGTCCACGGCGTGGGCGGGGAGGCCCCGGAGCGAGAGCATGTAGGCCGCCGGGAGCGAGGCGCACAGCGAGGAGCCCATGCCGATGAACATGACGCTCCGGGGGCCGCTCGCAAGCAGGGGGTCGAGGCGCCGGAGCGGGGAGTCGGGCCCCCCGTAGGCGGCCAGCAGCCGCCCGAGGGCCTCGGGCTGGGTCAGGGCTTCCCGTTCGAACGCGCTCATCTTCATGGCGTCCATTCTATCCGGAGAGTGCAGCATTGACACGTTGCAGGGGCAGGCGCGAAGATACGGTCCGTCTTTGACTCACGACACGCCGGCCGGCCGGCTCTGGGAGGACGAGCGATGCACGAGCTCCGCGTAGGGATGGTCGGGTACAAGTTCATGGGAAAGGCGCACTCCAACGCCTGGGTCCGCGCCAACCAGTTCTTCGATCCCGGGATCAAGGCGGTCATGCGCGCCGTGTGCGGCCGCGACGAGGGGGCGGCCCGCGCATTCGCCGAGAACTGGGGCTGGCAGACCGTCGAGACCGACTGGCGCCGGCTTGTCGCGCGCCCGGACATCGACGTCGTGGACATCGTGACGCCGAACAACCTGCATCCCGTGATCGCGATCGAGGCGGCGAAGCAGGGCAAGCACGTGCTCTGCGAGAAGCCCCTCGCCCGGAGCCTGGCGGAGGCGCGGAAGATGCTCGCGGCCGTACGGGCGGCGAAGGTCATGAGCATGGCGTGGCAGAACTACCGGCGCGTCCCCGCCGTCCAGCTCGCGCGCCAGCTCGTGGAGCAGGGCAAGCTCGGCCGGATCTTCCACGTCCGCGCCGTCTACCTCCAGTCGTGGATCATCGATCCTTCCGTGCCCCTCATCTGGCGGCTCGACGCCAAGGTTGCGGGGTCGGGGTCGCACGGCGACCTCAACGCGCACATCATCGACACGGCCCGGTTCATCACCGGCCTGGAGCCGGTCGAGGTCGCGGCCCACATGGAGACCTTCATCAAGGAGCGCCCGCTCGGCCGGATGACCGGCGGGCTGGCCACGGCCCGGGCGGGTGGCGGACGGAAGGGCAAGGTAACGGTGGACGACGCCGTTATCTCGCTGGCGAGGTTCTCGAACGGCGCGGTCGGCACCTTCGAGGCGACCCGGTTCGCGTCGGGGCACCACAACGCCCTCGGCATCGAGGTCAACGGGTCGAAGGGCGCGATCATGTTCGAGTTCGAGCGCATGAACGAGCTGAAGTATTTCAACTCGGCTGATCCGCCGAACGTCCAGGGATTCCGGACGATCCAGGCCACGGTGCCGGGCCAGCACGAGTACGTCTCGGCGTGGTGGCCTCCCGGCCACGTGATCGGCTACGAGCACCCGTTCGTTCACCAGTGCGTGGACTTCATGAAGGCGGTCAAGGCGGGCAAGCCGGCGCAGCCGGACTTCCTGGACTCGACCCGCAACCAGGCCGTCCTGGAAGCGATGTCGCTTTCCGCGAAACGCCACCGTTGGGTCAGCGTCCCGAAGATCAAGTAGAAGGAGGACATCATGGCGAGACCGGTTACTCTTTTCACGGGACAGTGGGCGGATCTGCCCCTCGAGGTGCTGGCGAAGAAGGCGAAGGGCTGGGGCTATGACGGCCTCGAGCTCGCGTGCTGGGGCGACCACATGGACGTCGAGAAGGCGGCGAAGGACAAGGCCTACGCGAAGGGCCGCCACGATCTGCTGAAAAAGAACGGGCTCAAGGTCTGGGCGATCTCGGCCCACCTCGCGGGTCAGATGGTCTGCGACCCCAACGACGCGCGCTCCGACGGGCTCGCGCCGAAGGCCCTCGCCGGCAAGCCCGAGGAGAAGCGGAAGTGGGCGATCGAGACCATGAAGACGACGGCGCGCGCCGCCGCCAACCTGGGGCTCAAGGTCGTCAACGGGTTCACGGGGTCGCCGATCTGGCACCTCCTCTACCAGTTCCCGCCGACCTCGGCGAAGATGATCGACGACGGATTCAAGCGGTTCGCCGATCTCTGGAATCCCATCCTCGATGTCTACAAGCAGGTGGGGGTGAAGTTCGCGCTCGAGGTGCACCCGACCGAGATCGCGTTCGACATCGTGACCGCCGAGCGGGCGCTCAAGGCCCTCCAGGGGCGGCCCGAGTTCGGGTTCAACTTCGATCCCTCGCACCTGCACTGGCAGCTCGTGGACCCCGTGGCGTTCATCCGGGAGTTCCCGGACCGGATCTTCCACGTACACATGAAGGATGCGGCGGTCACGCTGGACGGCCGGACCGGGATCCTGGGCAGCCATCTCGGGTTCGGGGACGCGCGGCGCGGTTGGGACTTCCGGAGCCTCGGCCACGGCGGGGTCAAGTTCGAGGAGATCATCCGGGCGCTGAACCACGCCGGCTACCAGGGGCCGCTCTCGGTCGAGTGGGAGGATTCGGGCATGGACCGCGAGCACGGCGCCCGCGAGGCCTGCGAGTTCGTGCGGAAGGTCGATTTCAAGCCCTCGGCCGTGTCTTTCGAGGCCGGATTCGAGAAATAACCGGGGGGCCATGAGCGTTACCACACCCAGGACCGCCGCCGGGTGACCGGGCGCGTCAGGTCCGAGGAGGCACACGATGGCATTCGAGGTACCGAAGCTCCCGTACGTGACCGACGCGCTCGAGCCGCACATGGACAAGGCGACGGTCGAGATCCACTGGGGCAAGCATCACCAGACCTACTGCACCAACCTCAACAAGGCGCTCGAGAGCGCGCCGGACCTGGCGAAGCTGCCGGTCGAGGAGCTGCTCCGGGACCTGACGAAGGTGCCCGAGGCCATCCGTACCGCCGTGAGAAACCACGGCGGGGGATACGCCAACCACAACTTCTGGTGGGCCGGCATGGCGCCGGGCCAGGGCGGCGCGCCGTCGGGGAAGATCGGGGACGCGATCAACGGCGCGTTCGGGTCGTTCGACAAGCTCAAGGAGCAGATGACGGCGAAGTCCGTCGGCCACTTCGGCAGCGGCTGGGGCTGGCTCGTTTCCAACAAGGGGAAGCTCGAGGTGATCTCGACGCCGAACCAGGACAGCCCGGTCTCGGCCGGGTTCGTGCCCCTGCTGGTCGTGGACGTCTGGGAGCACGCGTACTATCTCAAGTACCAGAACCGCCGGGCGGACTTCGTGGCCGCGTGGTGGAACCTGGTCAACTGGGACGAGGTGGCGAAGCGTCTTCCTTAGAAACCTTGGCCGGATGCCTTACAGCTCGAGACACTCACGGCACGCCGGGAACGTCTAACAGGTAACGTGATGACGAGCTGCCGGCCCCGGTTCCCTGGTGTGACGCGACGTCTGGCGTTGGTGCTGGCGATGGTGCCGGCGGCGGCGTGGGCGAAGACCGACGTCGCGATCCACGACGACATGGCGATCGGGATCAACCGCTACCTGACCAACGATCTCGACCTGGAGGTGGCGCCGGACCCCGGGTTCTCGGGCGATCTCAACTACGGCACGAACCGGTCGACGACCCCGGTTGCGGAATCGACGCACCAATTCGGCTTCGGGTTATGGGGGGCGTTCGGCCCCGTGGTCTCGGTGTCGGGGCGGTACTCGCACTACACGGGCGAGAGAGCTCCCGTCGTGAACGGGTTCGGGGACGTCGTCGGGGCCGCGGACGAGCGCATCGGGAACTCGACGCTGGGGCTGAAGCTCGGAATCAAGCTCGTGCACCCGGGCGAGGACGACGAGATTCCGATGACGGTCCGGCTGGACCTCGGCGCGGCGGGAGGCTCGGAATCGATGCCGCTCTTCATCGGCACGGCGGACCCGGCGACGTGGCGCAAGCTCCGCCAGACGTTCGACATCCGGGACCGCGTGTACTCGATCGGCGTCTTGGTCAAGGCCGGCGGCACGTCGCTGACCGCGGCCCACTATCGCCATCACTACACCGACAACTTCGCCGACGTCGAGGCCGCATTCCTGGCCCAGGCCCGGACGAAGCCCCTCCTGCGTCCCCTGATCCTGGGCACGCTGTCGGGGATCCGGTACAACGCCATGGCGACCGCCCGGGGCCAGCCCAGGTACGATTCCTTCGTAGGGATGACCCAGCGTGTCGGGCCGGACTGGTCGGTGACGGCCTCTTTCGACTATCAGGACATGACGGAGCAGGGCGCGATCGCGCGCCAGCCGATGGTGGACGTCGCGTGGGAGGCGGCCTCGTGGATCGAGGTAAGGCTCGGCAGCTACTGGGTGAACCAGTTTCACGGGAATACCCGCTACACGACGACGGGCGTGTCCTTCTATTTCTAGTCGCGTGCCACTCAACAGGAGGAAACCACGTATGGAGAATCGAAGCGGTCAATGGTGGACGGTGCTGGCCATGGCGATGCTGGCGGGAAGTCTCGCGCTCGCCGCGCCGGCGACGCCGGCGGTGCCGGGAGGCGGGAATCCCAACACGGACAATACACACGCGGCGACCCCGGCGGTCCCGGCTGTGGACGACATGGACGACCGGGACGCCGGCGACCTGCTCGGCCAGGATCCCGCCCTGCGGGACGAAGCGAAGGCGAAGTGGGACGCGATGACTCCGGAGCAGCGGGAGCAGTTCCTGAAGGACCATCCCCGGCTGGCGAAGCGCATGCTGAAGCGCACATGGGACAAGATGACGCCCGCGGAGCGGTCGCAGTTCATCCGCAACCATCCGGAGCTGCGGGAGCGGCTGATGGCGCGGTGGCAGGGCATGACCCCCGAGGAGCGCAAGGCGTTCCTGGACAAGCATCCCCGGATCGCCAAGCGGGCGGCGCACCGGATGCGGACGGAGCGGGGCGAGCGGCCGGGCAAGCACGGCGACAAGGGCGTCCGCGACCACGGCGCCGGCGAGGGGCGCAACGGGGTGGGCCAGGGCGGCCAGCATCGCGCGCCCGCGGGCGGACCCAAGAAGTAGACGACACGGCAAGGCCACGGGGGGCGGGGGCCGGGACTCAAGTCCGGCCCCCGCTTCAGCCCGGGTTCGGATAACGGTTGCACGTTTGCCTTTGCCGTACGTTGCCGCCGAAGCGGCGGTAAGATCAGGCGGTGAGGAAGAAGCCGCCCAAGCCCCCTGCCCAGCCGGCGGAGTCCGAGCCGGCCGCGGAGCGCCCGTCCGGCGCCGGCCCGGCCGTCCCGCCCGCCGCGCGCAAGGAATACCGGTTCGAGATCCAGGAGAAGCAGGGCACCGTCGCGATTGTCGGGCCCCGGGGCGTCCTGGCCTACCCGAAGTTCTGGATCGGCGTCGAGCTCGCGCAGGGCGAGGTCTTCACCTCCTGTCAGACCGGGCTGTCGGCGGGCGACGGGGCGTGGGTGAGCGAGGTCGCGAACGGGCGCCTCCTCCTCGGGCTCAGCCTCAAGAGGTCCGTGACCCCCGCCGGCGTCCTGCTCCAGGCTTCGGTCCGGAACAACGGACCTGAACCCCTCGAGATCCGCCAGCTCCGGGTCGCGCACGCGGTCACGGGCGCGGATGTGACGCCATGGGGGCCCTCGGCGGAATGGAGCCTCCTGCGTATGGGCTACGCCACCGGTGGGGCGCATCGCGAGGACGCGGACACCCGGAACTCCTCGCGCGTGGCCTTCAACGGGGAGCGGGTGGTGACGCGAAGCTGGGGGGCGGCGGCGCTGAGATTCGGCGCTTCGCCCAGGGGGCTCGTGGCGGGGTTCGTGACGGCGGAGTTCCAGATGGCCTGGATCGACGTCCGCAAGGACCGCCACACGGTGGAACTGGCCGCCGTCTGCGAGACGGAAGGTGTGTCCCTGCCGGCGGGCCGCTCTATCGTGTCCGAGACGCTGTACCTGGGCCTGCACGACGACGTGCGCCAGGGACTCGCCGAGTACGGGGCGCTGTGCGCGCGGCGGGCGGGCGTCTCCCTCAAGCCCGTGCCGGCCGGCTGGGGCTCCGCGGACTCCCTGCGCCGCGACGATCTCTCCGGGCCGGCCGTCCTCCGCCAGGCCGCGTGGATCGCCGCGCACCGGCGCGACCTGCCGCTTGGCGTCGTGCGGATCGAGGAGGGGTGGGCGGGCGCGGCGGGCGACTGGACCGATCCCGCCGGGGGGTTTCCGCGCGGGCTCGCGCCCGTGGCGGCGGGAATAGCGCAGGCGGGGCTCGTGCCCGGCCTCTCGCTCGCGCCCTTCACGGCGGTCGCGTCGTCGAAGCTCTTCCGCGAGCACCCGGACTGGATGGTCAAGGACGAGACCGGAAAACCCCTGGCCTGGGACGTGGAGTGGGCCGAGCCCCGCGAGTTCTGGTACGGCCTCGACGGCAGCCATCCCGAGGTCCAGGACTGGCTCCGCGAGCTGTTCCAGTCCCTGCGGCGCGCCGGCTTCCGGCACTTCCGGCTCGACTGGCTCTTCATGGGCTGTCTCAAGGGCGCGCACGCCGAGCCGGTGACCCGGGTGCGGGCCTACCGGCTCGGGCTCGAGGCCATCCGCGAGGGGGCGGGCGACGCGTACCTGCTTGGAGTCATGGGGCCGTACCCGCCGTCGGCGGGACTCGTGGACGGCATGCGCGTGAGCCATGACGTGCATCCGGGCCAGGACCGGTGGGGCCCCCTGTCGGCGGCTTTTGCCGAGGCGCAGCAGCGCTGGTGGATGCACCGGACGCTGTGGAACAACGATCCCGGCGCCGTGGTCGTCCGCGGGACCGGTGACGGCGCCGCGGACGAGGCGAGGACGATCGCGACGGGGGCGGAGCTTTCGGGGGGCGCGATCTTCGCCGGGGATTCGCTCGACGACCTGCCGGCGGACCGCGTCGCCCTGATCCGGGGCGCGTTGGCCCGGCGCCGGGACGCGGCAGCGGTGCCGGTCGACGTGTTCGACCGGGACCTGCCCCGGGTTTTGTCCCTGCCGCTCGGCCGCCGCCGGTTCCGCGTCGGGGTGTTCAACGACACGGGCGAACCCAGGGCATTCGCGCTCGACCTCGAGGCCTTCGGGCTCGCGCGGGCCCGCGTCTGGGAGCTGGACGGCGAGGTAAGGCGCGCCCTCGGCGTGATCCGCCGCCGGTGCCTTACGCCGCCCGTGCCGCCCCGGGGCGTGCGAGTGCTGCTCGTCGAAGGGGCCTGAACCCCGTGCCGGCGGCAGCCGCCGCGGCCCTCCTGACCGGCCTCCTGCTCGCGACGATCAACCTCGTCCACGGGCTGCACCTGCCCTTCGTCGTCGCGGACTCGTGGGTCAAGCTCGTGCACTACCGCTTCGGGTATTTCGACCTCCGGGTCTTCGCCGCGGCCTGGGGGGGCCACGTCTGGTCCGCGGCCGGCGCCGCGCTCGTGCTCGGGGGGGCCTGGGGGCTCGGGCGTTCATGGAGCGCTGGAGTCCCGGAATCGCTGGGGCTCGGGTTCGGCGCGAGCGCGCTGGTCGCGCTCGGATGCGGGCTCTGCGGCCTGTTTTCGCCCGTGGTTCTGCTCCCCGTGCTGGCCGCGGGGGGCGTCGGCGTGGTCCGGCATAGGGCCGAGCTCGTCGCGGCCCGGCGGCGGCTGGCGGCGTCGGTCGAGCCCCTGACGGGCGAGACGCGGTGGTTGCTGGCGGCGTTGGCGGTGATGGGCTCCGTGAGCCTGCTCGTGTCGCTCGGGCCGGAGATGGGCTGGGACCCCGCCTACTACCACCTGCGCCTGCCGAAACTCTACGCGATGGCGCACCGCATCGGCTTCGTTCCCTGCATATATCCGTCGCACTACCCGCAGACGATCGAACTGCTTTACGGCCTCGGGTGGCTCGCCGGCGGGGAGGGCGCGGCGAAGCTCGTGAACTGGTCGTTCTGGGGACTCTGCGGCCTCGCGCTTCTGCGGCTGGCTGGCGCCCTGGATGGGCGCGGCGTGGGCCTCCGGGCCGCCGCGCTCGCGCTCACGCTGCCCCTGGCCGGCACGCTCGCGAGCGAGAACTACATCGACCTGGGGCTCACGTTCCTCGAGCTGCTCGCGCTGTCCGCGGCTCTGTCGGGCCGCGCCGTCGCGGCCGGCTGCCTGATCGGCTTCGCGATGGGCTCGAAGTACACGGCCGTGATCGCGGCATTCGCCCTCGCGGTGGCATGGTGCACGCGCGGGGGGAGCCGGCGAGGTCTCGCCGTCCTTGCGGCGGTTGCCGTGCTCCCCGTCGCGCCGTGGCTGGTGAAGAACTGGCTGTTCACCCGCGACCCCGTCGCCCCGTTCCTGTACGCCAGGTTCGGCGGGATCGAGTGGGCGGGGGGGATCAGCCAATCCGCGATGGTCGAGGTGATCCCGAAGCTCGGGCCGACGACCTGGGGCCAGCGCGGCGTCGCGCTCCTGCTGGGGCCCTGGTGGTTCCTGAAGACGTTTTCCTTCGCCGTCCTGACCCCGTTCCTGATCGGGTGCCTCCCCGTCCTCGCCATGCGCTGGACCGGTGCTGCGGGGGCCGTGCGCGCCTACACGGTCGCGGGCACGGCGGCGGTCCTGGTCCTCGCGCCCGACGGCCGCTACTGGCAGCCGTTCGGGTTCGTGCTCGCGCTCCTCGCGGCCGCCACCTGGAAGCGTGCCGAGCTCGAGGGCCGCCCCCTGCTGCGCCGCGGCCTCGCGGTGTTTGCCTGGGCCTCGATCGGGTTCGGCCCGGTATTCCACGCCTTCGACATGCAGCGGCTCTTCACCCCGGCCTGGGTGTCGCTTGGACTCGAGCCCGCGTGGGTCTACCACTCCCGCGTGAACCAGCCGTCGCCTTGGTACGCGGTGGCCGTGAGCTGGGCGAACCGGAACACGCCCCGGGGGGAGCGGATCGCGGTCGTGTCCGACGTGCAGGCGTACCTCTTCGACCGCGAGGCGATCTTCGACTGCGACGCGCCGGGGTCGCGGCGCTGGATCACGCGCCTGCTCGAGCGTCGTCCCGACGCCCGGGGCCTCGACCGCCAGTTCCGCCAGTGGCACGTCTCGACCATCTTCTACATCCGGGGCAAGGCGATGGCCGCGGCGCGCGGCGAGACGTGGGACCCCCGGGCCACGGCCCGTCTCGCCGCGTGGTGGAACCGCCGCGCGCGCCGGGTCTTCTACCGCGGCCACTGCTCGATCTACGAGCTCTCCACGCCGGGTCCGGCGACGCTCCAACTCGACGTGCCGGGTCCGCAGGAGGCGATCCTCATGCGCCTCGTCGCCGCCCCCGATGCCGCCGCCCGGCGCGAGGTCTACCGGGCGGCGCTGGCCGCGGGCGCGGAGAGCGCGGTGCTCGACGGCGCATGCGGGGAGGCGGCGCTCGAGGCGCGGCCGCCGGAGCCGGCCGACGCCGCCTCGGCGCTGGCGCGGGCGGTCGCGATCGCGCCCGACGCCCCCGGTCTCTGGATCTCGTACGGGCAGGCGCTGACGGCGGCCAGGCGGTTCGCCGCGGCCGGCGCGGCCCTCGCGAAGGCGCGCGAGCTCAACCCGTTGCACGAGGACCTGGGTAGCGCGGAAACCGGGCTCGCGCGCGCCGAAGGGCGCAGGCGTTGAGATGCTACGATGGAATTGGTGCCAAACTTCAAGCTGAGCCCGTCGGATTTCGGCTTCCTCTGGACCGAGTGCCGGCGCTGCTTCTACCTCAAGGTGGCCAAAGGGTTCCCGCGTCCGGACACGGGGTTCCCCAAGATCTTCAACGTCATCGACAAGCAGATGAAGGACCGGTTCGCGGGGAAGCGATCGGAGGACATGGCGCCCGGCGTGCCGGCGGGCACGGTGCACCGGAGCGACGAATGGGTCGAGTCGGTGCCCCTCGTTCGCCCCGGCCGCTCCGCCACCGCCTTCATCCGGGGCATCTTCGACACGGTGCTCAAGCTCGACGGCGGGGGATACGCGATCGTCGACTTCAAGACCTCGACCGTCGACCCCCGGGCGGCCGCGAAGTACGGCCGCCAGTTGCACGCCTACGCGGTCGCGCTGGAGCGCCCGGCGCCGGGCCGGCTGGGCCTGAGCCCCGTGGACACGCTCGGCCTCCTTGTCTACGAGCCGACCGCGTTCGCGACGGGCGGGGCCGGGACGGCGAGCCTGGAGGGCAGGTTCCAGTGGCTCGGGATCGAGCGCGACGACGACGCGTTCTTCGGTTTCGTGGACGAGATGCTCGCCGTGCTCGAGCGCGCCGATCCGCCGGCGGCGAACCCGGAGTGCGCGCTCTGCCGCTACCGCGAGGCGAGTCGCCGGAACGGCTGGTGATCCCGGTGCTGATCGACGCCATGATCGCGGCGGGCCTGGTCGCGGCGGGCCTGGCAGGTCCGGCCTCCGCCGTTACGTCCCCGGCCGCCCGGGCCTGGATGTCCGGCCTCGCCGGGCCTTCCACCTCGGTCTCGGGCGAGTACGAGGCGTGCCGGGCGCTGGTGACCATGGGCCGGTTCGCGGATGCGGAGGCGGTCGCGAAGGTGATCCTCGCGAACGACCGGGGGCATCCGGGCGCCTGGCACGTGCTCGGCACCTGCCGGTGGATGGCGGGCGACCGGCCGGGCGCGATGTCCTCGTGGAAGATGTCCCTCGAGCTGCGGGACAACCCGGACCTCCGGGACTTTCTGGCGGGGCTGGGTGACGCCCGGCGCAGTCCACCCGCGCCCCAGCCGTACGTGAGCGCGGAGCTCGAGTTCCGGGCGGCGCTCGCCCTGTTCGCGGGCGGGCAGCGGGAGGAATCGCTCGCGCGCGCGGTGGCGGCCGCGAAGACCCGGCCGGACCGCTGGGCGGCCTGGGTGCTGGTCGGGGACATCCGGGCCTCCGTGCTCGACCGCGACGGGGCCGAGGAGGCGTGGCACAAGGCGCTGTCCCTGCGGCCCGCGGACAAGGCGCTCGCCGACGCGGTCGGGGTGCGGATGGCGAATGCGTCCTGGTGCCGGTCGTGCCCCCGGGCGGACGTTCTCGAGAACGAGCTGATTGGGGCGAAGGCTGCGGCAGTTCCCGCGGCAGCTCCAGTGCTGCCGCAGGCCCAAGGCCGGACGGAACCTGCCGTTTCGGCCCGCCGGTCAGAACCTGCCGTCGCCACCGCACCGGCCGCTGCGGCAGTTCCTGCGGCAGTTCCGGTGCCGCCGGTCAAGCCAGCCGCCACAGCCGAGACGGCGGCGCGACCAGCCGTGGCGGTCAAACCCACAGTGGCGCCGCCGCCGCCGCCGGCTCCTAAGACGGCCTGGACGTTCCCCTCGTCCTCGACATCGGCGACCAAGACGGGACAACCCAATCCTGCGGCGGCGGCCCCCAGGCCTTCGCCCGCTCCGGATGAGGCGCCGATTCCCGGCGAGGAACCGGCTCCGGCCGTGAAGCCGCAGCCGGCGCCCGTTCCGGCCGCCCCTTCGAAACCGGCCGCGAAGCCGCAACCGGCCCCTCCTCCGCCACCGGCTCCTGCAAAGCCGGCGGAGGAGCCGCCGCCGCCCGAGTTCTGATGGCTCCGCCCCGGCTCTCCGTCGTCATTCCGGCTTACAACGAGGCCCTGCGGCTTGGCTCCGCGTGCGCCGCGGTCGCGGCCTTCTGCCGCCGGAGCCGGCGTCCGTTCGAGATCGTGATCGTGAACGACGGCAGCCGGGACGCGACGCGGGAGGCGGCCGCGCTCGTGGCGGGGCGCTGGCGCGAGGTGCGCGTGATCTCGTATCCGGTCAACCGCGGCAAGGGCTACGCCGTCCGCCGGGGCGTGCTCGCGGCCAGGGGGCGGCGCATTCTATTCCTCGACGCCGACCTCTCGACGCGGCCGGAGGAGTGGCCGAAGCTCGAGCGACGTCTCGCCGCCGGGGCGGACCTCGCCATCGGGTCGCGGAAGATGGCCGGGGCGCGGCTCGTCCGGCGCCAGCCCTGGTGGCGGGAACGGATGGGCAAGGTCTTCACCTGGCTCGTCCGGCGCTTCCTCGTGGACGTCTCCGACGCGACCTGCGGGTTCAAGGGATTCACCAGGGAGGCGGCGAGAGCCCTCTTCGCGCGATCGAGGCTCGACGACTGGAGCTACGATGCCGAGATCCTGTATATCGCGCAGCGGCGCGGGCTGCGCATCGACGAGGTGCCGGTCGTGTGGAAGGACAACCCCAACTCGAAAGTCCACGTTGCGGGCGCGGCCCTGAACGCGCTGCGGGGGCTGGTCCGGATCCGGCTGAACGACCTGCTCGGCCGGTACGCATAAGTGACGGACCGGCAGGTTCGCGGCTGGCTGATCGCGCTCGTCTGGGGGGCCGCCGTCCTCTCCGTGATCGGGCTCGGCCGGCCGTCGCTCTGGATCGACGAGACGCACTCGTTCGAGTTCGCGTCGCTCCCGTCCCTGCCGCTGGTCCTGCTCAACGCCGCGGCCCGCGACGCTTACCCGCCCGTGTACTTCCTCCTGCTCCACGCGTGGATGTGGCTCGGCGCCTCCGAGGTCTGGCTGCGCCTGTTCTCCGTGCTCGCGCACCTGGCCTCCATCCCGATGATCTACCTCGTGGCTTCGCGTCTCCTGTCGCGGCGCGAGGGGCTGGTCGCGGCGGCCCTGCTCGCGGCCTCGCCGTTCCACCTCGCGTTCGCCCGCGAGGCGCGCATGTACCCCCTGGTCGGCCTGCTCGCGCTTGGATCGATGTGGGGCCTGCTGGCGTGGCTCCAGGACGGTTCCCGCCGCGGCTACGCCGTCTTCGTCGCCGCCGGACTGGCCCTGCTCTGGGCCCACTACATCGGCGCGCTGCTCCTGGTCGCGCAAGCCGGGATCCTGTGGTGGGGGGGCTGGAAACGGCGGGACCTCAAGGGCGGGACGGCCCTGTGGATCGCGATCACGGTCGCGGGGTTCCTGCCCTGGTCGCCGTTCTTCCTGAAGGCGCTGGCCACGACGCACGGGTACGGCGCCGAGGCGCCCGTCTCGCGGCTCGCGTTCTGGTTCCTGGGCGCGCTGGGCGCGGGATTCGGCCAGACGCCGCTCGTCCTCTCGCTCGCGGCGCTCACGGTCCTGGTCCTGGCCCTCCGGGGCCTGCTCTCGTGTCCCGCGGGAGGGGTGCGGAGCACCCTCGCGTGGTGGGCGGGCCTGCCGGTCGGGCTCGAGTTGCTCTCCGCCCTGCTCGGCAAGCCGGTATTCGGCGAGCGGACGCTCATCGTCGCGACCCCGGCGTGGCTGATCCTGATCGCGTGCGCGCTGGAGCGCGCCACGCGGTGGGAGCGGGTCGCGGGCGCCGTGCTGGTCGCCGGCCTCGCGGTCCAGTCCCACGTCCGGCTCTTCTCGGTCGGCCTGCCCGAGGCGCCCTCTGCCCGCGAGGCACTGGCCGCCGTCCTGGCCGCCGCGAAGCCCGGCGACGTCATCGTGCACTCGGCGACGACCACATACCACCCCGTGCACGAGTACTACCTGCCGCGGTCCGGCTCCACGGTCGAAGACTTCCTCATCGAGCCGCAGGGCGGGTTCCGGGGCGGCCGGCTGGGCAACGCGTTCCGCGACGCGTGGCGGAGCGTGAAGGCGCGACTCGACCCCGTCGGCGCGATCCACACCGGGCAGGACCCGAACCGGATTACGGAGGAGGAGTTTCTCAGGCACCGGTTCCGCCGGGTCTGGTACCTGCGCACGGACCTCGACGGCGCCCGGCGGCAGTGGTACGTGATCCCGTCCGTGTACTACCCCGCGCCTGCCGACCGGGTCCGGGAGATCCCGTTCTCGTCGCACCCCCGCCTCGCCCGCGCGTACGGTGGCGCGCAGGTCGCCAGCTATCCCGGCCTTATCGTCGAGCTATACCGGCGGAGGTAGGAGAAAGCCGCCCGTATGGCCGGGTCAGCGGGGCTCGGTCAGCCACTTCCAGGCCGGTATCACCGTGACCGGGAGGCCGTCGATCCGGAGATGGTCCGACTGGCGGATGGTGATGACGAGGGATTGACGCCGGCGCGCGCCGGGAAGCGCGGCGCCGCGGATCAGCCCGGCAAGCTCGCGCGCCTTGTTCCCCTCGGTCAGCTCCGCGCACACCTGGATGGCGTCGTTCCCGGTGACAAAATCGCATTCCCAGCGGTCGGCTTCGCCGGCCCATGCGGGCGAGGCCCCGCGCGCGCGCAGCTCGAGGAATACGGCGTTCTCGAGCCGATGCCCGAGGTCCGGCATTCCCTGCGGCGAGTTCGCGCGGCGCAGGCCGTTGTCCACGGCATAGTACTTCGGGGGGGCGACGACCCGGGAGCGGAATGACGGGCTGAACTTGGGACACGCCATGATGAGATAGGCGTCCTGAAGGTACTCGACGAAGTGGGACGTCTGGCCGACGGTCGGGATGGAGAGGGACCTCGTCAGGCGCTGGAGGGAGAATGGCCGGCCGGTATTGGCGAGCAGGAAGAGCGTGAGATTCAGGAGATGGCGAATCTCGCGCAGGCCGTGACGCGAGGCGATGTCGCGCGCGATGACGTCGCGGAGAAGCTCCCGGAGCGCGTTGTCGTTGCGTTCGCGAAGGTAACCGGGGAATCCTCCGAGATCGAGCCACTCGCGCAGGGATGTCTCACCCGGCAAACGCCGGGCCCAATCCAGGTACTCGGAGTAGTCGAAGGGACGCACCTCGAAGGAAAGGTGCCGCCCCGTGAGTTTGGCGCCCAGTTCCCTGCCCAGAAGCGAGGCGTTGGATCCGGTGAGGAGCACCATCCGGCGTCGATCGAGAAGGGCGCGGACCAGACGCTGCCATTCGGGGACTTCCTGCACCTCGTCCAGTCCGACCGCGGCGGACCGCGGCAGTTCGTCCACCAGTGACAGTACGGTGGGGAAGTCCTGGGGCCCCATCCCGTAGAGGCGCGTATCCTCGAAGTTCAGGCTCACCGAGGCGCCTGCGCGGCGGAGCAGTTGGGCGAGCAGCGTGCTCTTGCCGCACCGGCGGACGCCGGTGAGCACGACAGCCTGGGCGGTGGAGGGCGGGATCGCCCGGGCGACTTCCCGCTCCACCTCGGGGGGCTGGACTTTGGGCGGGGGCTCGCGGAGCACGCCGGATAGTGTATCTCGCAATATCACAAGATTGTTCTATCATGATGATACAAAAAGGTCAATTCCTGGATGGTCGTGGATGCACCGTTCTTCCGTGCCGGACTGACCGGAGGTCTTGGTAGTCCGCGTGGACCGATGGGGAGCCATTGCCGGATTGCCGTCCTCTTGGCCGCGCTGCGGCTGGCGGGGGCCTGCCCGGGCGGGCCGGTCGCCCGCTTCCCGGGCCTGACCGTCAAGCTCTATCGGAGGCGATAGCGGTCATGGCGGCCGCCGCCGTCAAAGCGTAGGGTGGCTGCAATGAGACGCATGCTGCTTCTCGCGATACCCGGCATCCTCCTGGCCCGCCCCGTCGCGGCCGCCGACGAGGGAAAGCCCACGATCGCGGTGATGGACTTTTCCCCCTCGAACGTTCCCGCGGGCGATGCGGTCATCGTGTCCGGGTTCGTCCGGGCCGCCGTGGTGCGGTGCCGGAAGTTCACCGTGGTCGAGAAGAACAACATGGACAAGGTGATGGCGGAGCAGGCGTTCCAGCAGACGGGGTGCACGACGAGCGACTGCGCCGTCAAGGTGGGCCGCCTGCTCAATACCCGCAAGATGGTCATCGGGGAGTTCGCGCTGCTGGGCGGAATCCGGTTCCTGACCGCCTCGCTCGTGGACGTGGAGACAGGGGAGATCGAGAACACGGCACGGGTGAAGGGGTTCGAGGTGGCGACGGCGGACGAGGCGGCGGACAAGCTGGTGAGCCAGCTCACGGGCGTGGCGGTGGCGCCAGGGTCGGAGGCGATGGGTGCGGCTCCGAAGCGGGTGATCGAGCCGCGGGTGATCGAGCCGTACCGGCCCCCGCGGTCGTACACGCGTTTCGGGATCGGCGTCTCGGGCGAGGCCGTTGGGTACGATTTCAACATGCGCTTTGGGCTTCCATGGGGAGGCTACGAGAAGGCCGATACCCACATGAATGGCCAGGTGCTATTCACCGCAAGCCTCAGGATTCCGGTCAACCAGGGCGGGGAGATGACGGCGGGTTTTGACGCCGGCTTCGGCATCAGGCCGGGGCCCAGCTCGTCCGCCCGCGCGACATACAGACTCTACCCCGTGCCGGATGCGGCGGGCGACCCCGGGGATGTCTTCGTGCTCGACGCCGCGGCGGTCGCCGTTGCCGGACTGACCGGGGAGCTGGGCCTCAAGGTCGGGCTCGGCATCGTGACCGCAAGATATCCGGCGATCCCGTTCCGCTACACGTCGGACCCGCGCGTCAACCTCAACGAGGCCGCCAGGGTCGGTACGCTCCTTGGGGAGGTGCCTGCCGCGTTCGCCGCCTCCGTCGTCCTGCGTGGCGGGCTGGAGTGGTTCATGACCCGGCACGATGTGTTCGAAGCGCAGGCGGAGTTGGACGTGGGCGGGGGCGGTGACGTGACCCCGTCCGGGGTGAACCGCTACGGAATCAAGTACGACTCGATCCGGTTCGGCGGTGGATACAAGCACTACTTCGGCGGAGGTTACTGATGAACATGAGAGTCCTTCTGGGTTCCGCGGTCCTCGGCCTGCTGTCCGTCCAGCCGGTCGCGGCCGCCGACGAGGCGAAGCTCACGATCGCGGTCATGGATTTCGCTCCCTCTAACGTGCCCGCGGGCGACGCGGTCATCGTCTCCGGATTCGTCCGGGCCGCCGTCGTGCGCTCGGGAATGTTCACCGTCGTCGAGAAGAACAACATGGACAAGGTCATGGCCGAGCAGGCATTCCAGCAGACGGGGTGCACGACGAGCGACTGCGCCGTCAAGGTGGGCCGCCTGCTCAATACCCGCAAGATGGTCATCGGGGAGTTCGCGCTGCTGGGCGGGGTCCGGTTCCTGACGGCGTCGCTAGTGGACGTCGAGACCGGCGCGATCGAGCGGACGGCGCGGGTGAAGGGGTTCGAGGTGGCGACGGCTGACGAGGCGGCGGACAAGCTCGTGAGCCAACTCACGGGCGTGGCGGTGTCGCCGGGGTCCGAGGCGATGGGCGCGCCGGCGCGCAAGCGGCCGCCCCGGTCGTACACGCGGTTCGGCCTCGGCTTCGTTGCCGAGAACGTCGGGTACACGATGGACATGGTCTGGCGGCTCCCGCATGCCGGCACGTTCGAGAAGGCGGTCCCGCACATGGGGGGGCAGGGCGCGTTCACCGCGAGCCTCCGGACTCCCGTCATCGGGGACGGGCGGGTCACGGCGGGGTTCGATCTCGGGGCGGGGGTGCGGCCCGGTCCGAGCAAGGCCGCCCATGCGACGTACGACCCGTTCCTGCCGACGGCGTCCGCGGGCGATCCCGGGTTCGTGTTCGCGCTCGATTTCAGCGGGGTCGCCGTCGTCGACCTCGTCTTCGGGTTGGGCCTCAAGGTGGGAGCCGGCATCGACGTGGTGCGGTACTCCGTGATCCCCGTGCTCTGGTCGGACTCCCAGGAGTTCCACGACAACCAGGGCACGCTCGTCCGGGACGTGCCCGCCGAGATCCGGGCTTTTCCCGTCCTGACCGGCGGGATCGAGTGGTTCTGGGGACGCAACTTCGCGTTCGAAGCGGGTGTGAAATACGTCGTCGGGCGCGCCCGCCCTCCCGAGCCCGACAACTACGACATCACGTACGACGCGGTGCGGTACTGCGGAGGGTTCAGGATCTACTTCTAACAAGCCTCCGCCCGGGGTATCATGGCTCCAAGATGAACAACGACATCTTTTCTCTCAAGGGACGGGTGGCGGCGGTTATCGGGGGCGCAGGCGTGCTCGGAAGCGCGATAGCGGCGGCGTTCGGCCGGGCCGGGGCCCGGGTCGCGATCGCGGACTTGAAGGGGGCGCCCGAAGCGGCCGCCAAGCTGGCGGCCGCCGGGATCGAGGCGAAAGGCTACGCGGCCAACGCGATGGAGAAGCCGAGCGTCGAGGCGGCGCGGGACGCGATCATCAGGGACTTCGGCTCCGTCAACATCCTGCTCAACGCCGTGGGCGGCAACATGCCCGACGCCACGACCGGGCCGGAGAAGCCCATCTGGAACATGCCGATCCCGGCGCTGGAAAAGGTCGTGGGGCTCAACCTCTTCGGCGGGGCGATCGTGCCGTCGCAGGTGTTCTGCCAGGCGATGGCCGCCAACCCCGCGGGCGGGTCCGTGATCAACATCGCGTCCATGAACGCGATCCGGCCGCTGACCCGGATTCCCGGGTACTCGGCGGCCAAGGCCGCGGTCGCGAACTGGACGATGTGGTTCGCCGTGCACATCGCCAAGGAGTACAACCCGAAGCTGCGCGTGAACGCGATCGCGCCGGGATTCTTCCTCACCGAGCAGAACCGGTTCTTGCTCACCGAGAGGCAAGGGGGCGGGTGGACGGAGCGGGGGAAGACGATTCTAGCCCACACGCCGATGGGGCGGCTGGGGGAGCCGGACGACCTCGCCGGGGCCGTGATCTGGCTCGCGTCCGACGCGTCGGCCTTCGTGACCGGGACCGTGATTCCGATCGACGGCGGGTTCTCCGCCTTCTCGGGCGTCTGAAAGGAGCATCGATGAAACCTCAAGCCGATTTCGGGGTGGTTGGGCTCGCGGTCATGGGGGCCAACCTGGCGCTCAACGTCGAGAGCCGCGGGTTCGCGTGCGCGGTGTTCAACCGGACCACGGAGAAGACCCGGGACTTCGCCGGCCGGAACCTGGGGGCCCGGCTCGTGCCCGGCTACTCCATCCGAGAGTTCACGGCCTCGCTCAAGCGGCCCCGGAAGATCATCCTGATGGTCAAGGCGGGCGCGGGCGTGGACGAGACCATGGCGCACCTGCTCCCGTACCTGTCTCTCGGGGATGTCCTGATCGACGGCGGCAACTCGTACTTCCGCGACACCGACCGGCGGGTGGCGATGATGGCGGCGCGGGGCATCCGGTACCTCGGGTGCGGGATCTCGGGCGGCGAGGAGGGCGCGCTCAAGGGGCCCTCGATCATGCCGGGCGGAGACCCCGTGGCGTGGAAGCACGTGGCGCCCATCCTCAAGGCGATCGCGGCGAAGACCGAGGACGGGCCCTGCGTGACCTACCTCGGCCGGCGGTCGGCGGGCCACTTCGTCAAGATGGTCCACAACGGGATCGAGTACGCGATGATGCAGATGCTCGCCGAGTTCTACGATCTCATGAAGGCCGGCCTCGGGATGTCGCCCGAGGAGGCGCAGAAGACATTCGCGAAATGGAACGAGGGCCGGTGCGGCAGCTACCTCGTCGAGATCTCGGCGCTCGTGCTCAAGTACCGGGACCCCGATACGGGGAAGCTCCTGGTCGAGCTGATCCAGGACGAGGCGGCCCAGAAGGGGACCGGCAAGTGGACTTCGCAGTCGGCGCTCGATCTCGGGGTGCCCGTGCCTTCGATCACGGCCGCCGTCGACGCCCGGATCATCTCGGGGTACAAGAAGGACCGGGTCGCGATCGCGCGCGTCCTCCCGGCGAAGAGCCGGCGCCTCCGCGGGGCCGGGGCCAGGCAGCTCGAGGGCGCCTGCTACGCCGGGTTCCTGGCCGCGTACGCGCAGGGGCTGCATCTGCTGGGCAAGGCGTCGGCCGAGTACGAGTACGGACTCAACCTGGCCGAGGTCGCCCGGATATGGAAGGGTGGCTGCATCGTGCGGTCGCGGATCCTGGACGTCCTGCGCCGCGCCTACCGGGCCGAGCCCCGGCTCGCGCACCCGTTCCTGGCCCCGGTCTTCCGGAAAGCACTCGCGCCGGTGACCGGCAGCCTCAGGACGGTCGTGTCCGCGGCGACCGCGGCCTCGATCCCGGTGCCCGTGCTGGGGGCGACGCTTTCGTACCTCGACGGATTCGGCCGGGCGAGGCTCCCGGCGAACCTGATCCAGGCCCAGCGCGACCACTTCGGCGCGCACACGTACGAGCGCATCGACCGGCCCGGGGTGTTCCACACGAAGTGGGACTGACGTGAAGCCCGCGATCGGGATCGTCAACTCGAGCAGTTTCGGGGTCAGCTTTCCGCGCCACCTCGCCCGGCTCAAGCGGGTGGGAACCGTCCGGCGCATCCGGACCGGGCCCCGGGCGACGGGCTTGGGTTTGGCCCGGGCCGTGCGCGGGTGCCGGGCCGTCGTGGCTTCGGTCCAGCCGTACTACGACGCCGCGTTCTTCCGTGCGGCTCCGGACCTCGTCGTTCTCGCCCGGCACGGGATCGGGGTGAACAACGTCGATGTCGAGGCCGCGACCAGGTGCGGGGTCATCGTCACGAAGGTCCCCGGGGCGATCGAGCGGGAAGCGATGGCCGAGGAGGCCATCGCGCTCATGCTCGCGATCGCGCGCAAGATCGTCCCCGCGCACCGCGCCGTCGCGGCGGGGCGGTGGGCGGCCCGGCCCGCGTTCGTCGGGCGCGAACTCGGGGGCCGCACGATCGGGCTCATCGGGTTCGGCAACATCGGAAGCCGCGTGGGCGAGATGCTCGTCCGCGGGTTCGGGGCGCGGGTCCTGGCCCGGGACCCCGCGGTCTCCGGCGCCCGGATGCGCCGGGTCGGCGTCCGTCCGGCGTCCCTCGCCGCGGTCCTGGCGCAGTCGGACATGATCTCGATCCACGCCTCGCTGAACCCGACGAGCCGCGGGCTGATCGGGGCGGCGGCGCTCCTGAAGATGAAGCCGGGGACCCTCCTCGTCAACACGGCGCGGGGCGAGATCCTGGACGAGCGCGCGGTCGTGACGGCCCTGCGCAGCGGGCGGCTCGGCGGGCTGGCGGCCGATGTGGTCGCCGACGAGCCCGCCACAGCGAGGCACCCATTCCTCAAGTGCCCGAACGCGATCCTGGTCCCGCACATCGGGGCCTACACGGTCGAATCGCTGGGGGCCATGGGGGACAAGATGTGCGCCGACCTCGAAGACGTCTTCGTCCGGCGGCGCCGTCCGGCCGAACTCGTCAACCCCGCCGTCTGGCGGTCGCCCGCTCTCAGACTCCGGACGTGCCGCTAGTCCTTGCTGCCGATGTAGGGACGACCGCGACCAAGGCGGGCGTCGTCGACGTCCACGGCCGGGTCCTGGCGCACGCCGAGGAGCCCAACCCGGTCCGGTCTCCCGAACCTGGCGCGGCCGAGCACGACCCCGAACAGCTCTGGCGGACCCTGTGCCGGCTCTCGCGCCGGGTCGCCCGCGGCCGCGAGGACCGGATCAAGGCCGTCGTGCTCACGGGCTACCAGCTCGGGCTCCTGCCGCTCGACGCGCGCCAGCGGCCGCTGGGAGGGGTCATCACCCTCCTCGACATGAGGAGCATGGAGACGTTCCGCGGGCTCGAGGCCGCGTGCGACGCGAAGGCCCTGTACCGCCGCACCGGGTGTCCGCCGTTCGCGCCGTACCCGCTGGCCAAGGTCTGGTGGTTGCGGCACCGGCGGCCCGCGCTCTTCCGCCGGGCGCGCTGGCTCGTCGGCGGGAAAGACTGGCTCCTCCTACGGATGACGGGGCGGCTCGCGACCGAGGCGAGCCTGTCGAGCGCGACGTGGATGCTCAACATCCGGACCGGTGACTGGGACCCCATGGCGCTCCGGCTCGCCGGGGTGGCGAAGACCCGGATGCCCGAGGTGATTCCACCGTTCGCGGCGATGGGGGGGCTGCGGCCGCAAGCGGCGGAGGCGCTGGGCTTGGCGCCGGGCACCCTCGTCGCTCCCGGAATCTACGACGCCGCGGCCCTGCTGGTCGGGCTCGGCGGGCTCGAGCCCGGCGTCGCGGCGGTGAACTTCGGGACGACGGCCATGATGCGGATCGTGACCCGGCGACCGGTGCTCGACCGGGAGATGCGGCTCCAGGCCTATTCCTTCGATGGGACGCGCTGGCTAGGGGGATCGGGCGTCAACAATGCCGGGAACGGCCGGGCGTGGCTCCGGGGGCGCCTCGGGCTCGGCTCCGACGCCGAGCTCGACGCGCTCGCGGCGAAGGTGCCACCCGGGTCCGAGGGGGTGAAGTTCCTTCCGTATTTCACTGGGGAGCGCGACCCGAGGATCGGGAACGTCGCGGCCTCGATCCTGGGCCTGCGCGAGGGGCACGGCCCCGGCCACCTCGCCCGCGCCCAGCTCGAGGGCGTGGCCTACACGATCCGCATGATCCGCGACGCCCTCCGCGAGAACGGCGTCACGATCCGCGAGATCCGGCTCGGCGGCGCGGGCGCGAAGTCGCCGCTCTGGGTCCGGATCATCGCGGATGTCCTCAACGTGCCGGTCACCGTTCCCGCCGTGGCCCATCCTTCGCTGGTGGGGTGTGCCGCGATCGGGTATGCGGCGACGGGGCTCTGCCGGACCGTCGACGAGGCTGCCCGGCGGCTTTCGCGTTCCGGCCGCCGCGTCCGTCCGGACCCCCGCTCCGCTTCCGTCTACGCCCGCGGCATCACCGAGCACATGGCTCTGGTCTCCCGCCTCTATGGCGGTTGACTGCGCATCCTTGTTACGGATATACTGAAAAACAGAAAGTCAGTCAAACGGGGAGGTCGCATGAAGTCCACGTTGGTTGTATCGGAACGGGGTCAGATCACCCTCCCGGCGCCCCTGCGGAAGAGGATGGGAATCAAGAACGGGGGCGTGGTCAAGGTCGAGGAGCGTGAGGGGCGTATCACTCTGTCTCCCGCGGCGGTCGTGGAAGTGGAGATGTACACGGACGAGCAGATCAGGGAGTTTATCGAGCGGGATCGCATATCGAAGGAGGAGCGGAAGCGTATCATCGCCAAACTGGCCCGCAGGAAGTCTTGAGTGAGGGTCTTTCTCGACGCGAACATCCTGTTTACAGCCGTGGCAACGCCTGACGGCTGGTCGGCCTTGCTGATCGACAACGCAAGAAAGGGCGGGATACCGCTGGTGACGTGCGATCTCGCCGTCGAAGAGGCCGGTCGAAACCTCAGGGCGAAGGCTCCCGCCAGGGCGGATTCCCTTGCCTCGTTGCTGGGGCAGTTCGAGATCGTTCCGACTGTTGCCACCGGCAAGTGTCCGGTCGACCTTCCCGAGCAGGATGTTTCGATCCTCCTCTCGGCTATGGCGGCTCAGGCCACTCATCTCGTGACCGGTGATTTCAAGGACTTCGGGCGATGGATGAACAACCCTCGGCGTACCGGGGGCGTGGTAATCCAGTCTGTTGCCGACTTCTTGCGTTCCGTATGAGGCCCTTACCTAAGAGAGGGACACTCTTTCGATCATGGGATTCTCGAGGTCGGGGGCGAATCGCATGACCGAAAGAGTGTCCCTCTCTGGTTTCGGCTGAACCCATGTGGAGACTGGCCGGGGGGAAGGGGGATCGATCCCTTGTTGGCGCCGGATGGCAGGGGCTATGATGCGGGTAGATGAAGATCAGGGAGGTCCTCGTCCTGCTCCGCGAGGACGGGTGGTACCTGGTCGTGGTCGAGGGGAGCCACAGGCAGTTCAAGCACGCGACGAAGCAGGGTCGGGTGACCGTAGCGGGGAAACCCGGCGACGACCTGGCCCCCGGGACGTTGAACAGCATTCTGAAGCAGGCCGACCTTTCGAGGCCGGAGAGGGAGGAGCGATAGCATGAGCCAGCGGTATCTCGTCGTCATCGAAAAGGCTCCGCGGAACTATTCGGCGTACTCGCCCGACCTTCCCGGTTGCGTGGCGACCGGACGCACCCGCAAGGGCGCGGAAGTCCGGATGAAGAAGGCCATTGAGATTCACCTTCGCGGCATGAAGGAGGATGGGCTCCCTCTGCCGAGACCCGCTTCCGTCGCCGAGTTCGTCAAGGTTTCCTGACCAAGGGAAGCTCGATCAAGCAAGCAATGGCTGTTGACCGGCTACTGATCCTGTCCGCCTCCGCGGGGGCGGGGCACGTAAGGGCGGCCGACGCCCTCGTGAAGGCGGCGGGGGAGGCCCGCGCTGCGCGGGAGATAATCCACTACGACATCCTGAAGTATTCGGCGGGGCTCATGCGCGCGCTCTACTCGCGGACCTACTTCAAGCTGGTCAATGCCGCTCCCGAGCTCCTCGGCTGGATGTACCACCGCACCGACCAGCCGTGGAAGCTCATCCGGCGGCGGACGGTCTTCGACCGCGCGAACCTCCGGCGAATGATCTGGATGATCGAGAAGGCCGACCCTGACCTCATCCTCTGCACGCACTTCACGCCGGCCGAGGTGGTCTCGTGGCTCAAGCACCACAAGCGCCTCCGGGGGCCCCAGGGCATCGTCATCACCGACCTCGACGCGCACGGGATGTGGATGGTGCCGACTTATGAGCGCTACTTCGTCGCCCGGGAAGAGACCAAGGTCTATCTCGCGTCCACGGGAGTGCCCGCAGCCAGGATCGGGGTCACCGGCATCCCGATCGATCCCGTGTTCGCGCGCCCCAAGGACCGGGCCGTGATGCGACGCCGGCTCGGCCTGCCGGCCGGCCGCCCCGTGGTTCTCGTCTCGGCGGGCGGCAACGGCGCGGAGGCCGTCGAGGCGATCCTGCGGCCCATGAAGGGCATGCGCACGCAGTGCGTCGTCATCGCCATGTGCGGTCGCAACGAGTCGATGCGGAAGCGGCTGGCCCCGTATGCGCGCGCCCGCGGCCCGGTCGAGTTCCGCGTCATGGGGTACACGACCGCCATGGACGAGTGGATGGCGGCGGCGGACCTCATGGTGGGCAAGCCCGGCGGCCTCACGACCTCCGAGGCCCTCGCGCGGGGCCTGCCGCTGGCGGTCGTGAGCCCGATCCCGGGGCAGGAGGAGCGCAACTCCGACGTCCTGCTCGAGGAAGGGGCCGCGATCCGGTGCAACAACCTGCCCGCGATCGGGTGGAAGATCGATGCGCTACTTGGCGAGCCGCGGCGGCTCGCGGCCCTGAAGCGGAACGCGAAGCGGATCGGCCGGCCGCACGCCGCCCGGGACGTGATCCGGCAGGCGCTGGAGTTGGTGCGGTGAGCCGGCCGAACATCCTCATCTTCATGACCGACCAGCACCAGGCGGCGACGCTGGACGTTGGGCACCCGTGCCTGACGCCCCACGCCGACCGGTTCGTCTCCCAGGGCATCCGGTTCTCGCGGGCGTACACGCCGACCGCGCTTTGCGCGCCCGCGCGCGCGAGCCTCATGACCTCGCTCTACCCGCACCGGCACGGCATGCTCAACAACCCCCATGTGCCGCAGGCGATCCGCAAGGGATTGGCGGGTCCCTTCCCGCATTTCTCCGAACGGCTGAAGGAGTCCGGGTACCGGATGTCCTACTGCGGCAAGTGGCACGTCTCGGAGGAGAAATCCCCGCGCGACCACGGGTGGGAGGAAGCGGACGCGGCGACGCAGCGGACGCTCTGGCGGTCGGCGACGGGGAAGGTGCCGGCGAACCGGGGCTGGTCGCTCAACCGGCCGGGCTACGAGCCGTACCTCCTCTACGGGGCGGCCGAATGCGGACCCGAGGAGTTTTCCGAGCACCAGTGGACCCGGCACGCGATCGGGAAGATGTCCGAGCTGGCGAAGGGGCCGAATCCGTGGTGCCTGTATCTCGGCCTGCACGGGCCTCACGACCCCTACGTGGCGCCGGCGGAGTTCGTGAAGCGCTACGACCCGGCGAAGATCCCGAAGCCGCCGAGCTTCCACGACCCGATGTCGGACAAGCCCGCCGTCTACCGCCGCTGGCGGTACGAGGTCTGGGGCGACCTCGATTGGGAGCAGTACGCGGCCGCCACCGCGCACTACTGGGCGTACGTGACGTTCATCGACGACCTCTTCGGACAGGTCCTCGCCGCCCTGGACGCCACGGGCCAGGCGAACGATACCCTCGTCCTCTTCACGGCCGACCACGGCGAGATGATGGGCGGCCACGGGCTCCTGTTCAAGGGCATCCCGGCGTTCGAAGAGTGCTACCGGGTGCCCATGCTCGCGCGCCTGCCCGGCGTGACCCCGGAGGGGGCGACGTGCGCAGAGTTCGTCAGTCTGGTCGACGTGGGGCCGACGCTGATCGACCTCGCGGGCGGACGGCCGCTCGAGGAATGCCACGGCCGGTCGGCGGTGCCCCTGCTGCGGGGGCAGGCGCCCGAGGACTGGCCGGAGGAGTTCGTGGGCCAGTTCCACGGGACGGAACTCCTCTACTCCCAGCGGATCGTGACCACGAAGCGGTACAAGTACGTGTTCAACGGGTTCGACTTCGACGAGCTCTACGACCTCGAGGTGGACCCCCACGAGATGCAGAACCTCTATTTCTCATCGGATCACCGGCACGTGCTCGAAGACATGATCCGCCGGCTCTGGCGCCGGTCGCTCGCCATGGGCGACACGATCTCGTGCCACGCGTATCCGACGACCGACCTGGTTCCGGAAGGACCTCTGGGGCCGGCTCGGGAGCGCTGAGGGCACCTCTCCCATGCTTCATCGCGTCCTGAGCCGTCTCTCCTGGCTGTGCCTGCTCATGCTCGGCGGCATCCTGCCCGTCGTCTTCTGGAACAAGACGGACGACGGCCGTCTCGTTCAGTGGGGTACCTTCTGGATTCTTTCCGCCGTCGGGCTGGCGGCGGGCTGGGCTGTGGGCCTGCGCGCCCGCGCCGCCGGGCCCTTGCACGTGCCCCTGCTCGCGATCGCCGCCGCCGTCCTTCTCCTGCCGCTCGCGGCGTTCCGGGTACCGGCCGCGCTCGGGCGTGGGCTTGATCTCGGTGCTTGCGTGGCTACCGCCATCCTCGCGGCCCATTGGCTCCGATCTCAGCGCCGGTTCCTGGAGTTTGGCGTCGTCCTGCTCGTCATTCATCTGGGGGTATCGTTCTACGGTTTCGCGCAGTACTTGGGGATTGATCCACAGCGATGGATGCACCAGTACGGCGGCCAGCGTCCGTTCGCGACACTCGGCAACCCAAACATCCTGGCCGGTCAGTTCGTGGTACTCCTGCCGTGGGCGGCCGTCATGTTCCTCTCGGCGAGGGGACGTGCTTCGAAACTGCTCTGGTTTCTCGTCACGATGTTGTGGGCCCTCCTCATCCTCGTGGCCCAGACGCGCGGCGCGTGGATCGCGGCGGGCGTCTCGATGGCGTGGGTTGGCTGGCAAAGCCGGGCTGTCGCGCGCAACTGGCTCACCGCTCAGTGGGGGCAGGTGGCTGGGCTTGTTGCCCTGATCGCGATGGTCGCCATCGGTGCGTCGTGGCAGAATCCCGAACTTGCGGCGCGTGTAGCGGATCTTGTCCCGCACGACCTGGGCCAGGTGGCTTTGCGATACACGGCGGCTCGGGCTGCACTCCTTACTTGGCGGGACCGCCCCGTAACCGGGTTCGGGGGGAGTTGTTTTGCCCACGGGTTCGGGAAGCACATGGCGGCCGCAATGCCTTCTTCCGAGCGGCGGCTGTTCACGCACACCTATGCGGAGGCGGACGTGCACTGCGACTACCTCCAGCTTCTGGCGGAATACGGCGTTGTCGGATTCGGCCTCCTCGCGTGGGTGGTCGTGTGTGCCGTGCGTCTCCTGCTCTTCCGGAGCCGGGACGATCCGTTGACGCGGGTTCTCATCGGCGGCGGCATCGCGCTCGCGATTCATGGGGCATTCAACTTTCCCCTGCGAATCGGCCCGACGGCATTCCTCCTGTGGACCGGAATCGGGCTCGCGGCATCGATGGCTCCGGCCGACCCCACGGCCCCCGTGTCGGGCCCGGTGCCAAAGCCGAAGCCGGCCGCGCGGCTTACGGTGGCGTTGGCGGCTGTGGTCGTTGTTCTTGCGGTGGGGACGCTGGCGTCGATGAAGTTTGCGGCGAGCGCCTACAGCCGGATGGCGCTGGCCTACCGTAATGCCGGTGACTGGCGGACGTCGGCCGTTGCGTCAGAAGTCGGCCGCCGAGTGGACTGGGACGACCGGCGGGAGGCGTTCTATGTGGCGTCGATGCGCGGCCAGCTTGGGGACTACGCGGGGGCAGCCGAGATGTTTGCAGTCGAGGTGCGGCGCAACCCGTATTTCATGGACGGGTTCACGAACTACGGGGCCGTGCTCGGGTTCCTGGGGAGGAAACAGGAGGCTGAGGCCCAATTCCGGCGGGCGATCGAGCTGAACCCGGCGTACGCGGAGGCGTATGCCAACCTCGGCATCGTCCTGCTGGAGCTGCGGCGTTTTCCCGAGGCCGCGTCGGTGTTCCAGCGTGCGTTAGCGCTGGAGCCCGCCATGCGTCTCGCTCGCCAGGGACTTGGGCTGGCCGCGACTCACCGCCGGCCCTGAGTGCGGCGGGGGAGTTGAGCGCAGAGGACATTCTTTTGTACAATTGCATGTCGGCAGGGGGTGACACGCATGAAAGTGGCGACCAGCAGTGAATTCAGGAACAACGCGAAGCGATTCCTCGACGAAGTGGAACGAGGGCAGACCTATGAGATATACCGGCATGGGAGGCCGGTGGCCGTGCTGACTCCGACCCGGCGTCCCGCGGATTCGAAAGCCTACTGGCGAACGGTCCGGCCGCTGCGGATACCCGGCCTCTCTCTGAGCCGGGCGATCATCGCGGAACGGCGTTCGCGGAAATTCTAGATGCGCGTCTGCTTTGATCCGTCCGCATTCGCCAAGCGATACGTGGCCGAGGCCGGGTCCGGCGCTGTCATCGACCGGTGCGCCGCGGCGGACGAGATCTGCCTGAGCGCGCTCGCGGTGCCGGAGCTGGTGTCGATGCTGACCCGCCTCCGGCGTGCCGGTGAGCTCACTGAGGGCACCTACCACGACCTGCGCGGCAAGCTCGAGGAGGATCTCGGTCACGCGGCGATCGTGGAGGTCAGTGCGTCCATCATCGCCTCCGCGGTCGGTTTCATCGAGCGTGCTCCTCTGCAGGCGTCCGACTCCATCCATCTGGCGTGTGCCCGGGCCGCCGACTGCGACTTGTTCGTGACCTCGGACCGGCAGCAACATGCAGCGGCGCGGAGTCTGGGGTTCAAGGCGGAGCTGGTCGGATGACCGCGAGGGCGCTCGTCATCGAGGCCGAGGAGCTCACACTCTTTTCCCGCCGCGTCATGGCGAAGCTCTCGTGGCTCTGCCTCCTCACGCTGGCCGGCATCCTGCCCATCGTGTTCTGGACACGCACCGACGACACGGTGCGGACGGCCCAGTGGATCTTCTTCTGGACCGTCGCCGCGGTCGGGCTCGGCGCGGGATGGGTGTCCGGCCTGCGCGTGGGGTGCGCGGGCCCCCTCCGCGTTCCCCTGCTCGCTTACGGAACGGCGGTCCTGCTGCTCCCCGCCGCCGCGTTCCGGTTTTCGACCGGGCTCGCCGACGGCCTCGGCGTCGCGGCCGGCGTCGCGAGCGCCCTCCTCGCGGCGTGGTGGCTCCGGGACCCCAAGCGGTTCCGCGCCTTCGCGACCGCGCTCCTCCTCGTCCATCTCGCCGTCTCGTTCTACGGGTTCATCCAGTACATGGGCGCCGATCCCATGCGCTGGGCGTACCAGTACGGGGGCATGCGGCCGTTCGCGACGCTGGGGAATCCGAACTTCCTCGCCGGCCACTTCGCCACCCTCCTGCCGTGGGCGGCCGTCATGTTCCTCGCGGCGCCGGGCCCGGTCTCGAAGATCCCGTGGCTCCTGGTGACGATGGTCTGGGCCCTGCTCGTGCTCGTGGCCCAGACGCGCGGCGCCTGGATCGCGGTCGGCGTCTCGATGGCCTGGATCGGCTGGCGGACCTGGAGCGGAGGGAGGGAATGGTTCGCGGCCCAGCGGAGCTGGCTCGCCGCCTTCGTCGTGCTCGTGATCCTGATCGCCGTCGGGGCGTCGGCGCGCAACCCCGAGCTGTCGGCCCGTATCGCGGACTTCGTGCCCCACGACTTCGGCCAGATCGCGAAGCGGTACACGGCGGCCCGGGCGGCCCTCTTCATGTGGCGGGACCGGCCGGTCACCGGGTTCGGCGGCGGATGCTTCAAGCACGGTTTCGGGAAGTACATGGCGAAGGCGATGCCGCCGGAGGAGATACGGCAGTTCATGCACACGTACTCGGAGGAGTACGCGCACTGCGACTACCTCCAGCTCATCGCCGAGACGGGCGTGATCGGGTTCGGCCTGTTCGCGTGGGTGCTCGTGTGCGCGGTCCGGCTCCTGCTCCTGCGCACGCGCGACGACTGGGCGGCGCGGATCCTCCTGGGCGGCGGGATCGCGCTCGGGATCCACGCGGCGTTCAACCTGCCCCTGCACATCGGCCCGACCACGTTCCTGTGCTGGGCCGGAATCGGGCTGGCCGCAGTTCTTTCCTCCCCGAGGACGGAGACACCGGTGGCTTGGGCGGGGCCGGCGGCATGGTCGCGGCCGGTGGCCCTGATCGCCGTGATCACGGTCGGCACGCTGGCCGTGCTCCAGTTCGCGGCGAGCGCCTACAGCCGCGTCGGGATGGATTACCGGAACGTCGGGGACTGGCGGATCTCGCTCGCCGCCTACGAGCGCGGGCTGCGCGTGAACTGGGACGACCGGCGGGAGGCGTTCTACGTGGCCTCGATGCGCGGCCAGATAGGCGACCTCGATACGGCGGCGCGCATGTTCGAGCTCGAGATCCGCCGCAACCCGTACTACATGGACGGGTTCACGAACTACGGGAGCGTCCTCGGCATGCAGAAGCGGATCAAGGAGGCCGAGGCCCCGTTCCGCCGCGCGATCGAGCTGAACCCCGCCTACGCGGACGCCTTCGCTAACCTCGGGGTGGCCCTGCTCGAGCTTGGACGGTTCCCCGAGGCGGAGTCGGTCTTTCAGCAGGCGGTGGCGCTCGATCCCACGAGCGCGCAGGGCCGGCAGGGGCTGGAACTCGCCCGGGCGCGCCGCCGGCCTTGAACCTCCGGGCGGCCATCTTTGATTTCGACGGCGTGATCCTCGAGACCGAGGAGGGCGACTTCGAGGGCTGGCGCCAGGTCTACGCGGACCACGGGGCGGAGCTGCGCTTCGAGGACTGGGCCGTGTGCATCGGGACGACGGGCGCCTTTCATCCGGCGGAGAACCTCGAGCGCCTGATCGGCCGGCCCGTCGACCGCGAGGCCGCCCGGCGGAGGCACCAGGAGATCCAGGACGCCAACACGGCGCGACTGGGCATCAAGCCGGGCGTGATCGCGCTCCTGGACGAGGCCGACCGGGCCGGGATCAGGCTCGCGGTCGCCTCGTCCTCGGGCGGGGGCTGGGTGCCGAACAACCTCGCGGCGTGGGGGCTGGCGGCGCGGTTTCCCGTGGTCGTGACCGCGGACGGCCTGCTGCCGCCGAAGCCCGATCCGGCGGTGTACGTCGCCGCGCTGGAGGCCCTGGGGGTCGCGGCGGGATCGGCCGTGGCCTTCGAGGATTCGCCCAACGGGATCGCGGCGGCGAAGGCGGCCGGCATTTTCGCCGTGGCGGTCCCCAACGCGCTGACGGCGCGGCTGGACCTCTCGCGGGCGGATCTCCGGGTCGGGAGCCTGGCGGAGGTGACGCTTTCCGGAATAGATCGCAGAATGTCGAACGGAAGGGGGCACGCATGAAGGGCACGCGGGCGACGTGGATCGAACCGAAGGCGCTGGATTCCGGGATCCGGGACGAGGTCGAGCGGATCAGGATCGTGGACGGCCACGAGCACCTGGACGAGGAAGCGGCGCGGCTCAAGCAGCCGAACGACCTGACCCGGTTCTTCATGTATTACACCTTCGACGACGTGACGACGACGCGGAAGACCGCAGCCGACTCAGGGGAGTTCTTCAAGGCGGGCACGACGCCCGACCGGCAGTGGCGGATGGTCCGGGACGCCTGGCCCCTCGCCCGGCACACGGGCTACGGCCGGGCGGTCCGGCTCTCGATCAAGGAGCTGTACGGCATCGACGACCTGCGCGACGACACGATCCGGCCCCTCCTCGCCGCGATCGCCAAGCGGAACCGGCCCGGCGTGACCAAGTGGATGTTGCGCGAGAAGGCGGGAGTCGAGGTCGCGCTCGTGAACGCCGAGGACCCGGGGGACATGGCGCGGCGCACGGGGTCGCCCGGACTGTTCCTGTTCGACATCACCGTGTCCGGGTTCCTGGGCGATAAGCCGGACCTCAAGCCCTACGAAAAGGCCTCGGGCATCGCGTGCACGTCGCTGCGCGCCTGGCACCGGATGATGGACTGGTACTTCGCGCGCTGGGGCCGGCAGGCGGTCGCGATCAAGAACGTGAGCGCGTACTGGCGCGTGCTCAAGTACGACGAGGTGTCCGAGGCGGACGCCGCGCCCCTGTACGAGAAGTGGCTCGTGCGCCGGAAGAAGGTGACGCCAGCCGAGCGGAAAGCGGTCCAGGACCACTTCTTCGACGCGTGCGTGCGGCGGGCGACCGAGCTCGACCTCGCGGTCAAGATCCACACCGGGTACCACGCGGGGACCGGGTACACGGACCTGAACCTGCCCCGGGTTCGCGACCTCGCGAGCCTGTTCCGGCGCCACCCGAAGGCGCGGTTCGACATCTTCCACCTCTCGTATCCCGAGTGGGACGACCTGATCGCGCTCGCCAAGCACTACCCGAACGTGGTTGCCGACATGTGCTGGGCGTGGGCCATCGATCCAATGGGGGCCCGGCAGTTCGCGCGGCAGGCCCTGCACGCGCTTCCGCTCAACAAGGTGCACGGGTTCGGCGGCGACGTCGGGTACGCGGACATGGTCTACGGGCACGCCCGGATCGCCCGGGACTCGATCGCGGCCGTGCTAACCGAGGCCGTGCGGGAGGGGCGACTGACGCGCGCGGACGCGAAGGAGGCGGCGCGCCGCTGGCTCCGCGAGAACGCGATGGAGTTCTACCGGATCGAGAAGCGCCGGGCGGCCCAGGCCGCCGGCCAGCCGCCTCCCTTGAAGCCGTGACGCTGCCGCCCTTTCCCGGCCGGCTCCTGCTCCGGCTGATCCTGCTCTGGCTCGTGTTCGCGGTGCCGCTGGCCGTGCTCAAGACCGGGAACGACTACGTGATTCAGCCGAAGTTCGCGGTCTGCGTCGTGGGAGCGGGGGCAGTTGCTGCCACGCTGACGGCGGCGGGCCGGTGGCGCGCGCTGCTGGCCCAACCGCTCATGCTCCCGCTCGTGGGCGTCTGCGCCGCCGCCGCCGTCTCCTGGCCGGCTGCGATCAATCGCTGGCAGGCGGGGAAGCTCGTCTTCGAGCAGGCGGGCTGGGCGGTGCTGTGCCTGGCCGCCGTCGCGGAGGCCCCGGGGCTGGGGCGCGTCCTCACCGTGACTGCCGCCAGCGTTGCCGTCCAGCTCTGGGTAGCGATCCAGCAGATCCGGGGCAACTGGATCGTCGGGCACGGGGAGCAGTTCGGGGCGGGGCGGATCTACGCGACGCTGGGCAACCCCAGCTTCTTCGGGGTCTACCTCGCGCCGGTGGCCGTGGTTCTGCTGTGCGGGGTGCTCGTCGCGTTTCGCCGGGGTGCGACGCGACGTGACGTGGCCGTGGCCGCTGGTTCCACAGTGACCCTCGGCGCCGTGCTCTTCCTGATGGCCAAGGCGGGAGTCATGGACGCGTGGGCCGGGCTCGCTCTCGGCGGCGCGACCGCGGTGTGGTTCCTGGCCCGGGACCGGGTGCCCCGGATCCGGAGCGCCCTGCTCGTCCTGCTCGTGCTCGCCGCCGGGGCCACGGCCACCGTGACCCAGTTGTCCCCGCGGATCTGGGACCGGCTCGACTATCTAAAGGTGAAGGCCTTCTCGTGGCACGCGGCGGCGTGGCTGTGGCGCGACCACCCCGTCCTGGGCGCGGGGCCCGGCGAGTACCAGACGCAATCGCCGCTCGTCATGGGCCGCGTCCACGCGCTCTGGACCCGGACGTGGGGGGTGCCGGAAGGGTACGTGGCGCCGCACGACGAGGCCTTTGCGCACCAGGACCTGCTTCAGATGCTCGCCGAGGGGGGCGTCGCCGGGCTCGGACTCATGCTCTGGTTCGTGGCCGTGGTCGTGCGCGCCGGCCGGCGCGACCCCGCCCGCGCGCCGTGGCTCGGCGCCCTCGCGTCCTTCCTGCCGACCATGTGCCTGCACTTTCCCATGCATCTCGCCTCGTCGCTGCTCCTGTTCTGGCTCTGCGCCGGCTGGGCGGCCCGTGTCCAGGACCCTCTCCCTCCTTTGGAGAGAGAGGGGAGGGTGAGGGTGGGGTTTGGATTGGCGGCCGGCGTGGCCGCCGTCGTCCTGTCGGCGCTGGCGCTCCGCGGGCAGGTGGCCAACGTCCAGCTCGGCGAGGGCTACCGGCTCTTCCGCGGGGGCGCGCCGCGGCTCGCGGTCCCGTTCTTCGAGCGGTTCGAGCGGCTAAACGGCCACCACTACGAGGAGCGGTTCTACGCGGGAGCGCTTCATCAGGCACTCAAGGACGACGGCGCGGCCATCGCGTCCTACGGGCGCGCGCTCGAGCTGTATCCGGCCATGCAGGGCGCGCTCTACAACCTCGGGAACGTGCACTTCAACCGCGGCAATTACCCGGAGGCCGAATTCGTCTTCGAACGAGTACTCGAGATCAACCCGTGCAATGTCGAGGCCGCCAATAACCTGGGCAACGCGCTCGCGCTCCAGGGGCGCCATGCGGAGGCGGGCCGGTGGTACCTCCGCGCCATCGCGCTGTCGCCGCGGTACCCCGACGCGCTCTACAACCTCGCCGTGAACGAGTACCGCCTCGACCGGAAGCGGGAGGCGCGCCGGTGGCTCGCGAAGGCCCTGGAGGCCGATCCCCGGTATCCGGCCGCGCGCGAGCTCGCCGTCACGCTGGGGATGAAGCGGCCGTGACGATCCTCGCGGTCCTCCTGTGCGTGGCCCAGAGCGTGCGGGCGATGGCGCCCGCGGCCTTGAGCGCGACCACGCCCGAGTCGGAGGGCGGTACCGCGTGGAAGGATTCCGGGCTCTACGGCACCGGCTGGACCGTCACGGCCGGCTACTTCTTCAAGGACACGATGTTCTACAGTCAGGGCCGCGGCGGCCCGGCGGTCTCGGTGGGCAAGGCGTTCCGGGTCCTGCGCTGGCTCGGGATCAGGGCGGGTGGCGGGGTGCTCCGGGCGAAGGGCACGATGAACACCTCGGGGGCCGGATCGGGATTCCGCACGACCTTCGACTCGACCGTCATGTACGCCGACCTCGGGATCGTGACGCCGTGGCTGCCGTTCCCGGTCTCGCTCGCATTCTACCGGCACGCGACGGACCTGACCGACGCGGCCGGGTCCGGGGCGCTCTATGGGCGGACGTTCAGGGGGTCCGCGACGGGGACGGGCCTGGGGGCGGATGTCCGGATCGAGTTCGAGTTCTTCTCGTCGAAGCGGCGGGCCCCGCACCGCGGGCCCGGTATCGTGCTGGGGTACTCGGGGTTCATGGACTTTTCGCCGAAGAAGCTGGGGACCCGGGACGCGGCCGGGGTCGTGCTGGAGCATCCGAAGTGGAAGCCGTTCGCGGGCGAGGGGCTCCATGCCGGACTCGAGTACGAATTCTAGGTAAGATTCAGGAAACATCTCGCAGGCCGAGGAGGAGGAATAGGATGAACGTCGGGTCCCTGTTGCGCCGGATGAACCTCCAGGAGAAGGTCATGCAGTTGTGCTCGCTCATGGAAGGCCAGGTGCTCGACCGGGGCGCCGTCAATCCGCGCAAGCTCCGCAAGGTCTTCCGGCACGGGATGGGGTCGTTCACGACCGTGACTCGGCAGATGGGGCCGCGCGAGGGCACCGAGACCTACAACCGGCTCCAGCGGTTCCTCCTCACCGAAACCCGGATGAAGATTCCGGCCATACTGCACGACGAGTGCCTGCACGGATGCATGGCGAAGGGGTCCACGATATTCCCGCAAGCGCTGGCCCTGGCCAGCGCCTGGGACCCCGACCTCCTCGAGCGCGTGGCCTCCGCCATCGGGCTCGAGACGAGGGCCCGCGGCATCTCGCAGGCGCTCTCTCCGACGATCAACATCGCCCGGGACCCCCGGTGCGGACGCTCCGAGGAGACCTACGGCGAGGACGTCCTGCTCACCACGCGGCTGGCCGTCGCGTTCATCCGCGGAATCCAGGCGCGAGGGGTCGCCGCGACCCCCAAGCACTTCGCCGCCAACTTCATGGGCGACGGCGGGCGCGACAGCCACGAGATCCACTTCTCGGAGCGCGAGCTGCGCGAGACCTACTTCCCGGCGTTCGAGGCCGCCGTCCGCGAGGCGGGGGCGCTTTCCATCATGCCCGCGTACAACGCCATCAACGGCGTGCCCTGCGCATCCGATCCGTGGCTCCTGACGGACGTGCTCCGGAAGGAGTGGGGTTTCGAGGGGATCGCGGGGTCCGACTACTGGGCCATCGACGGGATCTACCAGAAGCACCGGACGGCGAAGGATGCCGCCGAGGCGGCCCGGGTGTCGCTGGCGGCGGGCATGGACGTGGACTGGCCGTCGGCGACCACGTTCCCGCATCTCGTGGGCGAGGTCCGGAAGGGCCGGATATCGGAGCGGGTCGTCGACCGCTCCGTCCTCCGCGTCCTGCGCGTCAAGGAGAAGCTGGGGCTGTTCGAGAACCCGTACGCCGATCCGCACCGGGCGGTGGCGCTGAACGACTGCGCGCCGCACCGCGCGCTCGCGCTCGAGGCCGCGCGGAAGGGAATGGTCCTGCTCCGGAACGAGAAGGGCGCGCTGCCGCTGGGCAAGGTCCGGCGCGTGGCGGTTCTCGGGCCGAACGCGGACGAGGCCCGCACCGGCGGGTACAGCGGGCACGGGGTCCGGGTCGTGAAGCCGCTCGAGGGCATCCGGGCGCGGCTTGGGAAAAGCACGGACGTCCTCTACGCGCGCGGGTGTGAGCTCCTGGGCGACGACGAGTCGGGGATCGACCGCGCGGTCGCGGCGGCGCGGAAAGCCGACGTCGCGATCGTGGTCGTCGGCGGCTGGTCGGGCGGCTCGTGGGAGAAGCACCCTTACACCGAGGGCGAGGGCCGCGACCGCTGCCGCCTCGAGCTGTCGGGCGTGCAGGAGAAGCTGATACTCGCCGTGGCGGCGGCCAACCGCCGGACGGTCGTCGTGATCGTGAACGGGTCGGTCGTGGCGGCCGGGAACTGGGCCCACCGGGTCCCGGCGATTCTCAATGCCTGGTACCCGGGGGAGGAGGGCGGCACCGCGATCGCGGAGGTCCTCTGCGGCGACGTCAACCCGTCGGGCAAGCTGCCCCTGGGAATGCCGTTCCACACGGGCGAGCTGCCCTGGTACTACAACTCGAAGCCGTCCGGCCGGGCGCCCGACTACAACGACCGGCGGGGGGCGCTGGCACAGTTCCCGTTCGGCCACGGGCTCTCGTACACGAGCTTCAAGTGCGACGCGCTCGAGACCCGGCGGACGCCCGACGGCGCGGCCGTATCCTGCACGATCCGGAACCTGGGGAAGCGGGCCGGGGACGAGGTCGTCCAGCTCTACGTGCACGACCGGATGTGTTCGCTCGTCCGGCCGCTCATGGAGCTCAAGGGCTGGCAGCGCCTGCGGCTCGCGCCGGGGGAGCAGACCCGGGTCGACTTCGCGCTGACTCGCCGGGACCTGGGCTTCCTGGGCCCCCGGCTCAAGCCCGTCTTCGAGCCCGGGGAGTTCGAGATCATGGTGGGCGCGTCGTCGGGGGACATCCGGCTGCGCCGGACGGAGTGGATTCGTTAGGTATGCGCGAGGAGGAATGACATGGACGAAAAGGAATTGCAGGCGTGGCGCGACATCATCCTGACCAACACGGTGACCGCTGTCGCCCTCGTCAAGGTGCTGACGCAGAAGGGCATCCTGAGCGACGCCGAAATGCTGAAGGCGATCGAGGAGACGAAGGCCGAGCTCGCGAAGCGCAAGGCGACCTGAACCTCTCCACATGATCGCGGCCGCCGTCCGGGCCTTCCGGGCGCTCACCCGCGCCACCCGGGTCGCCCTGACCTGGGGCACGCTCACGCCGTTCTACCTTCTCTGCTTTGTCCCGGGGCGGATCTTTCTGGCGCTGCGCGGCCGGGACCCGCTCCGCCGCGAGTTCCCGGCGCGCCAGCCCTCCTGCTGGGACGTCCGGGGCCCTGCCCCCAAGCCCGCCCGGTACCGCAAGCCATTCGCGTGAAGATCCTGGGGCTCAGCGCCTTCTACCACGATTCGGCCGCCGCGCTCGTCGTCGACGGCGAGCTCGTGGCCGCGGCGCAGGAGGAACGATTCAGCAGGTTGAAGCACGACGCCGGGTTCCCGGCGGAAGCGGTCCGCTGGTGCATCGAGGCGGGCGGGGTCGGACCGGAGGGGCCGGATGCCGTCGCGTTCTACGACAAGCCCGTCACCAAGTTCGTGAGGCTCCTCGAGACCCACTTCGCGGTCGCGCCCCGGGGGCTGCGCTCGTTCGTGGCCGCGATGCCCCTCTGGACCCGGGAGAAGCTCTGGATCCCGCTCCGGATCGAGTCGTGCCTCGAGTCCCTCGGGGTCGCGATGCCGCGAGACCTCTTCTTCCTCGAGCATCACGAGTCGCACGCCGCGAGCGCGTTCTATCCCTCGCCCTTCCCCGCGGCCGCGATCCTGACCGTCGACGGCGTGGGGGAGTGGGCGACGGCGTCGGTGGGGCGCGGCAGGGGCCACGCGATCGAGCTCATGAGCGAGCTGCGGTTCCCGCACTCGCTCGGCCTGCTCTACTCGGCGTTCACCGCCTACTGCGGGTTCGAGGTCAACGACGGCGAGTACAAGCTCATGGGGCTCGCGCCCTACGGGGAGCCGCGTTACGCGCGCGAGATCCGCGACCGGCTCGTGGACATCAAGGAGGACGGGTCGATCCGGCTGAACATGGCCCTGCTCGGCTACCTCGGCGGATTGTCGATGACGAACGGGCGGTTCGAGGAGGTCTTCGGCGGTCCCCCGCGCAGGGCGGACGAGCCGGTCACGCAACGCCACAAGGATTTGGCCCGGTCGGTCCAGGAGGTCACGGAGGAGATCGTGCTGCGCATGGGCGCTCACGCGCACGCGACCTCGGGGGAGAAGCGCCTGTGCCTCGCGGGCGGCGTCGCGCTGAACTGTGTCGCGAACGGGCGCCTCCTCCGCGAGGGGCCGTTCGATGAGGTCTGGATCCAGCCGGCGGCGGGCGACGCCGGGGGCGCGATCGGGGCCGCGCTCGCGGTCTGGCACGGCATCCAGGGACGTGTGCGGGATGCGGACGGCGTCCACGACCGGATGCGCGGCGCGCTCCTCGGCCCCGCCTTCGGGGACGAGGCGTGCCGGGAGGTCCTGGACCGGGAGGGCTGCACGGCCCGGCGGCTCGACGATGCCGAGTGGGCGACTGCGGTCGCGAGGCTGATCGCGGACGGCAAGATCGTGGGGCTGTGCCAGGGACGGATGGAGTTCGGCCCGCGCGCGATGGGGAACCGGTCGATCCTCGCGGACCCGCGCGATCCCGGGATGAAGGACCGGATCAACCTCCGGGTCAAGGGGCGCGAGTCGTTCCGGCCGTTCGCCCCCGCCGTTCTCGAAGAACGCGCGGCGGAGTGGTTCGAGCTCGAGGCGCCATCGCCCTACATGCTCCTGACCGCGCGGGTCAGGGCCGGCCGGAACCTCCCGGCGGTCACGCACGTGGACGGGTCCGCCCGGGTCCAGACCGTGGACGCTGTAGTGAATCCCCGGTTCCATGCCGTGATCGCGGCCTTCGACGCGCTCACGGGCTGTCCCGTCGTCCTGAATACGTCGTTCAATCTCAGCGGCGAGCCCATCGTGTGCACCCCCGCGGACGCGCTCCGGACTTTCCGCCGCGCCGGGCTTGACGCCCTGGTCCTGGGAAACTACCTCGTGACGCGCGCGTGAAGACGCGCGAGCGCGTCGCCCTGGGCGCCGTGCTGGTGCTGGCGCTCGGGCTGCGCCTCTGGAAGCTGGGCGAGCCCGTGCCCGGGTTCTACCGCGACGAAGGAATCGCGGCGTGCCAGGGGCTCGCACTCGCGCGGGGGATCACGCTTCCCGAATCCAACTGGAACCCCTTCGACCCGTTCCCGGTCTGGGGCGCGATCGAGGCGGTGAGTCTGAGGGTCCTGGGCCCCTCGATCTTCGCGGCGCGGCTCCCGGCCGCGGTCGCGGGCGCGGCGGTCGCCGCGTTTGTCTGGGTCGCGCTCGTGCCCGTGACCGGGTTCTGGCCCGCGTTGCTCGCCGCGGGGTTCCATGCGGCGTCGTTCTGGGAGCTCGTCTACGGCCGGATCGCGGTCGCCCCGGTCCTGATGCTGTTCCAGGGCGCCCTGCTGGCCGTGTTCCTGCTGGGGGCGCCGGCGCCGCACCCCGCGCGGCGGGGCCTCGCGGCCGGGCTCGTGGCCGGATCCGCGCTGTTCGGCTACTTCGCGGGCGTCCATCTCATCGTGGTCCTGGCCGTGGTCGCGGTCGTGCGCTGGGGAACCGACCGGGAGTTCCGCCGGATGGTGCGGCCGTGGGGCTTGGGCGCCGCCGCCGGTGTCGCGCTGACGGCGTGCCTCGCGTTCCTGAACCGCGGTGCGTTCCACTATCTCGGCCAGTACCCGTTTGCCCCGCCGTCGCAGTGGATCCCGAACCTGTTCGGGCACGTGCGCGCGATGGCGTTCACGCTTCCCGCGGCCGACCCCCGGCCCGGCTACTGGGGGCTCCGCGCGTTCAGTGGTCCGTTTCTGTCGTTCCTCGAGGCCGGCGCCGTTATCCTGGGCCTCACGGCCCTGGCGGTGAAGGGACCGCTCCGGCGGCTGGCCGCGATTGGGCTGGTCTGGGCCGCGATCGCGCTCATCCCCGCGGTCATCACCGAGTCCGACGGGCCCCGGACGAACCGGTCCCTCGGCGCAGTTGTCGGCCTCGGCCTGCTGGCGGCGGCTGGTGCGGCGCAGGCCGGCCGCCGGTGGCCGAAGGCGCTTCCCGTGCTCGTCGGCGGCTGGATCGCGGGGCAGGCCCTGCTGGGCGGCGGCCGGTACTTCGGCCCGTACCGGCACGACCCCAGGGTCGCGTTCTGGGCGGACCGGACGTTCGTGGACGCCGCGCTCTGGCTCCAGGGCGGTGCGGCCCGGTTCCCGGTCACGCTCGTGACCGCGGACCCCTCCTACTACACGATGCCGGCGGTCTTCTTCCTGCTCGACCCCGAGATTCGGTCCGGCCGCGTCGTCGTCGCGCCCCCGCGGCGTTCCCCATTCGTCGTCGCCGACGCGATCCACGATCCGCTGCGGGCCCAGCCCGAAATCTTCATCGTCTCCCTGCCGGCCATGAATGTCCTGCCGCGCCGGGCGTACGCGCTCGTGACCGGCATGGCCCTCGTCGAGACCGCACGCGAGTATCTGCGCCAGCGCAAGCCCCGGCAGGCGCTCGACTATCTCTGGCCGATCGTGACCCAGGTCCCGGAGTTCGGGCTGGGCCACCTGCGCCTCGCCGACGTGTACGACAATCTCGGGGACGCGGGAGCGGCGCGGACCGAGCGCGCGCTCGCGGCGGGCTGGGGCGTCACCGAGACCGCCGCCGGCATGGGGCTCATCCTGCCGTAGCCGCGGCGGGACGGGTCCTGCCAGTGGCCGAGGGGAGGTCTCTTCGGCACGCTCGGTGGTCGGGGCGAGTCACCTCGCTGCGGGCCGGCCTCGCCTGAACCGCTGCGTGCTCCGTGGCGGGCGCGTTGCGCGGACAGTCGCGTCCGGCCGCCGATGGGCGGTCCCTGCTTGCCCGGTGGCCCATGTCGACCGTCCGCGACCGCAACGCTTGCCACTCCGCACCGGCCGGCCAGCGCCTTAGAGACCTCCCCTCTGCCACTGGCACCCGTCCCTCAGCGCGGAGGGCGACCGAGCCTCCGCTGAGACCCCGATCCACTTCCCTCCTGCGAAGTCCCGCGGAGTGTCAGTGCGCGTAGCGGGTGTGGTCGGGGAGGCCGGCGTCGGCGAAGCCGCGGCGGCGCTCGGCGCACTTGTTGCACCGGCCGCACTGCCGCCCCCGGACGGGGGAGATGCACGAGAACGTCAGATGCAAGGGGAGGGCGCGTCCCAGCCGGAGGACGTCGCGTTTGCGCTTCCCCCCGAACGGCGCGATCACGGTCAGGTGGCGGCTCATCGCCATCGATGCGACGAGTCCGAAGCCCCGGCGGTAGCGCGCGGAGGCGTCGGCGAAAAGGTTGCCCTTCAGCGTGCCCAGCGCGATCACGGGGACGCGGCGCAGGGCCGCGAGGACGGCCGCGCGCGAGAGCAGGAGCAGGTTGCGCCCCGGCAGGTACATGAGCCGGTCGTTGCTCCTGGCCCCTGGGGCCCGGTGGCCGGTCACGCTCCAGTGCTTCCCGTAGGTGTCCCGGACCGGGAGCGAGAGGACGGTCAGGCGGCTCGCCCCCGGGATCCGGGCGGCGCGCAGGAACCGGCGCAGGCCCGCGAGCTCCGCCCCCTCCCACGCGAGCCCGAACCGGACGTAGACGGGATGGACGCTGCGGAACCGGCGGGCCAGCCAGGCGACCATGATCGCGCTGTCGCACCCGCCGGAAACGAGCGCCAGGACGGACGCCGAAGACCGCTGCCGCATGGGGACTATAATACCTCCGTGATTCTCAAGGGGAAGGCCGTGCTCGTGACCGGGGCCGCGAAGCGCGTGGGTCGCGTGATCGCGCTCGCGCTGGCGAAGCGCGGCGCCCGGGTGGCCGTCCACTACCGGGGGTCGAAGGCGGAGGCCGAGGCGACGGCGGCCGACATCCGGGCCCTGGGCACGGATGCGATGACGGTCAAGGCCGAGTTGACCCGGGAGGACGAGGTGGCGGGCATGGTCGGCGCCGTGGCGGGGAAGTTCGGGTCGGTGGACGTCCTCGTCAACAACGCCGCCGTGTTCTTCAAGACGCCGTTCGAGACCGTGACCGGCGACGACTGGGACCGGACCGTGGACTCCAACCTCAAGGCCGTGTTCCTGACCTGCGTCCACGCGGGCCGGCGGATGCAGGCGCAGCCTGGCGGCGGCGTGATTGTGAACATCGCGGACTGGGCCGGGGTCCGGCCGTACACGGGATACCTGCCGTATTGCATATCGAAGGCGGGCGTCATCACGCTCACCCAGGGGCTGGCCCGCACGCTCGCGCCGAAGGTGCGCGTGAACGCCGTGGGACCCGGACCGGTGCTGGTGCCCTCCGACCTTCCCGAGGCGGAGGCGCGTGAGATCATGGAGAAGACGCCGCTCAAGCGTCACGGGAGTCCCGAGGACGTGGCGGCGGCGGTGGTATTCTTGATCGAAGGTTCCGATTACATCACCGGCGTCCTGCTGCCGGTCGATGGAGGGAGGCTCATCGCGTGAAACGGTACATGCTCCTCGTCCTGGTCCTGGCTGCCGGGTGCAGAATCGTCCAGACGCGTCCGGCGCGACCGCTGACCCCCGCGGAGGCGTCGTTCCAGCGGGGCCTCATGTGCGAGCGCCGGTCGGACTGGGCGGGCGGGTTCCGGGAGTTCGATTCCGTGCGCGGCTTCGACCCCGCGTTCCAGCCCGGGCGCGTGCTCTGGCACCTGGGGATCTGCCAGTACCAGCTTGGGGCTTTCGCGTACTCGGCCTCGCTGCTCGAGGGCGCGATCGCGATCGACCAGTTCCAGGACACGGTGGAGCCGTACCGGATGCTCGCCAACGCGTGGCTCAATACGAAGAACCCCAGGAAGGCAGTTGCGAGTCTCGACCGCGCATCCGCGGTCCACGTGAACGACCCGTGGCTGTGGGAGTTCAGGATGCGGATCCTGATCACGATGAAGAAGACGAAGGAGGCGAAGGAGGCCGGGCTCCGGGCGGAGGCGCTGGCGTTCGCCTCCGCGACGCCCGGCCGCGAGAAGCTCTCGATGCCTTTCGAGGGGACCTGGAAGGTGGTGGCCGGCAACTCGGGCGGCGACCACTGGGGGCTTGCGAGCAAGTTCGCGTGGGATTTCGCCCGGATCGACCGGAAGGGGGCGCTGCGCGACCCGGCGGGCGGCAGCGCCCGGGCGAACGCCACATATTTCGCGTGGGACCAGCCCGTGCTGGCGCCCGCCGAGGGCGTTATCGCGGCCGCGGAAGGCGCGGTGCCCGAGAACCTGAAGGCGGGGACGCCCAACCTCGAGGCGCCGAACGGGAATTACGTCGTGATCCGCCATCCGTCCGGCGAGATGACCATGCTCGCGCACCTGCGCGCGGGCTCCCTGCTCGTGAAGACCGGGGACCGGGTGGCCCGCGGCCAGCCCGTGGGCCGGTGCGGCAACTCCGGGGACAGCCTCGCGCCGCAGGTGACCATGATCTCGATGGCCCAGCTCGACCCGGCCCTGTGCCGGCCGGCCCGGCTATCGTGGTACTCGGCGCCCATGAGCGGGACCGCGATCATCGAGGGCGGAGTGCCCGAGACCGGCGAAATCGTGCGGGCGGAGAGCATCCCGGTCGCTCCTGCGCCTGTTGCACCTGCCCCGGTGGCGGCCCCCGTCCCTGTCGCTGCGGCTCCCGCGCCTGTCGCGGCAGCCGCCGCGGTGAAACCCGCAGTGGCCGTGGCACCGGCTGCGCCGACTGCTGCGGCTCCTGCTCCCGCCGCCCCTCTTCCCGCCGGCGCTGCAGTCGCCGCGGGCGTTCCGCCCGACGCGTACCAGAGGGCGCTCGCGAAGTGGGCGAAGTTCAAGAAGGGGCCCAAGCCGGCTCCGCCAGCCCAGCCCGCCCCGGCCCCGGCAGCTCCTCCCGCAGCCGGGACGGCGCCGCAACCAGCCGCAGGGACTGCACCTGCGGTGGCGGCGCCGACTGCGCCTGCGGCGACGGCCGCGGCTGCGCCAGTGGCGACGGCGCCACAGCCAGCCGTCGTGCCGAGTGCAGCGGTGGCGGCACCGACAACGCCCGCGGCAGCTCCGGCTCCGGTGGCAACCCCTGCCCCGGCCGCGACTCCCGCGGCAGCTCCGGCTCCGGTGGCAACCTCCTCTCCGGCCGCGACTCCTGCGGCGGCTCCGGTGGCAACCCCTGCTCCGGCGGCGGTTCCTGCGGCGGCTCCGGCTCCGGTGGCAACCCCTGCCCCGGCGGCGGTTCCTGCGGCGGTTCCAGCGCCGCAGCCTGCCCAGGGCCGGACGGAACCCGCCGTCGCCACCCCCCGGACGGAGCCTGCCGTCGCAACTCCCCGGACAGAACCTGCCGTCTCCTCCACTGCGACGGAGTCCGCCGGTGCCGTGGCCGCGAAGCCGGGGAAGCGGAAGGGGGCCGGCAAGGGCAAGAAGGTCGGATGGGGATCGGACGGGCAGCCGGGCGGCGGCGCCGAGAAGGGCGCCACGGCGGCCTCCTCGAGCTCCGTGTCCGAGGACTCCGGGAAGCCCGGCACGGCCTCGCCGGAAGAGGCGGCCACATCGGATACCGCGAGCCCGGGCAAGGGCAAGGCGAAGGGGAAGAACAAGTGACCGTGAGCGGAACGCATGACAAGGAGGCCGGACGCATGACCAGGCGCGCGATCGTGATGGCGGGAATCGGTTGGTTGGTGTTGGCGGGATCTTCGCCGGCGGTGGCGGGCCCCGGGGCGAAAGCCGCCCAGGAGTCGTTTGAGGCCGGCCTCGCGTCCGAGCAGTCCGGCGACTACGCCAAGGCGCTCGACGCTTACCTCGCCGCGATGCGCGCCGACCGGACGTTCCGGCCGGATGCTGTCAATTATCATGTCGGTATCTGTCAGGGCAAGCTCGGCCGGCCCGGGCAGGCCATCGCGCCCCTCGAGACGGCCCTGCGCGCGAGCCCGTTCGCCGACGATCCCGGTCCGTACCGCCTGCTCGCCCACGCGTATCTCCGGCAGGGCCGGGCGGGCGACGCGCGGGGGGCCGCGGAACGGGGGATCAAGCTCCACCCGGCGGACCCGTGGCTCCACGAGTTCCTGCGCGACGCGCTCGCGCGGACGAAGCAGCCGGCGCTGGCGAAGGCGGAGGCCCGGAAGGCCGAGGCGCTCCAATGGACGAAGACTCCGGCCGCGGTCGCTACCGCGTTAGCCCCCCCTTTCGAGGGGACGTGGAAGGTGAAGACGGCGAATGGGGAGGGCGATCACGCGGGTCTCTCGGCCCGGTTCGCCTGGGACTTCGTGAAGCTGGACGCGGCCGGGGTGGAGCAGGACCCGAAGGCGAAGAACCCGCGGCTGAGCCTGTCCTGGTACTCGTGGGACGCGCCGATTCTGGCGCCCGCGGACGGCGAGGTGACGGCCGTCGAGGCCGCCGTGCCCGACAACGCCACGGTGGGCGTGACCTACGCGGCGTCGCCGCTGGGCAACTACGTGATCATCCGGCACGCCGAGGGCGAGTACAGCCTGCTGGCTTCGCTGAAGAGGGCCAGCGCGACGGTGAAGCCCGGCGACCAGGTGACGAAGGGCCAGGTCGTGGCGCGGTGCGGGAGCTCGGGCGCGAGCCCGTTCCCGCGGCTCCGGTTCGCCGTGCTCGAGCAGGTCGAGCCCATGCTCTGCCGGCCGGTGGCGCTGGACGGCTGGGGCGCGAAGGCGAAGGGGGAACTGCGAACCGGCGATCTCGTGACCGGCGGGGCGGGGGTGGTGCCGGTGACGGCGCTCCCGCCGACGGCACTGTCGGCAACACTGGCGGCCGCGAAGGACTCGTCCACGGTCGTGGCGGCGGCGATTCCGCCGGCCGCGGTGTCGGCGACCCGGGCGGAGCCCGCGAAAGTGGAGGAGACCCGGACGAAGACGGGCGAGAAGCGGAGCGAGGCGGCGTCCGGCGGGGGCGGAGGCGGGATTCCCGTGCCGCCGGTGGTGGCGCCTCCAATGCCGGCTGCGGCAGGGGCGGCTGCCGGCGCGGCGGCCGTGGGGGGCGTGGCCTCCGGGCTCGGCAGCCTGCTCAAGGGCAGCGGCAAGAGCGCTTCCAAGCCGAGTAAACCCGCGGACAAGCCGGCCGACAAACCGGCGGACAAGCCGGCAGACAAACCCGCGGACCAGCCTGGAGACCAGCCCCCCGAGAAGCCGGCGGATCAGCCGCCCGCGGATCAGCCGGGGCAGCAGCCTCCCGCGGATCAAGCTGGCCAGCAACCGGGTCAACAGCCCGGCGAGCAACCCGGTCAACAGCCCGGACAGCAAGGCCAGGGTCAGGGGCAAGGCCAGGGTCAAGGTCAAGGTCAGGGTCAGGGTCAGCAGGCGCCGAATAACACCCCCGAGAAGCCCGCGACGCCGGAGACCAACAGTCCGGTGCCCGAGACCAAGACCGTGCCGGGGAATCCGCCGGCGACGAATCCGGGCGGCGGCCCGAGGCCGTAGGGTATCCAAGGCGAAGTCAGCGGGAGGAGGACGACCACCATGGCAGACGCGAGTGAGAAGACGTCCTGGTCCGGGATGCCCGGCGAAGCCGGGGCGGAGAACCGGCTGTTGCTTGCGACCGGGACCCGGGCGATATGCCTCCTGCAGAAGGAGGGGCTATCCTTGGCGGACTGCCTCGGCATCCTCCTCGAGGACGTGGCGGCGCTCGACATCGGGAAGGCCTTCCTCCAGGTGCGGAACGGAATCGCGGAGGGCAAGAGCGTGGCGGCGTCCATGCGGGAGGCGGGTTTCCCCGCGCTCTACGTGCAGGTGGTGGCGGCCGGCGAGGAGACCGGGAAGCTGTTCGAGGCGCTCGCCTTGATCGCGGACGACTTGGAGCGGGAACTCCTCCGGAAGGCTCCCATGGAGGATGGGGACCACCTGGCGCTGGCGCTCCGCCGGATGGCCATGACGATGTCCCTGGGATTGCCGCTGATCCCGGCCATCGGGATCGCGGCGGACAACATGGAGCACGCCGGGCTTGGGCAGGCCCTCCTGGACGTGAAGAAGGACGTGGCAGCCGGCGTGCCCTTCGGAGAGGCGATGGTGAAGAGGTCGAACGTCTTCGGCATCGTCCTCGCGAGATACCTGGAGGCGGGCGAACGGTCGGGGCGGCTGGACCGGGTCCTGGTTTCGGCCGCGGACTTCCTCGACCGGATCCTGAAGATCAGGTACCGGAGAAGCTAGACCGGCAGGGAAGAGCCCCCCGCGGCGGGGGCAACTTTCCGACAGTCGGCAAACTGTCCGCGGTCATGCCGGCGCCTGATGTGGTACCATCCACTGATCGTGCCAAAGGGTCGCGCCAGTAGGGGAGCTGACAGGGACTGCCGGACGGGAATCGGGACCAGGCTCAGCCGGGGCTCCGCGGGCCGCCTCGTGCCCGGCGCACTCGCCCTCCTTCTTTCGTCCTCCGCCGCCGCTTCGCCGTGGACCGCCGCGGCTTCCCTGCCCACGGCGCGCAGCTATCTCGGCGTCGCGGCGGTGGGGGGCACGGTCTACGCGATCGGGGGCCACAACGGGTCGGTCCGGGTGAACACGGTGGAGGCCTATGATGCGGCGACGAACACGTGGGCCACGAAGGCCGTCATGCCCACGGCCCGCGACGGGCTGGCCACCGCGGTGGTGGGCGGCACGGTCTACGTGATCGGGGGAGCGAACCCCGGACTCCTGACGACAGTGGAAGCCTACTATCCCGCGACGGATACCTGGGCGACCAGGGCCCCGATGCCCACGGCGCGCGATTACCTCGCCGTCGTGGCGGTGGGCGGCGTGATCTACGCGATCGGCGGTTACGACGGGGGATCGGTCCTGACCACGGTCGAAGCATACGATCCTGCGACGAACACGTGGACGACGAAGGCCCCGATGAACTCGTCCCGCTACTATTTCGGCGCCGTGGCGGTGGGGGGCACGATCTACGCGATCGGGGGGTACAGCGGCTCGCCGCGGACGACGGTGGAGGCGTACGATCCCGCGACGAACACGTGGACGACGAAGGCGTCCTCCATGCTCGCGCCCCGGTACGGTTTCGCGGTCGCGGCGGTGGGGGGCACGGTCTACGCCATGGGCGGGACGCTCGACAACGTCTCTGGATTCGCGACGGTCGAGGAGTACGATCCCGCGGCGGACACCTGGAAGGCCGCGTTCTCGCTGAATACCCCCCGCCACGCCCTGGGCGCCGCGGTGGTGGGCGGCACGATCTACGCGGTCGGTGGCTACGACGCCGGTCCCGTCGCCGCCACGGAAGCGGGCTGCGCGGCGGGGTTGAACGTCCCCGAGTCGGTCGTCTGGTCCTCGCGCGCGTCCCTGCCTGCGGCCGTCGACGGACTGTCGGCCGTGGCCCTGGGGGGCGTCGTGTACGCGTTGGGGGGCAACGGCGCGCCGCAGTCGGTCGACAGGTACGACCCGGCCGCGAATGCCTGGACGACGATGGCGGCGATGCCCACCGGGCGCGTCTACTTCGGCGCTGCGGCCGCGGGCGGAACGCTGTACGCGATCGGGGGATACCTGGGCGGTCCCCACTTCGCCACCGTCGAGGCCTACGATCCGGCGACGAACACGTGGACGACGAAAGCCCCCATGCCCGCCGTCCGGTCGCAACTGGGCGCCGCGACGGTCGGGGGTACGATCTACGCGATCGGAGGGTATAACGGTTCCACCTTCCTCACGAAAGTCGAGGCGTACGATCCGGCCACGGACACCTGGACCACGAAGGCCCCGATGCCGACCGCCCGCTCCGCGTTCATGACGGCGGTGGTGGGAGGGGTCATCTACGCGATCGGGGGAGTCGGCGGGGGCACTCTCCTCATGAAAGTCGAGGCCTACGATCCCGCCACGGACACCTGGTCGACCCGGGCGTCGCTCCCGGCACCCCGGCACATGGGTGCGGCGGTCGTGGTGGGCGGCACCGTCTACGTGATGGGGGGGGATGTCACCGGAGGGGCGCCCTACCTGGCGACGGTGGAGGCGTACGATCCGGCCACGAACCGCTGGACTCCGGTTCCGGCGATGCTGGCGGCGCGCGGGGCGCCGGCGGCGGCGGCGCTGAGCGGCACGATCTACGCGATCGGGGGGCTGGCGAACCCGAGCGGCCAGTTGGCCTCGGTCGAGGCGGGCTGGGTCGGCGCTCCCCCCAACGCCCCTCCCGGCGCGCCCTCCTCGCCCTCCGGGCCCGCGAATGGAAAGAAGAACCACGCGTACGCGTACTCGGTCTCCGCGACCGATCCCGAAGGTGGCCCTATCAGGTACGGCTGGGATTGGGACGGGAACGGGACGGTGGACGAGTGGTCGTCGCTCGTGGCGAGCGCGACGGCGGACACGCGGAGCCATAGTTGGGCGGCGGCGGGGACCTGGGGCGTCAAGGTCAGGACCGAGGACGAGCACGGGGCCCAGTCGGGCTGGTCCGTGGCGCGGAGCGCGGCGATCACGGACGGGGGCGGCGACATTTCGTGGACGACGGCCGCCGCCCTGCCGACCACCCGGCACATACTGGCGGCTGCGGTGGCGGGCGGCAGGATCTACGCCACGGCGGGTACGCTCATGCCCAGCTTCTCCGAGCTGACGACGTTGGAGGTCTACGACGCCGGAACCGATGCGTGGACCACGCGCGCCAGCCTGACGAACGGCCGGTACGGCCACGCGTCCGCCGCGCTGGGCGGCACGGTCTACGCGATCTCCGGGTGGAAGGACGGGACGGGGGCGCTGAACTCCGTGGAAGCATACGATCCGGCCACGAACACGTGGATCGCGAGGGCGACCGTGGCGGCGGGACGGGGCCGGTGCGGCGCCGCGACCGCGGGCGGCACGATCTACCTGGTCGGCGGGACCGACGGCGGGGCGGTGACGACGGTGGAAGCGTACGACCGGGCCACGAACACGTGGGCCGGGAAGGCGAGCCTGCCGACGGGCCGCTGGGGGTTGGGCGTCGTCGCGGTGGGCGGCACGGTCTACGCCATCGGCGGAACCACGGGATCGGCCGCCGCCTCGCTCGCCACGGTGGAGGCGTACGATCCCGCGACGAACACGTGGACGACGAGGGCGAGCATGCCGGCGGCCCGGTGCGACCTCGCCGCCGTGGCAGTGGGGGGGACGATCTACGTGTGCGGCGGACAGGACGGCTCCGGCCCGCTTGCCAGGGTGGAAGCCTACGACACCGCGACCAACACGTGGACGACGCTCAATGCGCTGGCGGGGATTCGCAACGCGCCGGCCGTCGCCGCGGTCGGGGATTCGATCTTCGTCATCGGAGGGGACGATGGTTCCTCCCTGATCGCGTCGGTGGAATCCGGTCTCGTCTTCGGCGCGCCGCCTGCGCCGAGCGCCCAACTCGCGGCGGCGCTTTCCGTCAGCCCGGCGGTGTCGGCCACCGGCCAGACGGTGACCGTACGGCTCACGGTCACGAATACCGGAACCATCGACGTCATCGCAATCGCGCCGGAAATCCGCGTGAACACGGGTGCAACACTGGTGGCGCTGTCGACCGGGCCCGTACCGCCGAATGTGGCCAGCCTCGCGGCAGGTACCGCGACCAGTTTCGTGTGGACGTTCACGACACCCAGTTCCGTCGGCGGCGCTGTGGAGTTCTCGGCGACGGGATCCGGCCTGGATGCCCCCGGCGGGAACGCAGTCCGCGCGCAAGCCACCGCCGGGCTGACGGTCTCCCTGAGCACACCGCCGGGGACGATCACCTGGTCCACGCGGGCGCCCATGCCCACGGCCCGCTATGCTCACATCGCGGCGGCGGTGGGCGGCACGGTCTACGCGATCGGGGGCTACGACGGATCCGTCTTGGGGACCGTGGAAGCCTATGATCCCGCGACGAACACGTGGTCGACGAAGACCGCCATGCCGACCGCCCGCCTGGGTCTTGCCGGTGCGGTGGTGGGGGGCACCGTCTATGCTATCGGGGGCGACCTCAGCGGGGGATGCAATGAGTTGGGGACGGTGGAGGCGTACGATTCCGCGACCAACACGTGGGTGACGAAGGCTCCCGTGCCCACCCTGCGCACGCAACACGGTGCTGTGACGGTCGGGGGCCTGATCTATGCGATCGGGGGGTACGGAACGTGCGAACCCTTTCTGACGACGGTTGAGGTCTACAACCCGGCCACGAATTCCTGGACGACGAAGGCTCCCATGCCCACCGCCCGCTCGGCTCTCGCGGTCACGGAGGTGAACGGCATCATTTATGCGATCGGGGGAAGAGACGGCGGCTCCTTCCTGACGACCGTGGAGGCGTACGATCCGGGCACTAACACCTGGACGACCAAGGCTTCCATGCCTACGCCCCGGCAATTGCTCGCTGTCGTTGCGGTGGGGGGCATCGTCTATGCGGCGGGAGGCAATGTCGCCGGATCGGTGCCCACGGCGATTGCCGAGGCGTATGATCCCGTCTCGAACACGTGGACCACCAGCGTCCCCATGATCGCGGCGCGCGGGGGGGGGCTCCCGGCCGCGGTTGTGGGCGGTACGATCTACGCGATCGGCGGCTGGGACGGCTCCGGGCCCATGGCCACCATGGAGGCGGGATACGTGGCGGGGTACGTTCCGCCCGCGGGCGGGGGGGCCGGGACCGGCGGCGGGACCACGACCCAGCCCGTGAAGCCCCCGGCGGCGGACAAGGTGGTGAAGGGGTCGATGCTGGCGGCGCCGAACGCGCTGGATGTCGAGAACCCGGCGAGCAAGGTCGTATTCACGTTTAAGGGCACGGCGGACGGCGTGGTCGAGATCGACATCTTCGACGAGGCGCGGTCGTTCCTGGGGACGCTCAAGGGATCGTGCGATGCGTCGGGGATTGGCACGGTCTCGATCTTGGGGGCCGGCGTGAACGGCAGGAGGCTCGGAGTCGGCGTGTACTGGGCGGTGGCGCGGGGCGGCGGGGTCAAGGACGTGCGGCCGTTCGCGGTGGTGAGGAAAAAGAGATGAATCGGGGAAGAGTCATGAGCATGGTGGCGCTGGTTGCGATGCTCTCGCCGTCGGCCCGGGCCACGACGGGGGCGGCGGTGCTCGCGCTCCCGCTATCCGTGCGCCAGATCGGGATGGGCGGGGTGAGCGCGGGCGGGTCGGACCTCCTGCGCGGGTGGAGCAACCCGGCCCTGCTCGCGGGGCAGGCGAGGCGGGGCGAGGCGACGCTCGGAGGCGTCTCGACGGGCGTGGGCGAGCAGACGCTCGGGGCGGGACTGGGCTGGATGCTCACGCCGTCGTGGACGGTCGGGTTGATGTTCATGTCCTATTCATTCGGGTTTGACGAGCTTGACGACACCGGCGCGGCGACCGGGCTGAGCCTGGGAAGATCGGTCCGGTCGACCGGGGTCCTCGCGGCGGTGCGGCTGGGCGCGGTGGGGGTCGGGGTCGCCGTGCACGGGGTATCCGACACGGTGGCGGGAGATGCCGCGAGCACGGTCGCGGCCGACGCGGGGGTGTCGCTGACGCTGGACGGTATGGCCGCGGGCGTGGCCCTGCGGAACGCGGGCGGCGCCTTGCGGAGCGCGTCCACGAACGGGGTCGAAGGAGACGATCTGCCACGCGAGATCCGCGCGGCGGCGTCCTACCGGTTCGCTCCCGTGCATGCGACCGTGGGGTTGGAGTACGCGAGCGTGGCGGGGCGCGACCCGCGGATCGCGGCGGGGGCGGAGTGGTGGCCGGCGAAGGCTCTGGGCGTCCGGCTCGGGATGGCGGACCTGGCCGGCGGGAGCGCGCACCTGACGCTCGGGCTGTCGGCGGTTCTCGGCTCATACGGGCTCGACTACGCGCTCGGGTCGGATGCGGTGGGGCTGGCGCACCAGGCGAGCCTTACTTACGCGTTCGGGCCGACCGCCGGGGAGTTCGCGGACCGGGTGGCGGCTGAGCGCGCGGCCGAGCCGCCGCCGGTCGATGTTGCGCCCGTGGCGGCTCCGGCGCCGGTCGCACCCGTGGCTACGCCGCGGCCGGGGTCCCAGCGGCCAACGCTCGCGGTAGCGCAGTTCGACTCGCAGGGCGTGTCCGCGAGCGACGCGGCCGTGATCGCGGACATGATCCGCAACGAGCTGGTGAAGCAGGGATCGCTGGACATCGTGGAGAAGGCCAACATGGACAAGGTCCTCGCCGAGCAGTCCTTCCAGCAGAGCGGATGCACCTCGCAGGAGTGCGCGGTCAAGCTCGGCAAGATCCTGAACGTCCGGTACCTCGTGGTCGGGAGTTTCGGCAAGTTGCTCGACCAGTACGTCCTGAGCTTCCGGGTCGTCGAGACCGAGACCGCCAAGATCGTGTATTCCGACGACGCCAAGGGGCTGTCCACCCAGCGCGACGTCGCCGACGCGGTGACCTCGCTCACCAAGCGGCTGGCCAAGGCCATCGCGCGGCGGTAGGGAAGCGCGCCCGCGAGCGAAAAGCCTTGCCCTGCGCCATCCGGCGCGTTGCGTCATGGGAGGGCCTGACGGTGATCATGCCGGCGCCTGATGTGGTACCATCCAGCAATCGTGCCAAAGGGTCGCGCCAGTACGGGTAATCAGCGGGACTGCCGGACGGGACTTGGCGCCCGGCTACGCCGGACCTCCGCGGGTTGCCTCGCGCTCGGTTCGCTGGCCGCCGCCCTCTATCTGCCGACACCCGCTGCCGCGACGGATCCGACATGGTCGACGGTGGCGCCGATGCCCACGGCCCGCTGGCTTCTGGCCTCCGCGAGGATTGGAGGTACGGTTTACGCGATCGGGGGCTCGCCGAGCAGCGGGTATCTCGCCACGGTCGAAGCCTACGATCCGGCGACGAACACGTGGGCGACGAAGACCCCGATGTCGGGAGGTCGCAGCGGACTGGCTGCCGTTGCCATCGCCGGGACGATCTATGCCGTAGCCGGCGACAACGGATCCCGCCTGACCACGGTGGAGGCGTACGACGCGGCCACGAACACGTGGGTCGCGAAGACGAACCTGCCGGGTTCCACTCGGGCCTTCTGTGCGGTTGCCGCCGTCGGCGGGACCGTCTTCGTCATGGGAGGGGAAAACAACGGTCCCATCCTTTCGACCGTGCAGGCCTACGATCCGGTCACGAATACCTGGGCGACCAAGGCCGCGATGCCGGCCGCGCGATGGGGTCTAGCCGCGGCGACGGTCGGCGCCACCATCTACGCGATCGGGGGAGTCAGCGGCACCATGATCCTGACGACCGTCGGGGCCTATGATCCCGCGACCGATACCTGGACCACGAAGGCGGACATGCCGACGGCACGATACGACCTGAAGGTCGTGGTGGTGGGAGGAACGGTCTTCGCCGTCGGCGGCACGAACGGCACCTGCCAGACAGCCGTGGAGGCCTACGATCCGGCGACCGACACGTGGACGGTCATGTCCCCGACGTCGCTCGGGCGGCAGGGCGCTGGAGCGGAATCGGTCGGGGCCACCATCTACGTGATGGGGGGCACGACGACGTCGGGGGGGGCGGGCGGACTGCAGTCGTCGATGGAGGCGGGCTCCGTGGCGGGGTATTCCGCGCCGGCCGGCCCGCCGTATCCGAACTGGGTGCCGCGAGCGAGCGCGAATGCGGTGTCCTACCAGCGTGGCGGCGTCGCGGTGGGCGCGACGTTGTACCTGCTTGACGACGCCGGCAATCTCGAGTCGTATAATCCGGCCACGGATTCCTGGACGACGCGGGGGCCTGTGCCGTTCCCGGGAACCCTCTACGGCATTGCTTCCATCGGCGGGACGATATACGTCACGGGCGGGTACAGCGGCACGTACCTGAACTCCCTGTACGCGTACGACACCAACACCGGGACATGGTCGACCAAGGCCAGCATGGCGGGGGCCCGGAACGTGGTGGGGGCGGTGGCGGTGGGCGGGAGCCTGTACGCCGTCGGCGGAGGCAGAGGTTCCGCCGTGTCCGATCTCGAGGTGTACGATCCCGCGACCGACACGTGGACGACCAAGGCGAGCCTGCCGGTGGCGAAGTCGGTATACGGAGGCGTCGCGGCGGTGGGCGGAACGATCTACGCGATTTCGGGATTCGAACCGGTGTTGCTGGTCGATACCGTCTACGCGTACGACACCGCGACGGATACGTGGACGACGAAGGCGCCGGTCCCCACTCCCGTATATGCCCATTCGGCGGTCGCGGTATACGGACGCATATACGTTGCAGGCGGGATCGACGTGAATGGACACACGACCAACTACGTGGATTCATACGATCCGGCGACTGACACCTGGACTGTCGGTCGCGGCATGGGCACGCCGCGCGAATACCTCGGTATGGCGGCGATCGGGAATACCATCTATGCAGTGGGCGGGGGGTACTCGGGTGCCCTTTCATCGCTAGAAGCCGGATGGGTACCGGGCGATCAGGCAGGGTCCGTCGCTTCTCTCAAGGCGGCGCTGTCGGTGAGCCCGGCGGTGTCGGCGACTGGGCAGACGGTGACTGTGCGGCTCACGGTGACGAACACGGGGACGGCGGCGGCGACGGGTGTGACCCCCGTGATCCAGGTGACGTCCGGGGGCTCGTCCGTGGCATTCGCGTCCGGGCCGGTGCCAGCCAGCGTCGGAAGTCTCGCCGGGGGATCATCCGCGACCTTCGTCTGGACGTATACCGCGGTGACCTGCGGCACGGCGAAACTTTCGGCGACGGCTACGGGGACGGATTCAGGAGGAAGCGGGGCGATCTCGGCTTCGTCGTCCGGCTCGGCCGTCGTCGTGGGACCGTACCTTACCTGGGCCGCGGGGGCGTCGATGGGCACGGCGCGGCAGTACGTGGCCGGGGCCGCGGTAGGTGGGACGGTCTACGCGCTGGGCGGGAACCTGGGCACTCCTCCGGGGCTCGCCTCTGTCGAGGCCTATGATCCCGCGACGAACACGTGGACGCCCAAGGCGGCGATGAACGCCGGTCGGAATAATCTGGCCGCGACCTCCGCCGCCGGCAAGCTCTATGTGATCGGAGGATACGACAACGGGACGTCTCTCGCGAGCATGGAAGTCTACGATCCAGCGATGAACATGTGGACGACGAAAGCTCCCATGTCTGCTGCGCGCTTTGGTCTCGCCGCCGCGACGGTGGGCGGAACGGTCTACGCGGTTGGCGGCGCCGATTCGGGGGGCACCTATGTCGCAACGGTGGAGGCGTACGATCCGAACACGAACACGTGGACGACGAAAGCCTCCATGCCCGCGGCGGTCATGAATCCCGGAGCGGTCGAAGTGGGCGGTACTGTCTATGTGATCGGGGGGACGACGGTAGCGAGCAGTGCTACGGCGGCGGTGGAGGCCTACGATCCGGCCACGAACACCTGGACTGCCAAGGCCTCTCTGCCGACGGGCAGGTCGTGGCCCGTGGTGTTCCCGGCGGCGGGGAAGATCTACGTGGTCGGCGGATATGACGGCGTTTCATATGTTTCCTCGGTCGCCGTCTATGATCCCGCGACCGACGCCTGGACGACCGCCCCGTCCATTTCCGTGGCGAGAACGGTTCATGGAGGGGCGACCGCTGATGGAGTGGTCTACGTCTTTGGCGGCAGCAATGGTGGAGGTCTGTATTCACTGGAAGTGGGCACCCTCGGTTGCACGCCGTCTCCATCCGCTCAACTCGCCGCGGCGCTCTCGGTGAGCCCGGCGGTGTCGGCGACGGGGCAGACGGTGACCGTTCGGCTCACGGTGACGAACACGGGGTCGGGGGTGGCGAACGGCGTAACGCCCGTGATCCGGGTGAGCGCGGGGGCTTCGCTCGTGACGCTGGCGACCGGGCCTATTCCGGCCAGCGTTGCCAGCCTGGCCGCGGGGACGGCGACCAACTTCGTCTGGACGTACACGACGTCCACGAGCGCGGGCGGGGCGGTCGAGTTCTCGGCCACCGGTTCGGGCACGGATGCGGGCACGGCGGCGTGGTTGAGCGCGCAGGCGACGGCGGGGCTGACGGTCAGCACGCCGCCGGGGACCATCACCTGGGTGACGCGCGCGCCCATGCCCACGGCCCGTCAGTCTCTTGCCACCTCGGCCGTGGGCGGCACCATCTATGCGATTGGAGGATATGACGGATCATCAATTGTGGCGACGATGGAGGCCTATGGTTCTTCAGCCAATACCTGGAACACGAAAGCTCCCATGCTCACAGCTCGTCAGGCTCTCGCAGCTGCCACGCTGGGCAGCACGATCTATGCGATTGGGGGAGCCAGCCCCAATGAAATCGCGACAGTGGAGGCATACGATCCTGCGACGAACACTTGGAGCGCGAAAGCTCCGATGTCCACGGCCCGCTTTTCTCTCGCAGCTGTGGCGGTGGGTGGCAAGATCTATGCGATGGGAGGACAAGCGAACGGCTGCGTCATCAGTTCAGTGCTGGAGGCGTATGATCCCGCGACGAATTCGTGGACTACAAGAGCCAGCATGCCCACGGCTCGTGGCAGCCTGGCCGCCGCCGTAGTGGGTGGCACCATCTACGCGATCGGAGGAACTGCATGCGGCCCGAGTCTTGCCACGGTGGAAGCGTATGATCCTGCGACGAATTCGTGGACCACGAAGGCCAGCATGCCCACGGCTCGGCAGGGCCTGGTCGTTGCCGTAGTGGAGGACATCATCTACGCGATTGGGGGATTCGGCGCGTCCAATCTGACTACGGTCGAGGCGTACGATCCCGCGACGAATACCTGGACGGCCAATGCTTCGATGCCCACAGCCCGCGCGAACTTGGGAGTCGGGGTGGTGGGTGGCACCATCTATGCGATCGGGGGACAGAACGGGTCACCCCTGGCGACAGTGGAGGCGGGGTACGTGGGGGCCTATGTCCCGCCGGCGACGAGTGCCTCACTCGCCGCGGCGCTGTCGGTGAGTCCGGCGGCGTCGGCAACAGGGCAGACGGTGACCGTGCGGCTTACGGTGACGAACACGGGGAGCGGCGCGGCCAATACCATCGTCCCGGTGATCCGCGTGAGCACCGGGGCGTCCCTCGTGACGCTGGCGACCGGGCCGACGCCGGCTAGCGTGGCCAGCCTCGCCGCGGGTACCGCGACCAACTTCGTCTGGACCTACACGACGTCGACGACCGCGGGCGGGACGGTTCAGTTCTCGGCGACAGGATCGGGCACGGATGTGGGCTCCGCAGCCGCGCTGAGCTCGCAGGCCACCGCCGGGCTGACGGTCAGCATGCCGCCCGGGACGATCATTTGGTCCACGCGCGCGCCGATGCCCACGGCTCGCATGTACTTCGGTGCCGCGACGGTCGGCGGCACGCTCTATGCGATCGGCGGTTCGAATACCGGAGGCTACGAAATGGCGACGGTGGAGGCGTACGATCCTTCCACGAACTCGTGGACCACCAAGGCGCCGATGCCCACGGCCCGCAGGTACCTCGCTGCCGTGGCGCTTGGAGGGCTGATCTATGCCATCGGGGGCGATGTCTACGCGTCGCCATTCCGCTACGCGACGGTGGAGGCCTACGATCCTGCCACGGACACATGGACGACCAGGACTCCCATGCCGTCGGCCCGCGGGGCGCTTGCCGTGGCGGTGGTGGGCGGAACGATCTATGCGATTGGCGGGTTCAATCCCGGCGCGCTTTCGACGGTGGAGGCTTATGATCCGGCAACGAACACATGGACGGGGAAGGCGGCCGTGCCCACGGCTCGTACCGGCCTGGCAGTTGCGGCCGTGGGCGGCTTGATCTATGCGATCGGGGGAGACAACGGGTCAGCCTTGGCGACGACCGAGGCATACGATCCGGCCGCGAATACTTGGACTACCAAAGCTCCCATGTCGACGGGCCGGGGAAACATCCTTGCAGCCGTGTCGCTGGGCGGCATCATCTACGCGATGGGGGGAGCCACCGGGATCGGCGCGACTGTTACGGTGGAAGCGTACGATCCGGGCGCGAACTCGTGGACTGCCGAGGCCCCCATGTCCGCGCCTCGTTATGGTCTTGCGGCGGCGGTGATCGGTGGCACTATCTACGCGATAGGGGGATATGACAACATCCCGGTAGCACTCGCAGTGCTGGAGGCGGGGTACGTGGGGGCCTATGTTCCACCGGCTGGCGGTGGAACCGGCCCCGGCACCGGGACGACGACGGAGCCCGTGAAGCCACCTGCGGCGGACAAGGTGGGGAAGGGCTCGATGCTGGCGGCGCCGAACGTGCTGGACCCCGGCGATCCCGCGAGCAAGGTCGTGTTCACGTTCAAGGGCAACGCGGGCGGGCACGTCGACGTCGACATCTACGACGAGATGGGCCTGCACTTGGGGACGCTCAAGGGCACGGTGAACGGGACCGGGACGGGCACGATCACGCTGGACACGCTCGTACTGAACGGGCGCAAGCTCGGCACCGGCGTGTACTGGGCCGTGGCGCAGGGTGGCGGGGTGAACGCGAAGCGGCAGTTCGCGGTCGTGCGGAGGAAGAAATAATGTTCCGCGCGCTGATCGGGTTCGCGTTGGTCGCGCTCGCCGGTACGGCCCGCGCCGAAACCGCGGCGGGGGCGGCCATTCTCAACGTGCCGCTGTCCGTCCGGCAGGCGGGCATGGGTGGCGTGAGCGCCGGGGGAAGCGACGTCATGCGGGCGTGGAGCAACCCCGCCCTGCTCGCGGGCCAGGAGCGGCGCGGCGAGCTCGCGCTCGGCGGCGGTTCCATGTTCGGCGGCACGCAGTCGACGATGGGGTTGGGGATCGGCTGGATGCTCACGCCGGGCTGGACGCTGGGCGCGGTGGCGATGTCCTATTCCGCCGGGTTCGACGAGCTCAACGCCGCGGGAACGGCGGCCGGCGCCCACATCGACCGATCCGTGCAGTCGGGCGGGCTGGTCACGGCCGTCCGGCTCGGGCCCGCGGCGCTCGGGATCGGGTTGCGCGGGGTCTCGGATGCGCTCGCGGGAAACACTGCGACGACCGGGGCCGCGGACGCCGGGCTCTCGCTCGGAGTCGACGGATTCGGGGCCTCGGTCGCGATCCGGAACGTGGGCGGGGCGCTGCGGGCGGAGGCCGCTAGCGGGCCGGGCGGCGACTCTCTGCCGCAGGAGCTTCGCGCTGGAGCGTCGTATCGGCTGGAGCCGATGCGGATGGCCGGGGGCGTCGAGTATGCGGCCGTGGCGGGGCGCGATCCCCGGATCGGCGCGGGGGTGGAATGGTGGCCGGCGGCAGCGCTGGGACTGCGGGCGGGAGTCGTCACGGGCCAGCCCATGCAGATCACGGCGGGACTGTCGGCGGCGGTGAAGGGATACTCGGTCGACTACGCGCTAACGACCCACGTGCTCGGCGCGACGCACCGGGCGAGCCTGACGCTCGCCTTCGGACCGACGGCGCCCGAATTGGGAACCGTCCAGGCCGCCGCGAGATCGGCGCGGGAAGCTGAATTGGCGATCGCTGCTGCCGCGGAGCCCGCGCCGGTCGCTCCCGCGCCCGTGGTGCAGGCAGCTCCGCCGATTGCGACTGCGCCGGCACCGCGCTCATCGGGCCGGTCGACGCTCGCGGTAGCCAGCTTCGATCCCCAGAACGTATCCGCGGGCGACGCGGCCGTGATCGCGGACATGTTCCGCAGCGAGCTCGTGAAGGCGGGGCGGTTCGACGTCGTCGAGAAGGCGAACATGGACAAGGTGCTTGCCGAGCAGTCCTTCCAGCAGAGCGGGTGCACGACCCAGGAGTGCGCGGTCAAGCTGGGCAGGGTCCTGAACGTGCGCTACCTGATCGTGGGCAGCTTCGGGAAACTGCTCGACCAGTACGTCGTGAGCTTCCGGATGGTCGAGACCGAGACGGCAAAGGTCGTGTTCTCGGACGACGCCCGCGAACTCTCGAGCCAGCGCGACGTCTACAAGGCCATCACGGCGATGACGGCCAAGCTCGGCCGCGCTTACGGCTCGAAGTAGCTCGGCTCACTCCGGCCCTGATATGATGGGGTCGAGATAACGATGCTGAAGCTCAAGCCGCGCAAGACCGTTGACGACTACATGAAGCTTCCGGAGGGCACGCTCGCGGAGCTGATCGAGGGAGAACTGTTCATGACGCCATCCCCCAAGTCCGTTCACCAGGAAATCGTCGAGGAGCTGTATTCCGCCCTGCGTCAATTTGTCCGCGCGGGATCGCTCGGTAGGGTCCGGCTTGCTCCTCTCGACGTCCACCTCCCATCCGGCGACATCGTTCAGCCGGACATCCTGTTCATCCGGACCGCCAACCTCGGCATCGTCCAGGACTGGATCCGGGGCGTTCCCGATGTGCTCATCGAGGTGGTCTCGCCGGAGCATCCCGAGCGCGACCGTCTCGTCAAGCGTGGTCTGTATGCCCGCAACGGCGTTTCCGAGTTCTGGATCGTGGATCCCGCGACGCGCACCGTCGAAGTCCTCGTCCTGGACGGACCCGCCTACGCTTCGCATGGCTATTTCGACAGTGCCGACGCGCTGACCTCGCCCGCATTCGCCGGCCTGTCCCTGCCCCTCGCCGAGATATTCCCACCGCAACCGTAGGCGGTCGAGGCCCCCTACTTCATCCTGACGAAGTGGAGCATTTTCGGTTTCTTGCCGTCCTCGTCCATCTCGGTCACGAGGAAGTAGAACCGGCCCCGCGCGTCGATCTGGATGGCGCGGTAGGTGCCCGCGATGTTGAGCCCGATCTTGGAGCCGTTCAGGAGGGCGCCGTCGGGGCCGAACCGCAGGCACCAGATCTCCTCGCTCATCGCGCTCACGATGCAGATCCGGCCCAGGCAGTCCACCTGCGCTAGTGCGGGGGCGGCGAACCCGCCCGAGGTCATCGGGCGGCAGGAGGCGTTGAGCTCGAGGAGGCCCGGCCGGGGATTGCCGCGCTGCCAGATCGGCACGCTCTGGTAGCTGCCGAGCTCCTCGGGGTGGTCGCCGATCGGACCGATCGCCCAGTGGCCCTTCGTCCCGCCCACGCACTCGTACCAGTAGGCCTCGATCGGAGTGGCGCTCACTACCTTGCCGGTGGCGAGGTCCAGCCGGGCGGCGTCCAGCGGCGAGTTGGCGTGGAACAGCATGTAGAGATCGTCGTCGCGGTAGCGCAGGACGATGGGCACGTTGATGGCGATCGGGTACCGGCGGTGCATGCGCCAACCGTCGGTGGCGCGCTTGAGCACCCAGATCTCGCGCTTGTTGCCGGGGCCGGCGACCGGCACGGCGAGCCGGTTCTCCTCCGAAAGCGCGGGGGAGCCGAACCGCGCCCACCCCTCGTCGTAGAGGCCGAGGCGCACGGCGTCCGCGATGTCGCGCTTCGCGATGATCACGCGCCCCGCGTCCTCGTTGGTGACGATGCAACCCGGGATGGAGCAGTACTCGAGTTCCGCCGCGAATTGGAAGCCCTGCTGGACCGTCGAGAGCGTGATCGCGTTGAGCCACCGGCCGAAGGGGATGACCCCGAGGTCCTCGGTCTCGAGCGGGGTGGCGGTCAGGGGGTCGCCCGAGAGCCTGATCTCGAACGAAGGGGCGATGGCGGCCCGGTCGAGCATGAGGGTGGAGCCGGGAGCTCCCGCCTGCGGCATCCCGCCGTTCGGGGTGCCGGGCTTCACGACGACGGGGGCGCCGGCCGAGGCGACCGCACAGGCTGACGCCGCAAGGAAGGCCAGGATCGTCTTCATGCTCCTGGCTCCATGATACCCCGGGCACGTTACAATACTAACGTCATGTACACGGTCATCCGCGAGATCCACTTCAGCTACGGCCACCGCCTCCTCGAGTACGCGGGCAAGTGCCGGCATCTGCACGGGCACAACGGCCGCATCGAAATCGAGATCCGGGGCGACGCGCTCGATCGGCTGGGCATGGTCCTGGATTTCGACGAGATCAAGAGGCGGGTGGAGCAGTGGATCAACTCCACCATGGATCACAGGATGCTGATGTCGGCGAAGGACCCGCTCGCGCCGTTCCTCAAGGAGCAGGGGGAGCCGCTCGTTCTCCTCGAGGGGAACCCGACCGCCGAGAACATCGCCCGGATGGTGTACGAACACGCCAAGGCCGAGGGGCTTCCGGTGGTGTCCGTCCGCCTCTGGGAAACCCCGAACTCCTCCGCGACCTACTCCGAGTAGCCCTCTTGGGGCCATACTTAACAAATTAACATTCGCCGGCGAATGTTAATTTGTTAAGTATGGCCCCAGAGGCTGGCCCCAGAGGCGTCCTAGAGGCGGATCTTGACGGGCTTGCCCGAGTCGGCCGCGCGGAACGCGGACTGCGTCAGCGCGGTTACCAAGAGGCCGAACTCGCCGGGCACCTCGTTGGAGCCTTCGCCGCGGACCGCCTTCACGAATCCCGCGGTCTGGTCGTGGTAGTTGCCGAACGACTCGCCCTTCATCCTGATTCCGCTCTCGACGACCGTGAGGTCGCCGTTGAGGTACGCGATCGTTCCCTTGTCGCCGGCGAGCACCAGGTACTCCCAGAAGCCCGGCGTGTTGCCGCAGATGTTGATCGACCACACGACGTCCTTCTCGAGCCGTACCGTGGTCGCCGAGTTGATGTCCACCTTCACGTCGCACTTCTCGACGTTGGAGTACACCTCGACCGGCTTGAGCCCCGAGATCCAGAGCGCGATGTCGATGACGTGGCTCCCGGAGTCGTTGAGCTGGCCCCCGAGCGAAGCCTTCGGGTCGTGCCGCCAAGATCCGCGGCACCCCTCGAGCCAGCCCTGGCCGAGCGCGGAGCAGATCGTCTGGAGCTTCCCGATGCGCCCGTCCTGGACCAGCCGGCGCATGTACCGGAACTTGGGGTCGAAATGGCGTTGGTACGAGATCATCAGGGTCTTGCCCTTCTTCTTCGCAAGCGCGATGCAGGTCTTCGCCTGCGCGACGGACCCCACGAAGGGCTTCTCGACCAGGACATGGCAGCCCGCGTTGAGGGCGTCCACGACCTGGGGGTAGTGGTCGACGTGGCGGGAGGCGATGATCACGGCATCGACCCGGGAATCCCGGAGGAGGTCGCGGTGGTTCGTGTACGTCGAGGCCTGGGCGAGGTGCTGGAACCGCTTCTTCGTGTTCTCGATACTCTTCTCCGAGGTGTCGGCCAGCGCGCCGACCGTGACCCCCGCGATCTTCTGGAGATTGCCGATATGCCAGCCCATGATGCCGCCGCAGCCGATCAGTCCGAAAGTGAGGTCCTTGCTAGCCGCCATGTTCGTGTGCCTCCTCGAGTGGGGGCCGGTTGGCCCCGGTTGAACCGATATCGTACAATACGCGCATGCCGGACAACTACACCGCCGTCGCGACGAAGATCATCCCCGTCACTCCCGAGGTATCGAGGTTCCTGTTGAAGCTCGAGGGTCCCAAGCCGCTGTCCTTCAAGGCGGGTCAGTTCCTCATGATCGACCTGACCCAGCCGGACGGGACGATCGTCCACCGGGCGTACTCCGTGGCGTCGGCGCCCGACGAGCAGCCGGTCGAGCTGATCGTCGAGCACGTCGAGGGCGGCCGAGTCACGTCCTTCCTCTTCCACGAGCTCAAGGAGGGCGGCAGTTTCCCCGTCCGCGCCCCGTTCGGGCCTTTCTCGATGAGGGAGCCGCTCCCGCCGAAGCTCCTGTTCGTCGCGACCGGCACCGGCATCGCGCCGATCCGGAGCATGATCCGGTCGCTCTACCGGTCGGGCGAGGGGAAGAAGCACCAGGTCACGCTCATCCTGGGCATCCGGTACGAGGACCAGATCCTGTATGACGACGAGTGGAAGGCCCTCGCGGCCGCCAACGACTTCATATACATCCCCACGATCAGCCGGCCCCGAACCCCGGCCTGGAAGGGCGAGGTCGGGTACGTGCAGGCGAAGGCGGAGAAGTACGTGACCGACCCGGCGGGGCTCGCGGCTTACGCCTGCGGCAGCCGGGCGATGACCACCGACCTGGGTGGCGTGCTCACGGCCAAGGGGTTGGCCAAGGACGGGCTTCACTTCGAAGTCTGGTGAACCGGCGTCCTGTCAGAATCATGGACGGGATGTGAGGACCTGACACCCTTCTGACATCGCGCCGGGAATTGTGACCGCCGTCATACTTCCGAATACCGGTCCCGCGTAGGCTGACGGCCGTGGGGAGCCCCATCAGAAAGATCCTGACCGCGGGTGTCACCGTGTCCGCCCTGGCCCTTACGGCGGGCGCCGCGCGTGCGATCACGCCGAACCTGGACTGGTCCGTCACGTGGAGCCAGACCTGGGGCGGCGACGACCTCTTCATCGGGAGCGCGACCGACGCGACCGGCAACACGACCGTCCTCGCTTACAACCCTGGCGGGGAGGGTGGCGGGCCGAACAACGACACCGGCTACAAGCTGCTTTCCTACAACGCTTCCGGCCAGCTCACCTCGTCCGTTGCGCTCAAGGGGTCTGACAACGGCGGGGGGGGGCAGCTCTACTCCATGGCGATCGACCCGGCCGGCAATGTCTACGTGACCGGACAGCGGTACCAGAACGGCGGCGGGGGCCAGCTCTACGCGGCCCGGTACGATCCAGGGACGGGCGACCTCGTGTGGGAGGGGACGTACATGCCCGGCGGGCCGAACTACCCGCGGGGGAATGCGATCGCGTTCGACGGCGCCGGGAACGTGTACGTGGGGGGCTGGGCCCAGAACTACAGCGGCGGTCCGATGGGCAACAACAACTTTGGGCTTATCGCCGAGTTCTCGCCCGCGGGGACGCTCGTCTGGGCCACGTCGATGACGGGTGCCCAGTACGGGACGTCGATCGCCGTGGACGGGTTCAACAACGCGTACCTGGTGGGGACCACCATGGACAACGGCGGCGTCGGGGGCGACAAGGCCCTCGTCATTACCAAGTACGACGCCTCGCACAACATCGTATTCAGCCGGACCTACGCGGTCGCCCCGCCCGAGCTCGAGGAGGCGGTGGCCGTCTTCAACTCCTCCAACAACTCACTCTTCGTCGCGGCCGGGGGCTCCTCCCCCCTGATCGTCGACCGGATCGACGGTGACACGGGCGACGTGATCGCCGAAGGCGTATGTTCCGCCCCGTACACGAAGGTCCAGATCGGCGGGATGGCGGTCGACGCCGCCGGGAACGTCTACGTGGCCTTCGACTATCCCACCGGGCCGACCGCCGCGTTCGGGTTGATGAAGTTCGACGCCACGCTGGCGGAGGCGCCGGGCTGGCCGGTCACCTGGGCGTCGGGCAAGGACGACGGGGGATCGCAGTCCGGGCAATGGCCCGCCGTGAATGTCACCGTGGACGGATCGGGCCGCGTCTTCCTGGCGGGCGGGTCCGTGGTCGGGTGCTCGAGCCTCCTGCCGGGCACGAGCGACCTCGTGCTCCAGCGGTACGCGTCGGACGGCACGTCCGCGTGGACCCGCGTGTACGACAGCGCGGCCGGCGCCGGGGTCGGTAGCGCGGTCAGTGACGCGAGCGGGAACGTGTACGTCTCCGGCCGGACCGGAAAGGCCCTGACCCTGCGGTCGTACGATCCCGAAGGGGCCTTGAGGTGGCAGGCCGCTTACACGTCGACGGACTTCTGCAACCTCTATCCGACCGGTCTGGCGGGCGGCATGGGCGGGGTCGTGCTCATCGCCCAGGCCACCATGCAGTCGCCGTTCTCCGGCGGCCGGCGCGGCACCCTCATCATCATCTACGACACGGCCGGGAACCGGCAGGCCGTTTACGACATCTTCGACCCCGGCAGCGAGCTCGTGCTCGGACCGGCGGCGGCGGACGGGTCCGGGAACCTGTTCGTGGCGGGACGCGTCTCCAGCAGCGGGCCGAGCTCCGCCATGGCCGCGAAGTTCGGCTCGGGCGGACCGGAATGGCAGACTATGATCAGCATCCCCGGCGGCGGGGAGGCGGATGTCAACGGGCTCGACATCGACTCCGGCGGCAACGTCTACGTGACCCTGACGCAGAGGTCCGACGGCGGCGGAGGGAACGAGCAGGGCTACCTCGTCAAGATCAACTCGACCGGGTCCCAGGTATGGTCGGTCAACCCGGGAACCGGCATAGCTCTGAATACAGTCCGCAACGTCGGGTTGTACGTCTACGCTTCCGGTTACTCGTTCAACATGTCGCTGGGCACGATCCTGGGCCACCTCCTCAAATACGACCTCGACGGCAACCTGGTGTGGCAGCAGACCTACGACAGCGGGAGCCAGCCCGCGCAGGCCTTCTTCGGCGGGATCGGCGCGGACGAGCAGGGGAACGTCTCGGTATCGGGTCTGATCGGCACTTTCTCAGGCGAGTCCGGCAACTTCGACGTCCTGACCGTGTCCTACTCGCCGACCGGGTCGGTGCGGTGGGTGAAGACCTGGGACTCGGGCAGTCCCAACGACTTCCCGCGCGGGCTGGCCATGGGCTCTACCTACATCGCGGCCGACAACGGCGTCTCGGGCATCCTGCTCAAGTACACGGAGCCCTTCGCGCGGCTCCAGGGCGCGATCTCGGCTACGCCGTCGCCGGCCCCGATCGGCTCGTGGGTCGAGGTCGTGCTCACGGTCACGAACACGGGGAACCTCGACGCGGACGCGGTCACGCCTACGCTCGACGTGACCACGGGCGGCTTGCTGGTCACCCTCATGGCGTCCCCGGCCGGGCCGGTTTCGATCCCGGCGGGCGCGACGCACCTGTTCGCGTGGACGCTCAGCATCGGCGGGAGCGGGATCGTGGGCGGCACCGGGAGCGCGGTGGGAGTAGAGTCCGGAACCGGCATCGTGCGAAGCGCCTCCAGCTCCGGCGGCTTCATCACCGGCGTCCGCCTTGTCTCCGCGCTCACGACGACGCCCGATCCGCTGGGCGGCTTCCCGGGAGCGTGGTTCACGGCGTTCCTGACCGTGTCCAACACCGGGGCGTCGCCCGCGACGCTGGTGACGCCCGCGCTCCAGGTCAACGCGGGCACGGCCGTGACCGAGCCGATCCTGGGGCCGGTGCCGGCGGGGCCGGTCACCGTGAACCCCGGGGCGTCCGTGACCTTCGCCTGGACGCGGTCGGTGACGGGGCCGGGCTCGCTGAGCCTGACGCTGACGGCGACCGGCCAGGACCCCGTGGGTGCCGTCCAGCAGACGGTACAGGTGGAGGAGGGCTCGGTCGGGTTCGGCGCGGCCTTGCTCTCGGCGTCCCTCGCGGCCTCGCGCGTGGCCGCCGGCATGCCGCTTACCCTCTGGCTCACGGTCACGAACGACGGGGACGCGGACCTGAACGTGCCCGTGCCGGACCTCGGGATCCTGCAAGGGGACGGCAGCGTCATCGTGCTAATGAGCAGTCCCACGCCGGTCGCCTCGATCCCCCAGCACTCGACCCGGACGTGGGTGTGGATGTACGACACGGTCGGGCCGGGCCCGGTGGATTACACCGTCACGCTCTCGGGCACGGAGGCCTTGAGCGGGATGACCCGATGGGTGGCGACCTCGCTCGCGACGACCGTCGGGCCCCCCGAGCTGGCCTCGTTCCTCTGGACGGATCCGCCCCTGATGTCGCTGTTGGCGGGGCAGACGGCGACCGTGTACCTCGCGGTCTCCAGCACGACGCCCAACGCCGTGAACGGGCTGACTCCGGGCCTCGATATCAACTCGGGTGGGGCCAACCTCGAGGTCGTCTCTGGTCCCATCCCCGCGTTCGTGGCTTCGCTGCCCTCCATGGCCGCGACGGTCTTCGCGTGGACGGTCTCGGTCACCGGCCAGGGTGCCGTCGACTTCACCACCTGGGCCGGCGGCGTGGACGCCTCGACCGGGGTCGAGGTCGCGACCCGCCAGTCCTGGAATGGTCAGGTCGGGTACGGGATGGCCTCGCTCGCGGTCGCGCTGTCGGTCCAGGCCTGGTCGGAGAACTCCTACCCCGCCCTCGTGACGCTGACGGTAACGAACACGGGCAGCGGCACGGCGACCGGTGTCACCGCGAACCTCGTGAAGGACAACTACGATTGGGCGGCCTCCGGGCCGTCATTCAACGGGCCATTCGGGCCGCAGTCGATCCCGCCCGGCGGCTCCCTGTCCTTCTCGTGGAACCTCACGCCGAACGGGGGCGGGTGGTCGATCCCGCTCTCGATGACCTTGACGGGTCAGACCGCCGGGAACGGCATCCCGCTGAGCGCGTACGCCACGGGCACGCTCGTGACCTCGTGGGGGCCGCAGACCCGGGCGTCCGTGTCCCTCTCGAAGAACTACCAGCCAGTAGGTTCGTGGGTCGACGTCGTCATGACAGTCACCAACGTGGGGACCGTCCCGGTCGTCTCGACGACGCCCTTCCTGAACCAGACCACGGGGCCGTCGGCGCCCGTCATCTCCGGGCCCCTGCCCGCGGGATTCTTCGATCTGCTGCCGGGGCAGAGCCGGTCCTACACGTGGACCCTCTCGATCAGCGGGAGCGGACGCATCGTGTGGCAGGCCCACGCGGAGAGCCGCGACCCGATCTCGGGGAACACGAACTGGTCCGACTGGCCCTGGCCGGAGGCCGTGTTCGACGGCGAGCTGGTTTCGAGCCTCGTCCTCGTTCCGCCGCCCGACGCCTCGATTCCGGGCGACGTCTACACCGCGTACCTGACCGTGACGAACACGGGGGCGGGGACGCTGACCGGTCTGACCCCTTCGCTCACCATGTTCTTCGGTCCCGTGGAAGTGCGCACGGGTCCGGAGCCCGCGGCTCTGGGGGCCCTCGCGGCCGGCTTGTCGCAGACGTTCGTGTGGACGATCACGGTCAACGGCACGGGGTTCTCGGGTCAGACCTACAACGTCGATGCCACCGACGGGGCCGCGCTCCCGGTGCAGACGAACCAGTCGTTCTGGGGCGGGGTGGGCAGCGGGGCCTCGGTGCTCAACGCCGCGGTGTCGGCGAACCGGCCGGTGTCCGGCCAGCAACTCCGGCTCGCGCTCACGGTCACGAACACGGGGAACATCGCGTGCCAGAACCTGAACCCGAACCTTTCGATGTACTGGGGCCCCGGGACCCCGAACCTCCAGTACGTCGCGGGTCCGACGCCGCCGGGCGGGGGATCGATCAGCCCCGGCGGATCGATCACGTTCGAGTGGACGTACAGCACCCAGGGCTGGGGGTCGATCGCGTACTCGCTGACGGTGAACGGCCAGGACGCCGTGAGTTTCAACGCGCGGATGGCGGGGGGCACCGCGATTGCGACCGTGGATCCGCCCCCGCCCTCCGTGCTGGCCGTTTCGGTGGCGGTCTCGTCCACCCTGCCGACCGTGGACGATGTCGTCCAGATCTGGGTCACGGTCTCCAACACGGGGGTCGGGGCGTCGATGCGGAACGTGAACGCGAACCTCAACTTCAACAACGGCTTCTCGCGGATGGCCTACGTGAGCGGTCCGGTCCCGTCCACGGGCGGGACCATCAACTGGCCGGGGAGCATCACGTACGTCTGGACCTACACGGCCACGGGGGCGGGGTCGGTCGGGATCGGGGTCCACGCCAACGCCGAGGATAACGGGCCCGGCGGGTGGATGGACGAAAACGTCAGCGTCAATCTGGAGATAGCCGGGCCGTCCGCGGAGCTGGTGTCCGCGCTCGATGCCTACCCGAATCCGGGCTTCGCCCTCGCCGGAGAGACGTTCACGGTCTACATGACGGTCACGAACACGGGCCGGGTGGCGGCGAACAATGTGACGCCCTCCTTCCAGGCCAACGTGGGGACCGGCGTCGTCGAGCTGCTGGACGCCTCGAGCCTTCCGATCTCCCTCGCCCCGGGATCGGGGACCACCTTCCAGTGGACGCTCTCGCTGACCGGGGCCGGCATAGTCAACCTGACTTTCACGGCAACGGGAATCGACGCCGATTCCGGTCAGCCGGTCACGACCACCCAGCTCGGCGAGGGCATCATCGGGTACGGCCGGTCGAACATCGACATCTCGAGCGATGCGCCCGCGGTCCTGTCCGGCGAGATTCTGACGATCGCGGTCACGGTCACGAACTCCGGGAACAACACGCTCCTGTCGGCCACCGCGTACATAGGCGTGACCGGCGGGGCCAGCGAAGTGCAGCCGCTGACCGGGCCCATGCCCGCCAATCTCGCGGCCCTGCCGCCGGGTGGGACGACGACCTTCGTGTGGACCTACTTCGCGACCGGCTCGGGGGCGGTGAACTATAGCGTTTTCGTCATCGGCACCGACGCCGGCAGCGGGTATCCGAACGGCGCGGGTGCGTCCGGGACCGCGTATATCACCGCGACCGCGCGGCTCGAGGCTTCGCTGGCCGTGGTGCCGAACCCGGCCCAGCCGGGCAGCGACGTCCAGCTCGTCCTCACGCTCACGAACGTGGGCGGGTTGACCGCGCTCTCGGTCTCGCCGTACATCGCGGCGACCGCGGGGGCGGCCCTCGTCACGCTCAAGTACCTGGTGACCCCCTCGGGGCCCGTGGACCTGGCGCCGGGCGCGTTCCAGTCGTTCACGTGGACGTACAGCGTGAACGGGTACGGGCTGGTCTCGTTCACGTCGTCCGGGGTGGGAACGGAGCAGGGCTCGGGGACCCCGCGGGCCGGGGTCGCGACGGCCGTCCTCTCGTCCGGCGCGCACCTCGTAACGGAGCTGAACGCCAACCTGACGCAGTTCACGGGACCGGGGGACACCTTCACGATCTGGCTTACGGCCACGAACGACGGCGCGAACGCGGCGAACAACGTGCTGCCCTGGACCCAGCTCAACATCGGCGCGTCCGGGCTCGAGCTCCAGACCGGCCCCCTGCCTCCGGGCCCAGCCACGGTTGCCCCGGGCAGCTCGACCACGTTCGCGTGGGTCTACAAGGTCCTGGTGCCGGGGTACATCGACTGGACGTTCACGGCGACGGGCTCCGACGCGGTCTCGGGGGCGCCGCTCGTCTCCACCTATCACATTCAGGGCCCTCTCGGGTACGGCGTCGGGTCCCTCGATGCCGCGCTCTCGGCTCCGGCGGCCTGGACGGGCCAGCTCCTCAATGTCGTCATGACCGTCACGAACGCAGGGACCGACGGCGTCCTGGGCGTGGTCCCCGTCCTTTCCGCGATCACGGGCGGCGGCGTCCTCGGCCCCATGACGGGGCCGTCCCCCGCCGGGCCGGTCACGATCCTCGCGGGCGCCACCGCGTCCTTCACCTGGACGTTCACGCCGACGGGATCGGGCCCGGTCGTGTTCACGGCGACCGTCTCCGGCATGGACGTCGGGACCTACCAGCCGCGCCTGGACGTCACGGGGCTCTCCCTCGCGGTCGCGACCCCGCCGCCGGCCACCCTGGCCTCGGCGCTCACGATCACGCCCGGGTTGCCCCTGCTTGGGCAGGGGGTCACGATGGCCCTGACGGTCACGAACACGGGCGTCGTGCCCGTGAACGGCCTCTCGCCGTCGCTCGCGATCACGGCCGGGGCTTACCTGCTTAACCCGACCGGCGGACCCGTGCCCGCCGGCCCCGTGGTCCTCGCGCCCGGGGCGTCCGTGACCTTCGCGTGGACCGCGGACACGATATCGTGGGGCCAGGTGGCGATGACCGCGACGGCCACCGGCACCGACGGGTTCACGATGGCGCCGCTGCTGACCGCCTCGTCCGCGTCGACGATCGTACGGCTGAACGGAGGCCAGCTCCTGTCCGGGTTCACGTTCACAACCAATCCGGTGGGGCTGGTCCAGGGCCAGACCTTCGAGGTCAACGAGTGGGTCATCAACGTCGGCGCGGACGACATCACGGACGTCACTCCGGTGCGGCAGTTGAACGTGAACGGGGCGGGCCTCACGCTCGTCTCGAGCACACTGCCGGCGAGCGTCGCGCTCCTGGCGCCGCTTTCGGTCACGGCCTTCTCGTGGACGTTCTCGGTCACAGGCCAGGGGGCGTTCGACATGACGATCACGGCCACGGGGACCGACGCGGTCACATCCCAGCCGGTGATCTCGGCGACCGGATTCAGCGGCGTGACCGGCTGGGGTGCCGGGTTCCTCGTGGCGACCATGTCGACGACGGGGGCCGCGGTCGGCCAGCCGTTCACGGTCACGATGACGGTGACCAACGTCGGGAACGACGGGGTGAACTCCGTCGCCCCGTCGCTCTCGGTCGTCTCCGGGGCCGCGCTGGTTACCTACGTCTCCGGTCCGACGCCCCCGGGGTCCGTGGCGTTGGCGACGGGCGACGGAACGACCTGGAGCTGGGTCTACACCGCGAACGGCGTGGGCGCTCCCGTGTTCCAGTGCACCGCCGCGGGCACCGACTTCGGGAGTAACGCGCCGCGGTCGGTCACGGCCACGGTGGCGCCGTCCATCCGTCCGGCGGCGCGGCTCGTCGCGACGCTGACGCTGAACCCGGCCTCGGCGCAGGTGGGGTGGTGGACGAACGCGGTTCTGCAGGTATCCAACATCGGCGCGCTGGGCGCGACCGGGGTGGCGCCGTTCATCGACCTCAACTCGGGGTCGGCCCTGCTCGCGGCCGAGCCGCCGGCGCCGGTCCCGCAGGACATCCCGGCCGGCGCGTCGAGATTCTTCACCTGGACGTACTCCGTGAGCGGCAGCGGGATCGTGACCTTCACGGCGACCGGCATCGGCGCCGAGGCGGGGACGGGCGCGGTCCGGCTCGCGAGCGCCGCGGCGGCGCTGTATCCCCAGCTCCTCTCCGCGCTCGTGGTCGATCCTCCGATCGGGAGCGTGAGCACGGGCGGCACCTTCGCCGTGCATCTCACGGTCACGAACGCGGGAACCGCCGACGTGACCCTCGCAACGCCGTACGGCCAGGTCAACGCCGGGGGTTCGGGCACGGTCTCGCAGGTCGGGGGCATCGTCCCGCCCGGGCCCATGACGCTCGTCGCAGGCGCCTCGCAGACCTTCGTCTGGAACTTCAAGGCCGACGCCTCGGGCCCCGTGGACTTTTCGTTCACGGTGACCGGGCAGGCCGGGGGGCTCGACGTGGTCACGCGGCGGCTCGCCTCGGGCACGATCGGGTACGGCGCCTCCGCGCTGACGGCGTGGATGACCGCGACGCCGGCCCGGGTCGGGCAGATGACGACGGTCACGCTGAGCGTGAGTAACTCCGGGAACGACAAGACGTACTCCGAGGTGCCGTCGATCGCGGTCACGCAGGGCGCTGCGCGCGTGCTGGCCGCCGGCGGACCCGAGCCGGCCGGGCCGTTCGGGATCCTGCCGGGCGCGACCCGGGCCGTGAGCTGGACGTTCAGCGCGGTGGGGACGGGGGCCGTCACGTTCTCGGGCGGGATGGACGGCTTCGACTTCGGGACGGACGCACCCAACTCGGCGAGTGCCGAGATCTTCCTGACGGTGACGCCGCCGCCGGCCGTGCTCACCGCGGCCGTGCTGGTCAACCCGCCGGTCGCGTACGTGGGTGGCGCCGTGAACGTCTACCTCTCGGTGACCAACGCCGGGGGCGTGAACGCCACCGGCGTCATGCCGGCCCTCCAGGCGAACGGCGGGCTCGTGACGCCGGTCGCGGGACCGGTTCCGCTCGGGCCGCTCGTCATCGGCCCGAACAGCCAGAGCTACTTCGTGTGGACCTTCTCGGCGGCCGGGGCGGGCTTCGCCTCCTTCACGGGGACCGCCACGGGGTTCGACGTCGCGACGAGTTCGACCATCACGGCATCGGGAACGGCCGGGATCACGATCCTGCCGGGCGCGTCCCTGGTCGCGTCCATGACGGCCGACCTTGGGCCCGCCTCCACGGGGATGTGGACCCGCGTCTATCTCACGGTGACGAACACGGGGTCCGCCGCCGCGAACGGGGTGGCGCCGGCGCTCCAGTTCAACACCGGCGGGGCCCTCGTGGCGATCGTGAGCGCGCCGGCTCCCGCGACGGTCGGGGGAGGCGCGAACCGTACCTTCGCCTGGACGCTCTCGGTCAACGGAGGCGGCGTGATCGGGATTACGGCGACGGCGACGGGCACCGACGCGGCCTCGGGTTGGCCGGTGTCCGCGAGCGCGTCGGGCGGTCTGACGACCGCGAACGGGGCGACGCTCCTGACGTCGCTCGTGGTCGTGCCTCCCGTCGCGACGCCGGGGTCCTGGATCGAGGTCCGCCTGTCCATCACCAACACGGGGACGCCCGGCGCCAACACCGTGACGCCCGCGCTCTCGGTCCTGGGTGCCGCGGGGCTGGTGGAGCCGATCGGGAGCGTGAGTCCCGCCGGGCCGCAGACGATTCCGGGCCTGGGTAAACTCACCTTCGTATGGACGTTCTCGGTCTCGGGCGCGGGTTCGGTCGTGTTCTCCGCCACGGCCTCCGGGACGGACGCGTTCACGGGTGTGCCGGTGAGCAGCGCCGCTTCGGCCGGGTTTGCGGGCGCGATCGGCGCGGTACTGGCGGCTTCGGTCGCGATCGCGCCGGCGTCCCCGTCGGTGGGCCAGTGGGCCCAGGTCGCGCTGACCGTGACCAACGTGGGCGCGGCGAATGCGACCGGCGTGTCGCCCGACATCCAGCTCAACGCGGGCGCGGGGCTCGTGGTCGCGCAGGGGGCCGTCGCGCCGGCGGGGCCCCAGCTCCTCGTGCCGGGCGCCGCGGTCACGTTCGTGTGGACGTACTCGGTTTCGGGCGCGGGGACCCTGAACGTCACCGCGACCGCGACCGGCACCGATTCCGCCACGGCGAACCCGGTCGCCGTGGTGGCTTCGAAGACCGGGGTCCTGCGTACGGCCTCGCTGCTCGCGGCCGCGCTCGCGACGAGCTCCTCTCCCGCGTCGATCGGCCAGTGGATCCGGCTGGCGCTGACCGTGACCAACACGGGCGGGCAGACCGCGAACGGCGTCACGCCCGTCGCGGTGCCCCAGGTCAACATCGGGGCGGCGCGCGTGGAGTTCATCGCGGGGCCGGTGCCGGCCGGGCCGGTCACGCTTGTACCGGGCGCCGCGCAGACCTTCGTCTGGACCTTCTCGGCGTCCGGCGCCGGGGCGGTCGAGTGGACGGAGACGGCGGCTGGGACGGACGGGGGAACGGGATCGCCGGTGGCCGCCGCGGCGACGGCGGGTCAGACGATCCAGGCGGCGTCGACCCTCGTCGCCGGGATCGCGGTCTCGCCGCCGACGGCGTCGGTGGGTGAGTGGGTCACGATCGCGCTCACGGTGACGAACGCGGGCGGAGTGAACGCGACGGGGGTGACTCCCGCGTCCACGCCCCAGTTCAACGCGGGGGCGGGGCTGGTCGTGTTGAAGACCGGCCCGCTGCCGGCGGGCCCGGCGCTGCTGACGCCGGGGTCCTCGACGACGTTCGTCTGGACCTACTCGGTCTCGGGGGCGGGCGTGGCAACGATGACGGCGACGGCTTACGGCACCGACTCGGGGACCGGGTTCCCCGTGGCGGCTGCCGCCTCGGGCGTCCTGCCCGTGGGCGCCAACCTCGTCTCCGTCCTGACGGTCCTGCCGTCGCCCGCCTCGGTGGGGCAGTGGATCCAGGTCGCCCTCTCCGTGACGAACACGGGCGGGGTGAACGCGACGGGGGTGGGGCCGTACCTGTCCGTCAACTCGGGCGGCGCGCTCGTGACGCTCATGAGCGCGGCGGCGGGTTCGCTGACGCTCGCGCCCGGGACGGGCACGACGTTCTCGTGGACGTACTCGGTGTCGGGCGCGGGCACGGTTGAGTTCACGGCGACGTCCGTGGGAACCGACAGCGCCACGAGTGGCGCCCTCGTGACGGCCAAGACGCAGTCGGATTCTCTGCTGGCGGCCTCGTCGCTCGCGGCGGCGCTCTCGACGAGTCCCTCGCCCGCGTCGGTGGGGCAGTGGATCGCGGTCTCGCTCACGGTGACCAACACCGGCGGGGTGAACGCGAACTCGGTGACGCCGGTCGCCACGCCGCAGGTTAACGTGGGGGCGGCGCGCGCGACCTTCCTCTCCGGGCCCCTGCCGGCGGGGCCGGTTACGCTGGCGCCGGGCGTGGCGCAGACCTTCGTCTGGACATTCTCGGCCGCGGGCGCGGGGGCCGTGAGCTGGACGGCGACGGTGACGGCCACGGACGCGGGTAACGGCCAGCCCGGGGCGGCCACGGCGACGGCGGGCCAGACGCTCCTGGCGGGTGTCTCGCTTGCGAGCGTCGTCTCGGTTTCGCCGCCGACGGCGTCGGTGGGCGATACCGTGACCCTCGCGCTGACGGTGACGAACACGGGCGGAGTCGACGCCACGGGGGTGACGCCGTCGGCCATGCCGCAGTGGAACTCCGGCGCCGGGCTCGTGCTCTACTCCAAGGGCCCCCTGCCGCCCGGACCGGCGACTCTGGCGCCCGGATCATCGACGACGTTCATCTGGACTTACACGGTCACCGGGGCCGGGATCGCGACGCTGACCGCGACCGCCTACGGCACCGACTCGGGGACCGGGTTCCCCGTGGCGGTTGCCGCCTCGGGCGTCCTGCCCGTGGGCGCCAACCTCGTCTCCGTCCTGACGGTCCTGCCGTCGCCCGCCTCGGTGGGGCAGTGGATCCAGGTCGCCCTCTCCGTGACGAACACGGGCGGGGTGAACGCGACGGGGGTGGGGCCGTACCTGTCCGTCAACTCGGGCGGCGCGCTCGTGACGCTCATGAGCGCGGCGGCGGGTTCGCTGACGCTCGCGCCCGGGACGGGCACGACGTTCTCGTGGACGTACTCGGTGTCGGGCGCGGGCACGGTTGAGTTCACGGCGACGTCCGTGGGAACCGACAGCGCCACGAGTGGCGCCCTCGTGACGGCCAAGACGCAGTCGGATTCTCTGCTGGCGGCCTCGTCGCTCGCGGCGGCGCTCTCGACGAGTCCCTCGCCCGCGTCGGTGGGGCAGTGGATCGCGGTCTCGCTCACGGTGACCAACACCGGCGGGGTGAACGCGAACTCGGTGACGCCGGTCGCCACGCCGCAGGTTAACGTGGGGGCGGCGCGCGCGACCTTCCTCTCCGGGCCCCTGCCGGCGGGGCCGGTTACGCTGGCGCCGGGCGTGGCGCAGACCTTCGTCTGGACATTCTCGGCCGCGGGCGCGGGGGCCGTGAGCTGGACGGCGACGGTGACGGCCACGGACGCGGGTAACGGCCAGCCCGGGGCGGCCGCGGCGACCGCGGGCCAGACGATCCTGGCCGGCGTCTCGCTTGCGAGCGTCGTCTCGGTTTCGCCGCCGACGGCGTCGGTGGGCGACTGGGTCACGATCGCGCTGACGGTGACGAACACGGGTGGCGTGAACGCGACGGGGGTGACTCCCGCGTCCGCGCCGCAGTTCAACGCGGGGGCGGGGCTGGTCGTGGTCCAGAACGGCCCCCTGCCGCCGGGCCCGGCCCTGCTGGTGCCGGGGTCCTCGACCACGTTCGTGTGGACGTACTCGGTATCCGGCGCGGGCGTGGCGACGATGACGGCGACCGCCTACGGCACCGACTCCGGCACCGGGCTGCCGGTCGCGAGCGCGGCCTCGGGGGTCCTGCCGGTGGGGGCGTACCTGGTCTCGACCCTGGCCGTCGTGCCGTCCCCGGCCTCGGTGGGGCAGTGGATGGCCGTGCGGCTGACGGTCAGTAACACGGGCGGGGTGAACGCGACCGGCGTCGCGCCGTATCTCTCCGTGAATTCCGGCGGAGCCCAGGTCGTTCAGATCGCGGCGGCGGCGGGGTCGCTGACGCTCGCGCCCGGGACGGGCACGACGTTCGAGTGGACGTACTCGGTGTCGGGGGCGGGGACGGTCGAGTTCACGGCGACTTCGGTGGGGACGGACAGCGGGACGCTCGGTGCGATCGTGACCGACAAGACCTCGTCCGTCAGCCTGCTCACGGCGGCTTCGCTGGCGGCAGCGCTCTCGACGAGCCCGTCACCGGCGTCGGTGGGGCAGTGGATCGCGGTTTCGCTCACGGTGACGAACACGGGCGGCGTTGCCGCGTCCGCGGTGGCGCCCGCGATCCAGCTCAACAAGGGCTCGGGGCTCGTGGTCCAGCAGGGCGCGGTCACGCCGGCGGGGCCGGTCGCGATACCGGCGGGCAACGCGGTCACGTTCGTCTGGACGTTCTCGGCGTCTGGTGCGGGCGCGGTCGAGTGGACCGCGACGGCGGCGGGGACGGACTCCGGCACCGGCCACGTGGTCCTGGCGTCCGGGACGGCCGGCCAGACCACGCTTGCTGCCTCGGCGCTGTCCGCGCTGGTTACGATCTCACCGTCCCCGGCGTCGGTCGGGCAATGGATCACCGTCCTCCTGTCGGTCACGAACTCCGGCGGCGTGGCCGCGAACTCGGTCGGACCGTTCATCCAGTTCAATCTCGGTGGGGCCCTGCTGGCGCCGATCACGCCGCCGGGACCAGTCACGATCGGCCCGGGTGTCAACGCGGTCTTCGCCTGGACCTACTCGGTGTCCGGGGCCGGGACCGTGAACTTGACCGCGACGGCGGCGGGGACGGATTCGGGGACGGGCAATCCCGTCGTGGCGTCCGCGTCCGGATCGGTCGCGATCTCGGCCGGGGCGACGCTCGTTTCGGGGCTGACCGTGAGCCCGGTCGCCGCGTCGATGCCGTCCGTGGGGCAGTGGATGGAGGTCCGGCTGACTGTCACGAACACGGGCGGCGTGGCCGCCAATGGCGTCACTCCCGCAGCGTTGCCGCAGGCGAACGCGGGTGGCGCGCTGGTCTCCTGGATCTCCGGCCCGGCTCCGGCGGGGCCGGTCGTGCTCGCGCCGTCCGCGGCCCAGACCTTCATCTGGACGTTCTCCGTCTCCGGCGCGGGGACCGTCGCGTGGTCCGCCACGGCGTTCGGGACCGACTCGGGCACGGGTAACGGGGTCGTGACGGCGGGCTACCGGTCGGTTACGGCGCTGGCGGCGCCCGCGCTCGCGGCCGCGGCGTTCGCGTACCCGACTCCGCGCAACGTCGGCCAGGGCTTCCTCGTGACGCTGACCGTGACCAACTCCGGCGGGGTTGCCGTGAGCGGATTCTCGGTCGGGGCGCCGCTGCCAACGGGTGTCGCGGCCACGGCGATCGCGGGGCCATTCCCGGCGATCCCCGGTTCCCTCGCGGCGGGTGCGTCCGCGACGTTCACGTGGACCTTCACGGGCTCGGTGGCCGGGGCGGTGGCGCTCAGCACGACGGTCGCCGGGTTCGACCCGAACACGGGGGCCGCGCTCGCCGTGATCCCGGTGACCGGCCCGGTCACGATCCAGGCGCCGGCGTCCCTCTCGGCGGCCATCGTGGCGTACCGGTCGCCGGTGACCGTGGGGCAGACCTTCCTCGTGACGGTCACGGTCACGAACACGGGCGGATCGACGGTGAATACCATCGACGTCTCGGGGCTGGTGAAGTCCGGCGTGGGGAACGCGACGCCCGTGGCGGGTCCGAACCCGGCCCTGCCGTTCGCGAGCCTCGCGGGCGGGGCGTCGAAGACGTTCTCCTGGACCTACACCGGCGCCTCACTGGGGAGCCTGACGCTCCAGACCGACGTGTCGGGGCTGGATGCGAACACGGGCGCGGCGGTCTCGGCCGGCGTGCAAACGTCGAACGCCGTCCTGGTGCAGATCCCGGCGGTCCTGACGGGAAACTTCACGGTGCCGGCCCAGCGCGATATCGCCCAGCCGTTCGTCGTCGTCTTGCGGCTCTTCAACACGGGCGGGGCCGACGCGACGGTCCAGACGGTCGCCCTGCCGTTCAGCAACGCGGCATCGGGGCCGGACGCGGGGCTGGGCATGTGGACGGACGGTCCGTCGCCGTCCTTGCCCGTGACGATCCCCGGCGGCGGTAACCGGATCTTCACCTGGACCTACACGGGCACCCAGGTGGGCTACGTCTTCCTTTCGACGACGGTCAGTGGGCTGGACGCGAATACGGGGACGGCCCTGGCGCCGGTTGTCTTCGGGACGAGCCAGCTTACGATCGTCGACCCGTCCCAGGGCTTCCTGTCGGCGGCTGGACTCGCGGCGCCGGCGCGGGTCAAGAAGGGGGAGCGGTTCACGATCGCGCTGACGGTGAGCAACACCGGGGCCGGTTCCGCGACTATCACGTCGGTGTCGATCGCCTCGGTCGGCGGGACGGGGTCGTTCTCCGTCGTGAGCGGCCCGACTCCCACGGTTCCCTTGATCATGGCGACGTCGACCAACGTGGTGCTGACCTGGCAGGTCGAGGCGACCGGGGTGGGGCCCGTCACGGTGCTGGCCTCGGTCGGCGGCCTGCCGTTGCCGACCAGCATACAGGGGACATTCGACGTCGATCCCGCTGAGGCCTCCGTGACGGTCGCGCAGGGCAAGCTCCTGATCGCGCCCAACCTGCTCGATCTGGCGCAGCCCGGGGCGTCGATGACGTTCTGGGGCCGGGGCACGCCGGGCGGGACCGTCGAGCTGCGCATCTACGACGCCGCGGGCGGGTACATGGGCGCGCTCAAGATCGCCCTGGACGCGACCGGGTTCGGGTCCGTGGTGCTCAAGGGTAACCGGCTGGCGGACACCGAGCTCGGCTCCGGCGTCTACTGGGCGTTGCCCACGGGCGGCGGCGTCTCCGGGCGGCGGCCGTTCATGGTCCAGGGGAGGAAGCACTGATGCGCCGGATGCTGGCCCTTCTCCTGGCCGTGACCGCCGGGCGCGCGGTCGCGACGTCGACGGCCAAGCCGTTGAACCTGCCGATGAGCGTCCGCCAGATGGGGATGGGCGACGTCAGCGCCGCGGGCGCGGACACGCTCCGGGCATGGAGCAACCCCGGCATCCTGGGCTGGCAGGAGTCCCGCGGCGAGGTCGCGATCAACGGGTCGTCCCTGTTCGGCGCCGAGGCCACGACGATGGGATTCGGCGCGGGCTGGGCGTTCACGCCCGAGATCACGGGCGGCCTCCTGGTCTCGACCTACTCGGTTTCGTTCGACCAGGTCGACGCGACGGGCGCCTCCACCGGGGCGGCGCTGTCCCAGCGGTCGATGGCCGTCGGGCTCGGCGGCGCGTACCGCAGCGGCGTAATTGCGCTTGGCGCCACGGTCAAGTTCGTCTCGGATTCCGTGGGCGCGATCGGGGCGTCCTCCGCGGCCGCCGACATCGGGCTGGCCGCCAGCACCCCCAACGGCGTCAGGGCCGGGCTCGCGTACCGCAACATCGGGGGCACGCTCGGGACCCCGGTGGTCGCGGGCATCTCGACCGACGGCATGCCGGGGGAGTTCCGCGCCGGGGTGGCCTACGCCTACGCGCCGCTCAAGCTCACGGGTGGCGTCGAGTACTCGATGCCCGTCGACGCGGACGCGCGGGCGGGGCTCGGCGCGGAGTGGTGGCCGGTGCCGATGGTGGCCCTGCGCGCCGGGATGTCCGGCCTCCAGGCGACCCAGCGCCAGCTCACGTTCGGGCTCTCGGCGGTTTTCAGCGGCATCGGACTCGACTACGCGCTCGGCAGCCATCCGCTGGGCCCCGTGCATCGGTTCAGCCTCTCGTACCTGTTCGGCGCCTCGGCCCGGTCGGAGACCTCCGCCGCCGAACCGGCGCTGGCGGAGGCGCCGGCCGCGCCGGCCCCCGCTCCGGCCGCCATGGCCCCGGCCCCGAAGCGGACTGCGGCCGCCCGCAAGGTCGCGGTGGCGCCCTTCGCGTCGGCCGAGCTCTCCGACGTCATGGACGCGGAGTCGGTCGCCTCCGAGCTCCGGACGGATCTTGGCCGGCGGGCGACCCTGTACGTGCTCGCGCCGAAATTGGTCGAGGCCGCGGCGAACGGACGGGGCATGCCCCGCCGGTGCACGACCGAGGACTGCGCGGTCCAGTTGGGCAAGGCCCTCGCGGCCGACGGCGTCGTCCTCGGCGCCTACGAGAAGATCGGGGGATCGACCGTGCTGAACCTCCGGCTGGTCACGGTCGCCTACGGCGACATCCTGGTCAACGAGACGGTGAAGTGCGACAGCGAGGAAGGGATCCGGGCCGCCCTGGGCGCCTTCGCCGGCCGCGTCGCCAAGGCTCTCAAGTAGGGACGTACTTTCAATTCTGCGATTCCCGGGGGAATCGCAGAATTGAAAGTACGTCCCCTCCCGCCCTTCGCTAGAATGGCTCCCATGGTCCTCTACGACACCCTCACGCGTGCCAAGGTCGAGCTGAAGCCCGGCCATCCGGACGGCCGGTTCCGCATGTACCAGTGTGGGATGACGGTCTCGGGGGAGCCCCACATCGGCCACGCGCGCGCCGAGATCGTCTTCGACACGCTCCGGCGCTGGCTCGGGTTCCGGGGCGTGTCCGTCATCCACGTCCGCAACGTCACCGACATCGAGGACAAGATCATCAACAAGGCGAACGAGATGGGGCTGTCGTGCGAGGTGGTGGTGGCGAAATATGACGCGATTCGCAAGGAGCTCTTCGCCCGGCTGAATCTCCTGAGCCCCACGTTTGAGCCGTACGCGACCGCGCACATCCCCGAGATCCTGGCGCTGGCGCAGAAGCTCCTGGATGCGGGACTGGCGTATGCCTCCGGCGGCGACGTCTACTACCGGGTCCGCAAGTTCCCGGGTTACGGAAAGCTCTCGAAGAACACGCTCGACGACGTCGTCGCGGGGACGCGCGCGCTCGCGGGCGGGGCTGCCGCCGGCACCGATCGCAAGGAGGACCCGCTGGACTTCGACCTCTGGAAGGGCGCGAAGCCCGGGGAGCCCTCCTGGGACAGCCCCTGGGGCATGGGCCGGCCGGGCTGGCACATCGAGTGCTCGGCGATGTCGGCGAAGTACCTCGGCGACACCTTCGACCTGCACTGCGGCGCCACTGATCTCATCTTCCCGCACCACGAGAACGAGATCGCGCAGAGCGAGGGAGCGACGGGGAGGACCTTTGCCCGGGCCTGGGCGCACTGCGGCTGGGTCACGCTCAACAAGGAGAAGATGGCGAAGTCGGTCGGGAACGTCGTGCCCATGCGGGACGTGCTCGACCGGCTGCCGACCCCGGCGCTCCGGCTGCTCATGGGCCAGACCCACTGGCGCTCGCCTTTCGAGTGGTCGGACGTGGCCGAGCGGCAGGCGAAGGAGACGCTGGAATCCCTGCGGCGCCAGCTCGAAGTTCCGCCGACCCCGGGGACCGGCTCCGGGGAGTCGCTGCAGGCGGAAGCCGGGAAGCGCCTGGCCGCGTTCGACGCTGCCATGGACGACGACCTCTCGACGCCGCGGGCGCTGGCAGAGGTCTTCTCGCTCGCGACGGTGTGGGGGCAGGCGAAGCCCTCGGTCGACCCGGTCCCGCTCGCGCGGGTGCGCGCGGACATCCTGGCGAGGCTGGGAACCCTCGGCATCGAGCCGGACGCTCCCGTCGAGGTCCTGCCCGCGGACCTGTCCCCGCTGCTTGGGGAACGGGCCGCGGCGAGGAAGGCCAAGGACTGGAAGAGGGCCGACGAGATCCGCGTCGTCTTCAAGGCGCGCGGCTGGACGATCGAGGATACGGCGCAGGGACAGGTGGCGAGAAAGCTGTGAGTGCCGTGCTGGCCGGCCGGCGCGCGGTGCTCGAGGCGTTGCGCGTGGGAGCCGGCCGCGTGACGCGCGTGTACCTGCTGGAGGGCGGCCGGGGCGGCATCCTGCGCGAACTCCACGAAGCGGCCGCATCGGCCCGGGTGCCCGTCGAGGAGGCGCCCCGCGAGATGCTCGACCAGCTCGCGGAGGGCCGGCCGCACCAGGGGGTGGTTGCGCTCGCGGCGTCGGCGGGGGCGCCCACGCTCGACGACGTGCTCCGGCGTGCTAGGGACCAGGGGGAGGCGCCGTTCATCGTCGTCCTCGACGAGATCAAGGACCCCCAGAACGCGGGCGCCATCGTGCGGACGGCCGAGTGCGCGGGGGCGCATGGGCTGGTCATGACCGAGCGGCGGAGCGCCCCGGTCGGACCGGGTATGGAGCGGTCGTCGGCGGGCGCGATCGAGCACCTCCCCGTGGTCATCGTCGGGAACCTGCGGCAGGCCCTGGACCGGCTCAAGGAGGCCGGGGTTTGGGCGGTGGGGGCGGACATGGCGGGGACGAAGGCGCACACGGATGCGGATTTCGTGCGGCCCGTCGCGCTGGTCCTGGGCGAGGAGGGCAAAGGCCTGCGGGACCTCACGAAGAAGACGTGCGATGACCTGGTGCGGATCCCGATGAAGGGGAAGATCGGTTCCCTGAACGTCTCCGCCGCCGCCGCCGTCCTGTGCTTCGAGGTCGTTCGCCAGCGCGGCTTGGTAAGATAGACGACGGTGAGTCCTCCGACGCCGCAGGAGCCTGAGACCGAAGCGCTCGTCCTCCACTTCAAGGCGCTCGTGAAGCGCGACGCCCGCGGCCGGTTCCGGGCCGTCGCCCCCGATTTCCCCGCCGTGGCCGTGACCGGCGACACCCAGGAGGAGGCGCTGGGCGCCCTGGAGGGCGCTATCCAGAAGCACCTCGCCGCGACGGCCGCGATCGCGCTCGAGACCGTCCACGAGGAGCCCCTCGGGTTCGTGCCGTACGGCGCGGTCGCCCTCGGCGACCAATTGTGCATCGGGACGAACCTCGACATCGTGCTCATGAGCGAGAGCGGCGCGCGCGGCGGCTGGCGGCGGTCCCACGTGACCCAGCAGGCGACCGAGTTCCTGCTGGTCGCGGACGGCGAGAGCACGGAAGATCCCTTCGGCGGCGAGCAGGAGACCACGCAGGTGCAGGCCCTCGCCGTGTTCTCCTCCCCGGACGCGGACGCCGCGCTCTACGCCGGCACGAACCTCAAGGGCCTCGTGTACGTGCTCGAGGGCGACGAGTGGCGGCCCGCCTTCTCGACCAGCGAGGAGCAGGTCCACGCGCTCACGGTTTTCGGCGGTTCGCTCTACGCGGGCACGTCCCCCTCGGGCCGGATAGTCCGCTGGGACGGCCGGCACGCGGAGATGGTCCACCAGGCGGGCCAGATCGGGATCACGGCGCTCGCCGAGTTCAACGGGGCGTTGTACGCGGGCACGTACCCCGACGGGCTCGTGCTCCGGAGCGAGGACGGCGAGCTCTGGGAGATCGTTTGCCGCACCAGGTCGAAGCTCGTGAACAAGCTGTGCGCCGGGCCGGGCCACCTTTACGCGGCGTGCAGCCACCCGGCGGGCGGCGCGATCTTCCGCACGGCGGACGGCGGGGAATGGGAGCGGTGCTTCTTCAGCGAGAAGGACGTCAACGTCTACGCGCTCGAGAACTTCGGCGGGCGCCTGTTCGCGGGTACGGGCGAGGCGGGGCGGCTGTTCGTGAGCCGGGACGGCATGGACTGGGAGGTCGCGCTCCAGTCCACGGAGGCGGCGCTGCGCGTCGTGGCAGCTCACCGGGGCCGGCTCTACCTCGGGTGCGAGCGCCGCGGCCTGGTCCTGCGCACGTCGGGGACCGAGGCCGCGCAGCCCGTCATCCGCGACCTCGTCGCTTCCACGGTGTCGAGTTCCCGCGCGGTCCTCGAGTGGGCGACGGACGTGCCGTGCAGCGCCCTCGTCCAGTACGGGTCCGGCGCGGTGCGGGACATGACCGCGAGCAACCCCACGCTCTCGCGCAAGCACCGGGTCGTGCTCGAGGGCCTCCGGGCGGGGACGAAGTACAGCTACATGATCACGGCGCGCAACGCCGAGGGTGCCGAGGCCGTGCGCGTTGCGGAGGACGGGTTCTCGACGCCGGTCATGGCGGCGCCGGCCGTATCCTCGGCCACGCACCCGGAGGATGCCCGCTGGTACGCCTCCCGCGACGTCGACCTCAAGTGGGAACCGCTGGCCGGCGCGGCGAAGTACCTGGTGCGGTTCGACCCCCAGCGGATCACCCGGCTAAGCGCCGCTGACCTCGCGGTAACGGCGTGCGAGTTCCACGCCTCGGCGGAGGGGGACGGCGTTTTCTGGTTCGCCGTGGCGGGTGTGGACGAGGCGGGCAACGTCGGGGATGTCGCCATCCGGCCGGTGCAGGTGGACACGACCGTCACGATGCCGCAGGCGTCCTCGCCGACCCACCCGGAGGCCGAGCGGTGGTACGGGACGGCCGTGGTCGAGGTGGAGGCGCTGGGATCGGATCTCCATTCGGGTCCCGGCGGGTTCCTGTTCGCCATCGGCCGGGTGGGCGAGGCCTGGGAGCACCTGGCCTTCCAGCCCGTGCTGACGGTCGAGCCCGGGCCGGACGCGCACGCGAAGTGGGCCCTGCCGCGGCTTCCGGACGGCCCGTGGGAGGTCTACGTCAGGTTCCGGGACGCGGCGGGCAACGAGAGCTCGCCCGCGGCCCTCCGGGTCCAGATCGACACCGCGCCGCCCGTCATCGCGCTCGAGACGGCCCCCACGGTCGCGAAGGCCGGGGAGGTCGAGCTCAAGTGGTCCGCCCGCGACGAGCGCAGCGGCATCGGCCGCGTGTCGGTCCAGCAGCGACACGGCGGCGGCACGACCACCGGCGACTGGGAGACGATCTACGAAGGCAAGGCCCAGTCGGTCAAGGTCGAGGGCGCGGACGGCGACCAGATGTGGTATCGCATCCTGGCCGAGGACCGCGCGGGGAACGAGGCGGCCGCCGAGACCCACCACCCCGTCCTCTTCGACGGGTCGCCGCCCGCTCCCGTAACGGCCCTCGAGGTCAACAGCCTGACGGGCGGCGACATCCTCCTGCGCTGGGCGCCCGTAACCGACCAGTACAGCGAGGTCGTTCGCTATCATGTCCACCGCTCGACGGAGGAGGGGCGGCTGGGACTCCGGATCGGGACCGTGGCCGCGGCCGTGCTCGAGTACATGGACGAGGGCACGGGGCTCGCGCACGCCGGCCGGTACCTGTACCGCATCTGCGCCGAGGACGGGGTCGGGAACGTGGCCGAGGAGGGTGTGACGGTCGCGGCGGTTTCCGACAAGGAGGCTCGTCCGCCGGTCGTCGTCTCGAAGACGCATCCGGCCGACGAGTGGACGACCCTCACCGAGGCCGTGCTCGAGTGGGAGGCCCCCCAGGACGACACCGGGGTGCGCGAGTACCTGTGGCGGCTCGACCGGAACCCGTCCAGCTCCCTCGTCAAGGGAGTCGACGCGGCCCTGCTCGCGCCGCCGCTCAAGATCGCGAAGTTGCTCGACGGGCTCTGGTACGTGCACGTGGCGACCGTGGACGGAGCCGGAAACGTCAGTCCGGCCGCGCACTATCCGCTCCGCGTCGTGACCCGTCCGCCCCACGCGCGGCTCAAGCCCCTGCCGTCGCTCGTGAACTCGAGGAAGCTCCGGCTCGAGTGGGAGGCGGAGGAGGGCGTCGTCGGGGTCGCGATCGGCGTGCGCGAGGGCGGGGTCCAGGCGTGGCGGACCCTCCACGATCGCATCGAGGGTCGCGGCCGCGAGGTCGAGGTCGAGGGCGAGGGCGTGTACGAGTTTTCGGTGCGCGCGTACGACACGTTCGGCCGGCAGGGCATCTGGGAGGAGGGTCAGGTCACCCTCATCGACACGACGCCGCCGCTCGAGGTCCCCGCCGTCGACGCGAAGTCGCTCGCCGGCGGCCGCATCCAGGTCGAGTGGGAGCCGAGCTGGGACGAGCTGGCCGGGCTGGCGTCCTACCGGGTGCTGCGCCAGCGTGCCGGGGCCGGCGGCGCCGAGGGGACCGGACGCTGGGACCCCGTGGCCGAGATTCCCGCCGCCGACGACACCGTGTGGGTGGACGAGTGCGCGAACATCGAGGACGGGACGCGGCTGCTCTACACGGTCTGGCCCGTGGACGCGGCCGGCAACATCCTCGAGCAGGGCCCCGCCTCCGACGCCGTGTGCGACCGCTCCGCCCCCCTGCCGCGGCTGGTGGCCAAGTCGCATCCCGACCCCGCGAAGTTCTACGCCGCCCGCAAGGTCGAGGTGCTCTGGGACGCGGGGGAGGACCCCTCCGGCGTGGCCGGGCTCGTGGTCGAGCTCAACGCGATGCCGGGGACGATCCCGAGCCCCGAGGCTCTCGCGCCCCGCGAGGAGCGCACGCTCAGTTTCGACCTGCCCGAGGACGGCCGGTGGTACCTGCACGCCCGGACCCTGGACCGGGCGGGCAACGCGAGCGATACCGTGCACCTCTCGATCCAGGTGGACACCCGCGTCGATCCGCCCACGGCGTCCTTCGCGCAGGACCCGTTTCTGGAATGGCAGAGCGGGGGCACGGTGACCGTGGTGATGAAGCCGCCCGACGACATCTCGGGCGTGCCTGCCTTCTGGTGGGTGCTGGACCAGATGCCGGGTACGGCTCCGGACCGCCTCAACGCCACCCGGCACCTGTCGACGGCGCTGAAGCTCTCCCCCAAGGCCGCGGGCGTCTGGTACGCGCACCTCGCGGCCGAGGACGGCGCGGGGAACATCTCGACGCCCGTGCACCTCGCCATGCGGCTGACGACGGGGCTGCCGATGCCCCACATCACCCGGGCCTCGCATCCCGAGGGCCTCTGGAGCCAGAAGCGCGAGGTCGAGCTGGCCTGGGAGGTCGGCGAGAGCGCGGGGATCGGGTTCGTGTGGTGGCTGGCTCCGAAACGGGAGGAGGACCCGCCCGCGGGCGCGATGCGCATCAACCAGTCCCGGCTGAAGTTGAACGTGGACGAGGGGATCCGGTACCTGCACATCGCGGCCGCGGACGACCTGGGCCGCCGGTCGGCTCCCGTGGCGTACCAGCTCCGCGTGGACGCGACGCCGCCCGACCTGTCCGTGCGCTGCCTCTCGCATCCCAAGGGCCGCTGGTCTTCGAAGCGCCGGGTCCAGTACTCGGTCGAGGCCGCCGACACGCACTCGGGGATTGCGCGCGTCGAGCTGGCCCTGACCGCCTCGGGGACGCGGCCCGAGGTCTGGGAGCTTGCCCTCGGCACGGACGGCGAGCGCGAGGTGCCGGGCGAGGGGGCGTGGACGCTGTGGGCCCGCGCCGTCGACCTGGCGGGCAACATCTCGCCGCTGTCGGGCTGGGAGATCATGGTGGATCTCGAGGCGGCGCCCCCGGGGGTGTTCTCGCCGACGCACCCCGACGGCATCTGGACGAACGCGACCGACGCGGAGGTCTATCTCCTGCCGGGCGAGGACCTCGCGGGCGTCGCCGAGTACTCGCTCGCGTTGTTCCAGGCCGGCGAGGAGATTCCGCCCGCGCCGCCCCCCGACGCGATGAAGACGTCCGAAGACTGGCACCGGTTCACCCTCGCGGGCCACGGGCGCTGGACGGTCGCGGCGTGGGCGAGGGATGTCGCGGGCAACGTGTCGCCGCCGTCGCGGGCCATCCTCCTCGTGGACACGGTCACGCACGCGCCCGGGGGATTCGTCGTCGAGCCGCCCGCCGAGGGGGGCTGGATCAGGTCCCGGGACGTCCTCGTGTTCTGGAAGGTGCCGGAGGAGATCTCGGGCGACCCGGCGGGGTATCTCTGGACGCTCGACGAGTCGCCCACGACCCTGCCCGCTCCCGGCAGTTCGGGAGTCGCCGCGATCCCCGAACTCGATCTCGGGGACCTTGGCGATGGCGTGCACTGGCTGCACGTGCGCACCATGGACATGGCCGGGAACCTCTCGGAGGAGGCCGCGCACGTCAGGCTCGCGGTCGACGCGGAAGCCCCGGTGCTCACCCTCGCCTGCCCCGAGGCCGCGAAGGGATCGTGGATCCGCGGACGGAAGGTGAGCCTCCGGGCGTCCGGCGAGGACCGGGTCTCGGGGTTCACGGGCTGCCTCTGGACGCTGCACGCCGAGGGCGAGGAGGCGCCGGACATCCTCCAGGGGCGGTGGAAGGAGGAGCCCGAGTGGAGCGTCGAGGTGCCGCGGGACGGCACCTGGATCGTGACGGTCGCGGCCATGGACGGGGCGGGCAACGTGTCCGACCCGGCGCGGCTCACCGTCCGGCTGGACGCCGAGGCGCTGCCTCCCCTGGGGCTTCGTTCGACTTCGCACCCCGAGGCCGGGCGGTGGTACCCGGGCCGCCAGCTCGAGGTCGCCTGGGAGGCGCCCGCGGACGCTTCGGGGCTCAAGGGCTTCCGGTGGGCGCTCGTCCGGGGCGGTGAGCCGCTCGGAGAGCCGGCCGGCTGGACCCTGGCCGTCAAGCCCGGGATCGCGACCCTCCTGCCGGAGGACGGGAAGTGGCTGGTCGGAGTCGTGACCGAGGACGCGGTGGGCAATCTCTCGGCGCCCGTCACGGTCGAGGTCATGGCCGACACCACCGTGGCGTCCCCCCGGCTGGTTACCCCGACGCATCCGAACGCCGAGGTCTGGTACGCCGAGACCCAGGTCGCCATCGCGGTCGAGGCCGCGGATGAAGCATCCGGCCTGGCCGAGGTGCTCGTGGGGCCCAGCCGGACCGCCCAGCCGGACGCGGAGGCCCTGCGGCCCATTGAGGCGGGCACGGCTACGATCAACCTCGAGCGCGGAGCCTGGTGGATCCACGCCGTGGCCGTGGACCGGGCGGGGAACCGCAGCGCTCCTTCGGTGCTCCAGGTCCACGTGGATCCCTCGATCAGCCCGCCGCTCGTGACGTGCGAGACGCATCCGGATTCCGAGAAGTGGTACGACAACACCGGGTGCCGGTTCAGCGTCAGTCCCTCGGGCCAGGCGTCGCCGAAGGAATTCCTCTGGGTGTTCGACCAGATCGCGGACACCCAGCCCGACCCCGCCACCGCCAAGCGGATGCAGCCGGGGCCCCTGGAGGTCTCCGCGGACTCGTCGGGCGAGTGGTGGCTCCACGTCGTTACCGTATCGGCCACGGGCGCGCAGGCCACGCAGGCCTCGCACGTGCGGGTGCGCGTCGACGTGCTGCCGCCCGAGTCCCCGGTGGTCCGGTCGAAGACGCACCACATGGCGCCGCGGCGGTCGAAGGCGCGCGACGCCGAACTCGAGTGGGACGAGCCGAAGGACGCCTCCGGTATAGCCTCCTACGCCTACACGCTGACAAGGCCCGGCCTCCTCGGCGCGAAGACGGCGAAGAGCGGCATCGTGCACCAGCGCAAGGTGAAACTGCCGGGGCTGGAGCCCGGGGCCTGGGAGTTCGCGGTCACGGCCACCGACCGGGCGGGCCACACGGGGCCCCCGGGCCGGTACGCCATGGCGGTCAGCGATGTCCAGGACCTCTACGTGGTGGTGCGGTCCGAGAGCTGGCGGGTGGCGCGCGAGAACATCGAGGTCGAGGTCCGGGACCCCGGGAAGCTGGCGAAGAAGCTCAAGACCGGCCACGGCGGAGAAGCCTGGTTCCGCGAGCTTGGCTACGGGCGCTACGTCGTGTCCGTGTCCCTCCCCAAGCCCAACCCGCCGATCGAGTTCGACGGCATCGACCTCGAGGACGGGGAATCGTACATGCGGCTCGAGGTCACGATGGCGGGGATGGCGTGGATGGTCTGCCGCGACGAGCTGCGGCTCTGGGTTCCCAGGATGTGGCTCGACGGCGGCCGGGTCGAGATCGTGGACGACCGGAACGCGGCGCGGGGGGTGCACCTGCTCCGGGACCTCCCGCGGCGCGGCATCTACCTCGCGTGCGCCCTCCCGCACGACCTCGTCCGCGGCGGCTTCCAGCTCCTGGGCGGCCCCCTGGCCAAGCTCCAGTGGCCGGTGTTGACGTTCGCGAGGCTGCCGTAGGAGCCTCCTTGGGGACAGTCTTTGGATCATTGGATTGTCGATCGGATGTCCGCAAGGAGCGACCATGACGCTCCGTGCGGGATCTTCCGGCCGCACCCGCAAGGGCGGACGATCGAATGATCCGAAGACCGTCCCCGCCCGCTCCGAGAACCACCCGGCCTTCGGCATGTGGAAGCGCCGAAAGGGCATGGCGGACCCGGGCGCATTCGTCCGGCGCCTGCGGGCGCCCCGGCAGCGACGGGCGCGCCTTCGGTGACCGATCTCGGGACCGCGCGCGAGCGGTGCCGGGAGATCGCGCTGCGGCACTACGAGAACTTCCCGGTGGGGCGGTACGGGGTGCCGAAGGAGCAACAGCCCGACATCCACGCGATCTACGCGTTCGCCCGGATCGCGGACGACTTCGCCGACGAACCGCGGTTCGAGGGAACCCGGCTCGAGCGGCTCGACGAGTGGGGGGCGAAGCTCGAGGCCGCCGCGAAGGGGGAGGCCGTGGACGAGCCCGTTTTCGTCGCCCTTGGCGATACGATCAGGCGGCGCGATGTGCCCGTCCAGCTCCTGCGCGACCTGCTAGGCGCGTTCCGGCAGGACGCGGTGAAGCAGCGCTACGAGACCTGGGACGAGGTCCTCGACTACTGCACCCGGTCGGCGAATCCGGTGGGGCGGCTCGTGCTGTGGGTGACGGACCATCGCGACGGCGCGCTCCTGCCGTATTCGGATGCCCTCTGCACGGGGCTCCAGCTCGCGAACTTCTGGCAGGACTTGTCCGTGGATCACGCGCGGGGGCGGTGCTACATCCCGAAGGCGGACGCCGTGGAGGCTGGCGTGGATATCGAGGCGCTTGTCCGGGGGGAATCGCCCGAGGGCATTGCCTCGCTCCTGGATGCGCTCGTGGGCCGCACGCGCGAGCTGTTCGACGGGGCGTTGCCCCTCCCGCGACGGCTCCGGGGGCTCCTGCGCTACGAGATCGCGGCGACGTGGAACGGCGGCCGGATCATCCTCGAGCGGACGGCGGCGCTCGGGGCGCGCGCTCTCCAGGTGCGGCCGTCGTTGACGGGAGTGGACAAGATCATGATCCTGGTGAGGGCGCTGAGGTATCCTTAGAGAGATGGGCCTCCGCATGCTCAAATGGTTGGAGCAGCGGGCTCATATGGCATCATTGGAACAACTGGGCCTCCGGCGTCCGTTGCGGAGACGCAACGTACGCCGCGGGCTTGAAGCCCGTATGCTCAATGGTTAGAGCAGCGGGCTCATGAGTCGTCCGAAAATCGATGGGCCTCTAGCTCAATGGTTAGAGCAGCGGGCTCATAATCCGTAGGTTCCGGGTTCGAGTCCCGGGGGGCCCATCGATTTTCGGACGACTCGCCGCATCGGTAGGTAATGCATTGTTCTACTGTGCCGCCTTCGGCGGCACGGGCGGTAATCCGTAGGAGAGGGGAGAGGGAGCTGAAGAGCAGGATTCTGATCGCAGGGGTCGGAGCGGTTGTCGCTCTTCACGCGTGGCTGGCGGTGGAGAACCTGACCATGGACGGGGACACGCTCCGGCTCGCCGGACAGGTCGCGCAGACGGCCAGCCTGCGCGACGCGTGCTGCCTGCTCGGCCCCAAGACCGTCCTCTATCCCCTCCAGCCGCCATTCCTGTGGGCCGCGGCTTGGGGCGGCGCCCTCGTCTGGCCCGGCTGGAACCCGCTGTCAGCGGCCCGGCTGGCGACGATCCTCGCCCTTGTTGCCATCGCGTGGCTCCTCGCCCGCCTGGCCGGGGACGCGGGCGCGGGGCCGGGGGGCCGGGCCGTGGCGGCCGCCTTCCCGTTCTGCTGGCACGGCTTCTCGTTCCTGGTCGGTTCGTGCGACGACAACGTGGTCACGGACGCCCTCCGGCTCGCGGCCGTTTTCGCGACGACCCGCTGGCTGGCCTCGCCGCCGGGCGGGCGCCGGCACCTCGTCGCGGGCGCCGCGCTCGGGGGCGCGATGCTCTGGCACTTCCAGTCGGTCCTGCTCTTCCCCGCGGTCGCGATCGCGGGGCTGTGGGAGTCCGGGCGCGAGGGATCGTCCCGGCGGCGCGAGATCGCGGTGGCGCTCCTCGCCGGGGCCGTCATCTGGGCGGCCGGCGTGGGGGGCTCCGTGCTCGCCGGCCGCGGTCCGGCGCCGGAGCTTTCGGCTCTCGCGCGGGCCACGGTCGAGAACCACCGCGAAGGCAGGCTCTGGGCTCCGCGCTCCGCGCGGACCCCGGCGACGCAGGCCGCCGTGGTGGGCGAGGGCTGGAGCCGCATGATCCTCGGCTTCGACTGGCTGAGGCCGGCGGGCGGCGCGGTCGCGGTCGCGATGGTTGTGGCGCTGGCGACGATCCTGGGCGTCGGGTGCGCGGTCGTGCTCGCGGGCACCCCGCTGGGGCGGGTGCTGGGCCCGGTCGTCGCGATCCAGTCCGCGCACTCGTTCCTGTACGAATCAGAGAGCATCGAGCGGTGGGACCTGCCGGTGATGGTCTCGGGGCTCGCCCTCGCCGCCGCCTTCGCCGCGTGCCGCCGTCGCACCGCGAAGCCGAAGGCTTCGTGGGCCGGGTCCGTCCGCGGACCCGCTGGCTCCGTCCTCGGAGCCGGGGGCGCCGCGCTGGCCGTGGCTCTGGTCGCCTGCAATGTGACCGCGTACGTACGGTTCGCCCGCGGGGCCGAGTCCGCGTTCCTCGACGTAGTCGAGGGCCGTCGGACGATCGCGGAGCTCAATCTTGATTGCGTGGGGGCGCACTGGCGGCTCTGCCGCGTGGCGCGCGGGGTCGCGCTCGAGGCCGGGCCCGGGGACGCCTTCGCCGGCATGCTCCAGGCGAAGGTGCCGGACGTCTTCCACCAGTACTGGCTCACGAGCTGGTGCACGGCCTACCTGATCTGCTACGCCCCCGGGTTCCTCCAGCGGCCGGCCGCGCGCCCGCTCTGGATCAGCCTCCTCCGCGCCCCGCCGCCATCCCACGTGATCCTGCGTCAGGAGGGATTCGTCTACCTCGCCGCCGCGCGACGCCCCTAGACCGGCCGGGCCTCCGCCCTGGGGGGGAAGGCCCAGTCGAGCCAGCGCTCCGCGACCCGGCCCGAGTTCCGGTCGCCCTCGTGGAGGAAGATCCGGTAGCGGAAGGGCAGCGACCCGCCCGCGGCAAGCACGTGGGAACCGTCGTTCGACCAGCCCGACTGGTAGTCGTGCCACGCGAACGGGTTCGCCGCGAAGAGGCCGTAGTCGCGGATGTGCCAGTGCGAGGGGTACCGGAACGCGCGCGGGTGGTCGAGCACGGCGATGCCGACCTTCTTCCCGTCCAGCTCGCCCGAGTAGTCGATCCAGGGCGCGCGGTGGCCCCAGCTCTCGCCCTCGCCGAGCCCCCCGAGCGCGTGCGCGATGAGCCCAGTCCGGTCGCCCTGGAGGGGTTCCCGGACCCGGATCGCGCAGATGCCGCCCTCCTTCGTGTCGCCGAACGTGACGTCACCGTGGTTCGCGTGGAACACGACCTCGAGGTCCATGAACCGCCCGCCGGGCACCGACCGCCACAGCCGGAACGTGCGCGTCTCGTCGACCAGGGGACCGCCCTTGGCCGAGGTCCACGTGAGCGTCTCCTCGAATCCCGCCCACACGGGTCCCTTGTTCACCTGCCACGCGAACCCTGAGTGCTTCTGGATGCCGTGCCCCGCGTCCTCGCTCCAGAGGTCGACGCCGTTCACGAGCCCGTGCGCGACCCAGAGGCTGCGGTGGTGCGGGTGGTCGATCTTCGGCTGCGGGTCCTTCTTCGCCGTGACGTGGCGCGTGAGTTCGGTCTCGCCGAGCTTGACCGGCGAGAAGTACGGCCGGGCCGGGAGCGGCAGGGGGCTCCGGTCGCCGAAGTGGTACCGGGTGACGAGCGCGCCGTCGGAGAGGAACGTGAGCGTATCGCCGTCCTCCTCCATCGTGAGCGCCTCGCCCGCGGGCTCGCCTGGCGAGGCGCGCAGGACGGCGGGCTGGCCGGCCTTCAGCTTCCCCGTCACGAGCCACAGCTTGCCCCCCGCGGCCTGCGCGACGGCGGGACCGCCCAATCGGCCGTCGAACCGGTACGGCCCCTCGGGGGCGCCGGTGGGGAGGTCCACGGACAGGGGCGCGTGGTCGCGGTCGTGGCGGCCGGGGTCGAGCGAGACTTCAATGGGCATGGGCACCTCCGAAGTGGCGGTTGAGGGTCTCTAGGCTCAGTCGCGCGATTTCCTCCGGCCCGGGTCCGGGGGCGAAAGTCTCCACCGAAATCCAGCGGTCGTAGCCCACGGCCTTCAGCGCCGCCGCGATCGGGGCGATGTCCTCGTCGCCCATGCCCGGTCCCAGCAGGTTGGGGTCGTTTGCGTGGAAGTGGTGCAGGTACCGGCCGCCCTCGGCCAGGATGGTCTCCGCCGGCGACTTCGGCTCGGCACCCCGCATGGCCTTGATGTCGAGGTGCAGCCGGAAGTTCGCGTGGCCCACGGCCTCGACGAGCCGGACGCCTTCCTCCATCGTGTTGATGAAGTTCGTCTCGACCTTCGTCAGCGGCTCGATCAGGACCGAGATCCCGGCCGCGCCCGCGGCGACCGAGACCTCGCGGAACACGCGCGTGGCGCGGGCGAAGCCGTCATCGAAGGACTGGCCGGAGGCGAGATCGCGCTGGGCCGGCGACCCGAAGACCATGAGCTGGCCGCCGAGGTCGCTGCACAGCGAAACCAGGATTCGGAGGTAGCCGGCGGTGCGGTCGAGCACGGTGTCGTCCGGGCTCGTGATCGAGAGCCCCTGGGTCCTCGCCAGCAGCCAGTGCAGCCCCACGATGTCGAGCCCGGCGTTCTCGTAGGCCTCGCGTACTTCGCGGACCTCGGAGGGCTTCATCCTGGTGGGGTCGGGGGAGAGCGTGAAGGGCGCGAGCTCAACGCCGTCGTAGCCGAGGGCCTTGGCCCTGGCCGCGATGCCGGTCTGGGCCCAGTCCTTGAACATCTCGTTGCACACCGCGAACCGCATCGCCGCATTATACTGAGCCGCCCGCTGGCGGGACGATCCGGGGGGTCTTCGCCGCCTTCGGACGCGTGCTAACATAGGTTATCCATGAAGACGACCAGCGAACCCATTCCGTGCCGCGGCCGCGGGAGGGTGTCATGAAGCCCCCGGCGGCGAAGCCCGCGAAGCCGAAGCGCGACGACGGGCACGTGCGCTCCGGCGCCCGCGTCATCGTGGACGCCCTCGAGGAGCTCGGCGTCGACATCGTGTTCGGGTACCCCGGCGGCTCGATCATCAAGCTCTACGACGAGCTCACGAGCTCGCACATCAAGGTCATCCTGTCGGGCGACGAGCGGTGCGCCGGCCACGCGGCCGAGGGCTACGCGCGCGCCACCGGCAAGGTGGGCGTCATGCTCTGCACGTCGGGCCCGGGCGCAACGAACCTCGTGACCCCGCTCGCGGACGCGCGCATGGACTCGACCCCCGTGGTCGCCATCTCGGGCCAGGTGGCCAGCGCCGTGATCGGGCGCGACGCCTTCCAGGAGGCCCCGATGCAGGCCGCGACCTTCGCCATCACGAAGCACAACTACCTCGTGACGAAGGCCGGGGACCTCGGCCGCGTGGTGCGCGAGGCGTTCCATATCGCGTCCACCGGCCGCCCGGGCCCCGTGCTCGTGGACGTGGCCAAGGACGCGCAGGCGGCCATGGTGGACGTCCGCGAGACCTCGTTCGAGTTCAAGCTCCGCGGGTACAATCCCGTGCGGAAGCTCCACATGAACCAGATCGACCGCGCGATGGAGCTCATCGGGGACGCGAAGCGGCCGCTGCTCTACGTGGGGCAGGGCGTCGTGCTCGCGGACGCGTGGAAGGAGCTGCGCAAGTTCGTCGAGATCACGGGCATTCCCGTGACCGAGACCCTGCTCGCCAAGGGCGCGTTCCCGGCGTCCCACAAGCTCTGGGTGGGCACGCTCGGCATGCACGGCGCTGCGTTCGCGAACTACGCCATCCACGAGGCCGACGTCGTGGTCGTGCTCGGGGCGCGGTTCGACGACCGGGTGACCGGGAACCCGGCCGCGTTCGCGACGCAGGCGAAGTGGATCCAGGTGGACATCGACCCGTCCGAGATCAACAAGAACGTGACGGTGCAGGTGCCCGTGGCCGCCGACGTTGGTGAGGCGCTCGCCGAGATGGTCAAACGCGCGAAGCCGGGCCACCACGACGGCTGGCACAAGCGCATCGACGAGCTCAAGCGCAAGTTCCCGTACCACTACCGGCCGGGGACCGGCGAGATCAAGCCCCAGTACTTCCTCGAGCGGCTCATGGAGGCCATGGGAGGGAAGGGCATCGTGACGACGGGCGTGGGCCAGCACCAGATGTGGACGCTCCAGTACTGCCGGTTCGACGAGCCGCGGCGGTACATCACCTCCGGCGGCGCCGGGACGATGGGCTTCGGGCTGCCCGCGGCCGTGGGCGCCCAGTTCGGGCGCCCAAACGAGCTCGTGGTGGACGTTGACGGGGACGGTTCGTTCGAGATGAACATCAACGAGTTGCGGACCGTGCGCGACAACAACCTGCCCATCAAGATCGCGATCATGAACAACCGCATGCTCGGGATGGTGGGGCAGTGGCAGCGGAAGTTCTTCAAGGGGAACTACTCGTCCACGCAGTTCAACGAGGACATCCCGAACTTCGTGGCCGGCGTGCAGGCCCTTTACGGGGTGCCGGGGAGGCGGATCGCGAAGCGGGACGAGGTGAAGCCCGCCATCGACGAGATGATCGGGGCCAGGGGGCCGTTCCTCCTCGACGTCGTGATTCCGAAGGACGAGGACGTGTACCCCATGATCCCGGCCGGCGCGACTATTCATGACATCATGCTCGGGGAAGAGCAGGGACACACGCCCCCCGTCTGATCCGGGATTCGCCCGGCTCCTTCCGGTACACTGGTCCCCATGAACGCCGGGGTCGCCAAGTCGAACTTCAAGTGGGGCATCCGCCTGCTCCCGCCGGGTCAGCGGGCGGCCGTGACCGCCATCTACGCGTTCTGCCGGGCGGCCGACGACGACGCCGACCTCGACCCGTCCAGGGGCAAGGAGGCGATCGCGCGGTGGCGCGAGGAGGTCGCGGCCTGCTACGACGGCTTCCCGAAGCACCCGGTGATGAGGAACCTGCACCCCCTGGTCCGGACGCTCAAACTCCGGCGCGAGTACTTCGACATGATCCTCACGGGAATGGACATGGACCTCGCGGGGAAGCGCTACGCGAACATGGACGAGCTGCTCGGGTACTGCGACTGCGTGGCCGGGGCGGTCGGCCTGCTCGTCCTGCAGGCGATGGGCCTCCACGAGGACGAGCGGGCGCGCGAGTACTCGGCGCATCTCTCCTACGGCCTCCAGCTCACGAACATCCTCCGCGACCTGCGCGAGGACGCGGACCGGGGGCGCGTGTACCTGCCGGCGGACGCGATGGCGGCGTACGGATACTCCGAGGCCGAGCTCCGGAAGGGAGTCGCGAGCGTCGGATTCTTCAAGACCGCGCGGTTCGTCGCGAAGCGGGCGGACGAGGAATTCCTCAGGGCGCGGGAGGGGCTGGACCCTATGCTGCGCCGCCGCCTGCTCGGCCCCGAGATCATGCGGGAGACCTACGAGGCGCTCCTGCACCGGATCATGAAAGCAGCCGACCTGTCGCTCGACGGTCATCCGCCGCGCCTGTCGCAGATCGAGAAGATCGTGATCGCGACTGCGACCTGGGTGCACGTCAGGTACCTGTGATGCGGAAGGTGGTGGTGGTCGGAGCCGGGCTCGCGGGCCTGCGGGCGGCCTGGGAGCTGGCGCGCTCGGGCCACGAGGTCACCGTCCTCGAGCGGAAGGCCGCGGCCGGCGGCCGGGCGGGTTCCGCGCCGGACCCCGAGACGGGGGAGCCGGTCGACACCGGCCAGCACGTGTTCATGGGATGCTACCGTGCGACCAGGGCCTGGTTCGGGGCGCTCGGCACGGAATCCCTCCTCGCGTTCCAGGACCGGCTGGAGGTGCCGTATCGCCTCCTGGGCGGGGCGACGCGCGGGTTCCGGGCCGCCCCTTTGCCCCCGCCATTGCACTTGGCCGTCGCCGCGATGACCATGGCCGGGCTCGGCCTGCGCGAGCGGCTGGGGCTCCTGCGCCTTGCCCCGGATATCCTGTTTGCACCAGGCGCCCGCCGCGACCAGGCCACGGTCGCGGTGTGGGAGGACATGCGCGGCCTGCCGAGAGCGGTCCGCGACTATCTTCTCGACCCTCTCGCGATCGCGGCCGTCAACGAGCCGCCGTCCCGGGCCTCGGCCCTGCCGTTCCTGACCGTCCTGAGAGCGCTGGCCTGGAGCCGGGCGGGTAGCCGGATCGGGTTCGCCCGCGCCGGGTTGGCGGACCTCTACGTGCCGGCCGCCGTGCGCGCGATCGAGGCCGCCGGCGGGGCGCTCCGGACCGGTGCCTGGGCCGCCCGCCTGGTCGTGCGCGACGGGCGGGCCGCCGGCGTCGAGCTGGCCGGGGGCGAGACCGTGGAAGGCGACGCCGTGGTCGCGGCCGTCCCGCCGTGGGACCTCGCCGCGCTCCTCGGCGACGGCCCCGGAAGCGCCGAGCTGGCGCGCGCGACGAAAGGTTTCGAGGCATCCCCGATCGTGACCGTGCACCTGTGGTGGGACTCTACGGTGCACCCCGGAGCGTTCAGCGGGCTGCCGGACGGGCCGTTCCAGTGGGTGTTCAACCGCACGGCAATAGTTGGTCCGGGCAACTCCGGCCACGAGCAACTGTGCGTTGTCCGCAGCGGCGCGCGCGAGCTCCTGGGACGCAAGCCCGACGAGCTTGCCGAGCTCGCGGCCGGGGACCTGCGCCGGCGGCTCCCGGCCGCCCGGGACGCCCGGGTCTTGCGGGCAAGGACGGTGTGGGAGACGAAGGCGACGGTCTCGCTCACGCCCGGAAGCGACTCGCGCCGCCCCATGGCGGCCACGCCGGTCCGCGGGTTCGTGCTCGCCGGGGACTGGACCCGGACTGGGCTGCCCGCGACGATCGAGGGCGCGGTCGTGAGCGGCGAATCCGCCGCCCGGGTCGTGTTATCCTTGTTCCAATGAATACCAACCGGAAACTCATGGCCGAGGCGCGCCGGCATCTCGTCGGTGGCGTGAACAGCCCCGTCCGCGCGTTCGGCGCCGTCGGCGGCACCCCGCCGTTCATCGTGAGCGGCCGGGGGGCGCATCTGCGGGACGCCGCCGGCCGCCGGTACCTGGACTTCATCGGCGGCTGGGGGCCGCACCTGCTCGGCCACTCCCCGGCGCCGGTCGTGGCCGCCGTCCGGCGCGCGGTCGGACGGGGCACCAGCTACGGGATGCCGACTCCGGTCGAGGCCGAGCTGGCCGCGCTCGTGAAATCCGCCCTGCCCTCGGTCGAGAAGCTGCGGTTCGTGAACTCCGGCACCGAGGCGACGATGAGCGCGATCCGGCTGGCCCGGGCCGCGACCCGCCGGGACCTGGTGGTCAAGTTCGACGGCTGCTACCACGGCCACTCGGACGGCCTGCTGGCCGGGGCGGGATCGGGGCTCGCGACCTTCGGCATCCCGGCGTCCGCCGGCGTGCCGAAGGCGTTCGCGCGGCTCACGCTCACGATACCGTTCAACGACGTGGCCGCCCTGGAGGACGTGTTCCGCCGGCAGGGACGTACAATCGCCGCCGTGATCGTCGAGCCCGTCGTCGGGAACATGGGCGTGATCGTCCCGCGCCCCTGGTATCTGGATTCCCTGCGGAGGATCACGAAAAGCCACGGTGCCCTGCTGATCATGGACGAGGTCATGACCGGGTTCCGCGTCGCCTGGGGCGGGGCGCAGGTGCGGGACGGGATCCGGCCGGACCTCACCACGCTGGGGAAGGTGATCGGGGGAGGCTTTCCCGTCGGGGCCTACGGCGGACGGGCCGACCTCATGGGGCTCGTGTCACCGGAGGGGCCCGTCTACCAGGCGGGTACGCTCTCCGGCAACCCGGTCGCGATGGTGGCCGGACTCGCGACGCTCCGCGCGCTCGCGAAGCGCGACTACGACGCGTTGGCGCGGACGACGGCTTCGTTCTGCGCCCGGCTGCGGGCGGCGGCGCTTCGTTCCGGGGCGGAAGTCTGGATCGGGGAGACGTGCGGCATGTTCACGATCTTCTTCACGCGGGGCCCGGTGTGGAACGCCGCGGACGCGCGCAAGTCCGACACGCGCCGGTTCCGCCGGTTCTTCCATGCGATGCTCAAGGCGGGCGTGCTCCTGCCCCCGTCGCAGTTCGAGGCCGCGTTCCTCGGGTTCGCGCACACGAAGAAGGACCTCGATTACGCGGTGACCGCCGCCTCCTCCTCCTTCCGGGAGGGCCATACTTAACAAATTAACATTCGCGGGCGAATGTTAATTTGTTAAGTATGGCCCCAAGACTACTCGACTTGGTTGTTGCTGGCTTGGCGCGCGCGGGAGATCTCGCGCAGGATCGTCGCGATCTGGGGGTTCTTCAGCAGCACGTCGGTGAACGATTCCCGCGCGAGGGTGAACATCTCGCCGTCCTCGATCCCGACCACGGTGGCCGTGCGCGGCGTGTTGTCGATGAGCGAGATTTCGCCGAAGAACTCCCCGGGCCCGAGCGTCGCCAGGACCTTCTTCCCGAAGAGCTTCTTGCGCGAGACCTCGACCCGGCCCTTGAATATCAGGTGAAAGAGCTTGCCCGGCTCGCCCTGGCGGATGATCGTCTCGCCCTTGAGGAAGTGGCGGAGGTTGAGGCTGTGCGCGAGCGTCTCGATCTCGGCGTGGCGCAGGGTCTTGAGGAAGGGCACCGTGTTCAGCATCGTGTGCACCTGCTGGAGCGTTTCGACCGGCAGTTTCACGGCTACTTGAGGTCGAGGGCCCGGTTCTTCGCCTTCCGGTAGTCGGCCGTGTGCCGGATCAGCTCGCCGATCCCGGGGTTGGCGAGCAGGATCTTCTTGAAGGCCTCGCGGGGGAGGAAGTAGAGCTCGCCGGCCTCCTCGCCGATGACCGTCGCCGACCGCTTTACGTCGTCGATGAGGGCCATCTCGCCGAAGATATCGTTCGACGCCAGCGTCGCGACCCTCTTCTTCGAAAGGAACTTCTCCTTGAACACGCCGACCGATCCGGAGGCCAGGATGTAGAAGGTCTCGCCGATCGTGTTCTGCTTGATGATGACCTCGCCCGGCATGAAGGGGCGCTTGTCGAGGGCCTTGATGAGCTCGTCGAGCTCGTTGACCTTGAGGTATTCGAGGAATGCGATCTTCTTGAGGACGATCCGCAGGTTCGCGATGATCTCGGCGCTGAGTTGCATAGTACTATTCTAGCAGGGCCGTGCGGGCGGAGGGATTTGAACCCCCACGAGGTTTCCCCCATCAGGTCCTAAGCCTGGTGTGTCTGCCAATTCCACCACGCCCGCATCAAGATAACCCTACCACTCATCAAGGCTTCATGAACAGCTCGATCACCGGCACGGTCACGTCGGGCTTCCTGACCGGCAGCTCCAGCGTGAGCAGGGAGGGCTTCCGGTTCGCCTTCATCGCCCCGTAGCTCTCCTCCGGTATCCGCTTGAGCATCTTCACTTCGGAGGCATCGTTCAGGAGCTGCGCGTATTCAACCTGGTCCGCCATGTCGTCGAGGTGCAGGTGCCGGAACGGCCACGAGTAGACGTGGCAGTAGAGCCGCCGGGTGTCCGGGTTCCACGTGTACCGGCAGTGCTCGGGGCACCGGTACTTGTCCGGGGCCTGGGTGCATCCCAAGATCGACCGGCCGTGGCGCTTCATCCACTCGCCCAGGCCGGCAAGCCGGTCGAGAGCCCGGCGGTCGAACTCGCCCCGTCCCGTCGGTCCGACGTTGAGCAGGAGGTTGCCGCCGCGGCTCACGCAGTCGATGAGCATCTTCACGAGCTGGTCCACGCTCTTCCAGCTTGCCTCGTCCCGGTGGTAGCCCCACGAGCCCGAGAACGTGTGGCAGGCTTCCCACACCACGGGGCTCCCGTCGACGCGGAGCCACTCCCGGGGCACGTACTGCTCCGGCGTCTTGACGTCCTGGTCGATCTGGAGCCGGTCGTTGAGGATGATCTTCGGCTGGAGCTTGCGGACGAGCCGGATGAGCTTCTCGCTCTGCCAGACGTCGCGCCCCTTGCCCGGGAACTTCTCCGTCTTGGGCACGCTGAAGTCGAACCACATGATGTCGACTTTGCCGTGCCGGGTCAGGAGTTCCCTCGTCTGGCCGTGCAGGTATTCGACGTACTTCCGGATGTCCCGTTTCGCGTCAGCCCTGATGTGGTCCGCGTCGTCCCGCATCGGGTGGCACCCGTCGGTCGTGTAGTGCGGGTGGTGCCAGTCGAGGAGGGAGTGGTAGAACCCGACCTTGAGGCCGCGTTTCCGGAAAGCCTCGACCATGGGCTTCAGGAGGTCGCGCTTCGCGGGCGTGTTCGTGGCCTTGTAGTCCGTCAGCTTGGAGTCCCAGAGGCAGAACCCCTCGTGGTGTTTGGTAGTGACCACGAAGTACTTCATCCCGGCGCCGGCCGCCGCCGTGGCCCACGCGTCGGGGTCGTAGAGGTCGGGGTCGAACCGCTTGAAGTAGCGGTCGTACTCCTCGTTCGGGATCCGCTCGAAGTTCCTGATCCACTCGTGCCGCGCGGCCATGGCGTAGAGGCCCCAGTGGATGAAGAGTCCGAACCGGTCGTGGGTGAACCAGGCGGTGTCGCCGTCGGTATTCGCGGGCTTCGGTATCACGTCCAGGCCTCCTGAGTTTGGGATGACGCCATCATACCGCTCCTGAATGGAAACGGGCCGGGAGCTTGTCGGCCCCCGGCCCGTTCGTTCAGCGCTGAGAGGAGATTACTGCAGAAACTGCCCCGCTGCGGTGGCCGGATAGGCCGCCACCACGTGCCCGTCGGCGCGGCTGACTTCGATCGTGCCGTCCCCGAGCGTCCTCGACACGAGCTTGTTGCCGTCCAGAGTGTAGGCCTGGAGGGAACCGTCGGCGTCCGCCCGGATGACGGCCGTCTGGACCAGCACGTTGCTCCGGTAGATCTCGAGCCGGACGGTCTTGCGATCCTTGCCCGGTGTGAGCACGGCCTTGATGTCGCCCTGCTCGATCGTCTTCGATTCCATCGCGCTCTTGCCCGTCCAGAACTTGACCGAGTTCAGGACGACGGCGTCCACGATCGCGCAAGCCGCGTAGACGGGGATGATGTTGATCACGAGGAACACGCCCTCGTTCATCCACTTGTCGCCCACGCTGCCGTTCCATTTCCAGAGTTTCTTGGTCAGCTCGAACGGGCCGTAGCATGACGAGGTCATGATTACGACCAGCAGAGCCATGCTGATGAGCGAAGTCCGCTTCACGATGTTAGCCCTCCTTGGCAAGCTCGTACTGCCAGTCATTATCGTCCATGTTCACGCGGGTTGTGCAACCCTCTCGAACATGATACAAACAAACGCATGAAGCGCACGAAGATTGTCGCCACACTCGGTCCGGCCACCATGTCCCGCGGACGCCTGACCGCCCTCATCCGGGCCGGCGCCGACGTGATCCGCGTCAACTCGGCGCACACGCCCGACGCCCGGCTCCCGGTCATCGTGGCGCTGGTGCGCGCCTGCGCTCGCCGGGCCGGACGGATCGTCGGGATCCTCCAGGACCTGCCCGGGCCCAAGATCCGGCTGGGCAAGCTCCGCGAGGGCGGCATCGAGCTGCGCCGCGGCGAGGCCGTGACCCTGTTCCCGGGGGCCTCGGGGGGATCGGCGACCTCGCTCCCGGTCGCGTACCCGTACCTCGCGCGCGATCTGAAGGCCGGCCACGCCGTCTACATCGCGGACGGGCTCGTCCGGCTCACCGTGGACCGGGTGGCGCGCACCACGGTCGCGTGCCACGTGGACAACGGCGGCCACGTCACGAGCGGCAAGGGCGTGAACCTGCCCGACACCTCGCTCACGCTCAAGGCGTTCACGGCCGCGGACCGCCGGCACATGCTAGCCGGAATGCGCGCGGGCGTGGATTTCGTCGGCATCTCGTTCGTCGGGAACCGCGACGACATGATCCGGGTGAAGCGCGCGGCGCGGGGGCATGGCCGGCCGCCGTTTATCATCGCAAAAATTGAGCGCCGGGAGGCGCTCAAGAACCTGCCGGGCATCCTGGCCGAGACCGACGGGATCATGGTGGCGCGCGGGGACCTCGGCGTCGAGATCTCGTTCGCGGACATCCCCGGGGTCCAGAGGCACATCGTCCACGAGGCCCGGCAGGCCGGCCGCCCCGTGATCGTGGCCACGCAGGTCCTCGAGTCCATGCTCGAGCATCCGCGCCCCACCCGGGCCGAGGCCACCGACGTGGCCCACGCCGTCGCCGAGGGCGTGGACGCGATCATGCTGTCGGGGGAGACGTCCATCGGGAAGTTCCCGGTGGAGGCCGTGCGCGTCCTGCACAAGGTGATCCACGCCGCCCAGCCCGCGTTCTCGCGGGCGCACGAGAAGGAGCGGATCAGGATCACGGGCGTGTCCGACCGCGTCATCCGGGACGTCTGCGACATGGCCGAGGACACGAACGCCCGGGCCATCGTGGTGCCCAGCCGCAGCGGCCGCACGGTCCTGCGCACTTCGCGCATCCGGCCGTCCGTGCCGGTCCTCGCCCTCGTCCGCGACCACCGCCTCCTGAACGTCTTCTCGCTGTGCTGGGGCGTGGACGCGCTCTGCCCGGCCCGGCACATCTCGCCGCACGACATGGTGGGCCGGGTTCGCGCGCTCGTGCTCGCGTGCCGGCACGCCAAGCGCGGCGAGCGCGTGATCGTCGTCAGCGGCGGCCCGGGCGTCCCCGCCGGCGAAACCGGCATGGTCCAGATCGTCCAGATCTAGGGGTCCAGGGGAGTCCAGGGAGTCCAGGGGACGCGCTTTAGATTTTAAGATTCTCGAGAATCTAAGAATCTAAAGCACGTCCCCTGACGGTCCGCGATAGCGAGTCGGCCGACGACGCCCCTTTGGCCTACAGTTTGATATCTATCCGGTGGAAGCCGGGGCGGGGCTTCGAGGGGGACTGGGCCTGCTTGCGCTTCTCGGCCAGCTTGCGGGCGAGCGTGACGCGCAGGTTCTCCTTGAGCCCGTCCATGTCGTCGCCCCAGGTCTCGGACCCGCCGAACCCGGGGATGTAGCCCGCGAAGACGCCGCGGCGCGGGTTCGACTGGATGTAGGCCGTGTAGCGCTTCGGGCGGGCCGCCGCCATCGCGTCAGAGGGCCGGGGGGGCGGAGTAGGGACGCGCCGTGCCGGCGTGGACATCGAAGATCCGCCCGTGCGACGCGCGCGCGGCCGCGACCATGAGCGGGTATGGCTGGTCCGTGATGTCCACGAACCCGTTGAACGCGGTCTCGCGGTCGAACCGCCCTGTGACCGGCTCGTCCAGGTACTGGAAGAAGTGCCCGCCCACGAAATACGGGATCGAGGCGAGCCGCTCCGTGTAGTACCGGTACCCGGCCGCGCGCGCGCGCTGGTCGGCCACGGGCACCGCCGCCGTCAGGAGTCCGCGGTCGAGGCTGTTGTGCCCGTACTCGCCGATGAAGCACGGCTTCCTCGCCAGCGCGAAGTACCGGTCGAACTCGCCCCGCCACGGTTCGATGTCGTAGTGGTTGAACGACACGACCTCCGAATGCCGGGCGCACGCGGCGATGACGTCGTCCGGGCGCGCGCCCTGGTTCAGCCGGCTGCCCAGCACGAGGTGGTTGGGGTCGGCGGCCCGGATGGCCCGGTACCAGCCCCCGTACCACCGGTCCGCGAAGGCGCCGCGGAACTCGGCCATGTCGCGTTCGGCCGTCCCGGTGCGCACCCCGTCGGCCGGCCAGCGCACGTCGTCCCAGGTGCGCGCGGCGCCGCCCCATGCGGCGTTCAGGGCCCAGACGTGGCGGTAGCGGCGGCGGAGCGCCCTGATGAGCTCCGCGCGAGCGGAGCGGCGCGGCGGCAGCTCGAGGACCCGGGAGGGGAAGTCGTTCCACCCGACTTCGTTCGACAGGAAGTGTCCGACGAGCCAGGGGTTGTACCGGAACACCGAGAGGCTCGCCGCGGCCTTCCGCGCCTCGTCCTCGAACCCGGGGTCGAAGGCGTCGTGGATCAGCTTGGCCACGAGCGGCGTCCGCATCCCGTCGTAGGAGGGCCCGGTGGAAAAGAACGGAAGCCGCCGGAACGCGAAGAGCGCGTGGTCGGACCAGTTGCCGATCGACGTGAAACCCCACGCGAGCTGGCGCGCGATCGCGCGGTCCAGGTAGCGGCGGCGGTAGTCCGGACCCCACTTCCGGATCAGGTTGGCGCGGTAGAGCGAGAGGCCGTGGCGCCAGGCGTCGGCGAACCGTCCCTCCTTCTCCGGCAGTGACGAGTACGCGGCGAGGACCGCCGGGTCCAGCCGCGCGTCCACGCCGCACGCGACGACGTCCATGCCGGTCGCGTAGTACAGCCGGCCGTTGGGCGCGATGAGCCACCAGCGCCCGTCGACCTCCTGGACGCGGAAGTACCCGGACGCGCCCCGCGCGGGCCGTTTCGTCCAGGCGTGGAACTGGTCGCGGTGGGGAAACGCCGGGCCCCTGGCGAGGGCCAGGGCTTCCCGCCGGTCCGCCCGCCCGAGGTCGCTGTCCCGGCGGGCCTTTCCCGGCCACGCGACCGCCGTGCTCTGCCCCCACCGGTCCACCCAGCCCTCGGGCCGGACGGGCTCCTCGAGCCGGAGCGCGTAGAGCCCGATCCGGACCGGCGCCGCCCACTTGGGGTCCTCGACGCCCGCGGAAGCGATCCGGCCCGTGCGCGGCAGGGCCGTGAGACCGATGCGGATCACGCGGACGCGGCTGGTGTCCAGCAGGCCGGTGGACTCGAGGGCCCCGAGCCCGGGCTGGCGCGGCCAGCCCCAGGGCGAGCCCCAGGTCGCCGAGTACCGGAGCTGCTGGAGGGGGATCCGCCAGGTCGCGCGGCGGTGCGGCGGCACGAGCGCGGTGAAGGTCGCGCGCTTCCACCGCGAACTCTCGGCCCTGTTTCCGGCGAGCATGATCTCGACCTTGACCTCGTCGGCGTCCCGGTTCTCGAGGTCCACGGCGAGGGTGCGGAACCCGCGCCAGTCCGTGCGGGAGAAGTCCCGGGGAGAGAGGAGTTCCAGCGCGTCCTGCCCGGGCCGGACGAGCCCGAGTTCGAGGCCGCCGGGCAGCGGGAGGGCCGGGATCTCCTGGCGGGCGGCGAGCCGGAGCAGGTTGGGTGATGCGAACCGGACCAGCGGGGTGTTCATGGCGTCATTGTACTCCCGCCTCGACGAGTTTCCGGACCGCGAGGATGTCGGCCTCCGCGTCCCCGGATTCGGGCGGCAGGCACTCGACCGCGACGAACCCCGCGTACTTCCGCTCCCGGAGCGCGGCCAGCAGCCGGGCGAAGTCCACGGTGCCCGTGCCGCCCATGACGCTCATCCGCCCCGGGGCCGCGTCCCGGACGTGCACGTGCGCGGTCCTTTCGAGCAGGAAGTCCGTGGCCGCGGGGGCCAGCCCCTGCATCGCGAAGTGGCTGGGGTCGTAGACGAACCGGAGCCCGGGCACCGCCTTCATCAGGGCCCGGATCTGCTCCGGCGTCGCGACGGGGGTGTCGTAGTGGGCCTCGAGCACGAACTCGACGCCCCCCTTCTTCGCGATCGAGAGCATCTCGCGCGCGCTCGCGGCGACGCGGTCCATCGCCGCCTTCCAGGGGGTCCCCTGCTTGAGGTAGCCGGGGTAGAACGAAGCGATCCGGATGTCCAGCCGCGCCATGATCTCCGCCAGTCCGCGCCATTCGCGCAAGCGCTGGGTAACCGCCACGGGCTCCCGGTTGTGGAGGTCGCCGACCGCGGCGTTGAACGTGGCGGCCTTCAGTCCAAGCGCCGCCAGCGGCTCCGCGATCGTCCTCGCCCGCCCCCCGGGGTCGGCGGCCATCTCGGCTGGCAGGAGCTGCCGGTAGAAGGGGATGGCGACGAGGTCGGCGTGGGTGAACCCCAGCCGGGCCACCCCGGCCAGGGCGCCCGCGAGGTCCCCCGGGAAACTGACCGTCGAGCAAGCCAGGACCATGGCCCGAGGATAGCACATGCTATGATCCGGTCACTATGCGTGTGCGGGTGCTGATAGGCGGCAACGACGACTGGCACGACCTGGTCGGGGCGGGGACGATCCTGAAGGAGGCCCTGGTCGCGGCCGGGATCGAGGCCACGATGCACGTGGGCTGGGGCGAACAGCAGCGGGGCGGGCCGGAGACGTCGGCGCTCGTCATGTACACGAACGGGATGCGGATGACGCCGCAGGACCAGGAGGCTCTTTGCGGGCTGGTGGCCGGCGGGCTCGGACTCGTCGCGATCCACACATGCGCGGTCCTGGCCGAGCCGCCCGAGTTCCACGCCCGATGGCTGGGCCTGATCGGGAACCGGTTCGTCCACCACCCCCCGTTCGCGAGGTTCGGGGTCTCGATCGACCGCGATCACCCCGTCACGCACGGGGTCGCCGGGTTCGAGATCGAGGACGAGCTCTACGTCACCGAGCCGTGGGGGGAGCCCATGGCCGTCCTCGCGACCGCGGCCTTCGAGGGCAAGCGCCACCCGATGGTCTCCGTCCGCGAGACCGGCCGTGGGCGCGTCTGCTACCTCGCCAACGGCCACGACGCCCGGGCGCTGCGCAATCCCGGGTTCCAGTCCCTGCTCCTCCGCGCCGTCCGCTGGTCCTCCGGGGACGTATTTAAGTAATTAAGTTACGCAACTTAATTACTTAAATACGTCCCCTCAGGCGTCCCCTCAGGAGAAGAGCCAGTAGATTCCGACGAGGATGGCGGCTGCGCCCGTCGTCGCCATCAGCCCCCGGTAGAGGTCCGTCCCCCGCGCCGCCGCCCGGCCGGCCAGGTGGCCCAGCGCCTCGCTGAACCCGGCCATCGCCGCCACCGTGCCGATCCCGAACGCGACGAGGTAGGTCGCCCCCTGCGCGAAGGGCAGCGCCAGCGCGGGCAGAACGCCGAGGATGTGCGAGCTGCCCGCCAGTCCGTGGACCACGCCTACGGCGAACGCGGCGTGGATGTGCGCGTGCGCGACCGCGGGGGGGGCGTGTCCCTCGTGGAGATGCACATGGACGTGGCCGTGCCCGTCGTGGGTGTGCCCGTGCGCGTGCACGCGTCCCCGCCAGGCCCGGAACAGCCCCCACGCCCCGATCCCGATCAGGACCAGCCCCACCAGCCGCTCGCTCCACCCCGAGACCCGCTCCACCGGCAGGATGCCGCGCAGCGCGAGCGCGAGCAGTCCGACCAGGAGGACGCCGGCCACGTGGCCGAGCCCCCAGCGCGCGCCGGTGCGCCAGCCGCCCCGCCCCGCCGCGGCCAGCGGCGCCACGGCGGCGAGGTGGTCGGGGCCCGAGAGGACGTGGACCAGTCCGGCGAGGAGGCCGCTGAGGACTACGACGAGCATGGGAACCACTATACGCGAGGGGCTTTGGGCTCAGCCGGCCGAGACGACCGTGGCCGCGCCCGGCTCCAGCCCGTCCGCCGCGGCGCGGATCGTGATCGCGCCCGGGATGAACCCCGTGCGCACCGCCACCCGCATGACCCCGCCCTCGGCGGCAAGCTCGCGGTCCCCGGGCGAGTGCCAGCGCAGCCCGTGCGCGGGGTCGGCGTAGAAGTTGTACGACCCCCGCCACGTCGCCGGCCCGTTCAGGGAGAACCGGATCGCATGGTCCGCGAGCGGGCACCAGACCCCGGCGGCGTCCACGACGGTAACCGTCGCGATCGCGGCGTCGGTCCCGTTCGCGCGCAGTGGGAAGGGAGAGCCGTCCGGCCCCGCCGCCGCCGGCTCGAACTCGACCCGGAGCCGCCGCGGGTCCCCGGCCGTGACCCGCTCGTCGCGGCAGACGGGCGCGCCGGCGGCGTCGAGCCCCGTCGCGGCGATAGTCCCCGGCTCCCACCCGACCTCCCCCCAGGTGCACCGCCGCGACCGGGGGTCCGGCGCCCGCACGCCGAGGCTCCGCCCGTTCAGCGCGAGCTCGACCGCGGGGCAGTTGCTCCACGCGTCCACCTCCTGGACCCCGGAGAGGTTCCAGTGGCTCTGGAGCGCCACCCCCGGCCGCAGCGGGAACGGCACCCACAGCGCACGCTCGAAGATCCGGTACAGGAGCCTCGGAAACCGGTTGCCGTCGAGCGCGCTGGACCCCAGCGAGCGCTGGTTGCGCATCCCGTTGAGGTAGATCGTGTACCCCTCGCCCTGCGTCTCGGCCAGCATCCAGTGGATCCAGCCGCAGGCGCTACCTTCGAGGTCCTTGAGGTAATCGTCCACGAACCACGCGGCCAGCTCCTTCTCGTGCTCCCAGTCGAACCGGGCGGCGTTGTGGCTGGGCAGTCCGTCCCAGCGGGCGCCGTAGACCTCGGTGTTGAGCGACGGGGACCCGGGGACCTTGGCGTACGCGTTCGTGTACCCGACGACGATGCGGTCCCCGGGGTTCCAGCCCGCCTTAGGGTAGCTGTCGCGCGTGAGCACGATCCGCGGCGCGAGGTCGTCCCAGGCGTCGACGACGGCCTTGGTCGTCCCCGGCCAGATGATCGCGCCCTCCTTCGCGACGCCGTTGTTCGCCTCCCACACCGCCACCGCCGGGTGGTTGCGGAAGGCCACGATCATGTCCCGGTCGTACTCGGGCTTGTACGCGTCCGCGGGCGCCCCATAGAGCGACCACTCGTTGTCGCCGCTGTCCGCGATCACGAGGATCCCCAGCTCGTCGCACGCCTCCAGGGTAGGCGACGGGGGCGGCACGTGTCCGACGCGCAGGGCGTTGCCGCCGGCGGCCGCCAGCAGCCGCATGTCGCCCCACTGGAGGGCGGCCGGGACCGCGCTTCCGAGGGCGGGGTAGGCGTTCCGGTGGCCGAACCCGTTGAGGATCGTCTTCTCGCCGTTGACGTAACAGAAGTCGGCGTCCCAGGTGATGACGCGCAGCCCGGCCGCCCGTTCGACCCGGTCGGTCTCGCGCCCGTCCACGATCACGCGCTGGACTATCCGGTACAGGGCCGGCTGGCCGTGCGGGCTCGCGTTCGGGAACCACAGCTCCGGGCGGTCGATCGTGCCGCCCCCCTCGATGACGGCCACGGCGCCGGCGGGCACGTCCCGGGTCGCGGACACCTCCAGCACCGCGGCTCCCGCGGGATCGAGCACCCGGGTCTCCAGCGTCGCGGCCACAGCGTCCTCCCCGTCGTTGGCCACCTGGGTCCGGTGGCGGATCTCCGCGCGCTCGCGCGTAGCGGCGACGGTCGCGATGTACCCGCCCCACCGCCCGCCGGGACCGTGGACGTCGAGGGGGATGTGGACCTCGTCCGTGGCCACGAGCCGGACCGGCCCGACGAGCCCGCCCCAGCCCATGCAGAACTCCTCGAAGACCCCGAACCCGGGCCAGGTGAAGAAGCCGTGCTCGGCGTTGCCGACGCGGACCGCGATCACGTTGTCGCCGGGCCGCAGGGAATCCGTGACGTCCACGGTGAACGGGATGAACCCGCCGACGTGCGTGACGTCCCCGGGCTGCGGCACGGCCGTAACCCCCGGCTGGAACCGGCCGTTCACGTAGACGGCCGCCCCGACGTTCGCGCCCTCGAAGAGGAGGTGAAACCGCCGCCCGCGGGTCTCCCCGGCGAGCGGCAGGTGCCGGCGGTACCAGCCGGTGGCCCGCAGGATGGGCGTCTCGCGGCCGTTGAGGTACGTGTCGAGGTCGTTCCAGCAGTGGGGGATTCCGACCCGCTCCCAGCCTGAGTCGTCGGCCCCGGGCTCCGCGAGCGCGAGGTCGTCCTCGATCCGGGGGTGCGGCCCGAACGCCTCGATCCGGACGACCTCGGGGGCGCCCTGCCACTTCTCGAACTCGACCCGGAGGAACCGGGCCTCGACCCCGGCGGAGCGCTCGAACGTGCCCCCGACCACCCGATCGACGAATCCGACCGTGCCCGCGGTGTCCGTGACCTTCTTCTCGATGACGGGCTCGGCCTTGACCATCCGGGCCGGGATCGTGGTCCACGCGCCTTCCGTCACGCCGTGGTGGACGGCGAACCGGACCTCCTTGACCGCGGCGCCCGCGACGACGACCCGGACGGCCTCAACCCGATGGACGGCCCCCAGGTCCAGGGCATGCGTCCGGCCATCCGCGGGGCCGCCGGCCACCGCCGTCCGCCCGGCCGCGAAATCCTCCCGCGCCGGGGCTTCGACCAGCCGGAACGCCCACGGCTCCCGGCCGAGGTCCATGACCGAGCGTCTGCCGTCCGAGCGAGCCACGGGTCAGTGTTCCGCCTGCAGCCGGATGAGCAGCTCGTAGCGCTCCCGGACGCGCTCGGGCTCGGCGCGCGTGACGACGTCGATCGTCAACCGCCTTCCCGTCGCGAACCGCGGCCAATCCGGCAGCCCCGGCCCGTTCGGGTCCCCGGTCCGAATGAAGTTCGCGAAGTAGCCCTCCATCATCCGCGACACCGCGTGATCTTCGGGCGTCCAGGCGTACGCCTTGTTGAGCGGCAGGTTCCCCAGCGCGTACTCGATCTCGGAGGCATGCGCGGCCCCCTGGGCCCCCGGGCGGGGCCGGGCGAACAGGTAGTACCAGGTCGGCTGTCCGCCCGTCCTCGTCGCGAGGTCGAGCATACGCCAGGTCTCGAGCGCGATGAACCGGTCCGACGAGAGGTCCGTGGCGGCTTCCATCACCGCGTCGTCGCCGGTCGCGGGGTAGAGCCGGAAGACCTCGTCCGCGTCCGCGCCGTAGAGCTTGGCGAGCACCGCCCGGTAGTGCTCGACGGTCGGGGAGTCGCCCCCCATGAGCCAGTTCCACGCCCCCTCCGCCGTGTTCGACCCGGCCAGGAGCGGGACTAAAGCCTTCTCGCCGGCGCCCCAGATCGCGGCCGGAGGCTTTGGCAGGAACCAGCCGTCCACGCACGGCCGGAACCAGGGCACGCCGGGTTTCCCCGACGCCTCGAGCAGGGAGGTCGCCGGGATCCTCCGCAGCGCCGCGATCCCCGGGGTGTCCCCGAGTCCGACCCCGGCCGCGAACCGGCTGCCGGCCTGCTCGGCCTCCGCCAGGGTCATCGCGTGCATGAGCGCCCCGCTCTCGCCGATCGCGCCCGCGAACAGCCCCCGCGACCCCGGGGAGGCCATCTGCGCGCTCACGGACGAGGCCCCGGCGGATTCCCCCGCGATCGTGACCCGCGCGGGATCTCCGCCGAAGGCGGCGATGTTGTCGCGCACCCAGACCAGCGCGGCCTGCTGGTCGAGGAGTCCGTAGTTGCCCGAGGCGCCGTGCGGTGATTCGCGCGAGAGCTCCGGGTGGGCGAGGAACCCGAAGACCCCGAGCCGGTAGTTGACCGTCACCGAGATGATCCCCCGGGCGGCCATGCTCGCGCCGTCGTACCGGGGCTCGCTCCCGTCGCCGGCCACGAACCCGCCGCCGTAGAAATAGACGAGAACCGGGGTCGAAGCGACCCCCGCAGTTGCGGTGGACCCCGCAACTGCGCGGCGCGGCGGCACCCACACGTTGAGGTAGAGGCAGTCCTCGTCCGGGCTCCTCGCCCGGAACCCCATGTCGCCGAAGACCGGGCGCTGCATCGCGCGCGGGCCGAAGTCGGCCGCCCGGCGGACCCCGGTCCAGCCCCGGGGAGGCTGCGGCGGCTTCCAGCGCAGGTCCCCGACCGGCGCTTCGGCGAACGGGACCCCCTTGAAGCTCCTGATCCCGGTGGCGCGGTCAGCCGTACCCTCGATAGTTCCGCCCGCGACGCGGACCCGCGTGGAGGCCAGCCCCCAAGGCGCCAGCAGGGCCGCCGCCAGCGTCGCCACGAGCCGCCCGCCCCGCTTCCCGGTTTCCATGGGCCCCATCATATAATGTTGCCCGTGAGGCTGCCCCACGCCCGGTCGCGCGCGTACGGATGGCTCCCGGACCTCCCGGACGCCCGGGACTGGGTCTTCGCCGCCCGGGCGCCCCGGCGGATGCCGGCCAGGACGGACCTGCGCGCCGGGTGCTCGGCCGTCGAGGACCAGGGGGACCTGGGCTCGTGCACGGCGCAGGCGCTTGCCGGGGCGCTCGAGTTCCTCGAGCGGACCCACCGCCGGGCCTTCGAGGAACGCTCCCGGCTGTTCATCTACTACAACGAGCGGGTCGTTCTCCACACCGTCCGCGAGGATTCGGGCGCCATGCTCCGGGACGGGATCAAGACGCTGGCGGCGCAGGGCGCCTGTGGCGAGAAGCTCTGGCCGTACGCGCCCGCGAAGTTCGCTTCCAGGCCCCCGGCGGCATGCTACCGCGACGGCTCGCGCCACCAGATCACGGAGTACCGCCGCATCGCGGACGTGGACGGGATGCGGACGTGCCTCGCGGGAGGATTCCCGTTCGTATTCGGCTTCATGGTGTACGAGAGCTTCGAGACGCGCGCCGTCGCCCGCACCGGGGTCGTGGCCCTCCCGGGCCGGCGCGAGAAGGCGCTCGGGGGCCACGCGGTGATGGCGGTCGGCTACGACGATGCCGCGAAGCGGTTCCTCGTCCGCAACTCGTGGGGGACGAAGTGGGGGATGCGCGGCTACTTCACCATGCCGTACGCCTACCTGGCCTCCCGGGACCTCTCTGATGATTTCTGGGTGATCCGCGCGGGCGAGGGCCTCTAGCAGGTCGCTGAAAAAACGGTCATGACGACGAGAAAACTGATCGTG
>ERZ1292640.18-Hain-H43-02um-R1-18-length-169000-cov-9_pt1 | contig 169000 bp, 161 predicted proteins | sample MGYA00564404_ERZ1292640 | MGnify/ENA primary metagenome ERZ1292640 (study PRJEB36523, sample SAMEA6512636) | groundwater metagenome | collected 2019-01-08 | study: AquaDiva: Metagenomics assemblies of 32 groundwater samples
ATTCTTTTTCAGAAATTTCAAGTAGCCAGCCTCCACTTTTGGAAACAGTGCCAATAAATTTCTATGGACAAACCTGTACATGAACTGGATTTAAGCGACTTTGCTGATGAGGTTGGTAATCATGGGCAGCATGCGGCCGCTGGTAGCTTAGATGGGATTTATGATGGATTCAGAAGTTTTAGCGTACTTTTAAATCAGAAAGCTTTTGCTTTGAATGGTTTGGCGTATAAATATGAGGATTCAAAAGTTAGGGCTGATATTGAAAGTATTGTAACTGCTGTATTTGGAGAATTAATAGTTTTATTGGGAAAAACTGAAGGAGAATTTTTTGAAGCTAGAGCAATGATTAATAATGAACAACAAAAAGAAATTTTATGGAAATTAAGAATTCTTTGCGGTCTGATGAAAAAAGAAATTGTAGAGGCGTTATCATCAATTAAAAGTGAGAATCCTATCTTGGTCATGCAGGACTTACTTAATATCGAGAATAATTCTATAGATATAGCCGCAAAATGGGGTGGAACTAATATTGAAGAATTTAAAGTTGCGGTTATTGAGTCTGAGGTTTTAGCCAGTATAGATAGAGCTACTAGTAATTATGGAGGAGAAATGGCGATGGCGGCGTAGATTTAATATTGTATCTGCAACAGGCTTTAGATAGAATCAGACCTTATTTAATTGGCGGAGCTTATGGAGCTTAGGGCGGATTTACATGTTCATACAGATTATAACCCGGAAACAAGATTTTGGCATGGTGATAAGCCAAAAAATATCGCTAGAGGAATAGTGGATTCTAAGTTAGACATTTATGCAATAACAGAACATAACCATAGGGGGAATAAGGTTGGCCCAAGATTTTTTCAGGTTCAAGAGCGGGTGGCCGAATTACTACAGGGAACCGCAAGAGAAGCCTTAGGTTTATTGGGTGTAGAATTAAGTGGTGTTTTTGAGGGAAAAAAGTATCATGTAGGATATATTTTTGAAGGGGATTACAGTGCGCAAACTTTGCCATATATACCTGATACTGGTTTTAATTTTAGAGAACTTGAAGATTATAGAGCAGCATATCCTGGGATAGCGATTCTAAATCATCCTACTATTAGAGAATATAAGGGCAGAAAAACTCCTGACCAAATTCGTCAAGGCCTTGGTATAACTAGTGAATTTTTACGCAGTGGCCTAGTTAATGGTGTTGAAATTTTAAATGGATCTATTTTGAACAATGATTTGCCGGATGATATTACAAAAAGTGTTATAGATCTTTTTAGAGCAGCTGTTGGGGATGGCCATAGGTTAGCCGCTATTGGCGCAAGCGATGCCCATGTTGGAGCAGATAATAGAGCAGAAGATAATATGGTTGGACAAGTTGTTACTGAATTTACCGGCGAAAATAAAAGAGATATTTTTAGATGTATTAGGGAACAAAGAACTAGAGCTAAACCTCAAAGACCAGATATCAGGAGAAGCGTATCTAGTATATTAAGGGGTTATAAACATAGGAAACAGTGGGATTCCTATATCGCAATATAAATCTGTCTTATAGTGAATTTTAGCTAACTATCTGGTCGATGAGTCTAAGCCATTCAGCTTTTTCCGCATCAGAAATCTGCTCATGATCATAGCTTATCGTGAAGTCATCTGCATCTGTATGTTCGTCTTGAGTAGATCCAAGAACGCTAATAACTTCTGCGTCAATAAAACGACGTACTTCACCTGCTACGTGAGGATTAAGTCTTGTGCCGTCAAGAAAGCTAAGGTCTACAGCACTGAATGCGGCATCAAAATCTGGGCCAGCTAAAATAATCCTGTCTGACATAGGTTCTATTGATAATCTAAATGCACCTTTCTTTATAAAACCATTGCTTGAATATAGAGCGGCAACAATTTTTTTAGCTCTGGCTTGTTCTGGAGTTTTTGGATTAGCTTCTGTAGCACCGTTTAGTGCTGCTGATTCCGTATTTGGCTGGGGAGTAGAGTCTAGTTGCATATGTTTAGATAATTAAAATTAAATTAAGGGGTCATTATACAAATAAATACTATTTGGTCAAAGTTTCGTAAGTTATGTCTACGACTGGGATGAGGGTTTTGAGTTTGTTCATTACTACCTGAATGTTGTGCTTGTCGGTTTCGATGGTCATGTGGATATCGGAGAATTTTTCTTCGTTATCAATTGGGGCAACATCAAGAGAACGGATGTTAACCTGAAATTTGCGTAATCTAACTGCGATGCGGGCAAGGACACCCACTTCATTCACAACTCTAAGTGTGACCTTGTAGTAAGTCATCTTGTTTATATTTATGGATTTGATCTTTTAATAAATCTGCGTCGCGTAAAGCTTGATTGCCAAGCGCAGTATTTGGTGGAACCATAGGGTAAACATGCTCGTCAGGATCTACCATGAAAGTGATCAAAGTAGGGCCATCGACTTTGCGGGCTTCTTTGATAGCTTTATGGGCTTCTTCATAAGTGCGGACACGCCATGCCGGAATATCAAATGCATTCGCGAGTTTAACAAAATCTGGATTTTTGAATTCTGAGTGAGAAATATTGCCTTTGAAAAGTAGATTTTGCCACTGGCGAACCATTCCCAAGCTGGAATCTTCCATGATCGCTACGTGAACAGGGATGTTGAACTCCGCTAATGTACCTAATTCCTGTACATTCATCATAAAGCCCCCATCGCCACTAATTGCCCATACTTCGCGGTCAGGGCGGCCTAATTTGGCACCCATGGCGGCAGGCATTCCATAACCCATAGAGCCTAAACCACCTGAAGATAAATGAGAATTTGGATGGCGGAAACGATAAAAACGACTTAACCACATCTGATGACGGCCAACGTCAGAAGCCATAATTGCTTCACCATCGGTAATATCAGAGATCATTTTGATAATTCTAGCCTGGCTGAGATAGCCTGGGCGAGCCTCCGGATTTAGACGGAAATCAAGGAAGCCGTATTCTTCTTTCCAATTATTAATTATTTCCCACCAAGTAGGAAAAGTATGTTCAGAAAGAAGTTTGTTGGCGCGGGTGAGAACGTCCTTGATGTCTCCCTGAAGCGGTAATTCAGTTGGGACAGTTTTGTTGATTTCAGAAGGATCGATTTCGATATGAACGAAAGTTTTGCCTTCTTTGAAAGTATCTAATTTACCAGTGATACGATCGTCAAAACGACAACCAATTCCGATAATTAAGTTAGAATTGTGAATGGCGTAATTGGCTACAGCGTCACCGTGCATGCCAACCATTCCAGCCCAAAGATCATTGCCCTGAGGGAAATTCGCCATGCCGAGAAGAGTAGTAACTACAGGAATATTATGTCTGGTGGCGAATTGGATGAGCTCGTTTTGAGCTTTGGAAATTTCTACGCCATGACCAGCTATGATCATTGGTTTAATGCCAGGGCGTTCGAGAATTTCGTCGAGTTTTTTGATATCGGCGTCTGAGCAAGTGAAAGGTAGGGGATTATAGCCAGGGAGATTTAATTCTTTGACTGGCAGGTAAGGCGTCTCCTGGAACCAAACGTCTTTAACCAAATCGATGTGCACAGGACCTGGTCTGCCGCTGCCAGCAATATAAAAAGCCTCTTTGACTACACGAGTTACGTCGCTGGCGTGAGTCACCATATAGCTGTGTTTAACCACTGGCATGGTCATACCAATCACATCAGTCTCCTGGAAAGCGTCAGTACCGATAAAGTCCTCCACAACCTGCCCAGTAATGTAAACCACGGGAATGGAATCCATCATGGAATTTGCAATGCACGTGAGAAGGTTTGTGGCGCCGGGGCCGGACGTGCCAAGGGCGACACCAACTTTGTTGGTGGCGCGGGCGTAGCCGTCGGCGGCGAAGCCGCCGCCTTGTTCGTGCCTGGGCATTATATGTTTGATGCTTTTACCATATTGATTTAGCTTGTCGTATAAAGGCAAAACTACTCCTCCCGGAATTCCAAACATAAGATCCACTCCATTATCAATTAATGCCTGGCAAAATATATCTGAACCTAATTTTATTTCTCCTTCTTTCATAGTTCTAAATTATTTTTTCTGATTTTCTGGCCTCAAACTTCTAACAGTTTTACCTGTCTGCCAAATTTCCTGGTTAGCCATTTCTTCCAATTCTTTACCTAATTTATTTTTGTAATCTGGATCGCTATTTGCTTCCAAAGTGATTCTAGTTTCATTACCAGTTTTTACACTGTTATATAATTCTTCAAAAACCGGAGTTGTAGCTTCACGGAATTTATGTCTCCAATCAAGCGCACCTCTCTGTGCTGTCGTTGAACAATTTGCAAACATCCAATCCATTCCGTTTTCACCGATCAAAGGATAAAGGCTTTGTGTAGCCTCTTCTACCGTTTCGTTAAATGCTTCTGAAGGTGTATGTCCCATCTTTCTCAACAAGTTATATTGAGCTTCCATAATGCCGGCAACGGCTCCCATTAGTACGCCCCTTTCACCGGTTAAATCACTCAAAACTTCTTTTTCAAAAGTTGTTTCAAATAAAAATCCTGAGCCAACTCCAATACCCATAGCAATAGCCTTATCTCTGGCTTTGCCACTAGCATCCTGGAAGATTGCAAAACTTGAATTTACGCCTTTTCCTTCTTTAAAAAGCTGTCTAACTTTGCCACCCGGACCTTTTGGGGCAACTAAAATTACATCGATATCTTTTGGTGGAATTACATTAGTCTGATCTTTAAAAACTATAGAAAACCCATGTGAAAAATACAGAGTTTTGCCTGCAGTTAAATGTGGTTTAATTTGTTCCCAAAGCATTTTTTGACCTGCATCAGAAAGCAAATACATAATAATAGTCGCTTTTTTTGCGGCTTCATCAATTTCAAAAAGTGTTTCACCTTCTACCCAACCATCCTTAAGAGCTTTATCCCAAGAACTAGTTCCTTTGCGCTGACCGATAATAACTTTGATGCCATTATCACGGAGGTTCATGGCTTGTCCTGGCCCTTGAACGCCATAACCAATCACTACAATAGTTTCATCTTTTAGAGTTTCCTGTGCTTTTGCGAGAGGGAATTCCTCACGAGTTACAACTTCTTCTTGGGTTGTACCAAATGTCATTTTTGCCATAAGATTTTTGTTAATAGGGGGTTAGAATTTGTCGGTGACTGCGCCGTACATTGCTGAGCTGACTTGCTCCTGATATTTGCGTAGGACACCAAATTTATATTTAATTTCAGGTTTTTTCCAATGTTTTTTTCTTTCTGCTAATTCTTTGGCAGAAAGTTTTACTTCTAACAACTTCGCTTTTGAATCAATTTTGATAATATCTCCATTCTTAATTAAGCCGATTGGACCGCCAACTGCAGCCTCTGGAGCAACGTGTCCAATTACAAGTCCATGCGTTCCACCAGAAAATCTACCATCAGTAATTAGCCCAACAGAATGACCCAATCCTTTACCGATTAAAGCTGATGTTATAGCCAACATTTCACGCATGCCTGGACCACCTTTTGGACCTTCATTGCGAATAACAATTGTATCGCCGGCTTTGATTTTGTTTTTTTCGATAGCAGCAAAGGCTTCTTCTTCTGATTCAAAAACTTTGGCTGGACCTTGATGATCAAAAACTTTTAAACCTTTTACCTTGGCTACAGCTCCTTCTGGAGCAAGATTGCCTTTTAGAATAACTAGCGGGCCGGTTTTCATAACGGGATCGTTCATAAAATGTAGAACGTCCTGATTTTTTGCAGGTAATTTTACTTTCTTTAAATTCTCAGCAACAGTTTTGCCGGTTACAGTCATACAATCGCCATGTAATAATCCAGCTTGTAACAAAATCTTCATTACGGCTGGTAATCCGCCAACGCGATGCAAATCCACGGTGACATATTTTCCACCTGGCTTCATATCTGTTAATTGAGGAGTTTTGTCACCGATTCTATTGAAATCGTCGAGAGTTAAATCAACGCCAACAGTGTGTGCGATCGCCAATAAATGAAGTACAGCATTGGTAGAACCGCCCAAAGCCATAGTCACAGTGATGGCATTCTCAAAAGCTTTTTTGGTCATTATTTGCTTTGGAGTAATGCCTTTTTTTATTAGCTCATAAATTTGCTTTCCAGCAAATCTGCATTCCGCAATTTTTTCTGTAGAAATACCCGGAATTGTAGATCCACCAGGAAGTGACATACCCATCGCTTCTATAGCTGAAGACATCGTGTTTGCAGTGTACATACCACCGCAAGAACCCGCTCCTGGACAGGCATTACATTCTATATCATGGAATTCTTTACGATTGATTTTACCAGCTTGAAATTGGCCAACCGCTTCAAAAATACTGACGATATCGATGTCTTTTCCTTCGTGTTTACCAGGCATAATCGTGCCGCCGTAAATAAAAATACTAGGGGCATTTACACGTGCAATCGCCATCATGGAACCAGGCATATTTTTGTCGCAACCACCAATGCTGATTAAGCCGTCAAAACGTTGGGCGCCGGCTACGGTTTCTATGGAATCGGCAATCACTTCACGGCTTACTAAAGAGTACTTCATGCCTTCGTGACCCATAGCAATTCCATCGCTTACGGTGATAGTTCCAAAAATCTGACCAATGGATTTTGCGTCCAAACCTTCTTTAACTTTTCTCGCTAATTTGTCGAGATGCATATTGCAGGGAGTTACTTCACTCCAACAATTTGAAATGCCAATAATTGGCTTATCAAAGTCCTCATCCTTGAATCCGGTAGCGCGCAACATGGCACGTGCAGGAGCGCGACTATCGCCTTGGGTCATGAGGGAACTGCGTTTTTTAAGTGGATTTTTTTTCATAAATTAATAAGTTGGCGTACACCATTTTTGATATTTTGGATTTTCACCAAGACTGACTTTGTCATAAAGTTCCTGGATTTTTTTAGTTATTTTCCCGAGCTGGCCACTACCGATTTTTCGTTTATCTACAGAGCTAATTGGCGTTATCTTAGCTGCGGTTCCAGTGAGAAATAATTCGTCAAAAGTGTACATCATGGAGCGGTCAAAACTTTCTTCGCGCAGTTCCATTTTTAATTCTTCTTTAATTAAAGTCACGAGTGTGCGACGAGTAATGCCATTTAAAATATTGTTACTAAGTGGTGGAGTCCAAATCACGCCGTCTTTGATTCCAAAAATATTTGCACCGCTGGCTTCACAAACTTTACCATCACGGTTTAAGAATATTGGCTCATCAAAGCCATTAGCGATCGCATCTGTTTTTGCCAAACCGGAACTTGCATAACATCCAGTCATCTTTGCCTTGGATGAAAAAACATCATCATCAAAGCGACGCCAGCTAGAAATACAAACGTTTAGTCCGCGATCAGCGCTAAAATATTCTTTAAGAGAAATTAGATAAATTGCTACATCGTCGTCATCATTATCAAAACGTGGAGTTAGCTGTGTAGAGCCAGAATACAGAGTTGTACGTACGTAGACATCACTTTTAACTTTATTTTTTTTGATTAATTCTATAAGTAATTTTTTGAATTGAGAGGCGTTCATATTTAATTTCATGCCAAGAATTTTTGCTGATTCTTCGAGACGTGCAAAATGATCATCGAGGCGGAACATCAATAAATTATTCTGTTTTTTATTCCAAAAACCTCTGATGCCAGAAAAACAACCAATTCCATATTGAACTGCCTTGGCCTGAATCGGAATTACCGCATCTTTAATCGGGCAAACTTTTTTGCGAATGTAGGCGTAGGGAAAGGTTGATGATTTGGCCATGATGGGTGATTAAGGGATATGGAGTTTCCGGCTTAGCGGAAACTTTTTGATTTACTTAGACACCTGCGGTGTCTGCTTATTGTATAGGAAGTTGTAGCATTTTTCGAAAGCGTTTACGGAAGCCACAATAACGTCTGGTGAAGTTGCCTGCGCATTGATTTTATTTCCGAATTTATCCATTGCTGACATCACGACTTTTACGGTTGCTTCAACGCCACCAGTGAAAATTTGCACGTTGTAATCGGTGAGTTGTATGTACATTTTATCGTGGTCTTTGATACTGCGTTTTAGGGCAGTAATAAGCGCATCCACCGCACCTACACCAGTTGCCTGACCAATCAAAATCTTTTTACCATAACGTAATTTAATACTTGCTTCAGCCATTTTGTACTTAGAAGTCTTGGCTTCAAAGTCGATGATTTCGAGATATTTTTCTTTGGAATTATATTCGTCCAATTGTTCTTCAATAATATTTTGGAGATCTTGTTTAGTTAGAGTTTTGCCTTTAGTTTCGAATGCTTGAATATTGGCAATTGTGCCTTTTGTAAGCGCTGGATTTAAATCGATTCCAAATTCTTTATGAATGATTTTTTTGAGATCTTTTTCTGCTGGAATTCTAGTCCATAAAATCTTGTCTTTATTTTTAATACCTTCAGCTTGAATTTGATAAAGTTTGTATTTAAGGTAGTTATCTATCTCAGACATTTCGGGATCTATGGTTGGAGGATCGGGCAGAAGTTTTATCGCAGACTTTGGGTCTTTTAAGCCATTTCCCGTAGCTATACAAACGATTACATCATCTGGTTTAAAGAATTTTTTCTTACTTAACTGATCAACTGCAGCGATTGATAAAGCACCAGAAGGTTCTACAAATATTGCTTCTTCTTTTGCGATTAATTGCTCAACTTGTAAAACATCGTCATCTGCTACACTAACGGCTGTACCACCTGAATCCTTAAGACCTTTTAGAACTTTTATTCCATCAAATGGCAAACTCACGGCAACGGCGCTACAGACAGTATTTGGCTTTTGGATCGCCACCATTTTTTTGTTTTTTGAATGGAACGCTTTTACAACCACGTCACAAGTTGCTGGTTGAACGGCAATTAATTTTGGTAATTTTGAGATTAGATTTAGCTTTTTTAATTCTACAAAACCTTTCCAAATTGCTGCGAGATTTGTGCCAACGCCTACTGGACAAAGTAAGTAATCAGGGGCTTTCCAGCCTAATTGTTCAGCTATTTCGTAAGCCTGGGATTTTTGTCCTTCAAGTCTAAAAGCGTAATCACCAGCAAGATAGTAACCATGTTTTTTAGCCATTTTTTCGGCAAGCGCAGCGCATTCTGTATAAGTTGCTCTAACCTGGATTACCCGAGCGCCATAAGACAAGGTCTGAGCTAATTTACCGATTGGAGTACCTTCTGGAACCAAAACGTAACATGGTAATTTTGCGATAGAACAATATGCAGCAACAGAGGCAGCCATATTACCGGTAGAAGCAAAACAAACAGCCTTGGCTTTCATTTCCAAAGCTTTTGTAACTTCAACAAGTGTTCCACGATCTTTAAAAACTCCCGTTGGGTTGGCGCCTTCATTCTTGATATATAAATTTTTTAGACCAAATTTTTTATTTAAATTGCCGCAAAAATGCAGGGGAGTGCCGCCTTCGTTCAAAGTAATGATTTTCTCGAGATTTATGATCGGATAAAAAGTCAGATATTTTAGGGCGGATATTGGAGAATTTTTAAGTGCGTAAAGGTTTAAGCGTTGTTTTATAAATTCATAATTATAAACAACATCGAGGGGTGCACCGCATTTTAAACAAACAGTACAGGTCTCGTGCTCGTCGAATTCTGTCTTACAACTAAAACATTGGAGGGTGTAAAAATTTTCGTTTAGTGTGACCATTTGATAATTAATTTTAGCTAATAAAAAATACCTCTCAGGGTTTTGCTAGAGAGGTTGTGCGGTTCAACAAGTAGTCTCTCTAGGGCTTAGAGGATAATAATGACTACAATAATAAGTTGAACCAATTTCTTCATATGTGTTTGGATTCTATTACAAGACCTTTACGCCTGTAAAGTAATTATTTATTTTTGATCCAGTGAATAACAAAGCTAATTAGAGCTAGAGCTGAAGCCCCAACCGTTAAATAAATACCAATTTCAACATTAAGAATAACCCCTGAAGCATCAGCATTAGAAGCATTAACCCAATCCATTACACCAACAGCACCTGCAAGAAGGAGAAGAATAACGGGCACATATTTCCATTTATTAATCAAAATCAATAAGAATGAAATTGCAGCAAGAATTAAAGTAATAACGCCATCTCCACTCATACCATTTGTACTAATATCAAACCCTTCAGCAGAGATCCATGGCAAAAATGCCGCAATGGCAACAACTAAAGTAGAAATTAAAGCGATTTTCTTAAAGATAGCAGTTGGTCCTTGAACTTGTTTTACGCGTGTTTCCATAGATGAGGGATTAATAAATCTGTTTTGATTCTAGAATGACTTGATTAAAGGGACAAGAATTTAATAGTTGACAAGTCCGCTGGAGTGGCGCATAATACTGTATATTTTATAAAAATTACAACTATGAAGGGACTAAAGATGGCTCTTGCGACAACGTTGGCAATTGCAGGTTGCGATTTACCAGAAAAGAAAAACGGACCACGACATATGGAAAGCGTAGTAAAGTCATATGCTCCAGAAGTTAATGAAGCTAGAGTTTCTACCCATAATGCAGTGCCGGGACTTGAAGAAGTGGAATCTACTGGTATTGATTTCGGAGAAATTGATTATGAGCGTTATAATTTAGTAAAACCTGGTCCTGCGGCTTATACTCCAATTAATAGAAAATGTATCTATAGCAGCTGGAGAAATTTTAGATGATTATGAGTCGAAAGAGCTTAGTAGACTAAGCCTTGAGCAATATAGGCAAGTCAGGGGGCATAAGGAAGCTCTAGATATTGCTATAAAAGAACTTGAAGCACAAAAAGAATCAGCATTAGCTGTTTTGGCTGCTAAAAAAGCAGAATTGGGGGATGCTTATGATGATCAGGTAGCAAAAATTGAGGATGAATTTATTTCTCAAAAAACCGTATTACAAGACGAATACTTTGATCAAAAAGCTGCAATTGAAAAAGCTATAGAGGCAGATCCTATTCAGGATGATATATCTGGAAAATTTCGAGTATACTCAATCGCAGAAAGAGAGCAAAGATTAGGAAACCTAAATACACTGGGGCAGATTATGCTTGAAGAATTTGAAGAAGAACAGGCAAAATTACGTGAAAAAATGGAAACTAAATTTAAAGATGCACAGGATAAATTAGACAAAAGACTTGAAGATCAAAAGAAAAAAGCTGATGAATCTGGTAACTCAGATAGAAAAAGCCAAGCTTGGTCTGATGCACTTGAGGCAAAAAGTGATTATTCTGACAAAAAACGTGAGGCTGAAGATAAATTTCGCGAAGATGAAAAAATGGCTAGAGAAGCTATCTTTGCTAATCCGGACTATCAAAAATAAGAATTGAAATTTTCTGGTGGGGCAGGGAGGGTTTCGAACCCCCGAAGGCGTAAGGCCAGCAGATTTACAGTCTGCCCCATTTGACCACTGGAGCAAAAATTATTTTAGAAGCTTAGTAAAATTCTCTCCCAAAAGTTTTTCCAAGTGAGGTTCTATCTTAAACAATTTTTTTAAAGCGAGGTATTCTTCAACTGTTTTTTTGTCTCCTGGAGGTAAAGATTTCACTGCCCTAATCAATAAATTTCTATTTGTATTTTCAGAATTCACAAATTCAATTATTTCAGTCTGGTAGCCCATGATTCGTAAAATTAAAATTCTAAAAGTGTCTGTCAGTACATCTCCGAATCTTTCTTTCAAAGCTCCATGCCTTAAAATAGGAGCAAATTCCTCCAATTCACTTTTTGCATTTTCTAATTGGGCCTGCACGTTATGATGACAACAAGGCGAGGCAAAAATCATTTTTGATCCCCAAGTAATTGCTTTAAAAAGTGCCTCATCCGTAGCCGTATCACAAGCATGCAAAGACATCACCAAATCTGGATCGCGTTCGGGCACATAATCTATAATTTTCCCATGCTGAAATTTAAGTCCATCCCATCCCAATCCTGCAATTTCTTTCCGATGATTTTCTAAAAGCTCACCATTCACGTCCACACCCACTAATTCCAAGGGTCTCTCTACGATATAATTAAAATAATCGTATGCTGCAAAAGTCAAATACGCATTCCCGCATCCGCAATCCACAGCCAATAACTTACCCTCTCCAAATTTTATAAACTTCTGTGCTTTCTCTAAAGTTTCATCTACAATTTTCAAAAAACTATTCAGCTGACGAAACTTATTTTGTTTATCCGCTTTTACTTTTCCTTCTTTTGTCATGATTCCTACCGCTTCCAAAAAGTCGCTCGGAATATTGTCTGGGATAAGATATTTTTTTGTACGATTATGCGCCAAATCGACTTTTACACTTTCGCTACTTTTTGCAGCTTTTTCATTTACTTTTACCTTCCCTTTTTTATTTGTTAACAATCGCGCGCTTCCTTCCACCGTTTCCACAAAAATATTTTTGAAGCCCATAGCCAAAAGCTCTTTTACCGCCTTCTCATATTCTCGCCCACTATAATTCTTTACTGTACATTTCCTTTTATCATAATAAGAAAACTGCACATATCTCTGCCCTTTTATAATTATCGGTCTCATTGTCACTCTCACCCACTCTGCCTGACTCTTCGAAAAAGTCGCTTTTAGCAAAGCTTCTTCATCTTCTAAATATTTATCTATTTTATGTAGCTCTTGCTCTAGCATATAAGATTTTTTCTGGTGGGCAGGGAGGGTTTCGAACCCCCGAAGGCGCAAGGCCAGCAGATTTACAGTCTGCCCCATTTGACCACTTTGGTACCTACCCACATGGAGCTACAGGATTATAGCGAAACAGACATTTTATGCAATATTAATCTTGAGTGTGGTTGACATAGTAAAATAGTGACTTTAGAATGCAGCCTTAAATTTTAAAAAATCAGCAAATGGAGAAGGGATTACATGTGGGCTCAGCAGATATGGAGGTACATCAGCACGACAAAGGGGCAATGTTAGAGTTAAAGAAAGTTGATTTAAAAGCGTTAGAGCAAGATAAATCAGAGATTAATAGGCTTGCTAGTAAAGTTGGCGATAGAATTCAGCATGTTATAGACCTCTATTTTGGAGATCAAAAAAATATTACGGAAAAATTACAGGCTACGAGACTAGATAGCTTGCAGGGCTTGTTAGATCTCCAAGCTCTTTTACAAAAATTAAATCCAATTATTGGAAGTTTCCAGTCAAGCTTGAGAGGTAAGGAATGGGATGTGAAGGCCGTGAATGGAAGTGAAAGTATTTCTCAAATCGAAGCTAGTTTGAATGATCAGGAGAGTTTGAAAACTTTATCTACTTTAATGAACTTTTTTAAGGTTGTTGAGACATTTATTGAATGTTGGGAAAATGAAAGCAAAAAGAAGCGCGAGGCTGATAGACAAGTGGTTAGTTTAGATTTAGCTGAAGGAAATTTAACTAAAACGATTGAAGATTTGCAAAGAAGTTTAGGTAAAGCAAAAAAGCCGGGAGATATTCATGCTGAAATCAGAACAAAAGGAACTGAGCTTGAGAGAACTAGGGATCAAAAAGTAAAACCGACAAAAGTGAGTCGTGATGCGGAAGCAAAACTCAAAAAACTGGAAGAAATATTGACTCTCTTAAATGGAGACTTCGCCTCACTTGCTGACCTCGAAAGAACTATCACAAGCGCTGGAAGAGTACTAGGTAATTCTCCTGTCGAGAAAGGGAATCGGACTTTTACAATCAGAATCCCTTTAAGGGTTGCTAGCACTGCGAAAGAAAGACAACAGAGTCTGGAAAACAGGCCTCCGTCTCTGAAAAAAGCTGGAGAAAGCACGCCCGCTCCTGAAAGCAAGGGCCTAAGAGTACAAGCTTTGTTAGTGGCGACTGTATTGTTTGGAGCTGGTGGGACATATGTTGCATTTAATGGTGGTCAGTCCAGAGGAATACCGGCGTCTATTGGTTCAAGTAATTTTGACAATTACAGTAGAAATGCGCCTAGAGTATTATCTGAAGAAGAGACAAGAGCTGCTAAATATGCAGAATTTCAAAGAGAATTTGGCGTGGTGGATGACATGGGTGACTTGTATAATAGTACTTTTATGGATATGGCAAGAACAGATTTAGCATTAAAAATCGCTAGAGGAGAAATTAAATTTAACGATCAAGGTTTGTATGAGGAAAAAGATTATAAGCCTTATGAAATGATTCAACATAAAGAACTTTGGGACATAGTGAATAAAGGTCAACACTCTGTTCACAAATGGAATATTGAAATCAACCGTAAATCTGATTCAAAATATACAGTGATATATCATTTTACGAGCACTTTAATAGTTATGGAAGACTTTCCACCGATTGTGGCAAAAAAAAGCTATATAGATAATACTTTATCTTTACCAGAGGAACCTATGAGTGAAGTTTCCAACCAGAGCGAAGAATTAGATAATTTGTAGTGCCTAGGATCAACACGCCAGCGGTTAAAATGGTTAAACTTAAAGTTATAGAGAATTCGTGGACACCGGTGAAGCCATAACGGAGCAAATCAATCATATAAACGATTGGGTTTGCTTGGCTGATTTTTTGGAATATACCGGGAAGGGAAGTGATTGGATAAAAAACTCCACCTAAAAAAATAAGTGGCATCAAAACGAAGTTTTGGACAAAGGCCTGCTTGTCGAATACGTCAGCCCAGATACCGAGAATCATTCCCAAAAAACTAAAGAATAAAGAGACTAAAAGTGAAGTTAGCAGGATCAGTGACACAGAGTGATAAGGGAAATCTACGAAAAATAGGGAGGTTAAATAAGTTACTCCGCCAACGATAAAAGCCCTCAAGACAGCTGAGCCAATAAAGGCGATGAAAATTTCTATTTTTTTGAGAGGAATTATCATTAAATCCTGAATCAATTGCTGAAATTTCATGATGATAATTGATGAAGAAGGATTCTGATAAGCGTTGTTTATTAAACCCATGATTATCAGTCCCGGAACTATAAATTGCAGATTGCTGACACCTTCTAAAACATCTCCGGAATTGCGATGAAGTGATAAACCAAAAACAGTCAAAAATAATAAATTACTAACAACTGGCGCAAAAATAGTCTGCAACCAAACCTTCATAAATCTTTTATTTTCTCTCTTAAACAGGGTCCAAGTGCCCAAGCGATTGCTCATTTTGACGATAAGTTAATTGGATAAATACTTCTTCCAGCGTCTGGTTTGCGGTTAATTTGCTGATCTCATCTAAGGCAACTAATTTTCCTTTGTGAATGATAGCAACACGTTTGCAAAGGTCTTCGGCTTCTTCGAGATAATGAGTTGTAAGTAGAATAGTTAGGCCTTCTTTATTTAATTGCTTCATGTACTTCCAAAGATTGTGACGGAGCTCCACATCTACGCCGGCAGTTGGCTCGTCGAGAATCAAGATTTTTGGCTTGTGGACTAGGGCTTTGGCAATCAGCAAACGACGCTTCATTCCACCAGAAAGTATACGGGTATTGGCGAATTTCTTTTCTTTTAAATTTAAATTTTCGAGAATTTCGTCGATGTGTGCCTGATTATTTTTGATGCCGTAATAACCTGATTGGAGTTGCAGGACTTCATTCACATTAAAGAAACTATCGAAGCTGATTTCTTGCGGGACAACGCCTAGTAAAAATTTTGTCTCTTCGCGATTTTGGTCTATATCAAGCCCACAAATCTTAACCACACCGGAAGTTTTTTTGGTTGGGCCAGCTAGAATATTAATAAAAGTACTTTTGCCAGAGCCATTTGGGCCAAGCAGCGCAAAAAATTCTCCGCGATTAACTTCTAAATTAAAATGGCTTAAAGCTTGAGTGCCTGAAGCGTAGGTTTTATTTAGATTTTGAATTTCTAAAGCAAAATTTGAGTCGTGCATATATTGATCAGCTAAAGGTAGCTTTTTTAGCTAATTTTTCGTCTTCACCGGCGGCTTTTGTGAGATAACCAACATTGGTTTTTGTGAAGAATCCGGCAAATCCCTGACATCTCTGTACGTATTCTGTAATCAAGAATGAGTGCGGAGATGATTTAGAGAAAATCTGTTTTAGATCTGGAAAATCTCGACATTCACCAATAACTTGGGCTAGGAAAGGAATTTTTTCTGAGATCAATTTTTCAACCACATAGTCAATATTTTTTGTGCCATCTTCACGTGCGCCGTCAGCAACTTCGTAGGCGATATGGTGCATACGTTTGCCTAAATTGCGGACGAAATCTTCTGTTGGAGAAGGCAAGCCGTTGATTGTAGTTACGTAAAAAGGCGTGTTGTTTGCAGTGAAAACTTTTGCTGGAGACTTAAGTTCGTAATCGATACTTGGATTACGACAAATGTTGGTTGAAGAATTACTGTCTTCGATATTGTAAGCACCCCAGAAATAATAATTACTCATGCAGAGGAATTCCAAAATGGCATGTTCACGTTCGTTGCAAAGCACGCGAGTCGCCATATGGTCTATACCAAAAACCAGCTTATCCAAGCCAAAATGTATGTGCACTTCATTCACTTTACTTAGCTGATCTTTTTCGTCTGCGCTTAGATCAAATTTTTCACCAAGTTCCAGGGAATCGAAATCCTGCATTGGATTATTAGTGTAAATTACGCAGTTATTTGTGAAGTAAGAAAGCGTGGTTGCGTAGAAATTTTTATTCTTTAAAAAAGCATTTTTTATTTCATTAGGATCCTGGAAACGAATTTCGTGAGTAGTTAAAATCTTGGCTGTATCAAGAGCATTTTTTGAGTGATATATTTCACCGATGTAACGTACGTTGTGTTTTTCTTTAGCACGAGGATATAGAGAGTCAACGGCACTAAATTCGTCGTAATATTCTTTATTTGTCGGTTCCAAGATTATATAAGCCGGATATTCAGGTTTAACCTGTAGAATGTAGGCGCGATGAGTTGCGCAAGTATAACCGACCGTGAATCTGTAAGGTGTCATCAAATAAAGCTCCATCATATATTTTAGAGCATCACCGGTGTCTACCTGAACCACAATTCCGCGCATGCCGATAAGCAAGTCATCGATACCAGAACTCTCGCGGCGATCAAAAATTTTTGGTAAATATTCATTAAAAAATTGGGAATTTTCTTTGTCGCCCAGGACTTTATATTTATCGTAGAGTTTTGACATATATTTTAAGTTAGAGAATTTTGGGTGGGATTTAATTCTATAATAATAGGGGTGGGGAAGCAACTTTGGCTTTGAAAGAGCCCGATTTTGCTATACAGTGTGCGGGCTTTTAAGGTTTAAATGTGTATGGTTTTTAAAGGATTTTGGGAAAAATTGGAGAAACCGGTGATTGGGTTGGCACCGATGGACGGAGTTACGGATGCAGCTTTTAGATATATGATTTGCAAATATAGCAAGCCGTCTGTTGTTATTACAGAATTCACGAATGTGGAAGGGATTGCGCGTGGGAATGTGCGAGGGATGGTTTCTTTTCTTTATAATGAGATTGAAAGGCCAGTGGTAGCTCAAATATTTGGAGTGGAGGTTGAATCATATTATAAATGCGCCGTAATGCTGGCTGCCATGGGTTTTGATGGCATAGATATAAATATGGGCTGTCCAGTGACAAAAGTGGCTGCAAAAGGCTCTGGAGCGGCTCTGATAAAAACTCCTGAATTGGCAAAAGAATTAATTAAAGTGACTAAAAAAGGCGTGGAAGATTGGGTAAATGGAATTACTTTGGAAAAAGCTGGGGTGCATCCGGATATTATTTTGGAAGTGGAAAAAATGAACCTGGCTCATTCTGCTAGAATTGAGCGAAAAATGATTCCAGTTTCGGTAAAAACGCGTATTGGCTATGATGAAATTGTGGCTGAGGAATGGATGAAACACCTGCTCGAAGCTGAGCCGGCAAATATTACCTTACATGGGCGAACTTTGCGTCAGTTATATATGGGAAAAGCAAATTGGGAGGCAATTGCACAGGCTTGTCAGGTTGTTAAATCTAGTGGATTGGGAGTTAGTTTTTTGGGAAATGGAGATGTGCAAACTATAGCAGAAGCTAGAGAAAAAGTTGAGCAATATGGAGTTGATGGAGTTTTGGTTGGTAGGGCTGTGATGGGAAATCCTTGGTTTTTTGCTGGTCGCGAACCGACTCCACGAGAGGGGCTTGAGGCGGCAGTAGAGCATAGCCGTTATTTCTCAGAATTGGGGCACATGCCGTTTTTGAATATTCGCAAACATTTGGGTTGGTATTGCAAAGGTTTTGATGGCGCAAAAGAATTACGCATGAAATTAATGCAGGTGAATAGTGATAAAGAAGTTGAGCATCTTATTGGCGAGATTAATGTGTGAGAACTGGTTTTCTTAATGGCGTTAATTTTATTTTGGAACTTTTGATGACTAGTTTCTTTTTCTTTAATTTTTCAGATGCAACTTCTAGATCATAATTATTTTGTAAATTTAGCCAGAATTTAGCTGACATCTTAAAGTACTTTCCTAGGCGCAAAGCTGTATCAGCACTAATTGCCCTAATTCCATGGATAATTTCATTAATGCGGCGAGGTGGGACGTTGATGTCTTTTGCTAAACGATATTGGCTTATTCCCATAGGAATTAAGAATTCTTCTAAAAGGACTTCTCCTGGAGTTATGATTGGTATTTTTTTTAATTTCATAAATTTAATTTAGTGATAGTCAGTTATTTCTACGTTATAGGCATCTTTATTCTGCCAGTGAAAACAGATCCTCCATTGCTGGTTTATTCTGATACTATACTGATCCCATCTGTCTCCTTTTAATTTCTCTAAATGATTTGAAGGTGGGATTGAAAGGTCAAATATATTATCGATGGCATTAATCATTAAAAGCTTTCTTTTGGCAGTTCTTTGAATATCAAAAGGTAATTTCCTAGATATTTCTCCTGAAAAAATCCGATTAGTCTCTTTATCTTTAAAACTTTTGATCATGACAATTATAGTGGCTGAAACTAATAACGTCAAACGTTACTAGTTAGTGGATTCACTATCATTAAATCAAAAGGACATTAAATAATTATTAAATTTTCTTAAAATTTAACTAAAATACATACGCGTCCAAACTTTTCAGCTAAGACGCGCATATATAAGCAATTTATGGATCGTATTTAATTTAGAATTTCACTGGAATCTGTAATGACATTTCATTATCTGCTTCACCAGATGGATTATCTTTTTTAAGTACGATATAACCAGTTGTACCAGCTGCTGGCTTAGTGAAAGCAACATCAGCAGTGAACTCAACCCAGTCTTCGGTCATCCAATTTGCATCATCCGTTACCTTTGCTTGGCCAGTGCCAATTACTTTTCCACTAAAGTCCTCAATAGTTATAGGAAAAGTTCCTTCAAAATACATGGAACCAACAGCCTTACCGCTGATTTTTACCGGATTAGTGATTGTCGCCTCCGCAACCGGGGAATCAACTTTTACCATTTGATCGATAGTCATTTCTTGATCATCGAGATCAGTTTCATCTTCTTGATCAATCCCGCTAGTAGAAGCGTCATCATCTATATCAACCATGTCCATATCGTCATCAGATCTATTACATGCAGAAACGCTTAGAGCAAGGAGCAAAGCCATGAACGAAGTAAGAAAATACTTTTTCATAATAAATAAAATTAAATGTTACGATAATTAAGACGATGAGCTACAGAATTTATTACAAGAATTTTAGGGTTTCCTATTTTTTGAGAATGTGGTAGCGTTTTTAGAAATTACTAGAATTTAATAAAATATATGGAAGATAGCTCGTTAAAAAGCCGTTTTGAGTCGTTAAGAAACCTTGTATTAGCTAAAAGACCAATTCTAAAGGAAATTCTGAAAAAGCGTGGAGACAAAGCACTTCTGGACTATGCAAATCAGTATGTAGATATCAACCTCAGTCCAACTATTCCAAAAAGACAGATCGAACTCCTAGAAACAATGTATGAAATTGTTTCAGGACGTTACGGCAAAGAAATTGCTTCCTCAGTTATTAACCAATTGGAAAAATATTATTTTGTTTCAACTGCAGATCATATTGGGCCAATAAACCATCCGTATTTTATAAATTCTGATCTACTGATTGAGGCATCTATGGCTTCTCATTCCGATCCACTTTTAAAGAATATCGTGGTATTGGGCTGTGCGAATGTTTCTTTTAATAATAGTTCGTTTCCAAGAGGACTTTTTTTCCATACTTATAAAAATGGCTTTCAGTTACATAAATTGCCGATTCTTTCTGCAAAACCAACTCCCCATACAATTTATGCAATGCCCCCTTATGGCGAAGATGCTATCAAAAAAGTTTTCGAGTTTTTAAATACTAAAATTGAGAATAAGGAAGTTGATAAAAAAGTCGGCGATGAAATTTATCAAATTTTTAGAGATATTTATTTGAATTCTGAAATCTTAGCGGCAAAGAGTTACTGTGATCAGATTGGTAAAACTAATCTGTTATTATGGCAAAAATTCTTTGAAAAGAGTGGCGTCAAATTACCGAATCTTATTCATATTGAGCAAGAAGAAGTAGTCGTAAAATTGCTTATTAAATATCATTTAAATCAGGATACAATTTTGAATCATATGCTTTTTGATCCAAATTATGAACCATATATTAATGATTATTTTGAAGGAATTTTCGGGTCATTTTCACGCAAGGATACAAAAGGTACTTATTTATTTTGGGCTCTACCAGAGGGACATAGAGATCCATTACAGCTTTGGAGAGAAAAAAATTATTTAGTTTCACAAGACGGTAGTTACAGAATAGAGTTAAAGCCCGAGGTAATTAAAGATGCAATGGAAAGAAAAGAATTAATTCCCGGATTGCTTTTGAACTTCTGCACGCTTTCTTTTTATTATGGACTCAAGTGTTTAGGTGGATTTAATCAGGTAAATTACCTTACTTTAATGAAAAATGCTTATATAAAAATGAATGCAGAACTTGGTAATTATAGAAGTATAGAAATTTGCGCGAGAGCTCAGACAAAGGAAATTTGTGATGGGCCTTCGATGGCATTTTTGGGCCATAGCAAAGAGAACGAACCAATATTGGCCAGTGGTCTAGATTTGGCTTTGTACGGGGATAAAGATAGTTGGAAGAAACTAATTAAAGTTACAAAAAAACTCACGCTTGCTGAGTCATTAAATCCGTTAATGCCTGAAATTTACAGAATTTCTTATGATGAAAAAGATTGGGATCAAGACTTAATTACGATTAAAGAAAAAGAAATTGCTGAATTACTTGGGTTGGCACAAAAGATTACTCCGTGTGTTACAATACCGGATACTGAAAGCTAATCAATTTGATATGTTTGTCTGTATTAATGGTAAATTTTTGAAGAAAAAGGATGCTAAAATTTCCGTTTTTGATAATGGATTTCTGTATGGTGATGGAATTTATGAAACCATAAGGATATACGATGGAGTTATTTTTGAACTGGATGAGCACCTTAAACGTTTGCAAAAATCAGCAGAAATAACTGGTTTGGAGATTAAATGGCCGATTGCCAAAATCATGGAGTGGGCAAATAAATTGGTGAAGCTAAATAAAGGGTTAAACAGAATGAGAATCACGGTTTCCAGAGGAGAAAACGGGTTAGACTTTAATAGTTGTGAGAATCCTACTTTAGTTATTCACTGTGAAAAATTAAGGATTGATCCGGAAATTTATAAAAAAGGTGTTTCAGCGGTGACCTTTGGAGTAGAGAGAATTCGGCCAGAAGCAAAGACGTTGGGACTAATGCATTTAATTTTATCCCAGCGTTATATTCTGCAAAAAAAAGCTCAGGAAGCTATAATGGTTGATGAAAAAAACTTTGTCAGGGAAGGGCCGTCAACTAATGTTTTTGCTCTGATTAAAGGGATTATTTATACTCCAGCTAGTCATATTTTAATTGGGACAACTCGCAACAGGATTCTTGAACTGGTAAAAAAAAATGGCATAAAGATTATCGTTAAAGATTTGAAAATTGAAGAATTAGAGAGCGCCGAAGAAATTTTTTTGACTAATAAAATAAAGGAAATTATACCTGTGACTAAATTGAATGGTAAAAAAGTTGGATCTGGCAAAGTTGGTGAATATACTCAAAAAATTATGAAGCTTTATAAAGATTACGTTAAAGCTTACGTCAGATCAGTTAAAAACAACGAAGGATGAAGCCATTGTATGAATTAATGGCCCTATTCCAACGATTGCCTTCCATGCAAAACTAAGCCCGTAAGCAAAGAGAACCATGCCTCCAACCATGACAAATTTTTTGAGCATCCAAGGGTGAAAAACCCGCTTAATCAAGGAAACAAAAATAGCCACAATAGTTGAAGCTATAAAACCTCCGATATTGATATTAAGAGCAAAAATAAAAGGATTTACATCTGTGTTATAGCTGGCGTAGAGGCTACCGACCATCATCACGCAAAAAACTATTAACATAGGATTAACCAGGCTCATTAGAAATGCTTTGCAGAAATCATTCTCATAGAAGTGACGATGACGACTATGTATATGGCGTAAATTCATTCTGGATTTTGATTCACGAATAGTAGCGATAGCCATGTGAATCAGCATATAGGCAGCGGCTATAAACATGATAGTTTTAACCGGGCCATAGTCTATAAACTGTGTTACTCCAATTGTTGCCAGCATGAGATATAAAATTTCAACTAGGGTGCCTCCAAAAATAACCTGCATAGATAATTTGAAGCCGTGTTTTTGAGTCAATCCTTCCTTGATGCAAAACAGCGTCAACGGACCGACTACAAACCCTTGTGTAAAGCCAAATATAAAGGCTGCTGGTACTAATATTTCCATTTTTGTTTTTATTTTTTCAATTACGTTATTATACCACACTTTACTTATCTGAGCAAATAGGTAATAATGCCTTTATGTTACAAAAGATGATTACTCTAAAACCAGGACGTGAAAAACCAATTTTGGCCGGACATCCATGGATTTTTTCTATGGGAATTGAGAAGGATGCAGAAGCGGAAAGAGGTGAATTAGTTGAGGTACAAACCAGTGAAGGGAGATTTTTGGGAGTAGGCACATATAGTCCAGGAAATTCAATAAGAGTGAGAATTATCTCACGTGAAAAATTGGAGAAATTAGATAAAGATTTCTTTGTTGGGAGATTGTTAGCCTTGGATAAGTTAAAGAGAGAATTTCTACCGGAAGGCACAAATGGTTACAGAATCGTACATGCGGATGCGGATTATCTGCCAGGTTTAATTTTGGATAAATATAATGATGTTTTTGTTTTTCAGGCGCATACTGCCGGAATGGACATAGTGAAATTGGAGCTTATTGAAGCCATAAAGGAAGTCTTTAGCCCACGCGGTATCGTGGAAAGATCTGATCTTGAAATTCGCAAGATGGAAGGTCTTGAACATATAAAGCCTATGATCCATTTTGGTGAAATTGACGGATTAGTAATGTTTGAAGAATCTGGGATTAAATTTTTTGTAGAAGTTTTGGCCGGACAAAAAACGGGATTCTTTTTGGACCAACGTGAAGCTCGTAGAAAAATTGGAGAGTTATCAAAAGGCAAAAAAGTTTTGAATTTATTTTCATATACTGGAGCTTTTGGACTTTATTCCGCATTAGCTGGAGCAGAAAAAGTCACTACGGTGGATATTTCTGCAAAGGCAGTCGAGATGGCTAAAGAAAATTTTAAATTAAATGGCCTGGACCTCGGAAGTGATAAATATGATTTTGTGGTAGCGGATGTTTTTGATTTCTTGAATAGTCCAGCGGCAAAGGGTTATGACTTGATAGTTTGTGATCCACCGGCTTTTGCCAAAGCGGGAGCACGAGTTGAGCAGGCTTTGTGGGCCTATACAGATTTAAGTAAAAAATGTTTGGAATTATTAAAACAGGGAGGCATTTTGTTGGCTAGTTCATGTTCTGGCAGGGTGAGTATGGATGAATTTAGATCTGTTTTGAGAATAGCGGGCGGAAAATCAGGGAGAGACGTGCGTGTTTTAGCTAGTCTGGGACAGGCTCTGGATCATACCGACAGACTTTGCTTTATAGAAGGTAGATATTTAAAGACTTTGATTGTCGAAGTTTTGTAATTGAAGTTTTTATAAATTGGAAATTTAGAATAAAAAAAGCCCTCATATTGCTATGAGAGCTTTTTCGTAGATTTAGAGAGAATTAGAACTCGCTATCTCTGCTACCGTAACCACCACGGCTTCCGCCGCCTCTGTTACCGTAGCTTCCTCCACCTTCTCTTGGTTTTGGTGGACGAGCTTCACTTACGATGATCTTTCTGCCGTCAAGCATCTGACCATTCATAGCTTCTACTGCAGCCTGAGCTTCTTCTTCTGTAGACATTTCTACGAATCCGAAACCTTTTGAGCGACCGCTCATTCTGTCCATGATAATGGTAGCTGTTTCAACAGTACCAAATGGAGCGAAGGCAGCTCTTAGACCTTCTTCTGTCGTGCTGTAGGCAACACTGCCTACGAATAGCTTCTTAGCCATACTTTTTTTCTTTTAGAAAAATATAAACGTAAGCATATCTGATTCCTAGCTTACATTTACCATGCTTGCTTCGGACGAAAAAACTTACGGCAGGATTGTCGCATACAGCAGGGTAAAAGTCAATAGCAATGGCCTATTTCTCACTATCTTCACGGCGATATTGACCAGTCAATTGGTTGAATTTTACGAAAAAAAGATCTTTTAGGGTAGTCAACGAGTCCTTGATAGGGCGGACTCGACTTTCTGTGGAATTGTACCAGCTAACCGGGACCTCAATAATTTTGTAGCCGAGACTTTTTGCAATAACCAGACTTTCCATGTCAAAACCAAAACGTTTAACTTTTTGCAGAACAAAGATTTTTTTGGCAGCTTCTGATTCAAATAGCTTAAAACCGCACTGGGAGTCACTAATTCCCCTGAGTAAAATTGTTCGGATTAGTAGATTTCCGGCTCGGCCTAATAAAATTCTGTATTTTGGCTGTCTGATTTTTACATTACTATCTTTTAAATAACGTGAACCAATAGCAACTTGAGCATCGGATTCTTTAAGGGAGGTAAATAATTTATCGAATTCTTCTATTGGAGTTGAGTTATCTGCATCTGTAAAAAGAATATATTTACCTTTACTGGCTTCCATTCCACTTTTGACCGCCGCCCCTTTGCCAAGGTTTTTTTGTAAATTAATGAGAGAAAGATTGGGGATTTTTTTCTTAAAACCTTCTACAACTTTTTTAGTATCGTCTTTACTACCATCATTCACGACTATAATTTCTACACTTAAATTCTTATTCTTAAAGTAAGCAGCAATTATGGGAAGACTAATCTTGATACGTTTTTCTTCATTGTAGGCTGGAATAATCACGGAAAGATCATATTCGTGGCTAAAGAGTTCAAAAATTGGATAATTCTCAGGGCGGAAAGTCCAAAATTTATTTGCTAAAAAGTTCCAAGTCAAAACAGTAATCGAAACGCAGATTTTGGAGAACATGTACCAGATATCAAAAACGTGAACCAGGATGTACATACCCCCAATAGTCATTCCCAAACCAACAGATGACACCGCCAAAAATTTTAAAAAAAGCTTACGATAATTTTTAGAAGTGTTACCAAAAGTCCAGATTTTATTGAGTAGAAATCCATTAGTAACTGCAAAGAAAAAAGAAAGGATGGAAGATGTAATAACTGGTATTGAAAGGTATTCTACAAATATAAAAATTCCTCCTAAATCTATAATTGTGCTAAGAATTCCAACGGTTGCATACTTTAGAAAACGTTCATACTTTGCTAAAAATCCTTTCATTATCCTTGTTTATGTACGTAAAATTGCATCCATGCTAGATAAAAAGTATTATTTATTCAATTAAAAACGTAACCTTTGATAATTTAATTGTTATTGGATGTCTAACGTAATAATTTTTAACTTAAATTTATGAAAAAAGTAGTAATGTTGTTCTGCGCAATAAACGTCATGGCTTTGACACTGAGCGCCTGTGGAGAAATCACAAATACAAAAACCGAAGAAGTAAAAGTAGAAGATGTTAAAGTTGAAGGAGTTCAAGAAGAAATCATAGTAGGTGAGGCTGGAAATATGAAGAAATATACTAGCGAGAAGGGCTATTCTATTAATATCCCAGTAGAGGCGTGGCTAACTAACTGTGAGAATCTTCCTGGATCTTTAACTGCTCCAATAATAGTACTTAGTGATGCTAAAGTTGATTATATAGCCCGTGAATATACTTATGTACAGGGTGTGGACGGCGCATGTAACCAGGTTGCAACAACTTTGGAAGGCTTAAAAAAGACTGAGCCGGTAGCCTGGAAAATAGTTATTGAAAAAGCAGAAAGTGAAAAAGATGTTGAGGCCTTTATTAAGAGAGAATTTGGACAGGCTTGTGAACTAGGCCAGGTTTTGGAAGCAAATGAAAATGGAATTCAGGATGTGGATGTATTGGGCACCGGACCTGATGTTCCTGAAAATGAGATGTGTTTTATTAACTGGATTACGGTTGTTAAATACGATCCGATAGCTAAAAAATTGGCTAAATGGGATATTGGACAGGATGCAAATTTCTGGGGTACTGGTACGGGACACAATGAAGTTTTTGATTTTGAAATGGCAAAGAGCTTCAAATTCGAAAAGTAATTCTATCGTAAAATTACGTGGATGGAATTTAGCTTAAATGATCAGGACTAGGATTTAATTTCTAGTCCTGATTTTGTTTTATACCCCTTAATTTTTTACCACATAACCTTGAAGACGCCACGCCAGCCACGTTTGGGATCATGGCTCTCTTTTGGTAAAAAGGACCCTTCAGGCCTATAACTTGGCTTAGGAAGTGTAACGCTAAGAGCAAAGGCATCAGATTCATGATCATCTGGAGCATTTTCTATATTGAAGATGTCAAATTCATTAGGATCTGATAGTGAGTATGGTTTTTTTAATAGCCAGTTTGAACTATTTTTGTCGAATAATTTATATTTGCCTAGTTCTTGTAGACGATAATACTGAGCTGGATCAATAAGTTTTAATCCCATTTTTGCAGCCATTTCTTGAGCATTACCGTTAAATTCCGCTAGTGGGTCCCCGTCTCTTAATCTGTCCTCAGCAGCTTTATCATAGACGCAATTACGAGAACTTTCAGGAGAGTCCTCAGAACAAGTTGCTATGTAAAATGCCTTATCACCTGAATTAAAAATATTTGGTTCATGTCCGGCTAGTTGCATTAGATCAATCGTGTGTATAGCTTCAGGATTTTTTTCAATAACTGGCTTAATATGCTCCCATTTAAATCCTCCATGAATATAGGGTTTTGACTCAAAAGCAGATTCAAAAGTTCCTAAAACCGCGTCTATTTTCTGAAAAATTATTTCAAAATACTTTTTTAAAATATTCAATATCGTTGCCTTATCGCTAGTAGCTTCTATTTCGCTCATGAGGGTATTTGATTCCTCAGAAATTAAAATTGTATACATATCCGCAAGTTTGTTTCCCACTCTGTATAACGTCAGTTCGGTAAGTGAGTCTGGAGAGGCGGCAAATTCATTTAAATATTTTCTAATTTCGGCACAAGGAACAGCGGGCTCTAATGCAGTCCAATACTCATCATTTTGAGTAAGTTTTTTACTATACCCAATGAAAAATTCTCCTTTATCAGTACTAGCTGCATAACCTTTTTTAAATTCATCCAAATCAGCGTCTGCATGTCCTTCTTCTGCCATGATTTCTAAAAAAGAATCACGAAGGGTAGTCCAGGATAACTCATATCGGTCAGAAACTTTATTGCTTGAAAATTCGGAGACTTCCTGGAGTTTTTCTCTATAGCTAGAAGCCTTGGAAGGCAGGTTTTTTAGTATGACAATTTGCCTGTTAATATAAGCGATATTGAATAGAAGATTAGTGATGGACGATGTATTGATACCCAAAGAAATTGCTTCAGGAGTTAACCAATCTAGCTCTTGAGGTATGTCTGGGGAAGCCTCTCTTGCGGCAGCAATAATCATATCAACAAGCTTTCGTAGCAAACCAATGTTCATTAATGATGGTTCTTGGTGCATACTACTCAAAATTGTCTCGACTTGACGAGCTGCTTCATCGCTGCCTTGGGTGAGGAGAGCTTTAATCTTCGGAATATCTCTAAGCCAACGGTTAATTTGTATTTCGTTACGGACTTCACGTGCAGATTTACGACGTCCTCCTAGGAGTTCCCCTATTGGGGCGTTAAGAACCGCCCAAACTCTACCGAGAAATCCTGTTGCTGGGCGTTCTGCAAGCGGTGAATTGGGACCTTTTACTACATTGGCTATCTTGCCATATGCGGCAGCAGAGGTAACTTCTATTGCATTACTGCCTGCGCCTGCACTAACAACAGTAATATCATCTAATCTATAAAGTTCATGAATTGTTGCTAATCCGGATTCATCTCTCTGCGACGTACTCAAGGCTGCTAGTGCTAATGGATGATAGGCATATCGTCTTTCTACAGTTGAGACGTGGTGCCCGGCGGCATCTAAAATTGAAGATATGTTATTAAAGTCATGTCCAATAAAAGCTAGATGTAATTCTGCGTCTGCTAAAGATAATCTTGCCATTGCTTCAATGATTTTTGAGGGGATGATTGATAAATTCAGAAGCGAGGGGTTTTCCCATGAATCCCTCATCGCATTAAAAAATTCTTTTTCATCTTTTGGCATATCTGAGTCAGAAGTTCTTGCACCTAGATCTTCTTCAAGAATTGCATTTAAAAATTTCTGTAAAAGAGATATATCGTCATTAACTTCATTTGGTAAATCATCCTTACGTCTCTCTAAGAGGTCGAGAAGATTTTGTGTGGAAATCTTGATTCGATCTCTGTTAATATCTTCCGGGTTAACTGCAAAAGGTTTTGACTTATCTATATCGCTTTTCTTTGCAGTAATAGAGTTATCCAAGAGCGCCATTGTCCTCTCTTTGCCTGGAATTTTTGTTGCACTGGGATCTACCATTTTTCTCAAAGCCTTCTGAAAAATTAAGTAAGGCAAGTGATAACCTTTTTTGAAAGTGTCAGAATCTGGATCTTTTTTTGGATCAATAAGAATAAGATTTCTCGCTGATGGAACGGTATGACAAAGATGTTGCCAAGCCTGGAAAACGTTTTCTGGCAGATCTTGTAAAGTGATGTCTAGGGCTTTGGGATTTAATTTAGTTCTGCGAGTGGAAAAGGGGTCTAATCCAATTAGGTTATGAATGAAAAGGCTGAAAGTCGTTAAAGATTGCTCTACTTGGCGCTTTTGATTTCCATCCAGGGGAAGGCCTCTAAGTTCGTCAGCTACAAGAGTCCTCAACTCAAGCAAAAAAGCGATGGTACCGTCTGTAATTTCTTTAATATCTGGATTTTCAGGTAAAGAACCGAATTCAATTCCGGTAATATTGGTAGCAGGTGATTGATCGTCGGGATTTTCTTTTGTTGTAGCCAAGAAGATAGATTTAAAATTATCCTGATATTATATCATTTTTACAGATATAGATCAATCTGGCTAGATTAGGGAAAATGGTGCGCCCCAAATGGCTTTGGGGACATGTGTTTTGGCGGAAAAAATGTACGGTATTTGTACGTACGCTTTTTCGTTACTCTGTCTGGCATTTAAAGTGAATCAATCGCTTTTTCGTTACTCTGTCTGGCATTTAAAGTGAATCAATCGCTTTTTCGTTACTCTGTCTGGCATTTAAAGTGAATCAATCAGCTTATCAAGCTGGATTCCTTTACCATTATTGTCTCTTTTAGCATTAAAAACATTGCCTTCTTTTTCTGGTAAAAAACTTTTTACCAAGACGATTCTAATTAAGGAGCTTGCAGGTACACCGTAAATTTCGGCTTTATCCTGAATAGCTTTTTTTAGATTGTCATCTATTTTTATCTGTAGAAGGTTCATGTTTTTATACTTAAAAAGTTAGTATAATTATATACTTTATTAAGTTAAAAGTACATATGGTTAAAGAATCCATAAATTAGTTATAGCAAAGAGAGATTAAATTTTTGTTAAATTTTCTTACCCGCCCGAGGCGGGCTAAAATCCCCGGGGAGAGTTTTTACAGATTAGGGAACGATTATTTCTTCGGTTTCTTCCAGAAAACTAGGTATTTATCGAGGGAAAGTTCAGAGATGATCATTGCAATAAAAATAAACAAACCGCCAATGGCGCGGTGAGCGATGATGGGTTCGTTGCCAAACGTCCAAGCAAAAATGGCTGCAAAAACAGGTTCTAGAGCAAAGATTAAAGAGACTTTTATGGGAGAAGTAGATTTTTGAGCACGCATCTGAATTACGAAGGCAAGAAGGCCAGGGAAAATAGCTAAAAAGGCTATTACCCAAATTGCTTTAGTGGAAGTGATGCTAAAAGGTAGTCCCAAAATTAATCCTGAAAGTAAACTCAATATTCCAGTAACAAAAAATTGTTGAAAACTAATAATGTATGGATCGATATTGTTTTTAGCGTAAACATCAGCCGCCAAAATGTGTGCTGCGTAAGCCATAGCCGTAATAACCGTAATCATATCGCCAAAGTTGAAATCAGTCAGGCCTCCAGTTAAAAGCCAGAGGCCAATTACTGAAATAATTACGGCTAGAGTTCTGGTTGGTGTGGGGAATTTTCTGAAAAACATGAAAGAAAAAACTGGCACGAAGGCTACAAAAATTCCAGTAATGAATCCTGAATTTGATGCAGTGGTATAAGCTAAACCCACTGTTTGTGGGACGTAAATAAACCAGAGCAGAATTCCTAAAATAAGGCCGGGTTTGAAATTGCTGAAGAGTTTTTTACGTAAGAATAAAAGTGGAATGGCCATCAAAAAAGCCGATAACAAAAATCTGTAGCTAACCATCACTACGGGATCGATGGAATTAAGACTATCTTTTACTATAAAGAAAGTTGAACCCCAGATAGCAGCCGCGTAAAAAAGTCCTAAATCTGAAATAAAGTTGTTTAACTTAAAACTCATATGGTAAATTCTAGCATATGGAATATTTCTTGATAGGTCTTTTAGGGTTGGTTATCGGGGCCGTGAACGCTATTTCTGGTGGTGGTGGAGTTTTGGCAGTGCCGACGCTACTTGCTTTTGGGATACCGCCGCTAAACGCATTGGCTTTGAATAAGATATCTGATATTGGTTATGTCTTTGGGGGAATTAAGGGTTATTTTAGCTCTAGAAACATTGATTGGAAATTGGCTGGAATTTTGATGTTACCGTTTGCTGTCGGCTCTTTGATAGGCTTAAAACTGGTAATAGAGATGCCTCAAGAATGGCTGAAATATATTATTTTTGCTGGGATTATAGTTGGAATTTTTTTCTTACTTAAAAGTCCAAAAAGTAAACCCGTAGAAACAAAAACTACTTTTAGCATTACTGGCATGTTTTTAATATTTTTAATTGGTATATGGGATGGCGTTTTGGCAATGGCCGGAGGAATTTTTGTAGCCTTGGTGCTTGTTAACTGTTTTCATAAAAATTTTTTGCAGGCAAAAGGAATTAATGTAGTAATGGCAATTCCGGAGATCTGTTTAGCAGCCACAATTTTGACCTTAAATTCTACGGTTTCGCTAACATTATTCTTAGTAATGTTGATTTCCAGCTTTATTGGAGGCTGGATTGGTTCACATTTAGCTGTAAAACACGGCAGTGAATTCATCAGGAAAGCCATGGGCTGTGTAGCAATTTTGATGATAATAAAAGTTGCCGGAGATTTATTCTTATAATTCTACCACCAGACTTTTTTGAGACCGAGGAGGTAGCCGGACAAGTTCGTCAAAAAGTGAAGGAGGGGAGTGGCAATTAGTAAAATGATAATTACTTCCGTTGGTGGAAAATAGAAAGGTGAGATGAATAGTAAAAATCCAAAAATGAAATCTAATTGATCAAAAGGAAACCAAGCGCCACCAGGCTTGATGCCGATGCGACGTTTGAAAAATGATTTAATCAGATCACCGGTGATTGCGCCGACACCAAAGAGGAAAGCGTACATAAAGAGGTTAATTTCTTTGTAATTTAAGAGATTAATTTGAGTTACGAAGTCATTTTTTTGGAGATAGAATTGGAGCAATAAAATAAGTAAAGCAGCAAGATATCCGACGTAAAAACCACGCCAGGTTTTGTGAGCGCCAAAGGCTTTTTCGTTTATTGGTTTGCCAAGTGGAAAGGCTATTTTGGTGAAAGGAATTTTGGCAAAAATAATAGGGGCCATGTTTGCGAGATAGGCTGGGAGTGCAAAGTATAATGCGCTTAGGATTAATTCTTTCATTTGTAGTTTGTGATGCTGAGAGAGATAATAACTGTAAGTTTTTAAATTACAATTATTTGTATGTATTGATGTATAGTCATATTAATTATTAACTACAAAGAACTATGCAAAAAGCTATGAAATTGATATTAACTGGAGGCTTATTAATGGCTTTCTTAACAGCGTGTGGCCCTACACCTGAAGTAAAGTCTGATGTTGAAGCTGACGAGGTATCTGAAAAACAACCAGCGACTGAGGAAAAAGAAAATGTTGAGTTTAAAGAGATTGAGAAAGATGAGAGATTTACATACTATGAAGGGGATGTAACCGTAAGTGGTAGGTATGAATATTATGCAAACGCTCCGTTTTTGGGCGATCAATTGTGTTTTTACCCAGATGAAGCTACTAAAAATCTTATACCAAGAGTAGATGGTGATGATAGAGATGTATGGTTCTGTTTTTGGAAGGAGGATCAAGAAAATTCACTAAAATTATTTGGAATTGATGCAAAAGCAGTTCTCAGAAATTCAAATATAGAATCAGTGAGTGGTAAAGCAACTATTAGAATTTCTAACTACGTTGTTGATGGCATGCAAAGTGAGGTTTTTGATACAGCAAAACTTAAAGCAGTAATTTCAAATGAAGCTCCAGTAGAAAATCTAACCGTAGAAGCGACGAAGGATCAGTTGTAAATTTTAGATTAAAGAAAAAGCACCTCGTTTTGGCGGGGTGCTTTTTTAGTTTCGTAAGTTTGTTTAGACCTCAATGATTAGAGGGACAATCAATGGAATTCTGCCTAATTTATCGTGCGTAAATTTGTCGATACTTTGACGGATGTATTTCTTAACGTCTTTACGGTCAGCACCGGGATTTTTTTCTGTGATGCGGCGATAAGCGTCTTCTGCAAGAATAGAAATTTCTCGAGTAATTTCGTCAGTTTCATGCATGTAAATAAATCCACGGGAAACAACATCCGGCTGTCTGGTGAGCTTGCGAGTTTTGTGATTAACATAAACCAATACGGCAAGAGCTCCATTCTTAGACATAATTTCACGATCAACCTGCACCTGTGAGCCGGCCTGACCTTCTCCCAAACCATCAATCAAAATATATTTGGTATCAACGGTTTCGCTAGACTTGTACATATTGTTATTTTCGCCGATCAAGACGTCACCATTCTTTAACATGATTACCTGATTTTCCTTCATCCCGCAGCGCTCTTGAGCGATCTTTGATAGACCCTGACGCATGTAATATTCGCCATGAACCGGAACGAGAAATTTAGGTTTGATGTAATTCACCATTCTCACCAATTCATCCTGTTTACCGTGACCTGAAGTGTGTACATCCGCAATCTGGTTGTGAATAACATCAGCTCCGAGCATTGTAAGGTTGTTTATAAGCGCAAAAATGGCCTTTTCGTTACCAACGATAGGTGAAGAAGAAAGAACGATGGTATCGCCTTTTTTGACCTTTACCTGAGGGTGTTCGCCATTGGCAATACGCGTAAGAGAAGAAATATCCTCACCTTGTGAACCAGTTGTGAGAATCAAAGCCTCATTATCTGGCACATCTTTGTATTTTTTGATGTCGAAAAGTAGGTTTTTTGGGAAAGTTAAATAGCCGAGCTTAGCGCAAATTTCGATGTTTTCACGCATGCTACGACCACTGATATAAATCTTTTTTTGATGTTTAACGGCTGCATCCAAAATCTGCTGAACACGTCCAATCTGACTTGAAAAAGACGCAATGATTAAACGATTTGGAGATGTACGTATAATTCCTTCAAGGGCATCGCCAACCTCTTTTTCGGACATACTGTGACCAGGCTTAAGAGCGTTGGTGGATTCACAGAAGAGAGCGAGGACATTTTGATGGCCGAGCGCTTCCATTTTGTCGATTTCCGCTAGAGAAATATTGCGGGCTGGGGTTTCATCAAATTTGAAATCTCCGGTATGCACAACTTTTCCGATTGGAGTATCGACTACAACACCAACTGAATCTGGAATTGAGTGAGCTACTCTAAAGAAACTACAAGTGAATTGACCTAATTTTATGATTTCTGCAGGATCAATTGTAATTAATTTTGCGAGCTTATCCTGCTTAAATTCTTCAGCTTTTTTACGAATTAAACCTATTGTTAAACGCGTACCATATACTGGAGGGAAATCTAGTTTTGGCATGATGTAAGGCAATCCTCCGATATGATCAAGATGTCCGTGAGTGATAACTATACCTCTGATGCGTTTTTTGTTTTCTTCTAAATAACTAACGTCAGGAATCACGTAATCTACACCCAACATATCGTCTTCGGGAAACTGTAGACCGACGTCGATAATAATAATGTCGTTTTCAAATTCTAAGGCCATCATATTTTTACCAACTTCGTTTAAACCACCCAATGGGATGATTTTTAATTTATTTGGAAGAATTGGACTAGCCTGTTTTGGCTTATCCATCTTTGGAAGTGGGCGACGTGGACCACTTGGAGGTCTATTGTGATTACGATTAAATTGAGGTCTGTTATTGTTTGGTTGTTGTTGACCACCGTTGCGCTGGCGATTTTGCTGACTTTGCTGACCGTTAGCGGGTCTAGCTTGTTGTGGCTGACCTTGAGGGGGTCTTTTTTGAAAACCTCCATTGTTTTGCGGTTGACCTTGAGGTCTTGCCTGGGGAGGTCTCTGAGGGTGCTGCCCTTGAGGCCGCTGTTGGAAATTTTGCTTTTGCTGAACGAGCGGTTTAACCTGAGGTTCAACCGGTTTCGGTGGTTCATTGGAATCGATAGCACGATTCATCCATTCATCTAGTTTGTCCATTTTTTCTTTTTAATATAAATAATATTTTAAACCGCTTGATGAGGAAGCTCTATAGGACTCTATCTCCAAATTTGTTGGAAACAGGGTCATGCAGAGCTCCGTACATCGCAAGATCTTGTATGAAAATATCAGAATCTTAAGCTGTTTACAACTATTGTAGCACGGAATGGGGGAAATGTCCAAGAAGCACTGTAAATTTCACAATTCACATATGAGTTATTCTTGCTATAATGCGACAGTAAAAAAATATATGAATAAAAGAAGTAAAATTGCAATTTTGGGGTTTGGAGTTGAGGGAAAGGCACTTTTTGAATACTTGTTTGGCCGAGAATATTTGAATATTACGATTTGCGATCAAAATGTGGATCTGAAGGCTGAAATGCCCGAGGGAATTTCGGTGAGGTTGGGGGAAGATTACTTAGAGAATTTGGATGATTTCGAAGTGATTTTTAGAAGTCCGGGAATTAAATTTTTTGATCCACATATTCAAACTGCCGTACAACAAGGTGTTGAGGTAAATAGCACAATTAATTTTTTTATGGATCAGTGTTTGGGAACAGTAATTGGTGTGACCGGGACTAAAGGCAAAGGGACAACTTCTACATTGATTTATAAAATGCTGGAGAAATCAGGTAAAAAACCTGGAATAGATGTGTTTTTGGGTGGAAATATCGGACAGTCGCCGATGGAATTTTTAGATAAAGTTAAGGGGGACGATGTCGTCGTTTTGGAGCTTTCAAGCTTTCAAATCCAGGATTTGAGGAAGAGTCCAAAATATGCGGTTTTGTTGAATACAACAAGTGATCATTTAGATTATCATGTTGATAGAGAAGAATATTTAAGGGCGAAGGAAAAAATTCTCAGCAGTCAAAAAAAAGACTCCGTGGCGGTGATAAATAAAGATTATGAATACAGTAAATATTATACGCCTTTGGTGCAGGGTGATTTGAAATTAATTAGTAGAAAAGAGAAGGTAAAAAATGGTGCGTATGTGGAAGATGGGGGAATTTTTTATGCGAAAAAAGGTAAAAGTGAAAAAATTGCCGACGTAAGTGAGATTAAATTAGTTGGTTCGCATAATGTGGAAAATATTTTGCCAGCTTTGGTTATTGCTAAAGAATTTGGAGTAAGTAATGAGGATATTTCTGAGGTTATTAGAGAGTTTAAAAATCTGCCTTACAGAATGGAATTTGTGAGAGAAATTCATGGAGTTAGTTTTTATAATGATTCATATTCTACAACGCCAGAGACGTCTGTGGCGGCGGTGGATAGCTTTGATAAGCCAACCGTTTTGATCGCGGGAGGTTATGATAAAGGTTTGGATTACAATGAATGGGCGGCGAAACTTTTGAGTAAAGAAAGTTTGCATACAATAGTTTTGATGGGAGCAACAACTGGAAAAATGGAAAAAGCTTTAATAGATGCGGAAAATAAAATGAAGCCGGGTGAAATTTTTCCTAAAACAATTCTCTATAGAAAAAGTATGGAGTCTGCCGTGATTGATGCCTACGCGGAATCCGATGAAGATGGCGTAGTTATTTTGTCGCCTGCCGCAGCCAGTTTTGACATGTATAAGAATTACAAAGAAAGGGGCAATGAGTACATTGCGCACGTAAGAAAGTTAAAATAAATTTTTGAGTGGTGGATTTAGTTTGCGTCGATTACTTCGACTTCTAGCTGAGATAAATCCTGGCCTTTTGAGATTGTTTCATAGCTAACTACGATGTCAGCGCGAGCACCAAGGTAGTCTTCTAATGATTCTACACTGGCTTTTGAATTAATAATTCTGGCAATCATGTCAGCCATTTGGTTGCGGATTAAGGGCTTTTCGAAGGCGAAAATCGTGTGTGGGATGTAGTTTTTTTCGCTGGCTTTATTGACGGCATCTTTGTACCAGGGACTGGAATTTTCGGTGTAACCAAGGTCAAATCCGTTGAAAGTTATTTTTAGGGCTTCAACGAAAGTTACTTTTTGAGAAGGACGGAAATATTTACCATTGTCATAACCGATGACCCAGCCTTTTTCTTTACCATAACAGACGTATTTGGTGTACCACTGATTTGCCTTTACATCAATAAAGCAACTTTTACCGGCATAACTATCAAATGTCGCTTGGCCCAAGCCTGAATACTGCGCGCTACCTTCTGCAATAATCTTGAGCATTTCGGCACGATTTAAAGAATCTAAAGGTTTAAAACTACCGTCTGGATTTCCGTTAACAATGCCTGATTCGTGCAAAAATTCTATACCGGTTTTATAAATTTCGTCGTCGCCAACGTCGTTAAAAGTTGCGGCATTAACGCTGCCGGCAAAAGAAGCAATTATCGTCATTACAATGGCAATTAACATTAGAACAGCAAAAACTTTTTTCATGGAAATTTGGGTTAATTTTGGAAAGTATTGAGGTTTGAAGGATCAGGTCTTGGCGGTTCATCGCTACCTTTTAACAGTCTAATAGTGTCTCTAGTTAGAACTTTCGTGGCTATCAACATTCCGCCATAAATGGCTATACCAACTACTATCAAGAATATCACATTCCAGTTTTCCATGTATGGGTAAGTGAGCGGTTGAAGGAAATAAATCACAATTCCCATTACCGCGGCAGCAAGAATAATTTTGAAAATATTTTTGTAATTAAGAGTGAATTTAAGATATTTGCGGGCAGAAAGATAAGTGTAAATTAGAATCAAGAATTCAGTGATTACGCTGGTTGCAGCAGCAGCAATAAAGCCATATTTTGGGATAAGAATAAGGCTGGAAATAATTTTAAAAACTACGCAGGCGGAATTGATGTAAAGCATGCGGTATTGCTTTTCGATGGAGATCAAAATGAAGGCAAAAAGCACGTTTAAAAACTGGAATAAAGAAGCAAAAATCAAAACTTGGAATGCAACGTCAGAGCCATAAAAACCTTCGGAAATACGGCTCAGGTAGTCTGGGTTACTGATGAGAAAAATAATTGGATAAGCTAAGACAAATCCACCCACAACCATAGGGACAGAGAGGGCTGTGAGAAAGTCGAAGGAATATCTGATAATGTCTTTGTATTTTTCGGATTTTTCTTTAATTGCTTTGGTCAAAACAGGCAGCACAGAATTCATAAAATATAGAGGCAAAATAGCCAATTGTTCAAGCATGCGCATAGGTACCGCGTAAAGCGCTAACTCTTCTTCACTACGAAGATTAAAAATCATCATTGTATCAATGCGGAAATAAATAGTATTTAGAATAAGTGCGATCCCATATGGAATAGATTTTTTTAGCACATCTTTCCAAATTTCTTTATCAAAACGAAAAGTAATAGGAGTGATTTTGCGAACATGATAATAGGTTGTAAAAAACATCAGAGCAGCCCCGAGAGTACCTGCCACCATGAGCATGTAGAAGCCAGTTTCCTTATTCTCAGGAAAACCCCAAAAAATAACGTAAGTCATGAATAAAACCGTCAGGGCTTTACCAATAACTGTTGCAAAAGAAGCAATTTCCATCTTGAATTTTGTCTGGAGAACGCTAGTGATGGTGCCGTTCATAATTGTCAAAATAACTGTGATTGAGGCTATGGCAACACCAAAAGGAATCAGGGTATCTTCGAATTTTGGAATGAAAAAAGAACTTATAATAGCTACGGCCATAACTAGCAAAACCAAGACCGTGCGGATAGCAAAAATATTAGCAATTAATTTGGGAATTTTGTCTTCGTTTTCGGACATTTCTTTAATCGCAACCGTAAACAAGCCAAGGTCCGCAACTATGCCGAAATAAGCCAAAAATTCGTAGACCACGGTGTATTGTCCAAAGCTTTCTTGTGACAAATAATTAGTACAAATTTTAACCACGGCAAACCCAAGCAGGCCAAGAAAAATTTTGCCTATGATCTGAGCTAGGGTATTTGAGAGAATTTTGCGGGCTACTGACATGAAAATATGATATAATGATTCTAATGCTTTTTGAATTTACATTTTTTTATGCACGAAATCAAAAATAAACTGGAAGAAATAAGAAGATTGATCGACATTGGGTTGAAAAAAGTCGACCTTGATGGCAAGCGTGTTGAGCTTGTGGAATTAAATCAAAAAATGTTGGCTCCTGATTTTTGGGATGACAGAGAGAGAGGGCAAGAAGTCAGTCAGAGAGCCAGTAATTTGAATAAACTAATTGGGACTTGGGATAAAATGGATGGAGAATGTAAGGAGCTTTTGGAGATGATGCCTGGGATTTCTGCGGAAGAGGATCCAGAGGCTGCAGCGGAATTTACTAAAATGGTGGAAACGTTGGGAGTGAATTGGAGAAAACTTGAAATTTCTACTTTTTTGAATGGAAAATATGATCAGAATAATGCGATCGTAACTATTCATGCCGGAACTGGTGGAACAGATGCTCAGGATTTTGGAGAAATTTTGTTAAGAATGTATTTGAGATACGCGGAAAGAATGGAATTTGCGACTGAGTTGATGGATAAATCTGATGGTGAAGAGGCTGGCATAAAAAGTTGTAGTTTTTTGGTGAAAGGACCGTTCGCTTTTGGCTATTTGAAGGGCGAAGCGGGCGTTCACAGATTGGTGCGTTTGTCGCCATTTAATTCTAAAAATACACGTGAAACTAGTTTTGTTTTGGTGGAAATTTTGCCGGAAATTCTACATGCGGATGATATAAAAATTAACGCTGATGATTTGAGAATTGATGTTTATAGATCTGGTGGAGCCGGTGGACAAAGTGTGAATAAAACTGATTCTGCGGTGAGGATTACGCATTTGCCAACTGGAATCGTGGTGGCGTGTCAAAATGAGAGGAGTCAGCTGCAAAATAGAGAGTTTGCGATGAAAATTCTGCATGCAAAATTGATAGATTTGATGGAAAAACAACAGACAAAAGAGTTAGCAGATTTACGTGGGGATAAGGTGGAAATGTCTTGGGGAAATCAGATTAGATCTTATGTAATTCACCCATATAAAATGGTCAAAGATCACCGTACAGATTACGAAGAAAGCAATCCAGATGCGGTTTTTGATGGTGAATTGGATGGTTTTATAGAGGCGGAGTTGAGGAAAGTGAAATAAAATGGTATAATTAGGGGATGATTTCACCAAAACCAATTGAGCATAAGGCTCATGTACATGCCACAAATAACTTTCATTTTATACGCCTCGTGGCGGCGATTTTGGTGATCGTGACTCATTCTTATTCTCTTAATGGTCTGCCTGAGGAAGATTTAATGTGGAGTTGGACAAATCAAAATTTCACTTTTAGTTATTTTGGGTTGATGACTTTTTTTATAATTTCCGGATATTTAATTACGCAGTCGGCAAAGCCTGAATTTAGGATGCATTTTAAAGGGGCTTTGAGCTTTTTACGTAAACGTTTTTTGAGAATTTTCCCGGCTTTGGTGGTGATGGTTTTGTTGACGATTTTGGTGCTGGGGCCTTTACTGACAATTTTTACTCCTGGAGAATACTTTAGTGATCCGGAAACTTGGGGTTATTTAAAAAATCTGACTTTATATGATAGACAGGGGGATTTGCCCGGAGTTTTTTTGAATTATGATGGTTATCCTGAATACGTTAACGGTTCACTTTGGACTCTGTGTTATGAATTTACGCTTTATTTGGGAGTGATGTTGTTAGCGATTTTTGGGGCTTTGAGATGGAGATATTTGATGTTGGTGGGTTTTGTTTTTGCATTCTACAAGTTGTCTGCGCTGCCTTTGCATGATCCATTTGAAGGGCTGAACCCAGATATGTTTTTGGGATTAAAAGTTTTGGCTATTGGACGTTTTGCTTTGTTCTTTTTTAGTGGAATGATGCTTTATCTTTTTAAGGATAAAATCCCGATGAAGTTCTGGATTTTTGCGAGTGCTGTTGGATTGATGATCGCAGGTTGGTGGATGGGAGAGGGAGCAAATGCCGGTTTAATCAATAATTTATGTTTGCCATATATCATTATTTATTTGGCTCAGGTGCCGAGCAGGTTGAATAAATTTGCTGAGGTGGGGGATTTTTCTTATGGAATGTATATCTATGCTTTTCCTGTGCAAAAACTGATTGCCTGGTATTTCCCGGGGTTGCCGATGAGCATTATGATTCCTTATTCAATTTTGGCGACTTTGCCTTTTGCAATTTTGTCGTGGGAATTGGTAGAGAAGAGGTTTTTGGGGCATAGGGTGAAGGCTTTGGAGGGTGATGTCGTGGTTGCTGAGAAAGCGGTAGTGGTTGAAATGGCTGGTGGAAGTGCTTAACTTGAGGCTCAGTGGTAGCTAGTTTTTTTCGGAAAAATGTACGGACGCTGTACTTACGAGTTTTGAGAATTTAATAGATTGGAAGTCTGGGGCGCCCCAAGTTTTACAGATTAGAATTTTTCACTAATTCGTCTAGATTGCCCTTTAGCGTGGGTTCTTTTTCTGCTTGTTCAACAAGTTTGATGGCATCAATTAAGCTTTGTGAATCAATTGGTTTTTTGAAGCGTAGACCAAAGGATTTACCATTTTCATAAAATTCGACGTCATCATTATTAATATTGCTCATAAATTTTAGTTAAAAATTCGTAGAATATGATTAGTATATTGAGATATTCGCTTGAGTTAAAATTTTTGGGATTGGCAAACGGCATGATTAATGTTAAAATTAAGTTGGATATTCTGAAATTATTTCCAACTTATAAGTTTATGAGCACTCTAGTACAGATGAGAAACAAGGGGCAGTTTACGATTCCATCATCAATGAGGGAAAAATTAAATCTGAATGATGAGACTGTTTTAAGTGTTACCTTATTGGAAAGCGGGGCATTGCTTGTAATTCCAAAAAAACTTGAAGTGCCTTCAATTCTTAAAGAAACGGCAGCGATGGCCAAAAAACGTGGAGTAACTCTAGAGGAAATGTTAACGGAATTAGACGAGATTAGACATAATTCTTAGATTGATGATTAAAATTTTTATTGACAGTAGCGTGCTGATTTCGGCTATGATTTCAGATGAAGGCGCATCTGCTAAAATCTTGAGTTTTTGTGAAGGTGAGGTTATGGAAGGGTGGATTTCTTTAAAAGTTCTTGAAGAAGTTGAAAGAACAATAAAAAAGAAGGTTCCGGAAATATTACCTAAATTTGAAAAATTGAAGTTGAGTTCCAACCTGCAAATATTAAAAAAACTGGATTCTGAAGTATTAAAAAAAGCTGATAAATGGATCTCTGATAAGAACGATGTGCCTATTTTGGCTGCGGCAAAACAGCTAGCGGTGGATGCTCTTTTGACGCTAGATTTAAGGCATTTTATTAAAGATTTGAATGTAACAAAGAAATCTGGATTGGAAATTTTGACACCTGGAGAGTTTTTAAAGGGATTTGTTAAATTTTATTAAAATTGTAGAATAGGCATATGCCAAAGTTAAAAATTGTGACAGGGAAGGATAATCCGATTTTGAGGGCGATGAGTACGCCGGTAAAAAAGTTTGATGCGAGCTTGAAGAAATTCGCAAAAGACTTGAAGGACGCCATGGTAAAGGCCAAGGGCTTGGGAATTGCTGCGCCGCAAGTTGGGCAGAATATTCGTGTTTTTATCACGGTTTTGAATTATAAAACGGACCAGCAGGTGACTGTGACGATGGTAAATCCGGAGATTCTGGAACATGGTCTGGAAACTAATATTGATGAAGAAGGTTGCCTGAGTTTACCGGCAATTTATGGGAAAGTTGAAAGATTTAATAAAGTGCTTGTGAAGTTTTTTGACCTTGATGGAAATGAGCAGGTTTTTAGCCTGCAAGGCCTAAACGCGCGCGTAGTTCAACACGAAAACGACCACATCAATGGCGTGCTTTTTATTGATAGAATCGCTGAACAGGAACAGAGAAAGGGGTTGGCGGTTTAAGGGAGTTTATGGCACTAACTGATTAACAAAGTCAGAAGAAATCTGAATAGTAGATGGTAATTCTGGGGTATAATAAAAATTTTCATTTTTAACGGCACCATCTTTGAATACTACACCTGGCTGTCTTTTTATGAAGTCTTCAAATTGTTGATATTCGGTTTTCATGGTCATAGCGTTAAAATCAATGGTATAAGAATTGCTCTCAGGATTATATTTGACTGAACTTGCAACATTAATCGCGGCGACTTTTGATTTAATCGTTTCGGTTTTAGTCGTCACCATAGCTTCATCATCTTTAACTCCGAACTTTAATTGAGGGGACGTTGCTTCAGGTTTTAGAATTTTCACGGCTTCGTTAGGAGCTTCGCGTAATTGTGTGATGATGATTTTACTCTCCCTGTCGGTGATTTTTTGGAGGGTGATAGTGTAGTTAAGTTTTTCTGTTTCAGGGATTTCGGCGGTGGCATTACCATGTAAATCAATTTTTACTTTTGCAGCTGAGCGACGGTCTAATTTCACGATTACTTCTCTGATGCCGCCGGCGTGCTTAAAGGAGTCTTCGATGGTGATGTTTCCGCCCGCTGTTGATTCAATATTATAAGCTTTTGCAGTGCTGTCATCTCCGCTATATGCAGTAAGAATCTGGTTTTTCGCATGATTTATTCTGATGTTTGAATATTTTCTTATTTCAATGGCGCCTGGTTCCAAACCGGATTTTTTGTCGATGTACGGAATGTAGACAGTCGATTCGCCTGGAGCAGAATTGTATACAAGATGGCCTAATTTGAATGAACACAAATTTAAAATTAATTTTTCTCCATCGTAAATTGATAGACCCGGCTTGTCCATGTAAGGCTCAATTTTCATTGAGAATCCAGATGGAAGTGGAGTGATGTTATATGGTTTAGGACCTTCTGGGGTCGTGACGGTAAGGACGTTTTGCTTGAGACTTAAGTGGCCTATTGATAAATTTTCTGCTTGTTCGGCAGCGGGCTCTGGAGTGACAGAGGCTGGGACTACAGATCCAGATCGAGCATGTGTGTCAATTGGTGTAAGAGGTGATTCAGGAACTATTGAGCCATTTTCTTCTTCATAATCCTCGATTGCTTCCAAAATATCGCCCGTGAGGGTATCGGTGTCTTCAGATGGATCGAGCAGGAGGTAATATGTATTGGCCGGACTACCCTGTGAATTATCGTATTCACGTAGACCCTCGTCATAGATATGTCCACCTGAAGATATTGGTGTCAATTTAACAATAAGCTTAATAGCTCTAAGTTTGTTTTTTGCATTATCATCCAGGGCCTCAAAAGAATCCTTGATCTTATAAAGACTTTCATAAAATTCCGTATCATACAAATTATGATTATCTAAATATTTCACAACAGACATATCATAAGCCTTAAAGTAGGTGTTTAGGTTTTCAAATTTTCGATAGTTTTTGCAATCTATTAATTTCATCATAATGAGGACCTCGGATTGATTAATATTGATATAGTTAACAAAATTCTCATGTTCATTACTGGTAAATATAATGATCGGAAATCCTCCAAGCGTTTTTAAGGAATCTGCGCTCAAGGAAGCCAAAGCTTTCTTTAAATTTGCTAGACTTTCTGCAAGCAACTTATCGTTGCCTTGATTATCCCCTGCCAAGCTAATCTCAACACCATATTGATGTTTGATTTGATCCAGAGCTGGCTTGAGATCTATCCTTAGCTGAATCTTGCCTTCAGGAGACCTTGTTTCACCATTAATCAACCATCCTCTGTCGTCAAATTCACCTGTATTAGTACTCCCATCTGCAAAAATAATTTTTCCACGTTTAATATTTCCATTTGGCCATTTTATGCCAGTAAATTTCATTCCATCACGTTCCCAAGATTCATATTTTCCTAATTCGGGAGCTGGAGCATCGGCTGGCTTTGGGGCTGGAGTGGGTTCTGGGGTGGCGGCGGTTGATTCTGGAACTATTTCGCCTCTAAAGCCATTTTCGTCAATTTTTAAATATTTATAACTACCACCGGGTTGCTTTTTACGTCTGTAATGGCCAACGGATTCAAATCCATCTTCTATTGGCTTCCAGTAAGCAGGGCTTTCGGCCAACTCTTTGAGTATTTGAGTAGTAGTTTTTGGGTCTTTTGCAACCCTGATCGTCATATCCTCATACATGGTGATTTTGTATTCTTCGCCAGGATTGTTGAATGGATTAGTATTATCTGGTCCACTAAGCATTGCATATCCGATTTTTGCATTATTGGCTTTAAATTCCAGTAGAATCCGCGCTGCTGCCCCATATCGTAAATTAAAAGTGACTTCACCTGTAAGTTCTGGGGCTATGATAATAGGGAATTTATCCCAAATCTTTGATTCTTTATTAAATAGTTTGGCTACACGGTGTTTACCAAGAGTTGGGGAGGTTTCAACATCCAAGTAGGCATTTTCTTCTTCAGTTAAGGCTACGCCGCTTAACGTTCCATCCTCATCAGTATATGGGTGAAAATAGTATTGTACCGTTGATTCAGGCTGAGGAAACTCCTGATCCTTAAGTTCGTCTCCGTCGAGGTAAAGACGAGAAAAGGCTTTGCCATCCTTCATTACAATTAAACAATCATTGCCACCATAAGAAGCCATTTTAAGTTCTACTGATTTATCCTGAATATTATTGTCAAATTCAATAGAGAGAATTTTGCCATCATTCTTTGTTACGAATATGCGGTCTTCGGTAATTGATAATCGGCCGGTGGTTATTGCTTCTGGCGGAATTTTGACTTCGGCTGGGGATACCGGGACTTCTGGAGCCGGAGCCGGAGCCGGGGCCGGGGCAACAATTGGAGCTATAACCGGCTGGGCTGGCTCGGGTTTAGGAACAGGGTTATTGCCCCATAAAAAAGGGTTTTCATAGTTAGCGCCAGTAAAATAGCTGGCAATATCTGTTGGTGGAATAGGTCCGGGAGCAGGTGCCGGTGCTGGAGGGGCAACCATCGCGTAGCGCGGATCATTAGGTGGCGGAGGGATTGGGGCTGGCTCGGGTTCCTGTACAGGCGCAGGAGGTTCTGCTGGATGGACGGCTAACATTCCCCGGATTGGAGGTGGTTCGACTGCCGCGACGGCTGCTGGCTCGGGGCTAGGGGCAGGGATGTTGCCTTTAATTCTTAAAATTACGCCGGCATTTCTTTCGTCTTCACTTTCAACAGTTTGGCCGAGATTAAATTCTATAATATCGTCTCCACTCAATTTGCCATCAACTAATTCCATTTTCATATCTTCGGCACGCTGGAAATTAAGTGCGATATCAAATAAACCGCCACCTGGTAAAAAAGCTGCTTTATTTGCTGGATCCCTCAAAAAATTGATAAACGTGTCATTATTTACGGCATCGATATAGCCTTTGATAAATGCGCCTTTACCATTTAAAATATCTGGCGGATTGAAGTTATCGGGATTGAATAAATTTAATCTTTCAAAGATTTCTTTTTTTTCTTCATGCCACTCTTTGGCTTTATGAATGTAATGCTTGCTGCCGTCAGTATAACCAAAGTAAGTAAAACTAATTTCTTTTAATTGGCCTTCTTTTTTGAGGGCTACAATGGCATCGATAATTTCTTTTACTGTATGTTTACCAGAAACATAGCTTGTGCCATTCGTATATTCACCAAGCGCGTAGAAAAAAACATGCTGCTTAAGTTCTTCAATATTCACGTCTAAGCCCTTTTTTTGTTTAAGAATAGCCGCGAGATTCGTTAAACTTTCCCTTGAAGGATTGGGTGGAAGAGGATCATTGGGACCACCAGGTTGAGTTGCAGTGTAAAGTTTGGCATCAGCTTCTTCACGATTCGAAATATCAGCAGAGGCCTGAGCCGTGACCTGTTTTTTTAAAGGCGATTCATATTTGCGGTTTTTGAATTCATTAACCTTTCGATTGCTTTGATTGCGTGGCAATTCAATTCCACCAAGTTGTGTCATTTTTTGTTTTTAACTTTTGTTTTTTTGGAAATCTTATTATTTTATCACTTTTTGAGGTATTTGTAAATGCGGTATAAGAGGTAGAGGGGTTTGTTGAAGGCGTGGTCGCGGGGTGGGAGATAAGATATGGATTCACCGCCAAACTTTTTCTTGAAATCGGTGACACCAGCCCAAGGGTGATTTTGGACGTTTTCGGGGGCGATACCGAGGAAATCGTATTCTTTATGGTTTTTGGCTTTTGCGTCGTTGATAGCCCTCCACTGAAGCAAATACGGGGCCATGACATTGCGATGTTCGTTGCTTGAAACCCCATAATAATAAATTGCTGTTTTTGCGAAGAAAGTGACGATGATTGCAGCGATGGTTTTGCCTTCAAATTCTGCGATGTAGAGATTGCCTAAATTGGCTTGGGTAAGGGTTTCAACCATGTTTTTGTAGAAGGTAGAATCATGGCCGTGAAATTTATCCCTGGTAGTTGTTTCAAGAAGAATACGATGATAGTCAGCGATATCTTGAGAAAATTGGGCGGCGTTTTTTGGATCAGCAATGCGAATTTGTACACCTTTTTTTTCTGCTAATTTGATATTGTAGCGACCTTTTGGTTTCATTTGAGCGAGAATTTCTTCATGTGATTTCGTGAGGTCGAGGATCAAAGTGTGTTCTGGCTGGAAACCGTAGTGGTTAGCGCTAAATCCCTTGAGTTTTAATTTGGAATTTGCTGGTAACGGAGGATCAATACGATAAAAAACTGCCTTTTCTTTTTTAGCAATTTTAGAAATTTCTTTAACTAAAATATCCATTTGTTCCTGGGCATTTTTTTCATAATTCAAAAGTGGGCCGCGCGCAGAGTAAAGCCAGGTGTAACCTTTAGCGATTGGCATACGAATTAGCATAGTTCCACCGATGATTTTGTTATTTTCTTCTAAAACAACGATCCAATATTTACCACGACTTGGAATTTTGCTTTGAAAATGGCCCCAAGTTGGAGTTTGATGAATGCTAGTGAGGGGATGGTTGGCGATAAATTCTGACCAAATATTTTCCTCGGATTGATTTAAGATTCTGGCTTGCATATGCTAAAAAGAGTAGCGCAGATGGCCTTGATTGGCAATTAGTTTTCTTCGGGCAGATCTTTCCACTTATTAACTTCTACCCAAGCTTTTGAAAGTTCTTTATCAAAAGTTACTAATTGAGCATTTAATTCTTTTGCTACAGCCATAAGTAAACTATCGTTAAATGAGAGTTTTCGGAAAGAAAAGAATAATTCCTGAGCTAAACCAAAGGCATTATTTGATGTATTTATTACTTTAATTTCTTCATCGGTAAGGAATGCCATAAAGTTAATGGAATATTGATCTGAACCTTTATTACGAAAAACCGTCAAAGTTTCCGCATATAGATGATCTATAACTTCCACATCTTTGTAATTCAAATTTACTAATATCTCTAAAGCTTGTTGATGGCAGGAATCATCTCTATCAAGAAATGCTATCCAAACCGATGTATCTAATAAAATCATTTTTTCTTTTTTAATTTACTTTTACCTTTTGTGCCATAGACGATTTCATCTACACACTCACTTAAATTTGTATAACCACTGTTAAACATATATTTTTCTAGATCCTTAATGTTGACCTTCCTTCTTTCAGTTTGTTCACCCTGTCTTTCGACTTTATGAAGTTTTTCCCATTCCTCATAGGGGACGTAGACGCCTTCATTTTTGCCGTGGTTGGAAATGATAGTGGCTTTGTCTGCGTTACTAAATTTTTTGTAGTTACGGAGGAACTCGCGCACGGTTGTAGTCTGTTGTTGCATAATAGGGTTGGTTATTGCTAACTTACCCAAGTCTAGCCGGGTTGTCAGACAATTGTCAAGCATTTTTAGCGGGAAACAAAAATAAACCTCTATCTGTTATAGCAGATGGAGATTAAATTTTTATTAAATTTTCTTAAAATATTTTTAAAATGTCCCAAGGGGAAGGGACGGGGAAGTAGGGAACGGGCGCCGCAGGCGCCTGTTATTGCATCTTCTGTCTGATAAAAGCTGGGATGTCTAGCTCGTTTTCAGTGTTTTTGATTGTTGGCATGGAGGATTCAGCATTCTTGTGAGCGCTGAAAACTGATTTTTGACGTAGGATAGAATTTTCATTCTGCCTATAGTCAAATCCTGTAGCAACAACGGTGATTTTGATTTCACCAGTATATGAATCATTGATAACTGCACCGAAGATAATATTAGCTTCTGGGTCGGCAGCTTCTGTAATAATTCTCGCAGCTTCATCAACCTCAAACATGCTCAAATCGTTGCCACCTGTAACATTGAAAAGTACACCTTTAGCGCCATCGATTGAAAGCTCAAGAAGAGGACTTTCGATAGCAGCTTTTGCGGCTTCTGTAGCACGGTTTTCACCAGTACCATAACCAATTCCCATAAGTGCGGAACCAGCGTTTTCCATAACAGCTTTAACATCGGCAAAATCCACATTGATCATGCCATGAATAGTAATCAAATCAGCGATACCCTGAACACCCTGTCTTAGTACATCATCAACGACAGCAAAGGCGTCATTAAGTGGAGTTTTCTTATCAATAATTGCAAGAATCTTATCGTTAGGAATAGTAATCAATGTATCAACTTTATTCTTTAAATTCTCCAAACCTTCTTCACCCTGGTTACGACGTCTCTGGCCTTCAAATGAGAATGGTTTAGTTACAACGGCAACAGTCAAAATTCCCATTTCTTTAGCAGCAGCAGCAATTACAGGTCCAGCACCAGTTCCGGTACCACCACCCAAACCACAAGTAATAAAAATCATATCGCTACCTTCGATAGCATCCTTGATTTCATCAATGCTTTCTTCGGCAGCCTGACGACCAACATCCGGGTTACTACCAGCTCCAAGTCCACGAGTTGTAGCCTTACCAATGTTAATTTTAGTAGCTGCTTCAGCGTGATATAGAGCCTGAGCATCTGTATTAATACTGATAAAATCAATGCCCTTAAGACCAGACTTGATCATGCGATTTACGGCATTACATCCACCTCCACCGACACCAAGTACTTTGATGTTAGCAACTGGAGTAATATCAGGTTTTATTTCTAAAGATTTAGCCTTAGGTTTTGTAGTAGCGTGATTATCTCTATTTGAAGAGAATAGATTTTTAAGATCCTGGTTGTCGTTAATTGGAGTTGATGCCATGTGTCATTAGTTAGTTAGCAGGCGCTTATTATTATCCTGCACTTGACAGAATGTCAATATAAAATCTGACTTAAAAATTTATACAGTACCAATTTATTATGGAACCAAGTTTTTAAACCATTTCATCATGTTCGTGAAGCCTTTTTTAAGGTTAACGTTCTTAAGTCCAGCATGATGTCTGCCTTCGAATCTTGAGCCCCATAGTAGTAGTCCAATAGCCGTAGCATAGGCAGGGTCATCAATCTTATCTACAACTCCGTCATAGTTTTGAGGGAATCCAATTTGCGCAGGTAAATTTAATGTTTCGCGAGCAAGGTCGATTACTCCAGGCATTTTTGCTCCAGCACCAGTCAAAACCACACCAGCCGGTAACATACCGTCACGGTGGATTTTAGCTAATTCTTCCTTAACTAAAACAAAAATTTCGTGATAACGAGCCTGAATGATTTCTGCTACATGTCTTTTTGAAACCAAATGTGTATCAAGTTTGCTAACAAGAGAAAGATCAATTGTTTCCCTATCATTTACGTCTTCTGGGATAACTGTTCCATATTCAATTTTAACTTTTTCTGCTGTATCAATAGATGTGCGAATACCAATAGCTAAGTCATTAGTTACATTTTCGCCACCAACCGGAATTACGGCTGTATGCAGAGTAGCACCGTCTTCAAAAACGCTAACTGCTGTGCCACCACATCCAATATCTACTACCACGCAACCCAATTCTTTTTGACGTTTAGTCAAAACAGCCTCAGAAGAAGCCAAACAGTTTGGGATCATGTCTTCAATATCAACACCAGATTGCAATACGCACTTTTCAATATTCTTAATAGCTGGCTCAAAACCAGTAACTATATGTGTTTCTACTTCTAGTCTAATACCAGTCATACCAACCGGATATTTAATACCTTTTTGTTCGTCTACGGTAAAAGTTTTTGGAATAATACGCAAAATACGGCGATTGCTAGGGATTGTTACGGCCTGAGCAGCCTCCAAAACACGATCTACGTCGTCTTCGCTAATCTCATTTTGAGAATGAGAAACCGCAATAACACCTCTGCTGTTGATGGAATCGATATGATTACCACCAATACCCAAAAATACATGGTTGATAGGTTCACCAGCCATTCTTTCGGCATCTTCAAGAGAAGAAGAAATGCTATTAATAGTCTCTCCTACGTCAATTACGGCACCTTTTCTTAGGCCTGTTGATGGAGCGATACCGACGCCGATGATATTTGGAATTACTGAAGAGTCATCCATAACTCCTACAACTGTCCTTATTTTTGAGCTGCCAATGTCTAGAGAGGCAACCATTCTTGATTTAGCCATATTTGTATTGGGATTTTACAAGAAATTACATTAGCTTACAAATAATTCGTAAGAAATCACTGGAAATCAGGTTAAGCGTCGATTTAACCACAATTGAGGGTACGCTGTCAAGAAATTAGAAGAGGCTGGCCTGGATATGATCGTTATTTTGGCGTTTTAATCTGGAATCTCCGTTGAAATTTTTAAAGCGATTTAGTAAAGTTTTGAATTCTAGACCCATTAAAAAGTCTTCCAGTTTTTTTTCGTCGTACTCGTGGGAGCGGCAACCAATTAGGTTTAATTCTATACCTGGCACATCACAAATGATGGTTGCGAGATATTTACTTTGAAAGGCGCTGTCTTTGCTGGTTGCCAATTTTATTCTGGTGGATTCTTTGATTTCGTCGAGATGCTGATAAATATTTTCGACGCTGCCATATTTTTGGAGTAAATCTCGTGCGGTTTTTGGACCGATACCAGCAACGCCTTTTAAATTATCAGAATTATCTCCCTGGAGACCTTTCATATCTGTAATTTGGCTTGGCGTAAGCCCATAACGAGTAAAAACCTTGTCAAAATCATAAATAGTTGGCTCGGAAAATTTTGGCATAGTGGCCATAATGCGAGTTTTTTCTGTGACTAACTGCAGGGTATCGAGATCACCGGTCACTATATATGTAAGTAGATTTTCTTCTTCGGCCTGTTTTGCCAGAGTGCCAAGTACGTCATCTGCCTCATAACCAGGCATTTCATAAATCGGAATTCCAAAAGCCTGAACTAATTCTCTCACTCGAGGAATTTGGGCATAAAGCTCATCAGGGGCCTTCACTCTAGTAGCTTTATATTCTGTATATTGCTCATGTCTAAAAGTTTTGGCCTTCACATCAAAAGTCACCGCAATGTAGTCGGGTTTTTCTTTTGTAAGCACATTTAAAAGGAGCGTTGCGAATCCATAAACGGCGTTCACTAATTCTCCGGACTTGGTTTTAAAAGGTGGTAGGGCGTGAAAGGATCTGTGAATAATGGCATTCCCATCAATTAAAATCAGTTTTTTAAGATTTGCAGATATTTCAGGCATTTAAAGTAGAATAATAATTAAGAAGAGCGTCAAGGTTAAGGCTCTGGATTTCGGAGTGATTATAAGGTATAATGACTGGATAACAAAATTTTGAATGACGAATAGTTCACTAGATAATTTTCTAAAACAAAAAAGAGAGACAAAGAAGCAGGTTGCTGGGAAATTTAATTTTTCAGAAAAACATCCGCTGCTTGTAATAGTGCTCGATAAAGAACTTTCAAAAAAGAATGAAGAATATTTAAAGTTTTTACTTGATGGAACAGCACACGTTAATTTGCAGGTGGTAATTCTTGCTGATACTAATTTTGAAATTTTTAATACTCCACACACTATCGTTTTGCCATACAATCGTGGGAATAGAAATTTATTAATACAAGCCGCAGATATGGCTTTGTGCTTTGATTTCAACGACGTAGAAGAAATGCTTTTAAATGGAACTATTCCAATAAGTATGCCGCGTGGAGAAATTGCGGATTACAATCCAAATAGAGAAAATGGAAATAGTTTTGTCTTTAAAAAAGAAAATTACTGGTCGATTTTTGCCACAATTGTAAGAGCACTAGAAACCTTCAAATTTCCTTACGATTGGAATCATATTATCCGCCAGGGATTGGAAACAGTTTCATTTAAGAAGAACTAAATTTTTGGTCGCGCTTTAGTTTAAACTTGGACCGCTATTTTGAGATGTAACACTTGTAATTGTGTCGATGATGTCTCCAAAATTTATGTATTTAACTACGTCCAAACCTAAGAATCTACCAACCATTTGAACGATAACCGTAGCCAAAATAGTCACGATAAGACCAATGATTGCATAGCGAATAGTGCTTACTGCAGATTTAATTTTGTCTTCCTGACCTCCGGATAAAATAAAAGAAATACCACCGTAAAATATAAATATTACAGATAGTAGACCGGCAAGGATAATGGCATAAGCCAAACCCTTATTGATCACTTCCATAACGTCTTTATTAGCCGCAGCATCAAGGATACTTCCTTCTTGTAGTCCTGAGTTATTTGTAGCCATTTTTTAAATTAATTTGTGAACCTATTCTAGACTTCTTCCTGTCCAGGTTCAACTATCTTTAGGTTGACACGTAAATTATTTTTAGAACCCACGATTCTAAGAAGTATTCTTAAAGCTTTTGCAGTTTGTCCGCTTTTACCAATGATTTTTCCCATATCGTCTTTTGAAACTTTTAAAGTCAAAAGCACTCCCATATCATCAACTGTTCTTTCAACAGAGACTTCTGAAGGATTATCTACGATCTGTTTGACCACGAATTCAACAAAATCGCGATCTGCTGTCTGGCTAGTGTCTGTCATTGACGTGAAGTTAGTAAATAAAAATATTGAAAGTTTTATTTAGGCTTTAAGCTGCTTTTTCAGCTTTTTTCTTTGGACTTTTCTTAGTTCTTGGAGCGATGAATTTGTCCATACCTTCAAGACCTTCTCTTTTTAAAAGGACAGCAAGTGTATCGGAAGGCTGTGCGCCAACAGATAACCAGTGTTTAACTCTCTCCATATCAACTTTGAATTCTTTTGGCTTAGTAGCTGATTTGTAATAGCCAATAGCCTCAAGGTATTTGCCTTTTACGGCAGAAGTGTGTTCCTGAACAAGGATACGAAAGCTTGGTTGAGCTTTTTTACCAGTACGACTTAGTCTTAGTTTAAGCACGAGATTTGCGGGATAGATAAGTAAATTGCGGGCTTTATTTTAGAGCGAAGTGACTTAAAGTCAAGTAAAATTGAGTTTTTCGGCCGGTCTGGTTAGTTGAGTGCGCAGACTCTTGACTAAATTCTTGCCTATTTTCTTATTAAGCTCTTTGAGAATTTGTTCTTTTTTCATAATAATTTCCTGTGCCCAGGCGGAATTTTCGACGTTAATGTGGAGAATGCTATCTTTGTAAAAGGCTGGTTGTACGTATTGGGCAATTTCTTTTTGAGTGGTAAAAATTTCTAGGAGAATGGTGCGGAAATCCTGACATACTTTGATAGCGAGCCATTCACGGGAAATATTTTTCTTTTGAGCAGCTAGGGGCAATAATTTTTGAAAGGGCTCAAACATCAGTTAATAATTTAAAGGTTTCTTTGGCGGTTTTTTCCCAGGAAAAATTTTTGACGTGCTCGAGGCCGTTTTTGACTAATTCTGCGGAAAGGTTTTTGTTCGCATAGAGTTTGTAAATTTTGTCGGCAATGTCTTGTACATTATATGGATCAAAGTAGACGGCATTGTTTTTGCCGGCGATTTCAGGGATGGAAGAAGTATTGGAAGCGGCCACCGGTGTAGCGCAACTCATGGCTTCTAGGGGAGGTAAACCGAAACCTTCGTAGAGAGAAGGGAAGACGTAAATTGCAGCTTCTTGGTAGAGTTTTAGAAGTTCTTTTTCATCGACGAGGCCGGGAGTTATGATTTTATCCTGGAGTTTTAGGCTTTTAATTGTTTTGCGGACCTCGGGATAAAAGGGGTCTTCTTTGCCGGTAATAATTAATTTAAGTTCGGGAATTTTTTGTTGCAGAATGTCAAAAGCTTCGATTAAACGAGGAAGATTTTTGTGGTTGCGCCAAACTCCGGTATAGAGTAAAAATGGCTTTTTAGTCTGATTTTTTGAAGGTTTGAATTCTGGGCTGAGGCCGTTGTATATAACTGATATTTTTTGCTTTGGAATTTTAAAAAACTTGAGAATATCGGCTTTGGTATTCTCGGAAACGCTGATGATTTTTTTGGATTTTTTTAGGGCGTGTTTGATTGTTAAGTTATAACCGAGTCGATGGTGAAATTTAGTCATTTTGCGACCAGGGAAATAATTGAGAATAAGGTCGTGAATTGTAACTACAAAAGGGCGATTATAGAGAATAGGAACGTTGAAATGGGGGAAAAACATTAGGTCTAATTTTTCTTTTAAAAGTTTTTTTAAGAACGTGGTTTGTTCAGATAGAGAATAGTGCTTGGCATTAACAAGGATTTTGCTTACGTGCGGCCTTAATTTGAAGCTTTTATATTCTGGATCGTTAAAAAAAAGAATTAATTCATAAGGATTTTTGAGCCGGCTGTTTAATTCTATAAAATGCTCTACAAGCTCGTGAGTATAACGACCTAAACCTGTAAATTTAGAGCTAAATATTCGACAGTCGATACCAATTTTTTTGCCAGTTTGTATGGTGGCCTGGGAAAGCTTTTGCATGGCAGCAGTCTAACAGATTTTGATTTTTTTGAAGACCCTAAATTTTGGGCTTGTATTGAGGGCGGAAATATATTACTGTCTCCCCTGCACCGAAAAAATCTTTCAGGTTGCAAGGCGAGGAGCGGTAGTTCAGCTGGTTAGAACGCCACACTGTCACTGTGGAGGTCGCGGGTTCGAATCCCGTCCGTTCCGCCATTAATTGCAAAGATAGCGCTTTTGTTGTATAATCACATCATGAGTGGAGAATTTAAAAAACCTAAAGCGGCAGATTACGAAGGTTTAGATAGAAGCCGTAGACTTCGGGAGGTTTGTCATAGCTTAATTGATATTGCAGAAAAAGCTTCTATTCGCCCTGAAGAGTTAAGCGCTCAGGAACGCCTACATCTGAGAACATTGCCAGAGGAATTAAGACAAATGGGGATAACACCAAAAATGAACGTTTTGTTGACTGGTGAATCTAAAACGAAATATCAAGATCCTGTTTATGCTGCTGAATATTTAGCCGGAGAATTGTTAAATGTTTTACAACAGGGGCAAATTTCTGAAGAGACAGCTCTTGAGGCACTCCGTACTATTAGGAATATACAGCCTAGCAGATACGAGATTGCTACAAAGGGTTATGATCTACTCGATACGAACAATCAACCTCCAGAAACCATCAGGTATAATGTTAACATGGCTGCTCTAAATTTATTGAAGAAAATGTTTGACTTGTAGTTGTTAGGCACCAGTTATTTCTGGAGTTGGCTTTACAAATAATGCATCAGCGTCATATCTGCCTCCAAAAGCCCTTCTAATTCTTTCGTGTATTTGTTTTACTACTGGAATACCTGTAATCGTAGCCTGGTTAACATCTGTAGCCCATGTCAGTACCAACATTGGATGAGGCGCCCATCTCGTATGCGTTTTTTCATAACATGGCCCCATAAATATTGTGAAAATATTATCTGGAAACCCAACTTTAGGGTGTTTTGCCATTAAATGTGGGTGATATTCAGAGTTCGGATCACGTATAATATCTCCTACCCCTCTTGCTAACTGATCTCTTATATCAGATAATTTTCCTTTTGGATTTTGGATAGAATTTAAAACAGTACCAGCTGCAACCATATAACGAATCGCAAGATCTTCTGAAGTCTTGAGATCTGTAACACGCCTTGAAAATGCTAAAACGGCAGCTTTTTTGTCTGTTAAAAATCTCTCCAGTGTTTTTCTCATGCTGCCTTCCACATCTTTATCGTCGATGACTCCATAAGCAACTTCGTGATTTCTTTCAGCTAAAGTAGCAAAAGGACAGATATGTTCTGTACTGCCAATAAAGGCTCTAGCATCATCTCTAATTCCGTGATCTTGGTTTCTTTTAGACATATATACAAATCAAAGGCGGTACCTTAAACTCTTTTACCAAAAAGTCAAGCAGGTGTGCCTAGATTCTAGTTCAGGGTTCGGTGGCTTTAGTGTTGTCGGAGTTTGTTCAACAGTAAATTTGGAGGTGAGCTTGAAGTTTTATTTTGGCGGGAATATATTGAGGATCCTTATTAGTTTATTAATGAATTTTATGAAAAAGAATGGAAAAAAATTACAACCAGGCGAAAGTAGTGTTGTGGAACGGAAAATTGATAGATTGGCTGACGCGATGGTTATTCTGACCTCTAAGGTTGATGGATTGAAGGAAAGCGTTGGTGGATTAGACAAAAGAGTTGGCGGATTGGAGGAAAGCGTTGGTGGATTAGACAAAAGAGTTGGCGGATTGGAAGAAAACGTTGGAGGTCTAAAGCAGAATGTTGGAGGTTTACAGGAATCCGTTGGCGGACTAGCTGGAAAAATGGACAATATGCAGTATCAGATGCATGGGTTTCAGGAGCAGATGGTTGGCGTGCAAGATAAAATTTCTAGCCTGGATGGGATATTAAAGATTACTGATAAAAGACTTGATGTTATTGAGGATGATATGGTCACAAAAGATCATTTTAAACATGCTTTTTCTTTACTTGTTACTAAAGATGATTTTCAAAATCTGGAAACTCATGTTTATGAAAACTTACTTACAAAGGCTGAATTTGAAGATAGGTTTGATGATTTTCACGATGCCTTAGAGGAGAAAGTTGCTTAAAAAAAATCACTTTGTCGTGGCGTCGACAACTATTACGTTGATGCCATTGTTGGCTAATACGCTAGAAAGGGGGAGGGGGTGATCAAGGCCTTTAGAAGCAATTCTAAAACTTTTGTTGGTTTCATGTGCAGATCCAATTACTCCGAATACTATTTTGGATTTTCGGTCTAAAACTGTGTCTCGAATGTTCATAGCCATGAAAATATTTTCGAACGTGGCTCTTTGGAATTTTATTTTATCAAGAGTGAGTTTATATTTTTTACTATAATACTTGGTTCTTTCTTCAGGTGTCTTCTTGCCGGCTAGTTTTGAAATTTCATCTAACTTTACAATTTCATCCATAGTATTACCCTTTTTTAATTCTTCAAATTCTGTTCCTATGATGTTAACTTTCTCTCCAAATTCAGCAGCAATTCGGAAAATTGCACCGAATTTATCCTTATTTTTTTCGACTATTTCTTTATTAACAGTAGCAACTGTATTTTCCTCTCCACCTTCTGCATATATATCAGTAATGAAATTATTATTTATTGCCTTTCTGAAAGCTTCTTCCATATAGGCATTGGAACTTTTAGAGGATCTTCCCTTGCCCTCAAAGTGATGCTCGAGAAACAAAACCAAAGTAGGAGCATTTGGATTTTCACTTAATACAGCATAGTCAGGTTCTATGCCCATACTTTTTAAACTGATTATCTCTTCCAATAATTTAAAATAGTTCATTGGAATTTCTTCATTGGACTTTATATTAATCTTTTTGGAATCTTTGCCTTCTTCATGTACCAAAATATCAGCTACACTTTCATCAAAACTTAGATTTCGGCCTTCGGTACTTTTATAGAGATCTGATTCAAGATCCTTGAGAAGTTTTTTTATGATAGCAAGATCCCCGTCTTCAGGATAAATGATTTCCATCTTTTTTAAGATCATTTCGTAGGTTGCAAAACTATTCTTTAGATTTTCGTCAGAATTTTTAGGTTGAGAGTTTGTAAGATCTGGAGATTCAATTGATCCGTATTGATAATGTCGCGCTATGAAAAATAGGTTTTTAAGAATCATCTTTTTAATCTCCACAGCTTCTGCAGGATCAGTTAAGTGGTCAAGCCAATTATCAGCAATAGATTGCTTTGGAACTTCTTTTTTATTTTCGAATTTATCGGACATGATTTTTGTTAAATTAATCTGTTAATTATAGCATATTTTAGAGGTTTTAAGAAGAACTTCGTTAGCTTTAAGCCGTCACGCCACTTGCCAAGACGCGCTAAGTATCGTATAATAAGTGTGTACAAAAATAAAAATAACAAAAAAACCATGAAAAATTTCAGAAAAGGAAAGTTGATCGTTGCTGCCTTCGCTCTAGCTGGCTTAGTATTTGCAGGCTATTATTTTAATTTTGGTAATGGGCAGGCAAAGCTGGACATTAATCAAGACTGTACCATTCAAAAATCCGCAAAATATGCCTCGACTAAATGTGCTGTTAAAAAACAGCCCGATCTAATCAAAACCTCAAGTAAATATGACGGCGGCACCTTGTCTCTTTTTGATTATTCTAAATTCAAAATTACAAAAGTGAGATCTAACTGGGTAAAAAAGTCTGATGGTACTTATACCAATTATAAAAACTTGGGCACCTCAAAACCGGTATTCAAATCCAGTAAAGCGGCTTGTGTGTATAGTCATACTGAAAACGCCAATTTACTTGCGATTCCGGTTTGCGAGATCAATATTTCTTTACCTAAAGTTGTTGAGGCGAATGCTCTTAGCAATATTAAAATTAACTTTCAGACTCAGATTTGTAATAACTCAGGAGACAAGTGTGAGACCTTGCATAAAAATTCTTACAAGGATGAATCTGAAGTCAGTGAGACTATTATGAATAAAGAATTATATAAAGCGGTGAAAGCCTTGGGATTAAAAGACAATGATTCTGCAAAATTAAGGGTTATCATTGAAAATACGCCTTACGAAAATAAATTATTAAGTACTAACTTGTTTGATGTTTTGTTGGTTGATGTGAGCCCACGTTATGTTTTTGATACAAGTAACTTTGGCATTAAATATGTTACCCCTACTGATACTGTTCCTAGTCAATTCGACTTAAACAAGTTTCCAGGTCAAGATGTGAGCTGCGGATATACTAATAATGTCAATGGGTGGTTTTGTAATATAAACTTTAATTTTCCAGAATTTATCGGATCTAAATATATTGAAGACTTTTATAATCCAGCAAATATCCCGAATTTGGATGTATATTTCAGCCTGTGTAGTAAAAGCAAGTGTGTAGAATTTGACGACTGGGGTTTTTACCCTAGTGTTAAGCAAAATAACGGTGCTACCAGTCCCGTTATGTCTTCAGAATTATCTGAAGCTGTGGAATACTTGGGATTGAAATCAGGAGATGTTGCAAGTTTCATGGTAACTTTTAGGAAGACCTCTCTAGCTCCTGAATCAGGAGTATATAGCGTATTTGAAAACGTGCACCTCGTGGAGGTTAAGTAAAAATTGTTAATTTTAAAAACGCCTCGTGGGATTCCATGGGGTGTTTTCTTGTTGAGGGGTTGGCCAGCACGTTGATTTACAGGACCAGGTTGCGGAACATAAAACTAGCATAAAAGTGCTGAGAAGAAAATTGCTTAAAAAATAAAGCTATTTTTTCGTAGCGTCAACAACGATAACATTGATGCCGTTGTTGGCGAGGGCGCTGGAAAGGGGGAGTGGATGTGGAATTCCTTTATCGGTAATTTCAAGAGTTTTAGTTTGAGTAATTCTTTCGTGTTGACTGCCAATTATTTCAAAGGAAATTTTAGATTTACGATTTTTAATATGATCTCTAATGTTCATTGCAATAAAAATATTTTCAAATACCACCCTTTTGAAGTAGAGTTTTTCCATAGTTCCAAGATGATTTTTCTTTAAATATTCATTTATCTCAGATTGACTTTTGGCTCCAGATTCAGCGGCAAGCGCCCTAAGTGCAGCCTCTTGGTCAAAAACATTGCCTTTTAATAAATCTTCATATTCTGTGCCGATAAAATTGACCTTATTGCCAAATTTGGCAGATATTCTATTTGTGGCATTAATTTTATCTCTGTATTTTTCCGCTACGTCTTTTTTTATGGGAGTAACGGTAATTTTACCATCCGGCTCACCCTCGATGTAAACATCTTTAACAAAGTTTTTTTCTATAGCTTGGGTTAGAGATTTTTCGATGTAGTCATTAGATATCTTTGATTCTTTAGTCCCGGATTCAATATGCTCTTCAAGAAAAAGCACGACAGTTGAGGCATCTGGATTTTCGCTTAAAATAATGTAATCAGGCTCGATTCCCATGTCCTTAAGATTCTCAACTTCTTTTGAAAGTTTGGAAAATTCCAAAGGAATTTCTGCCGCTAAATCTAGATTTATACTACGTAGTTTAGCTTTTTCTGCATCTTCTTCTTCAGTAACTAAAATATCCGAAATCCCCTGGTCTAAAGTTACGCTCTGACCTTCTGTACTGTTATATATGTCCGTTTCAAGATCATTTAGGAGCTTTTTGATCATTGAGATATCTCTGTCTTCCGGATAAATTGTCTCCATTCTATCCAAAATCATTTGATAAGAGGAGAATGTATTTTTTAAACTTTCGTTGGCGGTTTTTGGTTTTGCGCTGGTAAAATTTGGCACAGTAAGTGAATCATTCCTGTAGAATCTATCTACTATGAATAAATTGGTTAAAATTCTCTTTTTTATTAGCAAAGCCTTTTCTGGTTGAGTAATTGCATCAAGCCATTCATCAACTGGGGCTTTATCGTTACTTTGGTTTGGTAATTTGTCGGGCATGGGTTTTTGAAATTAATCCGATAATTATACCATATTTTTGAGGTTTTTAGAAGGTAGAAAACCTATTTTGTGATTAGGTAAATATAGATGAACACAAAGGCGACATTTACTTTTTACCCCAATTGTGTTATGCTGTGCCGGAGTTGAAAATAAAAATAAACAAAAAATCATGGAAAATTCTAAAAAATTGAAATTAGCAGTATTGGCTTTGGCCTTGGCTGGGCTCGTATTTGGGGCTTATTACTTAGACTTGGGTGATTTACTTAAAGGGCAGGCAAAATTGGGTGTAGTGGAAAAGTGTAAAGAACAGCAAGCTGACAAATGTGCAAAGAAAATTGTTGTAGAAAATGCAAAAATGAAAGATAAAGTTCCTTCAAAGGTTCCTTCTATTAAAGAAATTTATACTCTTGATTATAGTAAGTTTAAGATTTTGGGCGTAAATCCTTTTTGGGAAAATAAAGATGGTAAATGGGAATATAATGGAAAATGGAAAGGTAAGGCAAAAGTCTCAGATTCTCCTACTCCAGAATATAAGTCTGGTATGGTAACCTGTGTTTATGGAAAGAGTGTCGTTGATCCTTCATGTGAAGTTTGGTATCAAAAACCTGAAATCGTGAGTTCTCCAAAACCAGGTTTTAAGAAAAATATTACTCATTATGTGGAATTCTGTAATTATTCTTTTAGCAAATGTGAAGAGATCGGGTGGGTTTCTGGAGGAGAATCATATTATAACGATTCTCCAGTCACAAGTACGCTTATTGATGGATACTACTTGGAGAATACTCTTGCTCATTTAAATTTACTTTCCGGGGATGTAATGCAGGTACGTTTGTTTTTCAAAAAAGATTCACAAGTGGAAGTTGGCGGCGAAGCTTCAATACTTGTAAAAGTGGTGAAGGCTAATTGATTTGAGTTGGCTCGGGGCTAGATTCTGATATAATGCGCGGGCTATGAAAAAAGTAAATAATCTTAGAATTGAGTCGTTTAGTGAGATTGCGTCGCCAAAAGAGGTAATGCAGCAAATGCCGATTACAGAAAAGGCTAAGGAGACGGTTTTGCGTGCAAGGACAGAGCTTGAGGCGATTTTAGATGGCCAAGATAAGAGGAAAATTGTGATCGTTGGGCCGTGTTCTATTCACGATAGTAAAGCGGCGATTGAATATGCGGAAAAATTGTGCGAATTGCAGAAAAAAGTTGAGGATAAACTTTTGATTATAATGAGAGCGTATTTTGAGAAGCCTCGTACAACCGTGGGTTGGAAGGGATTTATTTATGATCCGTTTTTGGATGATAGTTACAGTTTAAAAGAGGGCGTGGTTTTGGCGAGAGAACTTCTAGTGAAAATAAATGATATGGGTATGCCAACGGGTACGGAGGTGCTTGGGCCGATCGTGATTCAGTATTATTCAGATTTAATTAGCTGGAGTGCAATTGGTGCGCGTACTGCCGAATCTCAAACACATAGAGAGCTTGCGAGCGGCCTATCAATGCCAGTTGGATTTAAGAATGGAACAGAGGGAAATGTGGATATTGCGGTGAATGCGATTATTTCTAGTGAGACGGCGCATAATTTTTTGGGTATGGATGAAGATGGGCGGGTTTCGGTGGTTACTACCAAAGGAAATCCTTACGGGCATATAATTTTGCGTGGTGGAAATGCTGGGCCAAATTATTCTCCAAAAGACGTGGCTTTGGCAGAGGAAGCATGCGTAAAAGCAGGGGTAAAGCCAAGAATTTTGATTGATTGCAGTCATGCAAATAGTGAAAAAAACTTTTTGAATCAGGGTAAAGTTTTGAACGCAGCTTGGGAACAGATTTTGGCTGGCAGCAGCAGCGTTATGGGCGTAATGATAGAAAGTAATTTATTTGAAGGAAATCAAAAAATTGCTGGAGGTTGGGGTGAAATGAAATACGGGGTTTCAATTACCGATGGATGTATTGGGTTTAAAGAGACTGAAGAGTTACTTTTGAAGGCTCATAAAATGATCTGAATTCAAGGCAAGGATCTTGACTAACCAAGCCAAAGGGCGTATGGTATACTTTAGTATATTGTAATAATTTATTATATGAAACAATTAGATGGCGGTAAAATTGATGGTGCTGGGAGCGAGCAAGTAGAGGATGGTTACGAGGCAGTAAAACTTATGTTTCAAGCTGATTTTGATAAAGCTGCTAAATTAAGCGGGTATCCGAAGGTTCCTCAACATGTCCAAGACGCACGTGACCGTCTTAGTAATGACCCCCGTCGACAGATGTGTAGGTTGTATATTCCTGGGCAACCTGTCGATAAGCCTACGGAAGATGAGATTTTGGCTCAAATTGATCCTGAGGAGTATCTAGAGGCGCGTCTAAGGGCAGAGAAAGAAGCTGTTGATGGTGCAGCGGACTTATATTTGAAAGTTAGAGATGGTCATTCATTTACAACTGCAGAAAGAATGATGCAGGATTTATTGAAAATAAAGTTCATAGGTTTAGATAAGAGGAGTATAGAATTTGAAAATTCCGTTAGAAGAGAAGTCATGACTAGAGATGCTTCGGAGCGGGAAGTTAACGAACACACGTCGGCTACTCATAATCAAGTAGATGGAAATGCAGAAGGTTGGTGGAGTGAGAGGAACTAGATTTACTAGATTTTCCGGCGCTTGCGTTTTTTGTTAAATCGTTGTATAGTATATAAAAGACAATTTAACAAAAACAAAAATGTCAAAACACAAAAGTACTAAACATCATTCTAGATTACATCAAGTTGTATCTGGGGTTATTGCTGCTGCCTTTGCTTTTACAACTGTAATAAGCCAGGTTGGTTCAATTAATGGAGAGAATTTAAAAGCTTCTCTGCCCACTGAATCTAAGGCTTTTTTGGACAAATATAGCGAAAATGTTCAAAAGTTGTATGTCAGTGGTGGCACATCAGCTTGGTATTATGAGGATGCAATAGCCGCAGTAGAGGCTGGTTTACTAACTGGCGACACTGATAAAGATGGCAACAAAGTAATGAATCCAGATGCGCTCACTAACTGGGCTGAGGGTTTGACTATGCTTGCAAGAGTAGTTGCTGGTGGTAAAGATAATATTCCTAATGAAGCAGATATACATATCGGTGTCGTACACGTGATGCCGGACTGGGCACAGTCATCTGTTTATTTCTTGATTAAAAATGGTCGTATTGATGAAATTGACTTAGAATCATTATTTAAAGGTAATAAACCTAGTGACCCTTTAACTCGTATCGAAATGATGCAGTTAGCTTCTAAAATTCTTAAAATTGAAAAAAAATCGTATGAAGATGTTTTAATGAAATTTCCTGATGCTATAAGTCTTACAGGTGATAAGAGAAGGGCTGCAGAAGCTTTGGTAGAAGCAGGTGTTATAGGTGGCGAAGCAGACGGAAAGTTAAATCCAAATGGGAATTTAAACCGTGCTGCCTTTGTGAAAATCTTAATGGTTTCAAAAAAAACCGCTACGGATAGAGGAACTTTATCTGGAGTTTCAGCACCAGTTACTCCTCCTGTAACTAAATAGATTTTTAAAATTAAATAAATATTTAACAAAAATAAAAATGCAAAAACACAAAAACCATGTTAAAAAGTACCACCACAAAAAAATTGCGGGTGCGATTATAGCATTACTAGCTCTCACAATTACAGCTGCGGCACAATTGAGTGGCGTTAATACAGCTCACTTTTCGACTGAAGTTATGGACACTGCTGCTATGCAGGCAGGATGTACAAGCGCCGGTGGCACATGGAATGGAACTATGTGTGATATGCCAGGAATGAATAGTGGCAGTAGTACTAGTAGCGGTTCAACCTGGAGTAATTCCGGAAGTTCTTCATCACAAGGTGCTTCAACTTACGTGAGTGAATCATCATGTGTTGGAGCAGCTTATTTTTGGAGCTCTACAGTTAATAGATGTTTTGCAACTCAAGCTGATAAGAGTGCTGCCGAATGGAGTAACGGAAGTTCAAACCCTGGAAGTTATACCCCACAAGGTGCTTCAAGTTATGTAAGTGAATCATCATGTAGTGGAGCAGCTTACTTTTGGAGCTCTTCAATTGGTAGATGTTTTGCAACTCAAGCTGATAAGACTTCTGCCGAATGGAATAGCGGAAGTTCAAGTAATTCTAATTCAAATAGTTCTACGTGGAATAATTCTACTTGGAATACAAATCAAAATTGGCCAACAGTTCAAGTTACATGGAATAATTTAGGGTTACAATCAATGGTTTGTAGCAATGCTCCTCAATCTGCTATTGATGCAGCAAAAAAGGCCGTTGCGAATGCAAAAATGCAGGATGTAACATGGCCAAATCCTACTGACTGTACAAGACCAGAAACTGCTGGTATTCCCGTTTTAGGAAATAGTTCAACAACTACTATGCCAAGCATGAGTGCCGAAGAAGGTTGTAAACGTGCAAATGGCTCATGGGATTCTGCTAATTATTATTGCAAAATGCCTAATATGCCAGTTGATAAAGTGGATGATTGTAAAGCTAGAGGTATGGGATGGGATGCTGCAAATAGCAAGTGTATAGAAAATAAGAAAAATGATGAAGAAGTGAATAACAACATCATGAAGAAAAATGCAAAAATGGAAGAACAGTGTAAAAAATCCGGTGGTAAATGGAGCGCTGGTCCAACATCTACAGCTACTGGCTGGTGTGAAATGCCACAGCCAATGAAGGAGGAAAAACACAGGGATGATTTTAATGAAGAATTCAAACAAGAATTTAAACAGGATTTCGATCAAGAAGCCCGTCAAGGGGAGGATGACAATAGATATCAGGGTGAGGTACAAAGAATGGATAGAGAAGTAAATAAAATGGAACAGGAATCTACTAGAGTTAAGGATGTGGCAACAAAGGCTAAATTAGCTAAAATTCTTACTCAAATTAGAGCTATCGATCTAGCTAAAGTAAAAGAAGCAGCTGGTTGTGAAACTGGATATTGTGATCCATTGCAGGATTATTTTAATCTCGTTGATCCATTGCGTGAGCAGTTTTGGGATACTATGCAAAATCAGTATGAATCCTTTAGAGAAGATGATGTTTGTGCCAAATTTGATGGAATCCGTGAAGATATGGCACGTGAAGGTAAAGACGTACCTCCCGAATTATTGAAAAAAGCAGCCGGACTATTAGATCGCGGTATGGCTTATTGTAAGGAAGGTGACGTTGAAGGTGCTTCAAAAATTCTTGAACAAATGTGGAAATTAGGTGAAGAATATGATCGTACAAAAGGTCATGGTAAAAAATCACAGGCCTTTGGAGAATTGGATGTAAAAACAACATTGAGAGAAAGCTTGGGTGAAGATTTAAGTGATGAAATGTTGGCAAAAATTGACCAGATTATAAGTTCAAAACTTTCTGTGGCGATGGATACTTTAAATCAGCAGTTTGCGGTTAAAATTGCGGAAATGGAAAGTCGCTATGCTGACAAAGTTGCTACAATGCAAAAAACATCCTTGGCGAATTTGAATGCAGGTTTTAGTGGAAAGACTAGAGATGAAATGATACAGACAAAGACTGATTTGGCCGATTCTGTAGGTTCATTTGATAAAGTGATTGATGGAGTTAAAATTCCAGAATCAACTGCAAAACAATTAGAAGAAGTTTATCAGTATGCAACTGTACGTAACTTTACCAATGATGCAGCTAGAGAGGTACAGGCAGAAATTGATTCTTTATCTACTGAAGTTTCTGAAGCTGCAGATTCTAATGAGGCTGGTGAAATTCTAAAAGAAAAATCTCCAAAAGTTTTGGCTGCACTAAAAAAAGCTTATGAAGGAGATCGTGACGCTCAGATCGAAAAGGGTATTCTAAAATTTAATGATTTGTTTGGTAAAGAAGCTGAATGGTATACAGGTGATATAAATTCCGGTGCTGATTTGGGTATTATAAAAGGTAAAACAAATGCAGATGGTAGCAGAACCGCTGATCCTTCTGCGAATACAAGCTGGGCTGATGCTTTGACAATGGTGGCTAGAACTTCAGCCGGTGGAGAAGATAATATTCCAAATGAAGTTGATTTAAATAATCCAATAGTTAGTCAGATGCCGGATTACGCGAGAGCTCCTGTAACTTATTTGATTGGTCGTGGATTTATTTCTCCAGAGGAATTAAATGCGATTTATGCAAAAAATAAACCAGGTGAAGCAATTACACGTATAGAAATGATGCAAATCGTAAGCGATGTATTTGATGTTGGTGGTGGTGATGATTCAGTAATTAGCCAGTTTTCAGATGCAGGAAAATTAGACACAGTGGCTAAAGAAGCCGCTGCTGCCTTGATTGGTGCTGGTATAGTAAATGGCGAAGGTAGTGGGAATTTGAATCCTGACGGTAATTTGAATCGTGCTGCTTTTGCAAAGATTATGAATCTTACACATGAGCAATTCTCAACTACAGAAGCAGAGTAAGGTAGCTTAAAAGAAGTCTGTGGAATATACAATTTGGCCTCTCGCTATAAGATGGTGGGAGGTCTTTTTGTTGACAATTCATCTGGTTTAAATAGAATGGGCTTTGTAATTTCAAATTATGTTTACAGTTTCAAAAATCAAGAAGGCTAAGAAGATAAACCTCCTGTCGGAGTAAGTCCTTAGTATTCACTTGAAACTAAAACTTAATCCGCGGGGAAATCCTAAGCGGATATTTTTTTATACTTTTACTTTTTTAAATCAACTAAAATGATAGCAGCAAAATTTGGAGGAACATCGATGGGTAGCGCAGTAGCGATTAAACAAGTTGCTGAGATTATGGGGGGTATGCAGGGGCCGAGAGCGGCGATTGTTTCTGCGACGTCTGGAACTACGGATAAATTAATTGCGTTGGGTGAGGCGGCTTTGAAGGGTGGAGATTTTGAGAGTGGATTGGCGGAAATTATTAGTCGGCATGATGCGATTATTGCGGAGTTGGCAGTATCAGTTGATTTGAGTGTTTTTTGGGAGCAGATTCGCAAATTGGTACAGGGAATTAATTTGTTAGGAGAATTATCTATTAGTGCGCGAGATCATTTGATTGGTTTTGGTGAAAGAATGAGTGTGCATTTATTGGCTGCGGTACTTAATAAGAATGGTGTGCGGGCTCAGGCATGTGATGCTTATAATTTTATTTTTACAGATAATAATTTTAGCGAGGCAAATGTGAATTTTGAAAAAACTTATAGAATGGTGAGGGAAGTCGTGGGCCCTTTGCTTGCAGAGGGAGTTTTGCCAGTGATTACGGGGTTTGTTGCACAGGCGGAGAATGGCTTATATTCAACACTTGGTCGTGGAGGAAGTGACTATACCGGAGCGATTATTGGAGCAGCTTTGGATGCTAGCGAAGTGCAAATTTGGACTGACGTGGACGGCATTTTGAATACTGATCCAAGACTTGTGCCGGAAGCAAAAGTATTAAGTCAGGTTTCATTTAACGAGGCGGGGGAATTGGCTTATTTTGGGGCAAAAGTGCTTCATCCAAAAACTATTAAACCAGCAATAGAAAAAAATATTCCAGTAAAAATTCTTAATACTTTTAATGTTAGTGCGCCGGGAACTTTGATCACAAATGAAGAAGAAAAATCTTTGAAAGCGGTGACTTACAAAAAGGGAATTAGCATTATTAATGTTTGCTCTGCTGGAATGTTGGAAGCGAGAGGGTTTATGGCAAAATTGTTTGAAGTTTTTGCGAGACATGAGATTTCAGTGGACGTGGTTTCTACGTCTGAAGTAAGCGTTTCCTTGACCGTTGAAGCGAGCGTTTCGGATGAGGTTTTAGTGGAATTAAAAGGGTTTGCGAAAGTTGATGTTACTGAGGGGATGGCAATTGTTTGTTTGGTTGGTGGTGGAATTATTTCGAATCGACAGGTGTTGGGAGAATTGTTTACTGCAACTGCAGAACATGACGTCAGTATGGTGTCACAGGGTGCTTCAAAAAGAAATATTACGTTTTTAGTGAAGGCAGAAGAAGCGCCGGTCGTTGTGAAAAAAATATTTAATAAATTTTTTAAGTAATAATTTGTATGGCAAAAAATGTTGTTATAGTTGGGGCGACCGGCGCGGTTGGTGTAGAAATGATTAACTGCCTGGAGAAGCTCAAATTCCCAGTTGGTAAATTGCGTTTAGTGGCTTCAGAAAGGTCTGCAGGCAAAGTTGTAAAAACTGCGTTTGGCGACGTTGTAATTGAGGTTATTTCTGAAAAAGTTTTCGAAGAAAGTGATATTGCTTTGTTTTCTGCTGGAAGTGGAATTAGTAAAGAATGGCGCGAACGTGTTGTAAAAGCAGGATGTCTAATGATTGATAATTCTTCTGCGTTTAGATACGACAATGATGTGCCTTTAGTTATTCCGGGAGTTAATTCTCAAGCAGCTTTAAATCATAACGGCGTGATTGCTAATCCAAACTGTACAACTGCAATTGCGGCAATGGCACTTTGGCCACTTCACAAAGAATTTGGTTTAAAAAAAGTTATCGTTAGTACGTATCAGGCGACTTCTGGTGCAGGCGCAAAAGGTATGCAGGAATTAATCGATCAAACTCGTTATTTATATGAGAATAGAGAGCTTGGTAAACAAGGCGTGGAAGAGCTGCTAGAGCCAGAAAAAGTGCGTGTTGGTGCTGGCAAAGAAAATGGTGGACCAGAATTTTTTGTGAATCAAATTGCCTTCAATATTATTCCACATATTGATAGTTTCCAGGAGAATGGATACACCAAAGAAGAGATGAAAGTTCTGTGGGAAACTCGCAAAATTTTTGGCGACGAAAGTATTTTAGTTTCATGTACGGCGGTGAGAATTCCAACTTTGAGAGCACATAGTGAATCAATTGTAATTGAAACTGCAAAACCAGTAAGTGCGAGTGCGGCGCGTGAAATTCTACAAAAAGCACAAGGAGTTGATGTTGTTGACGACATTGCTAATAATCGCTATCCAATGCCAATAAATGCGGCTGGTAAATTTAACGTAGAAGTTGGTAGAATTCGACAGAATCTGATTTTTGGTGATCACGGTTTGGAATTATTTGTAAGCGGTGATCAGTTATTAAGAGGTGCTGCATTGAATGCTGTAGAAATTGCTCAATTATTTATTTAAAAATTTATGAAAATTGCATTAATTGGTTTTGGCGGAATGGGAAGAACCATTCATAAAATCGCACTTGAAAGAGGGCATGAAATTCCAGTAATAGTGGATCCAACTGCGACAGAAGCAACTCACAAAAACCTGACCGCTGAAGTCCTAAATAGAGTGGATGTGGCGATTGATTTTTCTGATACTGCAGGCGTTATTGAGAATACTAAGATTTGTAATGAAGCTGGTGTTAATTTGGTAATGGGGACTACTGGATGGTATGCAAAAATGGAGGAAATGAAAGAAATAATAGAAATGGGAAATATTGGATTTATGTGGTCTTCAAATTTTTCGATTGGTGTGAATTTGTATTTTAAACTTGTGAAAGTGGCGGCAAAAATGATAAATAATTTTGACGAATATGACATTTGGGGACATGAAATTCACCATACAAATAAGGCTGATTCTCCATCTGGTACGGCAAAAACTTTGGAAAAAATTCTACTAGAAAATATAAAAAGAAAAACTGCGATTGTGGAAGATAAATTGGACCGTCGCCGTGAAGAAAATGAAATTCATTTTTCTTCTGTGCGTGGGGGTTTGATAAATTTTGGACATACAATTGGTTTTGATTCTCCGGCGGATAGAATTCTGATTACACATGAAGCCAGATGTCGTGACGGATATGCTTTAGGCGCTGTAAAAGCCGCTGAATGGCTGGTTGGTAAGGAAGGATTTTTTGGCATGGAACATTTTATGCAAACTGTTTAATTCTCGAAAAATAACTTAAAAAATATGAATAGAAAAAAATATGCAGGTACTTGGACGGCGATAATTACTCCGTTTGATGGCTTCGGAAAAGTTGATGAGGCAGCTTTGCGAAAAATTGTGCAAAGACAGATAGAAAATGGCGTTACCGGTGTGGTGCCATGTGGAACAACCGGTGAATCTCCAACTCTAACTTGGGCAGAACAAAAGAGAATTTTTGAAATCGTAGTGGAAGAAGCAAAAGGAAAAGTTATGGTAATGGCTGGTACGGGAAGTAATTGCACGGCTGATGCAGTTGAGCACACACGTGTGGCAAAAGAGGCCGGCGTGGACTGTTGTTTAGTGGTGACTCCTTATTATAACAAACCTACGCCGAAGGGCTTAGTGATGCACTTTAATGCGGTTGCAGACGTTGGGTTGCCGGTGATTGTTTATAACATCAAAGGTCGTTGTGGAATTAATATTGATACCGACACCTTGATGGAAATTGCGAAACATAAAATGATTGTTGGCGTGAAAGAAGCGAGTGGAGATTTGAATCAAATGCGTGAAGTTTTGGATCGTTGTGATGATGATTTTACAGTTTTGTGTGGCGATGATGGTTTGACTTTAGAATTAATAAAAATGGGAGGAGATGGGGTGATTTCTGTGGCGTCAAATTTGGTGCCTGGGCAAATTTCAGAGATGGTGGAATATGCTTTGGTTGGTAATTTTGAAGAAGCAGGAAAAATTAATGAACATTTAATGCGTTTGTTCAAAGACATTTTTGTGGAAGCAAATCCGATTCCAGTGAAATATATCGCTAGCAAACTGGGGCTTTGCGAAGAGGTTTATCGCTTACCGATGTGTGAAGCTACCGATAAGACAAAGCAGTATTTGGATGAGACAATTGGTTTTTATAATTTGAAATAATGGATTTTATTCTAAAAAAATTAGATGAAAAAAACTTTGCGGATTACTACGAGGTTTTGAATTTGATGAGCGGTTGGCAAGCGGGAAAACCTTTAGAATCTGGCGTCAAAGAAAGGCTTTATGAAGATGCTTTTGGTGTAAAAAGGAGATACGAGGGTTTATTGGCTTTTGAAGATCAAAAATGTGTTGGAATTTCTAGTTTTTTTGAACTCTATAGTACTTTCGCTGGAAGACCAGTTTTTTGGATTGATGATATTTTTGTTTTAGAAGAATACAGAGGTAAAGGAGTTGGTAAAAAAGTATTTTTAGAATGTATAAAAATGGCGAAAGAAAGGAATTGCGATAGAGCAGAATGGCATGCTTTTGGGGATGGACCAAAAAAGTTTTATGAGAATTTTGGAGCGAGAAATATGACTGAACATTCCCATTATCGATTAGACAGTAATCAATTTAATAATATTTTAAACAATGAATAGCGAAGTAGTTTATTTACCTAAAGAAGCGATAACAGAGGCAGTTCGACAGTTTGAAACTCCATTCTTTTTGTATGAAGAAAAAAAGTTGAGAGAGAATTGCAGAAATTTCAGAGATTCTTTTAGAAAGTATTTTCCGAGTTTTCAGCCATTATATGCGGTGAAAGCAAACGCAAATCCAGCAGTTTTGAAGATAGTGATGGATGAAGAATTTGATTTTGATGCTTCTAGCAGTAGTGAGACCTGGTTGACTCAAAAATTAGGGAAAGCTGGCATGTTTACCGGGAATTATACAACGGCTGCCGAATTAAAATTGGCAAAAGATGCCGGCTATATGTTGAATTTAGACGACATCACAATGATTCCATTCTTAAAAGAAATTGGTGTACCAGAATTTATGTCATTGCGTATTAATCCAGGTGTTGGAAATGCTACGATTGAAAGTAACGTTTTTGCAGGTCCGAATGCAAAATATGGAGTGCCTTTTGAACGCGCAGCAGAAGCGTATAAAGCGCTTGCAGACTTGGGGGTAAAGAGATTTGGTATTCATATGATGACGGGAAGTAATGTGCCGATTAAAGAAAAAACTTACTTCGCAAATATTGTAAGAAAATTGTTAGAAGTGGTTGCGGATATTAAGCAAAAAACTGGAATTGAAATTGAACTTTTGAATATGGGTGGTGGTTTTGGTGTGCCATACAGACCGGAAGAAGATAGTTTGAATATGGATGAAATTGCTCACAGCGTGCGTGAAGCGTTTGATGAGCAATGTGTAAAATACGGCTTAAAAGAGCCGCAATTAATGGCTGAGCCGGGAAGATTTATTACGGCGGATGCAGGATTTTTGGTGGGGAAAGTTACTGTGATAAAAGATTCTTACAAAAAATTTGTGGGAATTGATGCTTCAAGTAACGACATGCCTAGACCTTCGATTTATGATGCTTACCATCATGCTTCCGTTATTAAATTGGGTGTAGATGATGGTAAAAAAGAAGTTGTTTCAATAGTTGGAACCATCTGCGAAAACAATGATCAGTTAGCCAAAGATCGCGAGTTGCCGGTTTGTGAAATTGGCGATATCGTAGTGATTCATAATTCTGGTGGGCATGCCTATGCGATGGGGCACAACTACAATGGAAAAGTTAGACATGCAGAATATTTGCTTGGATTGGATGGCCAGTTTAAGAAAATTCGACGAGCGGAAACAATTGAAGATTTGTACAGTACGATAATTTGGTGAAATTCTGCTGGGAATATTTCGGTATGTTCTGAAAATTCTCGTCCCGGGACGGAATCGAGGATTAAAAAATAATTTATTCAATAATCAACCCTGAAATAACATGAATATTCAGCCATCAAAACGATTACAGTCATTGCCTCCTTATGCTTTTAAAGAAATTAATGACAAGGTCGAAATTCTTAAAGCCAGTGGAGTAAAGGCGATAGATTTTGGCGTGGGAGATCCGTCAGAACCGACACCGGATTTTGTGATTGAGGGATTAATTGAAGCGGGAAAAAGACATTCAACAAGTGGTTATCCATCATATATTGGCAGCAAAGATTTTAGGCTTGCGGCAGCGGAATATATGAAGAGAAGATTTGACGTGGAATTGAATTCTGAAACAGAAATTTCTTCAAACATTGGTTCTAAGGAAGCGATTTTTAATTTCCCTGAAGCGTTTATTGAGCCGGGAGATTATGTCATTTGTCCTTCACCTGGATATCCACCAACAAAAACGGGGACGATTTTTGCTGAAGGAATTCCGTATTTCGTGCCACTTCTTGAGAAAAATGGCTTTTTAGTGGACTATAAAGCAATTCCGGCTGAGGTTGTAGGTAAGGCAAAAATTCTGTGGATTAATTATCCTAATTCTCCGACAGGTGCGGTTGCAAATCGTGAATATTACAAAGGTTTAATTGAATGGGCACGTGCAAATAACGTAATTATCGCGGCGGATGAAGGTTGTTATATTGATATTTATTTGCCCTCCGAAGGCGGGTTTAATGCAGCTCCGATTTCTATTCTACAAGCAGCAAAGGAATTAGGGCTTGGATATGAGGGAATTATCACTTTTTATTCTTTAAGTAAACGCAATAACATGACTGGTTATCGCGTGGGTTTTGTGGCGGGTGATGAAAAAGTTGTGAGCATTTTTAAACGTTTAAAAACTAATATAGATTCTGGGACGGCGAGCATTGTGCAGGAAGCGGCGATGCGCGCGTTGAGTGATGATGTACATGTAGCTCATATGCGTGATTTATATCAGGAGAAAGCGGAAATTCTAATTAATGGTTTGAGAGAAATTGGATTAGATGCGCATAAACCAGAAGCAACTTTTTATGTTTGGCAGAAAGTTTTTGCTGGAATGACTGACGTAGAATTTGCTAAAAAATTATTGGATCCGGCAATTGGGATTGTAGTAACTCCAGGTAGTTTGATTTCTGATGAATGTGAATACGAAGGGGGAAAAATCAATCCAGGAGCGGGGTACGTGAGGTTTGCATTGATGCCAACAATTGAAGAGATAGAAGAGGCGGTAGAGAGGCTCAAGAAACTTTCCAAAGATTGATTTATTCTAAAAAAATATTATAAGGCTGGTTAGATTTTTGGGGTTTCATTATAGGGCTAGTTGCTCTACTATTCTCCAAGACTACTAATATAAATATATGGTTTTTATAAATGATCTTTCGCCGATTTTGGTGAATGTTGGGGGATTTGAGATTCATTGGTATGGAGCTTTTTTTGCTACTGGGATTTTGTTGAATTATTTTATTTTGACCTACCTTTTTAAGAAGCATAAACACCCTGTAACTGACTTGGATAGCTTGGCGGTTTATCTTTTTTTTGGATTAGTTATAGGAGCAAGACTTGGACATATATTTTTTTATGAGGCGGATTATTATCTCTCAAATCCGGTTGAAATTCTAAAAATATGGAATGGTGGGTTAGCAAGTCATGGAGCGCTAATCGGGCTATTTATTGCTTATTTTATCTGGCTAAAAGTTCATAAAATTAAATTCACTAAATATGCGGATTTATTAGTAATCGCAATGCCATTAACTGGTGCTTTTGTACGTTTGGGAAATTACTTTAATTCAGAGATAGTGGGTAAGCCAACCGGCAATGATTTTGGGGTTGTTTTTAGAAGGTTGGGGGAAGATTTCCCAAGACATCCGGTGCAATTATATGAATCAATTATGGGTCTAGTTGTTTTTGTTGTTTTGTGGATTCTCTATAAGAAATATTATAGAAATGCAAAACCGCTATACCTCCTTTTCACATTCTTATTTTTGTATTTTGGTGGAAGGTTTATTGCTGAATTCTTTAAAGATTTACAGGGACCTTTGGATATGCCAATAACGATGGGCCAGCTATTAAGCATAATCCCAGTTTTGGCAGCGGTAATTTACTTTATATTCTTCTATCCAAAATTAAATAGAAGACATTCTTAAGCGGATTTCTTGAGATTCTTCCAGACAAAAAGACCGAGTACAAAAAGAATAGTAGAAGTCAGTGCGGAGAGCATGCAATATTGGCATAGAGCCTTTATCACAAAGAATTGAAGATATACAAAATATATTGAAGCTACGAATCCAGCGATTGTTATCGCGCCCAAGAGCTTTAGGAGTTCTGTTTTTTTTGTATCAAAGTAAAGTAGCGTCAGCAACAAAACGGTGAAGTAGTATAAAGTGCCTAAAAGCGCTACAGGTATTCCAAAAATAGCAGAATACTTGCTGACGGTAACGATGCCGCAGCCGTCAAAAATACTGCACTTTAAATTCATGCCGGTATAATGAGCAACCGTAAGGTAGGTCGCGTCTAAAAAGCCTAAAAAGGCGATGATTACCAAAGACCAGATTAGCCAATTAGGTAGTAGGCTCTTGCTTTGCTGAGTCGATTGATTGCTTGATGATATTTCTGAGGTCTTCATAGCTCGTTGCGTTAATTAATTTACCATTTAAGTAAAATGTTGGGGTGCTGTTGACTCCAGCCTGAACACCACTTTTTTGATCAGCATTTACGGCATCTTCGGCTTCGTCAGATTCCATGTCTTCAGCAAATTTTGCTGTATCTAAGCCTAATTCTTTTGCATAACCAATAAATAATTTTTTAGCATCGTCATTGGATTCGCCAGCCCATTCATCCTGTTTTTCAAAAAGGATATCATGCATTTCCCAGAATTTTTTTTGCATACCAGCGGCTTCAGCAGACTGAGCAGAAATTTGGGCGTTTGGATGGTTATTTCTCAAAGGGAAATGTCTGTAAACAAAACGAATGTGGCTGCCAAATTCATTAATTAACTGCTTAACTTGTGGCTCTCTTGCGGCACAAGCAGGACATTGGAGATCGCTATATTCTACCAATACAATATCGGAATCTTTATTTCCCAGACTCCATTCATTGTCCGCTACTGGCATGTCTACAGTTCCATTATTTGTTGCAGGTGAACCACTCATAAAAACGATGGCTAAAATTCCGCCAATAATGGCTACGGCTAGACCTAACCAGAGAAGTAATCTTTGTATATCTTTGTTCATAAAAGTTTAATTAATTTTTTAAAAAATAGCATTTAGAATGTAAAAAGTAAAATGGCGGAGTTAGTTAATAGTTGCTTCCTCCTGGATATTTACCTGTTCGGTTTGGACATTTACTTCATCGGCTTTAATTTCTTCAACTGGAGCTTCTTTAGCTGGCACTTCAGATTCTGTATTTTGCTTGAGCTGAAGCTGATCGATAATTGATTGGAATTGATCACCAATATATGGGACTAAACTCATTTTGCTGAGAATGAAAATAAAAATCGCAACGAGCACGCTGGCGCCAAGGACTGAGCCAAAACCAACCATCAAGCCTTTCAAAAAGGATAACCACATTAGTCTAAATGGGCGTCTTAAAATCCGAATAACTTCCATGTTTTTTATGTCAGCAACCTGCTTGCTTAATTCTGAAACATTTTTTGCGAGTTCGTTTTCGAGTTTTATTTGAGAAGTGTTTTTGGATGAGGTTTGAGACATAAATTATGTTATATTTTGTTGTGTTAGCGCCCTGAATTATATTCTTATCGCATGAAAATTACTACAAAAACGGGGGACAAAGGAGAGACCAGTTTATTTGGTGGAAAGCGCGTAAGCAAAGCGTCGTTTTTTATTGGGGCGGTCGGGGAATTGGATGAATTGCAGGCTTTGATTGGGTGGTGTCGAGTTTGCGTGGGAGAAGGTAATGAGGGAGAAGTTTTGGCGCGCGTGATTGACGATATTTATAGAATGATGTCGGTGGTTGGATTTGAAATGAAATGTCCTGCGAACATTCGGCAAATTGATGAAGAGGATGTAGAATTTTTGGAGAAAGAGATGGCAAAGTTTGAGGAGATCGTTGGAGGATTAAGCAAATTTATTAGGCCAGGTATAACAGAAAAAGCGGCTCGTCTACATATTGCGAGGACGGTTTGCAGAAGGGTGGAAAGGGGATTCGTGGAGGGAATGAAGGCGGGGGCTGGCAAGATGGATGAGGAGATGGACTGCAAAATGATTTTGAAATATTTAAATAGGTTATCGGATCTATTATTTGTTTTAGCCTATAGTTTTGAGAAGAAAGAAAATTTTGGTAAAATTATTTCATGAAGAATCCATACAAAGAAATTTTTGGGGCTTTGACCAATGCTGACGTTGAATATTTAATAGTTGGTGGCGTAGCAGTGAATCTTTATGGCTATAAAAGGTTTACTGGCGATGTTGATATAATGCTTTCCCTTGAAGAGAAAAATCTGAGAAAAATGGAGGCATTAATGAAAAGTCTTGGATATATTCAGAGGTTGCCAGTTGAACTACTGGACATGAATGACGTTAAAAAGGTCAAAAACTGGCTTAAAACTAAAGGGATGACGGCTTATACATTCATTTCTGACAAGGGTATGAGATTAGATATAGATATTTTAGTAGGCAAATCTCTGGATTTTAAAAAATTCTATAAGAAATGCACTAAAATAGAAGTATGGGATATGATTGTCCCAGTAGTTTCAATTGATGACTTGATTGAAATGAAAAGGGAGGCAGGAAGAGATAAGGATTTACTAGACTTAAAAGAATTGCTAGAATTAAAGGGCTTATGAAAAAAGATGAGATCTTGGCACATAAAGATTACTTGCGGAGGTCAAAGCAAAGCTCTCCTGAATCTAAACTTGATTGGCTTGCTGCGGCTTTAGAATTTGCAAATGTAAAAAAAAGAATAGTAAAAAATTCTAATTAGGGAGGATTTGATTAAATTTTCATGGCAAAGGTTAAAATTGTTTATGGGACAGGCGGAGGAAATACCGAGATGGTCTGCGAGAAAGTCGCAGGGGTTTTGGAGTTGAATGGTCTTGAGGTTGAGATGTTAAAAGCTAAATTAACTGATCCAGCTAAGATTGGGGAGTTTGATTTATTGATTTTTGCGAGTCCGACTTATGGGCATGGGCAGTTAGAATTATATTTTGAGAAGTTTTTGGCGGCGGCGGAGGCTGTGGATTTTAAAGATAAGCCATGTACGGTTATAGGGCTTGGTGACCCAAAATACGATAGAGATTATCATCTCGAGTCTATCAAAATTATTTCAGATTTTTTCAAGAAAAAGGGCGCAAAAATGATTGGTTTGCCATTAAGAGTTAGTAAATATCCAATTTCTTCCTTAGATAACTATGTGCAGAGATGGGCGGAAAAACTGGTAGAAATACTTAAATAGAGCTCAGATCTGCGTCGAGTTTTTTGATTTCCTGCTTATCGGAGTAAGAAGATTCTTCGACTTTCAAATATTGATCTAATTTTTTTAAATTTGAGATTTCTGCCTGAAGTTTTTCAGCTGTTGCCTTGAGATCGGTTGAATCTGCCATGCAGTTGTGTATTAATAATTTGGGTGCTGTTCGATCTTGCTACGAAGATTCGGATTTATCTTATTTACAGACTCTATAGTTTGTAGGATCTGAAGAGCGGCTCGTGGTGTTTTTGGGCTCTCGACAAGCTCATAAACCATTGCCTCCAAAGGATAGCCCCAGGGATGTTTAGTACATGCGTTAGCAATATTTAGAAGATCGGCAGGGGTTGATGTTGGATTATGAATTGCGCCTCTCAAAAGTTCTACAGTGTCTTCGCTCATTCCGTATTTGGAAATTGTTTCATGAATAAATCTTGAAATATATTCTGCACCAATGTTTGGATTTTCCATTGCAAATGACCTAAAAGATGCAGGGACAGTTAAGCCGGGCACTTTATTCTCTGCCATCGTCCGTAGTACTTCTGGATTTTTACCTGATTCAATTTGTTCTATTATTTTAGGACTCAACCTACTAACTTCTTGGTCAAGCTGCTTAATAAGCTGATTAAGTTGCTTAATTTGCTCAGCTTTTTCTTCTGGGCTTAGAGTCTTCTTTCGAGTCTTCTCCGGATCAGCGTCAGGGTCATAGTCGTCAGAGTTAAACTTGCCAGGAAGGGCTTTGTTATCTTTAGCATCCTGGATCTGTTTTTCTATTGAAGATCGTTTTAGTAGATTAGTACGGAGGTCATCATTATGTTGGTTTTCCATATTTATTTTTGTTTAGGTTTGGATATATTAAAAATTTGGGTGATGCTCGATTATCTGTCGCAATTGTGGCCACTGCTTATGTGAATTGTATAGTTTATCAATGATTTGACGTGGCAGATTAGGTATTCGGAGAATTGCCATAAGTATTGTGGCATCCTTGTTCTCAAGAGAGTAATCAGCGATTTCTAAGAGCTCATTAGCTGGCAGGCTTGGATTACTTATTACACTTAATAAAAGATTGTACCCAGAAAAGCCATCATTGTCCCATTCTTTGCTAGGCCTATTGAGAAAGCGAGTAATATATTCTGCACCAATATTTGGATTTGCTATAGCGAGCTCTCTCTCATGCTGGGGAACAGTTACGCCTGGAACTTTATTTTCCACAAGCATCTGAAGAGCCTCTGGATTTTTACCTGATTCAATTTGTGCCCGTATAGTTTTATTCAGCTCACTGGATGTCTCCTTCAGCTTTTGAACTGCCATAGCTGGACTCATTTCAGTATCGTCATTAGGGTCAAATTTATCTGGATTAGCTTCAATTTCATCAATCTGTTTTTCTACCTCAGCTTTGTGTTTTAAATTTGAGCCTACGTCAGGAACATTAGGTTGGTTTTCCATATTTATTTTTGTTTAGATTTGAATATATTATACCATAATCTTGTCGTTTCGACAATACGGCATTGATTAGAGATGACTTTTTGCGGGGATTTTGTGCTAAAATTTGGCTGATATGAGTAGAATTTGTATAAAAATCACGGGGGAGAGTGGCGCGGGATTATTGAGTACTGGAGAAATTGTTATTATGGCGCTCAAAAATCTTGGGTTTTATGTGGTTGCGGATAGAGAATATCCTTCTTTAATTAAAGGTGGGCATTCTTGTTATATGATTAATGCCAGCGAAAAGCCGATTCATTCTTTATCAAAAAAAGTGGATTTTATGTTGGCGATTGATAAACAAAGTTTGGAAGCCTATTATCAGGATTTGGAGAAGGGTTCGTGTCTGGTTTATGGCTATGAGAGGCCGTTGGGAGTTAAGGAGATTATTGCGGAACTGCTGGTGAAAAAAGTTAAAATTGTTCATCAACATGTTAGGCAAATTGCAGAATCAAATGGTGGAAATGTTTTAGTGACGAATGTTGTTTTGGTGGGAATGTTGTGGAAAGTTTTGGGGCTTCCTTATTCTGCAGTAGAAGAAGCTGTGCGTACAAAATTCGCGAGTAAGCCAAAGATTTTGGAGATTGATTTGAAATGCGTGAAAGCGGGTTTTGATTCTGTAGAAGAGGGCGTAAAAATTAGGGTGCCAGATTCTAAAAAAGATACGATTTTGATTGATGGAAATAGGGCTTTGGCGCTTGGAGCAATTCACGCAGGCTGTAGAGCTTATTATGCTTATCCAATGAGTCCGTCGAGTTCAATTCTCACATACATGGCCGACATGGCTAAAAAATATCAGATTTTAGTGAAACAAGGTGAGGACGAAATCACAGTTGCGAATATGACTTTGGGATCAATGTTTATGGGAACGAGAGCTTTATGTGCGACTTCCGGTGGAGGTTTTGATTTGATGACGGAAACGGTTTCACTCGCTGGAATGATTGAAAATCCATTTGTGGTAATTGTGGCGCAGAGGCCGGGACCAGCTACAGGACTGCCAACTTGGACGGCGCAGGCGGATTTAAATATGGCGATTCATTCAGCACATGGAGAATTTCCAAAAATTGTGATTGCAGTTAGTGATGCGACGGATGGATTTGATTTGATTCAACATGCATTTAATTTTGCGGAAAAATTTCAGTGTGTGGTGATTGTTTTGACGGAAAAAGTTATCGCGGAGACTAATAAAACGGTCGCCGGTTTTGTGATGGATAAAATTAAGATTGAGAGAGGGTTGGTGGAAGGTAGTGAGTTAAAAAATTTAGAGAATTCAGATAGATTTAAAGTGACGGATAGTGGCTTATCTAAGAGGTGGCTTCCGGGTTCAAGTCGGGCGTATTATTTTGCGAATGGGGATGAACATTGGGAGGATGGATCGCTTAGTGAAGACAGTCCAAGAACTGCGGTGATGTATGACAAAAGAATGAGAAAAATGAATTTAATTGAAGAGGCGATGCCGGAGCCGGAAGTTTATGGAGCTCGCAAAGGTGCGGATATTTCTTTTGTGGGATGGGGAAGTTCAAAAAATGTGATGCTGGATATTATTCATATGTATGCGGAAAAAGGCGTGAAGGTAAATTATTTGCATTATAGTTTTGTGTTTCCTTTGAAGACGAAAGTTTTGAAAAACTTTTTTAAGGAGAATGGGAATGTGAATTTGATCGAGGGAAATTATAACGGACAGTTGGGAGATTTGGTGGAAGCGAAGCTAGATGTGAAGTTTAAAAAACGTTTATTGAAGTACGATGGCAGGGCGTTTTTTGTGGAGGATGTAGTCGATTTTATTAAGAAAAATTCTAAAAAATAGTTGTTATGATGGATGCAAAAACGTTAGAACAATTGGAGCAGAAAGCGGCGAAATTCATCAAATTTCAGACTGGTAAAAAAATTACCTGGTGTGGAAATTGTGGCAATTATGGAATCCAAAATGCTTTGGCGAGAGCTTTGGTTTTGGAAGGTTTTGAGCGAGAAGATATTTTGTTATGTTTTGACGTTGGTTGCAGCGGAAATGGTTCTGACAAATTTGAAGTAAATACGATTCATGGCTTACATGGCCGTGTTTTGCCGTTAGCTGCTGGTGCGGCGTTGGCGAATTCTAAAATAAAAGTAATTGCAGAAGCGGGCGATGGTGCGACTTTTAGTGAAGGAGTGAATCATTTGGTGCATGCCGTGCGTAATAATTATCCAGTGATGTTTATTCACCATAATAATGAAAATTATGGCTTAACAACTGGGCAGGCGTCATCTTTGACACGTTGTGGTGCGACGATGAATGGGACGCCGGATGGAGTAGTGGTGGAGCCGATAAATTCTTTGGATTTTGTGTTGAGTTTGAAGCCGAGTTTTGTGGCGCGAGGTTTTAGTGGAGAAGTTGATCACATGACAGAATTATTTAGAACGGCTTTGCGACATAAGGGTTTTGCTTTTGTGGAAGTTTTGCAATTTTGCCCGACATATAATCGTCTAACGCCAGATGCCTGGTATGCGGAGAGGGTTAAATTTATTGAGGATTTGAAGGGATATGATCGTAATGACATTTGGGCCGCTCGTCGCGTTGTAGCGGATTTGGAAAAGGATATTTATTTGGGAGTTTTGTATGAAGACCCAAAGAAAGTCGACTTTTTGAGTGCGCAGGTAAGTAGAATGGGAGTTACCAGTGAGCTCGTGGACGAGGTGAGGAGATATGGGGTGGAGTAGAAATTATTTGATTTTTTGATTTTTAAAGTTAGAATGACCTCTTAATTTAAAAAAATGAAAGAGGCATTTTTAGATACATCTTATGCAGGCAAAGTAGTAGAAGCTTATGAAAGCGCTGGGAAGGTGGTTGACCCTCAGTCCATACGTGAAGAGGTTGGGGATAGTATAAAAGTGGTGACTGGTTCTGAAGATCATATTAGGGAGTTAGAGACTGCCAGGTTGTTGACTGGAAAAAAGTTAACGATGGGGGTTTTGAGATATGCTTACAGGGCTTTGCAGAAATTGGTGAGAGTTGAGTTGGTAAAAGCTGGAAATAATTTGGAAGAATTGAGGGGCCAGGGATTTTTAAGAAAGATGCTAGAAAGTTTGAATGTGCAAATAGAATTAACTGCCATTCAAGTAATGGCCGCACAAAATAGACGACTTACTAAAGAGGAGTCTGAGATGTTAGAGATGTGTTCAAATTTATGCAGATACGAACGAGCTTACGTGATTGATTTAATTGAATCAGTTATTTCGGATGTAGAAAATGAAGAACTACAAAAATCAGTCAGAGGAAGGGTTGACCGCACTATGTGGAATTAAAAATTTTGCATATTTAAGAAGGTGACAAGCAGTTGGAAACAGTGCTTACCGGTTGGAAGTTTTTGGCGTTCCAGATCCGGTCAGTTCGTCGTAGACGCAAAGGACACCTTCTTTTTCATTTACGCCTCGTCCGAAGGGGCGTGGCTGTCGCGCTCTTCGTTCGGAAGGTGGCGCTTCAGCCACGGCAGCAGCAGCCGGATGATCGCCGCGAAGACGACCATGATGATCGTGAGGCCAATGAAGAAGGAGCTGTGCGAGACAGATTCCCACACCGGACCACCAGCGATCCCTGAGAGCTTGTTGCCGATAGCGATGCAGAGGAAGAAGCCGCCCATCATGACGGCGACGAGCCGAGGAGGAGCTAGCTTACTCACGAGCGAGAGGCCGATCGGGCTCAGACAGAGTTCGCCCATGGTGATCCAGAAATAGGCGTGGATGAGCCAGAGGGACGAAGCCTTCTGACTACCGTCGTTGGTCTTATAAACCGCGAACAGCATCACCAGCCAGCAGACAGCCGCGAACAGCATACCGATGGCCATCTTTCCGGGGGTAGTGGGCTCCTTCTTGCGATTCCGGAGTATACGCCAGGCCCAGACGAGAACGGGCGTGAGAAGGATGATGAAAAACGGGTTGACGCTTTGGAACAGCTCGGGATTCGCGACGTGAAGTGGTTCGCCTGGCTTGAGAGTCTTGTCGCCCGAGTTCTGGTAGACTTTATCGAATTCATCTTGCGTGACGGGGAGTGGACCGGCCTTTTCGTGGCCTTCCATTTCTACTTTCTTGGCGTAGGCCTGCTTGTAAGAGGTGATCTCGTCCTTGTTGCCCGAGACGATCTTGAGCGAGCTCGGATCGGGTCGCGGCGTGTCTGCGCTGGCGTTGATGAAGTACTTGACCGGCGCCTTCTGAAGCAGGTCGACCTTTGCGAGCGTGGCCGTAGACCATTCTGGAACTTCACGTTCCGTGTTGCTTTCCGCCCAGAAGGTCAGGGTTGTGCCGTTGAGGTTAAAGACCATCCAGAAGGGGATGAGCAGAGCGCAGATCGCGAGAAGGGCTCCGAGAGCCCCTTTCTCATTAGGCGCAGCTGTCCACCACAACCAGATGTAGAATGCGATGACCGGGATGCACGCTCCGAAGAAGGCTCCCGTGACGCCCATGATCCAGTACCCCAGCGGTGCCGTTGCGAAAAGCGCGACGAGGCTGACGATCAGGAGGCTGCGAAGACTTTCGTTGCTTTGATTGGAGACACCGACTTCTTTCGTCGTTTCCGCCCGAGCGAGGCTCTTGTAGATGGTGCCGAATGTGAGGAGCCCGATGAAGAGGCCGATCCCGGCCGTACCGAAGGCGGCGTGCCAGCCGTACTTGTTGCGCACAATGGCGGCAACGAAGTTACAGATGAACGCGCCGAGGTTTACGCCGAGGTAGAAGAAGCCGAAGCCAGAATCCTTGAGCTTGCTGCCCGGAGGATAGAGTCGGCCGAGCATCGCCGAGATGTTGGGCTTGAAGAAGCCGTTGCCGACGATGAGCAGGAACAGCCCAAGATAGAACATGTTCACGCTTTCGAAGGCGAGGCTGATGTGCCCGAGACACATGACGACGGCGCCGATCAGAACCGACTTGCGGTACCCCAAGACTCGATCTGCCAGGATGCCCCCGATGAAGGGAGTCAGGTAGACCAGAGCCATGTAGGTCCCGAAGACAGTGGCAGCCTTAGCTTCGTCGAAGCCGAGACCGCCACTGTCCTTGCTGGTGGTCATGTAGAGAGTGAGCAACCCCAGCATCAAGTAGAACGAGAACCGCTCCCACATCTCAGTGAGGAAGAGGTAGCGCAGTTCTGGAGGATGACGTTCCATGGCTTACCTTACGTGCCTCGCGCCTCCGCGAGGTCTTTTTGGGAATGCGGGACGCCGGAATTGGCGTTGGTCCGCGAGATACTTACCTGCTTGCCCCGACACGGGGCGTTGATCCGATTTAGCTGAGCACCATTGCCCAGACAAAATCATAGTCCGCCCCAGTCGGGATGGGAACATTTCCTAGACGATTTTAGAGTATTACCTCCTTTCGTTTTGGGTCTAGGGGATCAGTGAAAACAATAAAAATTCTTATAAATTTACTATCTTTATTGATCCCCTAAACGTTAAGTTAAAAAAGTGTCATTTGTTGTTATCCAACTGCTTGTCAAAAGTCGTCTGCTTGCAGGTAAACTTGCGCTTCCTGAAAACAAGTATCTTCTTGAGAGCTTTTGAAGGCATGCAAAAGAAGGCCATATAGTAGATGTTACAGAGGTAAAAAAGCAAGCTTTTTTACCTCTGTGCACGCAAATTTCTGGTGGTGATTAATTTTTTTTTGAAAGCAGCACTTTCGCGTTGCGCTGGAGGCCTTTGCGTTTGGCGCGCATGAGGGGTGAGCCGGCGAAGGTATGCAGGAATTCGTCGTCGGTTTTGAGGGATTTGAGTTGGTTTAATGAAAGTTCGTCGCCGGCGATTGGAGTGAATAGTCCCTGATTTGGGACTGTGGAAATTTTGTGGGAATCTTTTTGGCGGGCATCATTGTGAGGGCAGACTTCCTGGCAAATGTCGCAGCCGTATAGCCGTTTAGTTTTGGAAATGATTTTTGCTAATTCTGGAGAAATGTCGCCTTTATTCTCAATAGTTAAATATGAAATACAAAGGCGAGCATCAACAACGCCGGGTGCAATAATGGCTCCAGTGGGGCAAGCCTGCATACATTTTGTGCAGTTGCCGCAAACGTTGAAGGATTTTTCTTGTGGGCTGGACCAGCGGGGACTTGCGGGTTGGCCAAAAGAATGAGAAAGCGTTCCCGGGAACGCTTTCGTTGGATGATTAACAGATGAGGAAACTCTCCCCGGGGAGAGTTTTGTATCTGAAGGGGAGATATTGGTGAGGTCTAAAGTTGTAATAATTTCAGAAATGAAAACCCAGGAGCCGAATTTTTCGGTTATGAAACAAGAGTTTTTGCCGATGCGACCGAGGCCGGCTTGTTCAGCGAGGGCACGTTCGAGGATTGGGCCGGTGTCGACGTAGGATCTGGTGAGAGGCTTAGCTGCTTGAGCGCTGAGCGCTCTGATAAACTTCTCAATCTGCTTCAACTTCTTCCCAATAACTTTGTGATAGTCGCGGCCGTAGGCGTAGCGGGCGACGCGGCCAGATTCTGCCGTTAAAGGCTTTTGTTCGTGGTAATAATTCATGATTAAAACAATCACGGACTGAGCGCCGGGCAATAGCTTAGACATATCGCTGCGCTGTTCGATTTTCTCCATATAGCTCATGTCGGCGTGACGGTCATTTTTGAGCCAGTCGGAAAAAGCTTCTAAATATTTATTCTCAATTTTTGCAGGGCTAAAACCGACCATGTCAAAGCCAAGAGATTTCGCGTATACCTCGATTTCATTTCTTAACAAAATTTTTTGAGAATTATCCATCAATTATCCATGATTTAAACGGCCCGCCAATATATTATGTATTTTAGCAATTCCTTTTTGATTTGTCTTCTTCACAGTGCCCGCCACGTAAAGTATGATTCACCCCTTAATAGCACTTAAAACAAACAAGTGATTAGTATAACAGATAAATTAAAAATAGAATTCCAAAAAGCCAAAAAGACGTTTTTGGAGGCGCAAAAAATTTGCATAATTTCGCATCGCAGTCCAGACGGAGATGCCGTTGGTAGTAATTTGGGGCTGAGGCTTGCTCTGGAAAAATTGGGTAAAGCAATAGTGAGTGCGTCAGTAGATCCAGTGCCAAAAAATAGTATTTTTTTGAAGAAGGCCGATACCTTTGTTACCGATTTTAAATATGAAGATTTTGATGTAATTTGCAGTGTGGATTGCGCGGCACAAAAACTCGTAGCTTTTATTGAAAAGAAGCCTGAAATCCTCTCTGGGCCAAAGCCTTATATCAATATCGATCATCATTTTTCAAACACGCTTTTTGGGACGATAAATCCCGTGGATACGGAGGCTTGTTCGGCTTCGATAATTGTTTATAAATTCCTGAAATTTTGTGAGTGGCCAATTGATAGAGATATTGCGAGCTGCTTGTTGCATGGAATTTATTTTGATACTGGAGGTTTGATGCATAGCAATACGACTAGTGAGGTTTTTAAAGTTTGTGGAGATTTGATGAGGATGGGTGCGGATTTGAAAAGAACTTCTAAAGAACTTTTTCATACAACGGAAGTGAATAAATTGCGTTTGTGGGGAAGAATTTTGGAGAGGGCTTTTGTGAATGAAGAAGGCGTGACTGTTTCGGCTGTGAATAAACAAGATTACGATGTCTGCCAGGCTGATTCTCATGATACTGGAGGTGCAATTGATTATTTGAATGCAGTGCCTGGTGCAAAATATTGTGTACTTTTGAGTGAAGATGAAAAAGGAATCGTGAAGGGTTCATTACGTACACAAAGAAACGACGTGAATTTGTCAGAAGTGGCTTCGCAGTGGGGTGGAGGAGGTCATCCAAAAGCCAGTGGATTTGGAGTGCCGGGGAAATTGCGCCCAGTAATGAGTTGGAAAATCATGTCGGACAATGAAGATCTGACTTTTTAATTAAGATATTCTATTTCTTCCAAGACATAAAGATATTCGGGATTGCCTTTTAAGAATGCTCTACCAGGATTTTGAGGAGCCAATTTTAGATAGAGATTATATTTTTCTAAAGCGGCTTCCCTATCGCCAATTTCTGCTAAGGTACGCGCCCATGCCAAGATGTATTTTGGGTTGAGAGGCGCCCTTTCACTAAGTTTTTCAAATAGGTCTAAAGATTTAGTGTAATCCAATTCCGTTTTTGCAAGGACAGCTTCTAGATACACAACTTCGTTAAATTTCGATCCAAGCTTCATCTTTAAAGGGTCAATGAAATAATGGGCTTCTTTCAAAAATTCTTCTCTTATGGGACTTGGTTCATATTGAGCTACCAGTAGGGAATATTCGCCAGCTTTTAAAGAATACTCCGCAACAAAGGGATCCCAATTAACTGCCTTATGGTAGTAGTATATTATCTGAGAAGGGCTGGGATTGATGACTTCACTTGAAGCTTTTTTATACCAAGAATCTGCTATAAAATGCCTAACTCCAATTGCTCCGCCAACAATTGAAAAAATTATTATTGGCAGAAAAAATATTGAATTAACTTTTTTTGTTTTAGTCGACGAGGATGCTAAAATTACGGCTGCCATCAGCCAGAAAATAATCCAGTGTACGGTTAATGAAAATCCAAATTCGTTAACCACAAAGAGACCTATCAAAGAAATGCCGATGGCTTTTTGTCCCGATTTAAACGCCGCAAAAATCAGCCAGAAAAAAAAGCTGTAATAGAAAATTGTGCTTAAAATACCGTGATTAATAGTCATATTTAGGATTTCGTTGTGCGCACTGCTTGGAAGGATATTAAAACTTTCAACTTTTAATAATTCTGCCGGCATATACTTCATCAAGGAATTTCTGTACATCTCAGGCCCATAACCAAAAAATGGCTTGTCCTTAATTTGCTCAATAGCGGTTTGCAAAAGTAACCATCTAGATTCTGTAGGGCGATTGAAATCGTGAGTAGAACTAATCCTATAAACAGTTAAACCTGTTACAAAAAGAGTTGCTAGTACAATAATTAGAATTTTATTAAATTTTTTGGAGTTAAAGATAGTAGAAGTCAGAAAAATTATTTCGACAAATATGGCTAATGCACCAGCGCGGCTACCAGTAAAAAACAGGGCAGCAATAACTAATAAGCTAGCAAATTTCCAAAATTTTTCTTTTTGAACAAAGAAAAGGGGAAAAATCATGACAAGATATGTTGCCAAAAAATTTGGATGGCCCAGGGTAGCACCGATGCGGCCTATAAATTCGTCCAATTCCCACATACTAGAGAGGGTTGGAAAGATTTTTTCTAGTACCGCAAATAGGCTTAATTGAATTCCACCCCAGAGGGCCGCCTGGATGACTTTTGGGATGAAATTTTTATTGTTTGAAAAATAATAGAGAGAAGCCGTGAAAAAACTTAGAAAAAACAGCACTTGAAATAGACCTTGTTGACGCTCGTAAGTGCCCCAGAAACTCAGATATGGGGAAGCGGAAAAAATTGTGGAGATAATAACTGCAAGGAAATAGCCAAAAAATGGCAAATAGAAAGCTGCTGGAACTTTGGGGAAAGAGTTTTGTGAAAAAGCAAAGATTCTGACGGCAATCAAAATCCAGATTATAGCTAGCATCACATGGAAAAAAATTTCTTTTACTAATTCGAACGTAGAAAATAATTGATAACAAAAAATGAGTGGCAACAGGAAAAGTAGAATGTAATAAGACCAACAAATTAGATTGTCGAGGATTTTGATTTTTTGCTGGTTTTTAGACATTGATTGAATGAGGTTGTTGTAAAAGTATTGTGTTTTTGCTGATTTGTCAAAAATCGTTGACAGTGGTGAGGAGAAAGGTAGATCATAAAGTCTTCCATATTTAACCCTCACGAACTATGGATACAATAAAAGCTTTTGGAACTGAAGCCTTGGATTGGGCTAAGCGGCAGGCAGGACGTCTTTTGCCGTGGGCGGCGGCGATTGGAGTACTGGGATGCGAAGCAGATGGGGTTCAAAAGCCGGACACGAAAGTACAGGACGACATCACTGAAAGAATTCATGATGCCATGGCTGATATTGTGACGGCGGGCAATAATGGCAAACCCGCCTATGTGGAAAGGGATCCCAGTCATAAACTAGTATCTGTTGATGAGCATCAGTCTTTTAAGTGTGGCATTAATATATTGGATTATAGTAAAGAATGTACGGTTACGGATATAACTGGGGCGACACTCAGGGACGTTGGCGATAGCATGGTGAGCGTAAAAGACGACCCGAGTAGATTATTGGAGCTAGACCAACATAAAACTAAATTAAAATTAAGTGAAGCTCGAACTGGTGAGACTTTTTTGGCAAAGCTAGGTCCATATAATTGTGATTTAGTGCATGAAACCGGTGGTCAAGTAGTTGGACGTGCAACAGTCGGTAATGACGTGTGTCAGGAATTAATGGGGCAGTTTGGTCATGCCGTTGAGGACTTTTTGAGAGGACAAAAAAGAGCAATGCGTTTAAAGGATCTTCAAATAGCACAATTAGATTTTTAGTATAGAATGCGTGCGTGAAAAATTCTTTAATTAAATTTAGAAACTTTTTAAGTAGATTTTTTTATAAGCAAATTTTTAAAAGAATCCTGTTTTTGTTTGATCCGGAAAAAGTGCATCATGGAGCGGTTAGACTGGGACGAATTTTGGGATCGAATTTTGTGACGAGATGGCTTACGAGGTTTTGGTTTGGGTATAGTAATTCGAGCTTGGAGCAGTCGATTCTGGGAATAGATTTTAAAAATCCGGTAGGTTTGACGGCTGGTTTTGATAAAGAGGGGGCTTTGGTTGGAATTCTACCGGAAGTTGGATTTGGCTTTATGGAAGCGGGATCTATAACTGGAGAATTTTGTGAAGGAAATGAAAAACCAAGACTTTGGAGACTTAAAAAATCTTTGAGTTTGGTGGTGCATATGGGATTAAATAGTTCGGGTTGTGAAAAAGTTGCGGAGAGATTTAAGAAGTTAGTTGAGCGAAGTGGAAGGCTTTGTAAAATACCTGTTGGATTAAATGTGGCGAAAACAAATTGCGTGGCGACCAGTGAAATTGAAGTTGGCATTCAGGATTATTTGAAGGCTTTTAAAGCTTTGCAGGAATATTCGTCATACATGACCGTAAATATCAGTTGTCCAAATGCTGGAGGTGGCCAGCCATTCACAAAAGCAGAAAATTTAGAAAAATTACTTAGTGAAATTGACGTTGCGGTAAGCCAAAAACCAGTTTTTCTCAAAATGCCGCCGGATTTGGAAATTGAGGATTTAGATGCAGTTTTGGCAGTTACTGATAAGCATAAAATTGCTGGATTGATTTGCAGTAATTTAACAAAAAATCGCGAGAACAGGAAAGTGATGAGCAAAGTTGTAGAAACGGAATTGCCAGTGAAGGGAGGAATTAGTGGCAAACCGGTTGAAGAATTGGCAAATAATTTGATCGCATATGTTTATAAAAAATATAAGAGGCGATATGTGATTATTGGTGTGGGTGGGATTTTTTGCGCTGAAGATGCTTACAAAAAAATTAAATTAGGAGCGTCGCTGGTGGCTTTGGTAACAGGCATGATTTTTGAAGGACCACAGTTAATCAGTGATATAAATTTAGGGCTAGTAGAATTGATGAAAAAAGATGGATTTAAGAATATTGGAGAGGCGGTTGGGGCGGAGAATAAGCTAGCTTGACCCGCGGGTGATTCTTAATTAAAATTCTCGGGAAAGAAGTTCATTTAAAAGCTGATGCCATCATTGCACACAACAGTCAGAGCCAAAAACATCAAGAAAGTTTTGGTTTTGGGCAGTGGTGCACTTAAAATCGGTGAAGCGGGGGAATTCGATTACTCTGGATCACAAGCCATAAAGGCACTTAAGGAAGAAGGGATTAAGTCCGTTTTGGTAAATCCAAATATTGCGACGATTCAGACTAGTAAAGGGTTAGCGGACAAGATTTATTTCTTGCCGGTTAATGCTTATTTTGTGGAAAAAGTGATTCAGGAGGAAAAACCTGATGGAATTTTTTTATCTTTTGGTGGACAGACTGCGCTAAATTGTGGTGTGGATTTATTCGAAAAAGGCATTCTAAAAAAATATAATTTGCAGGTTTTGGGTACGCCAGTTGAAGCTATCCAAAAAACTGAGGACAGGGATTTATTCAACAAAGAGCTGACAAAAATTGGCGTCAAAATGCCTAAAAGTATTGCCTGTGTGAATAAGAGAGAAGGCCTGGAGGCAGCTAAAACTATTGGCTTTCCGCTAATGATTAGAGCGGCTTTTACGCTTGGTGGAAAGGGAAGTGGATTTGCCTACAACAACAAAGAATTGGATGAAATGTTGGACACGGCTTTTGCCTTTAGTCCGCAAGTTTTGGTGGAAGAAAATTTGAAAGGTTGGAAGGAAGTTGAGTATGAAGTTGTACGTGATCGTGCAGATAATTGCATCACGGTTTGTAACATGGAAAACTTTGATCCATTAGGTATTCATACTGGAGAATCCATTGTGGTAGCCCCTTCCCAGACTTTGACGAATAGTGAATATCATAAATTACGATCACTTGGAATTAAGGTTATCAGACATTTGGGAATCGTTGGTGAATGTAATATTCAATACGCACTGGACCCGAATTCTGAAGATTATAGAGTTATTGAAGTGAATGCACGTTTGAGTCGTTCATCTGCGTTGGCGAGTAAGGCGACTGGCTATCCATTGGCTCACGTAGCGGCTAAGTTGGCTCTTGGATATACTTTGCCAGAGTTAAAAAATGCAGTTACAAAAACTACGACAGCTTGTTTTGAACCGGCTCTGGATTATTTGGCTTTGAAAATTCCGAGATGGGATTTGAATAAATTTAGAATGGTTTCGAAGGAAATTACTTCCGAGATGAAATCTGTTGGTGAAATTATGGCTTTGGGTAGGAGTTTTGAAGAAGTGGTGCAAAAAGGTTTAAGAATGCTACAGGTGGGTTTGCATGGTTTAGTGGCGAATGAAGATGTGAAAATCGAAATTGATGAAATTGAACAGGATATTATTCATCCAACTCCAAAAAGAATCTTGGTAGTTGCGGAAGCTTTGAGACAAGGCTGGACAGTTGAGCGCATAGCCAAAATTTCAGGTATAGATAAATGGTTTTTGGATAAATTAAAGAACATTGTGGAGCTTGGTGAGAAGTTAAAAAAGACCAAGATTATTGATAAAGATTTGATGCGAAATGCCAAGAAAAAAGGATTCTCAGATAAGCAAATTGGTTATATTGGTGGTAAAGAAGAATTGGAGATTAGGAAGATGCGTAAAAAAATGGGAGTGCTTCCGGTGATAAAACAGATTGATACTTTAGCGGCGGAATATCCGGCGAAAACAAATTATATGTATCTGACTTATCATGGCGATAAAAATGATACGAAGCCAGATTCTCACAAAAAAATCATTGTATTGGGTGGTGGAGCATATTGTATTGGATCAAGTGTGGAGTTTGACTGGTGTTGCGTAAATGCCGCTCAGACAGCCAAAAAAGAGGGTTTCCAGACTATCATGATTAACTACAATCCGGAGACTGTTTCTACCGATTATGATACTTGCGATAAGTTGTATTTTGATGAACTTTCTTTGGAGAGAGTTTTGGATATTTATGAATTTGAACAGAATAAAAATGTGGTTGCGGGAGTGGTGGTTTCAACAGGTGGGCAGGTGCCAAATAATTTGGCGATGAAACTTGATAAAATTGGCGTGCCTATTCTCGGAACTGATGCGAAAAATATTGATAGAGCGGAGGACAGAAATAAGTTTAGTGCGATGTTGGATAAGCTTGGAATTGATCAGCCAAAATGGAACGAATTGAGTAAGTTAGATGCGATTTTTAAATTTGCGGATGACGTGGAATATCCAGTGCTAGTGCGCCCTTCCTACGTTTTGTCAGGTGCGGCCATGAGTGTTGCGTACAATAAAGAAGCTCTGGAAACATTCTTAAGCAAAGCGGTAAAAATTTCTAAAGACGCGCCAGTTGTGGTATCTAAATTTGAAACAAATGCGAAGGAAATCGAGGTTGATGCGGTGGCCCATAAAGGTCATGTGGTGATCTATGCGATCTCTGAACATATTGAAAATGCGGGTGTACATAGTGGGGATGCGACGATAGTTTTGCCGCCGCAAAAACTGTATATGGAGACTATTCGCAGGGTGAAAGTTATTACTAAACAAATTGCTAAAGAATTAGATATCAGCGGACCTTTTAACATTCAGTTTTTAGCTAAGAAAAACCGTGTAATGGTGATTGAGTGTAATTTGAGAGCGAGCCGAAGTTTCCCATTTGCGTCAAAAGTTACTGGATATAATTTTGTTGAGATTGCGACTTATGCGATGTTAGAAAAAAGTATTGGGAAAGTGTCGAAAGAAGGTCGCCATGCGTTGACTTATGAGGGCTACAAAACGTTGGATTTGGACCACGTTGGAGTAAAAGCACCACAATTTAGTTTCCCAAGACTTAAGGGCGCGGATCCGGTGTTGGGTGTAGAAATGGCTTCAACTGGAGAAGTCGCTTGTTTTGGTGAAGATCTTTATGAAGCATTTTTGAAATCAATGATCAGCGTTGGATTCTCATTACCAAAAAAAGGAATTTTGTTTAGTGTGGGAAGTCTGCAGACAAAAGCCGATATTCTACCAATTGCACAAAATTTCGCAGATATGGGCTTTAAGATTTTTGCGACAGAAGGAACTGCGGATTTCTTTAATGAACATGGTTTAAAAACTGAAAAAGTTCATAAAATTTCTAGTAACAAAGCGCCTAGTGTACTCGATTTAATTAGTAAAAAAGAAGGCAAAACCGTGCCGGTAGATTTGATCGTAAATATTCCAAGAAATTACAGCCGTACAAGTCTAACCGATGGCTATATGATCCGCCGTAAGTCTATTGATTTAAACATTCCTTTGATCACAAATGTGCAGGTGGCGAGCATCGTTTCTGAGGCCTTGAGCAGATACGGAATCGATGATTTGAAGATTAAGGATATGGAGAGTTATTTCTAGATTAATCAGATTTAAATATGACTGAAGAAAGAAAAATTTTTAGGAGAAAAGAATATCAAGAACCGGAATATTTGGTGGAGCATGCGCACTTGGATTTTGTGATTTTTGATGAGAATAAAGTGGAAGTAATCAGTAAATTACAGCTGAAGAATAACGCCAGCGGCGAGCCGATAATTCTCAATGTGGGAACTGAAATTAAAGAGATTTCTTTCATAAAAATTGATGGGGTTGAAATAGCAAAAAGTGAATGGAAGCAGAGCGATAAAATTCTTGAATTAGCAGCAAAAGAGGGAGTTTTTATTCTCGAAATTAAAACAGTTCTGGATCCGCAAAATAATAAAACTGGACAGGGTTTATATGAGAGCCGTGGAGTTTTGGTTACACAAAATGAGGCTACGGGATTTAGAAATATTACAGTTTATCCGGATCGCCCAGATGTAATGTCGACTTGGAGTACAAAAGTTACCGCACCAAAAGATAAATATCCGACTTTGTTAGCGACTGGTGATTTAACAAATTTTAGAGAAAATGAGGATGGGACGCACACTGCGGAATTTCATAGTGATTTTAAAATGCCTGCTTATTTATATTGTTTGGTAGCGGGTAAATTTGATTGTTTGGAAGATGAGGTTGTAATGCCTTGGGATGAAAAACCTGTAAAATTACAGATTTATGCTCCTCCGGGTAAAGGTGATCGCACAAAAATTGCCATGGAGTCTTTAAAAACCGTGATGAAATGGGATTATGAGAATTTTGGGCGTAAATACCCATTACGTGACTACAAAATAGTGGCTGTGGATGATTTTAATGCCGGTGCGATGGAGAATTTTGGTTTGAATGTTTTTAGTGCCGGATATGTGCTTGGCGATCCTAGAGTTGCGACTGACGACAATATTTTGGGAGTGGCTCACACGGTAGAACATGAATATTGCCATACTTGGAGAGGGGATTTGGTAACCGTGAGAAGTTGGCATGAAATAGCTCTAAAAGAAGGTTTTGTAAGTTTGATGGATAGATTATTTAATCAATTTTTACTTGGTAAAACTTCAGGTAGAATTGGAAGCGTGAGAGGACTTCGGGCTAATCAATTCGCTGAAGATGCGAGTGCGACTGCCCATGCGGTTTGGCCGGAAGAATATGAGGGAGATCCTTCTAACAGCATGTACACTTCTACAACTTATTCAAAAGGTGCGGAGGTGATTGGTATGGCGAAAATGTTACTAGGAGATGAAAAATTTAGGGCGGGATCGGACAGATATTTTAATGATTTTTTTGGGAAAGCGGCGACAATTGAGGATTTAGTAATTTCTATTCAAAAGGCTTGCGAGGTGGATTTAACTCTATTTAAAAATTGGTTTTTTCAGGTTGGAACGCCGAGATGCGACGTGAGTAGTAAATATGACGAGGCGGCAAAAACCTTTAGTTTAACCGTTAAACAAGAGTGTGTGCGCGACCCTAGATTAGTTTTGCATTTCCCATTAACGATGGGGTTGATTTCAGCTGGTGGCGAAAAAGTGGAATTAGAATTGGAAGGAGAAGTTAATGAATTGCATGATTTGAGTCGTGGTGTTTTGAGTATTTCAAAACCAGAAGAAACTTTTGTTTTTAAGAATGTGCCAATGGGAACCGTGCCTTCTTTACTAAGAGAATTTTCGGCGCCGGTGACCTTGAATTATGATTATTCTCATGATGAATTATTGCTTTTGATGAAGCATGATGAAGATGGATTCAACAGATTTGAGGCGGGCCAGAGAATTTCACGTCAGGAATTAAAAAAATTGGTTGATCAATATCAGGCTGGTGAAACCACGCCAGAGGCGGGCAAGGCAATGGTGGTAAGCGAAGAAATTCTAGATGCGTATGCTAGTATTTTGATGGATTTAGTGGAAAAAGATCCTACTTTGGCAGCGGATATGCTGGTTTTGCCAAGTGAATCTGAGTTATTACAAGGCATGGCTGAGTATGATTTTGATGCGGCAAAAGCGGCGAGAGATACTTTAAAAATGACGATAGCGCGTAAATTCAAAATGAAGTTTGGCGCTCTATACTCTCAATATCACGACTTTGCCTTGGCGGCAGAAAAAAAACCGGGTGTTTCTTTATTAAATATTGATGCCATTAAATTAAGAAAAATTAAGAATGTTTGTTTGGCGTATTTGGCGAAATCCGGGGAAAATGGAGCGGATGCTGAGGCAATTGAATTGATCAAAAAACAGTTTGCAGAAGCCACAAATATGACTGATGAGTTTGTGGCGTTGAGTTTGTTGAGCGACATTCCAAGTGAGAGAGAAGAGGCGTTAAAAATATTTAAAGATAAATGGCATGCTGAAGAATTAGTGATGAATAAATGGTTGCGCGTACAGGCGATGATTGATGACAAACAGGTGACAGAAAGGGTGCGTCAGTTGATGGCGAGTGAAGATTTCAATTTTGATCAGCAGTCTGGAGTTTATTCACTTTTGATTTACGGATTCGCGCAAAATAGTATTTATTTTCATGATAAATCTGGCAGTGGATATGAGCTTGCGGCTGAGGCTGTGATGAAATTGAATAATCCGGATGTGGCTTCTAGATTAGTACGCGAGGCTTTTTCTGACATGCCAAAAGTTAGTAAGGTGCGTCAGGATTTGATGAAAAAGGCTTTGGAAAAAATCGTAGCGGAAGTTAAATTGGAAGGTCCAAGGTTGATGGCCAAAAAGATTTTGGGGTAATTGTGAAAGTCGTACAAATAAAAACTTATGATTCTACCTGATTCGTTTTGGCTCTATCTAAAGAGCAAATTGCCACCGATGCCTCATCCTTTTAATACGGATAAGCATGGTGCCCAAAAATTATATTATTCACCATGGGAATATGAATATGTCGAAAAATCTAAAGGTTTTAAGAATTTTGAAAATTATACGGGAGATCTAAAGAAGTTTATGGAAGGGAAGCGAATTGCGGAGCTTGCCTGTGGAGGTGGTGGAAAGACAGTTTTTTTTGTGAAGAATGGCTCTAAAAAGGCTCATGGAGTGGATTTAAGTGAAATTTTTATTGAGCAAGCAAATAAGTTTGCAGAAGAAAAAGGCGTTAAGGAAAAATGCTTTTTTTCAGTAGGTGATGCAAAAAATACTAACTATAAAGATAGTGATTTTGATGTAGTGATGCTGGCTTCGGTTTTGGAACACGTGGAGGATCCAGAAGCACTTTTGAGGGAAGCCCTGCGTATCTGTAAAAAAGGAGGTGCGATTCTTTTTAATACAGAAGGCTATTATCATTGGCTTGGACATCATCTCTGGGATGCTTTACCAATTCCATGGCTACATCTTTTTACCAGTGAAAAGCAGCGTATAAGACTTTATAAAAAGGCGGTTAAAAATTATCCAGACGCTCAAGAACGTATTGATTTGCGAATTGGAATTAATAGCAAAGGAAAGGAAAATTTTGATTATCTAAACCATATTACCCTGCGTAAGTTAGACAAAATACTTAGGACACTCGAGCTTGAAAATCTTTTCAATAAAAAAATGCTTACCATAAGAACCTTTCGCAAAAGACCTTTTAACTTGTTTGGAAGAATGCCACTTTTACGTGAAATATTCCACGAAAGTCTGGATGGTATGATTGTAAAGTAAAGTTAAAGGCTGGTTAATTATTATTGCCAGAGGCTTTTTTGCTGTATACAATGCAAAAGCTTTTAATAAAAATTCGCATGCAGAAGAATAAATCAATGGAGCCACAAAAAAATACTTTGAAGCTTAAAAAAGGTCTCGCGCAGATGCTGAAGGGCGGCGTGATTATGGATGTGATTGATGTTAAACAGGCTAAGATTGCGGAAGAAGCTGGGGCGGTGGCGGTGATGGCTTTGGAGAGAGTGCCTTCTGATATTCGTAAACAGGGAGGCGTGGCGAGAATGAGTGACCCAAAAATGATTAAGGAAATTATGAAAGCGGTTTCTATTCCAGTAATGGCAAAAGTGAGAATCGGGCATTTTGTGGAGGCGCAAATTCTTGAGGCGATTGGAGTCGATTATATTGATGAAAGTGAGGTTTTGACGCCAGCTGATGAGCAATATCACGTGGATAAAAGTAAATTCAAGGTGCCATATGTTTGTGGGGCGCGTAATTTGGGTGAAGCTTTGCGTAGAATTAAAGAAGGCGCGGCAATGATTCGTACAAAAGGTGAAGCTGGAACTGGAAACGTGGTTGAAGCAGTGCGACATATGAGAGCGATGCTGGATGGAATTGCGGCTTTAGGTCGTATGAATAAGGCTCAATTGAAGAAATTTGCAGTGACTGAAAGAGTTTCACTTGAATTGGTTGAGGAGACTAGACGCCTTGGGCGTCTGCCAGTAGTTAATTTTGCGGCAGGTGGAATTGCGACTCCAGCGGATGCGGCTTTGATGATGCAGTTAGGTTGTGATGGTGTGTTTGTAGGTAGTGGAATTTTTAAATCTTCTGATCCAGCGGCACGTGCAAAAGCTATAGTTGAGGCAACTTTGCATTTTGACAACCCTGAAATTATCGCTAAGTGCTCAGAAGGATTGGGCCAAGCTATGGATAGTTTAGAAATTGGAAAATTGGAGCAGAAATATGCTGATAGAGGGTGGTAAAACGGCGTTAGACTACCGGTTTAATATTTGCCCTAACTGCTTGTCTAACCTGATCGGGTTCATCGTCATCGGTGCCTTCAACCCAGGTTTCTTGTCTGATGATGAAGTTGTCGGGATCAGTGGCGAAGGCTTCTTCTATAGTTGCAACTTCAAGGGATTTTAAGAAGGCGGGCATGTCTTCTGGATAAATAACTTTTCCTGTGCTTAAATTTTCTAGACCTGGTGCAAGTTGAATTTGATTATCCAGGGCTAATTTTTGGGCTTTTGGTGAAGGTTTACAGGCGATAACAGATCCATTAGTTCTTCTAACTAGCGGCAAAAGTCTAGTATGTCCTGTACGACCAGTTTTGGGTCTATGAACTGATTCAACTGTGTCATTTACTGCGTCACGAGCCCTTTTGGTAGGGTAACTTCTATCTACTACATCATCAGGAGTTGATGGACCACCTGGCTTAGTAGGATTTGAGTTGGTCGTGTCTTCTGGTGAGGCTGGTTGGCTTTTTCTTCTCGCAAAAGTTACGCCAAAAATATCCTCAATGTCGCCTCTATGGCAGGTAAGTTGGGCCAAGTACCAAAGAACATGTCTTCTAGTTAATTCATAATTTGGAGTGGCACCTGCAAGTAATTTGCTTGTTTCAGCGCCAGTACCGAAGCTATCGATATTGCCTTCAAAACGATCCATACTAAAACGAGGCAGCTCACCAAGTTGAACAAGTAGGTCTTCTGAGTTGACTGAAAATGGTCGCAACTTTTCTTGCATTGCGGGGTTTGAGGCAATGGACTCTCCTAAATCTTCTTTAAAAAGATTAATCTCAGCCAGACAAGAGGCAAAAGCGTTTGAGTCTGGTTTGGTACCAGCAAACTGAAAGACAGTTGTTTTTCCTTGAAATAAATCTTCATCACTAACTGTACAAAGTGGGATTTCTCTTTTTCTTCTTCGAATCAATTCTAAGGCAATTCTATCATTTTCTGATTTAAGCTGATCCTTATTTTTGTTATCAGGATTATCGAAGACACCTAATTTGCCTTGAAAAAATGGGATGCCATGGGCTTTCATTAATTGATAATTTGCTCTTAGTCCTAATGCCTGGTCTACAACCTGACCACTCAAACCCGTCATCATTAAAAATGCTCTTGGGCTATCTATTAATTGAAAGAACTTTTGATGAGTTGAAATATCTAGGCGGCTACCTTTTGGTTTATGAGTCTTTTTGCGATGTTGACTTTCTTTTAAAGCAATGTTCGCAAGTAAATAGTTTTGTAATCTATTGGTAACTTCATGGAGAATAATGAGTTCGCTAACAGCAGGACCATTGGGGACAGTAAATTCGGGGTATTTTGGACTAAGTTCTGCTCCAATTTTACCAAATAGAAATACTGGATCTACTGTAAGAATTCCCTTATCGGTAAAGTTGGCTACTGTTTGGGCGATAAAGCCTTTAATTGCCTCTTCAATAGCAGAATGAGCTCGTTCTCTAACATTAATATTTAAGGCAGGGTCTGAGGATAATTGCTCAGCGGTATATGGCGCATATATTCTAAGGGCATCAGAAAGCGCTTTTATACCTTTTTGATTACAATATTGGTGGAGTCTAGGCCCCCACGCTGGACGGTCTTCCGGTAATCTTACTTTGCCCTCTTCTAAATCCATAGTTTGAATATTACTTGAGTATATTACAATACCTTATTTACCCCGACTTGTCAAATCCGTGGCGGTAATATTTCTAAATAAGCTAGAAATCAGCTAAAATAGTCGCATGAAAATTGCTGATTTTTTTAAAAAGTATAAGAAAGTTTTGGTTGGGATTCTTGTTGTGTTGATTTTGTTTGGGGTGATTTGGCCGGTTTTTGTGATTAAGAAATATGGCGATAAAATTCTGGACGTGAATGATGTAGAATTGCAGGATTATGAGGTGGCGATTGTATTTGGGGCTGGCGTTAAAGCAGATGGCAAGCCGTCTGACATTCTAAAAGATCGTTTAATTACAGCGGCAGAATTGTATAAAAATGGTTATGTGAAAAATATTTTGGTTTCGGGTGATAACAGATATGAAAACTACAATGAGCCAGAAGCGATGGCCAAATATTTAGTGGAAGTGGCGGGTGTGAACGAGAAAGATGTGACTGCGGATTTTGCTGGTAGGAGAAGTTTTGATACTTGCAAGAGGGCTCGTGAAATTTTTGGTGTTGAAAAAGCGATTTTGGTGACGCAAAAATATCATTTATATCGCACTCTTTTTACTTGTAATAATTTGGGCGTGGAAAGTGTGGGAGTTGATGGTGCGAGGCAAGAATATAGAGGCTCTGCTTACTACATGTTTAGGGAAATTTTGGCGATCGATAGGGCCTTTGTAAATGTGTTTATTTGGGAGCCAAATTACATTGGTGGTGAGAAGGAGGAGTTGTAAAATTTAATTATGAAAATTGGGATTTTGGATATTCAGGGGTCGGTGGAAGAGCATTTTGCGGCGTTGCAAAAAATTAAAAATGTGGAGCCGGTTTTGGTGAAAAATAAAAAAGATTTAGATCAAGTTAAAGGTTTAATTATGCCCGGTGGCGAAAGTACAACTATAGGAAAATTACTTCGCAGATTTGGGCTGCGCGAAGAAATTATTAAGCGTGCAAAAGCTGGTATGCCAGTTTGGGGAACTTGTGCGGGAGCAATTCTACTAGCTAAAAAAATCGTGGGAACTCAGACGGCTGATGGATTAAAATTAATGGATATTGCGATAGAAAGAAATGCTTACGGACGACAAGTTGATAGTTTTGAAACGCAGATAGAATTTGATTTAGGGACGTACGGCGGAGATTATTTTGGCAAAGTTGTACCGGCGATTTTTATACGAGCACCAAAAATTCTTGCAGTAGGCAAAAAAGTGCAAATTCTAGCCAAACATCGAGGTGAAATTGTGGCTGCCAGACAAGGTAATCTCATGGCCAGCAGTTTCCATCCAGAATTAACGGACAGCAAAGAAATTCACGAATATTTCGTGAAGATGTGTGGGTGAATTTATAATCTACCGGACATAATCAAAGCATTTCTAGCTCTGGTTTCGTTTTCAATTTCGGCAAGCTCTCCTAAAGGATCTGGCACATATTCAGAGGCAGATCTGGGATCTGTTTTTTGACATAAACCGATTATTAGAGCCATTTGTCGTTCTTTTAAAGTTAGGTCTAAGCGCGCTAATTCATCTTCTGAAATACTAAAGCCGAAATCGACTAAATGCTGTAGATCAAGTTGGCCACCATCAATCATCGATCTAAAAATCCCCGCTCCTTTATCTGTTCTTGTATAGGCAAAAGCTGGGACTTTTACCTTAGTCCCTAGATTTGGAAATCCCTCATAATACCTGACTATGTTTAAAATTCCTTTAGCTATTAGTTTTTCTAAAATGTTATTACCCAAAGCAAGTACGTCAATGCGAGGAAGCACGACCTCCGGAGTAATAAATTGCACGTCGCCTAAATTTACTTGTTCCATAATTTCAACGTTAGCTTGTCTACTTTACGTATTTTTATGATTTTGTCAACTTTTTATATTTAAATTTTGGCGGTAGAATGGGGCGGCTATGGGACACTTGTTACCAAAATCCGTTAGAAGTTTGATTGAGGAATTCTCAAGATTACCAGGTATTGGACCGAAATCTGCACAGAGATTGGCGATGCACTTGTTACATTCTCCGGAAAGTAGATATAGACCGTTGGGAGAGGCGATTTTGGGGTTGAAAAATAATGTGATTTTTTGTACGCGCTGCTGGAATATTGGCGAGAGTAATCCTTGCGGAATTTGCGATAATCCACAGCGAGATCAGAGTATAATTTGTGTGGTTGAAGAGATTTTGGACGTGGTGGCTTTGGATAAAAGTGGCGAATACAAAGGCGCGTATCATGTTTTGCACGGGGCGTTGTCACCGATAGATGGGATTGGGCCGGATCAGTTAAAAGTTGAGGCTCTGGTTGCGCGTGTGGAAGAAGGTGGCGTGCGAGAAGTGATTCTAGCAACAAATCCGAGTTTGGAAGGCGAGGCAACGGCTTTGTATATTCAAAAATTATTGCGTGAAAGTGGAGTAAGTGTGACCAGAATCGCACGTGGCTTACCAGTGGGAGGCGATTTGGAATATGCTGATGAAATTACTTTGAGTAGGGCGATGGAAGGCAGGAGGGAATTTTAGTTGAATTTTTATTTTGGGGTGTTAGAATGTTGGCGTGCTAAGTTTACTAGTTAGTTTTTAGCCGTAAGGCTGAATGGTGGAGTGTACGGGTAACCGTCCCAAAAGAAAAGCCCCCGGGGAAATCGGAGGCTTTTTTCGTGTTGTATGGTGGAATGTACGGGAATCGAACCCGTCAAGGCAGGTGCTAACGCTGCCTCCGGCACCAACCGACATCCCAAAATGCAACACAAATCTGTTATATCAAATCGACATTAAATAATTATTAAATTTTCTTAAGAAATTCTTAAAATTTTTCTAAAATATTTAAAAAGCCTGTTATTTTCTAATTTTGACTAGTAACAGTGAATGTACTTGGCCCGGCGCCGGACAGGTAGTGGCCTTTTTTGAGGGTGTAGAGCTGAGAGAAGTCGTTGTGGAGGTTAGTTAGAATCTCGTCTGGGTTATTCTCTTTAATGGCCTTTAAAAGGGTTTTGGTTTGATTTAAATCTTGGGCACATTTTTTTAGGTCTAAAGCGGCGAAGTTATCCTTAGTTTTTTGGAGGTTTTTTGAGGATCTTGGGAAGATTTTGAATTTCAGGTTTTTTAGGGAATTTAATGGCTTAATTTTTTCTCCATAATTAGTAGCCAAAGCAGTGCCGCCAATGATAAAAAAAGGGACATCTTTGCCAAGTTTTTCAGCAAGCTTTAAGAGAATTTTTTGGTCCATATTTAACTTCCACAATTTATTTAGACCTTTCAAAACTGCCGCCGCGTCGGAAGCACCACCACCCAAACCACTATTAAATGGAATGTTTTTAGTGATTTTTATTTGAGCATTTTTTCTGATTTTGAAAGTTTTTTTGATGAGAAGTAGGGCTTGGTGAGCGAGGTTTTTTTGAGGATTTTGATTGAGAAATTTAATTTGTTCGACTGTCGCCTCATCAGGTTTTTGACCCCCTTGGGCTATTGACGTATTGTCTGGTTTTTGTGTGCTTAAGATTTCAAGCTTGTCGGCGAATTTTGGCAGTTCGTAAAGAATTGTCTGGATTTTATGGTAGCCGTTAGGGCTTTTTTTGAGTACGTCTAGACAAAGGTTTAGCTTGGCTGGGGCAGAAATTCGCATTATTGTATTTAATTTGGTGTAATTCTTGACTTGATTGAAAGTATTGTGAGGCTTTGGGGTGGCTAGTCAAGATTTGGCAAAATTCCGGGCCTTGACGCAGGGCCGGACTTATGGTTATATGGAGAACTATTATGATTGATGATATACGCAAACATTTAGATTTGGATCCTACTCCAACCACGCGTGGGGAAGAGGGTGTGCTTTATAGAGTATCCGCTGGCGAAGAAAGTTTTTTTGCTAAAAGGTGGTATAGGTCACATGAAAAGCAGGGTTCGTTTCCAATAGAGGCTGGCGGCGCGGCCTTGTCTCCATTTTGGCATAACGTTGTAAGGCTAAAGCAGGAAATTGTCCATGCGCTATTTCCCGGATATAGTATTAAGACAGTTGGATCTTTTGATGAGAGAGTAAAAAGAGGCGGTGGTGAGGGACAATTTGATCTGGATTGGGGTAGGCCAGTTACCGTTAGTAAAGAGGTGGTGGGAGACCCTGTAATCTCTCCCATAAGGACCGGTATTCTAGATGCGGCTTATAAAACCTTGCTCGCCCATAAAGATGACTTAATGAGGCGCGGAGCAGGAACCAAGCAGGAAGATCCTTTCTTTAAACAATGGACAGCTCAAGTTAATAGAGAAATAGTTGGATTGCTTGGTCCAGACATTGACTTAGGAGCAAGTTTTTTTGAAGGGAATCGGGGTTTTGACGATATTGTTTGTAAACTACAAAGACAAAGACCAGGAAGTATGCTGACAGAATTTTTTGAGGCGGGGATTAGTGTAGCTCATCCAGAAGTGAATTTTATACCAGGAAATAAAGATACCCACCAAAAAAAACCGCATGGAACATTTTTGGAATTCAATATTGGAAATGAAGCTAGACTAAAACATGCAATTATGAGGAGATTTAAGGGGGATCAATCAAAAATAAACGAGTTGCTTGCAAAGTTAAGAAGTTATCAGATTAATCAACTTTTAGACAAAATCTTTGACCACATTCTGCCAGTTTATATAAAAATTACCGATGGCCAGACCAGTCCTATTTCTTTAAGTGCAATTTATACCGCCCTAGAGAGATTTAAGATTTTTATTGAACAAGGAAAATTAACTGAAGAAATAACAAAATCCGTTGTGGAGGGATTGATTTCAATCATAAATACTTCTGGTTCACATGAAAGAATGGCTTGGCGTTTGCAAGAACAGCTAACTGCATCATTCGATTATATGTAATTAATCCTTTACCAGCGACGCGATAGCAAAACATTGGATTCCTTTGCCGACGCCAAAGAGAGTTAGGTGTTCGCCCGTGGTTGCCGTGATGCCAATTTTTTTGGGTTCAAGGTTGAGAATGGCGGAAAGAGATTTTTTTAATTTTGGGACAAGTGGATCGATTTTTGGGTGTTTACATTCTAACATCAGACCTAAACTGTTAATTTTAAAATCCTGTTTTTTGATCTTTTTAAGAACAATTTCCAGGTATTTTTTGCTATCAGTTATGCCGTTCGCAAATTCTTCGTCGGCGTAAAAACCGAGGGACATTTCGCCAATTGCTTGAGAAAGTGCATTAAAGATTGCATGGAGAATAACGTCGCCATCAGAGTTGGCCTTTAATTTATTCTCATCTGGAATTTTGATGCCGCCAAGAGTTAGGCCTTTTTCTTCTGTTTCAAACATATGGCTATCCTGGCCAATTCCAACTCTGAAATCCTCTGGTAAATCGCCTAAAATTGCCTTTAATTTGAGGTAATCTGAGTAAGTCGTGATCTTGAAATTGTGTTCGCTGGCCTCGATGTAAGCGACTTTTTGGCCGAGGTTTTCTACCAACATCGCTTCGTCAGTGGCTTCAAATTTAGACTTTTTGGCTTTATCAAGAGCTTTTTTGAAGAGAGAGAATTCTACAGCCTGAGGAGTCTCGGCAGCAAAAAACTTATTGCGATCGTGAGTTTTTAAGATATGGCCGGCGTGAATTTCTTTGAGAGTAGAAGTAGCGTAATGACCGACAATGCAGGAGCCGTTAATTCTAGTCTGATCAAGAACTTGCGCGACCTCATCTTGAGTAACTAGAGGATTGGCACCGTTGTGAACAATGATTAGATCCTTGTTTTTGGCCTTTTTTGAAATCAACTGAAAGGCTTTGTTAACAGATTCCTGACGAGTTTCGCCACCTAAAATTATATTTTTTACTTTTGACAAACCGAAATCTTTGGCTATATTGTCAAGCGCCGTTTTATTGTGTTTGCCAGCCACTAGAATGATCTGATCAATATCCGGATGATCGTTAAACGTGATTAGAGAATGGTAAATTACTGGCTTCTGGCCAGCTAAAAGTAACATTTTGTCTTCTTTTGTCTGATGGGTGGACTTGAGGCGTTTGCCTTCACCAGCAGCTAGGATAATGGCGTAGTTCATGAGGAAAACGGGGCAAAAAAACGATTGTATTGTTAAAAGTAACACCGAAAGTAAGAAAAGTAAAATTTAGGGAAATCGGCAGGGCCCAAAAAGGCCCGTTGACAAGATGTGGGAAGTGGTTTATAATTGGTGTTCTTGTATATATAAATTTATATGGTAGAAGGAGCAGGCCAACAACCAGATCAGGGAGGAGGTCTTTTAGAGACATTGAACCCGTATTTGGGCCAAATTAAGAAAGAACACCGAGGGCCTTTGCTTACTTGGGTGACGGAGTATCAGTTAGAACTGCCCAGGGTAAATCCAGGCCACAACAGAAGGACGCTTGAGGTACACAAAAAGAGACAGCCGGCTATTGCGACTGAAAGACTTGAAAGGGTTAAAAAGCCAGATATGGATCTGCCTTTAGACCCAATTTTTGCGATCGCTAGAGAGCTTGCTGGCAGAGCGATGCAGGGTGAATTAGCAAAAAAAGGAAAAGGGCGTGATTATCATGCGCTTATGACCATAGAAGCAGCTGAGGCAGCCGAAGCAGCTGAAACTCAAGATAGAGATAAAGATCCATATTCACGAGCTTGTGATACAATTGCGAGTTCAGTTTTAGATTCTGCTAGAAGGTTATTGGAAAAGGGATTGAAGCCAGAAGATGTTATTTTGGATGTGCAAACACGGGTTAAGTTAGCTATGGATATGTATTTTAGTGAAAGACGTGTGGCAGTGGATAGATATCGTGACACAAATACCGGTATGATGACTCGTAAATTTACTAGTTTGTACATGAAAGAAGTGATAAATGAAGGTCATGACTTGACGATTTTGCATGGTGACTTGAAGGGTTTGGGATCAATGAATACGGCTTTTGGTGCGGCTTTAACTGACAGAGTACTTGAGGTTTTTGTTAAAAAAATGTCTGGAATTTTTAGAGATTTTGATCAGATTGCACGACCTTTACGTGAAGCTAATGACCAAGAAGAATTAGTTGCAAGAAGACAAGATGGTGGTGATGAAATTGATGTAGTTTTACCGGGAGTTAAGGCTGAAAAAGTTTTACATGGAATTATTCAGCGTTGTATAGCTAAATTATCTGAGTCTTTTACTTTGGACATTAGTCAGAAAGATCTTGATATGATGGAACACGAGTTAACCTTGTTGGAAGAAAAAGAAAGAGACGGTACGTTGGTGGATAAAGAACCAGGTGCTCTTGTTTTATTGAGACAAGTTTTAACAGATACCAGAAGTACAAAATCTGGTTCTGGATATGCATTAAAAATAGATGGTTTGCCAATTAGATTTGGTTGTAAGATTTTGGATAATAGCAAAGTTGATAGACGCTTATTCAAGCCGGTGGATGACCTTTTGCGTGCGGAGAGTCGTATGGAAAAGGATGCAAAGCCAATGGAAAAGGGATTAGACATGGCTGATGGATCTAAAGTGCAATTAGATTATCCAGTAGTAGTGGAGATGCCTGACGGTAGTCTTTTGTATACCGGAAAAGGGCAAGAGGCATTTAAACCGTTTGAAAAGAAAACTAGCAATGGAAATGGCAACGGTAACAAACCAACGAACTATGGCCTGCCAGAAAGTACCCCATTAGGCGAGTAAGTTTTTTAGAAATTCTTGGAGCGTGATTTTGCCGGTTAGGAGTTTGGCGATCAGTTTTTCTTCTTTTTGGAGGAAGGGCTTTAGGGATTTTGGGGAAGTTTTGAAGAGGTTGAGAATTAAGTTGATGCCGGGAAATAAAGCTTGGGATACTTTTTTGGAAGTTAGTTTTTTGAATTGAGCGGGTGTGATTTTTTTGATTTTTGACTTTAGATTTGGTTGCCCGTTGATTGATCTTAGTAAGGCGTTTTCGATGTGCTCCGCCATGTCTGGCTGGCTTTTGTATGAGTAGATTTGTCCGTTCGTGAATTCTACAATACCGTGGATTTGGCATTCAGGGTGGAGGAAGGTTTTGATTTTATTTAGTGGTAGATTAAATAAATAATGGGCCTCGATGATTTCAAGGCCTTTGTTGATTAACAAAGCCGATTCGAGGGAAATTTTTGCGCCCATAGACCATTTTGGGTGCTTGAGAATTTGGGAGAGAGTGAGATTTTTTAAATCTTTTTTGGTTTTACCGAGGAGAGGCCCGCCAGAACAAGGTAAGTAAATATTTTTGACTTTTAAAGTTTGGGGATTTTTTGAAATTGAAGATGCGTGGCGGAGAATTTCGTAAATTGCATTGTGTTCAGAATCTAGAGGGATTAAATGGTCGACTCCAGTTTCTTTAATTAAATCTTGATTCAATTGCGTCAGATTTTGTCCTCGGCAAATAATTGCTTCTTTGTTGGCGAGTAAAACTTGTTTGCCTTTTTTTAAGGCTTTTATAGTAGCGTCCGTCGCAATAGTTCCGGCGAGAACATTTATAACAAGATCGGCCGGCCCAGATTCTACAAAATTATTAAGAGCTTTTTTGCCATCACGCGAAATTAGCAGAACGCTTGCGTTCGGAAATTCTCTAAGTTGATCATTTAAGAGATCGCCGTTTTGATTTGCACAAAGCCCAATAACCTCGAATTCTTTGCGATATTTATTGAGTAGTTGCAGGGTCTGCTTACCCAAAGAGCCGGTTGAGCCTAATACAAGCACTTTTTTCATATAACACAAGGTCTACAGACTATGGAAATCCATGTCAAGAACAGCCTTGACTTTACGGAGGGTTTTACGTATTATCCAGCGGCATTTTATTCTCAATTTAAGAATTATCGCTAAAGATTTAAGAATCAATCAGCAGATCAGATCATCTAACGTCCGACTAATCGGTGCGGAAGGTGAGCAGCTGGGCGTTGTGACTTTGCAAAAAGCTCTACAGCTAGCCGAGGAAGCGGGTTTGGATCTTGCGGAAGTAGCGCCAAATGCGGAACCTCCTGTGTGTAAAATTCTGGACTATGGTAAATACCAATATCACCAGAGAAAAGTAGACAGCAAGCACAAGAGACAGCAGAAAAAAAATGAGTTGAAGGGAATGAGACTGGGCTTTAAAACAGGTGATCACGACTTGGAAACCAAGGCAAAACATGCTAGAAAGTTCCTGGAAGATGGGAATTCTGTGAAATTGACTCTTATATTTAAAGGCCGTGAAGCAATGTATAAAGATTTAGCACTAGCCAAAATGATGAAATTTTATGAGGCCGTGCAGGATCTAGCAACAATGGAATCAAACGCTAAAAAACAAGGAAATTCCTTAATAATGATATTAACTCCAAAATCATGAAACAGAAAAGTCATAGCGGTCTAAAGAAACGCTTGAAAGTAAGAAAAAGTGGCACTATCAGCTTTAATAAATCAGGCAAAAAACATTTGCTTTCTGATAAGTCAAAGAGGGCTAAACATTCTTTTAGAACAGGTTTGCCAGTGCATTCTACAAAAGTGAAGGCTATCAGAAGACTTATGCCAGGTTTAGTAAGATTGCAGGGAAACAGAACAGCTGCTAAAAAAGTGAAGGAAGTTAAGGCTAAGCTTAAGGCGGCAGTAAAGAAGATAGAGGCTGGTGCGAAGGCAGAGTAGGCGAGGCGCCAGGCGACAAGCCGCCGGATCAATTATTTATTCTTAATTTTATAATATGACTAGAGTCAAAAGAGGTGTAACAACCCGCCGAAGGCACAACGCTATGCGTAAGCTTGCCAAAGGCTACAGAGGTCTAAGAAGTAAGACCTTTAAGTGGGCAAAAAATGCCACAATGAAAGCAGGAATGCGTAGTTACGTAAGCAGAAAACTTCGTAAAAGAGATTTTAGAAGTCTATGGATTACTCGTATCAATGCAGCTTGCCGACCACTTGGTATCAGCTATAGCAGATTAATAGATGCTATGAGCAAAAAAGATATCGTCATTAATCGTAAAATGCTTGCTGAGTTGGCGGTAAACCAATCAGAAGTATTTAATAAGATTGTAGAAGCGGCTAGGGCGTAAAGATTTTATTGGTCCCGCGTAAGTTGTGCGGATTTGAAATCAGCGATAAGCGCGGCCAAAAAGATTTTAGAAAAATTTTAAGAAAATTTAATAAGTATTTGCTAGCGTGGTGTGGCAAATACTTATTTTTTATTGTCTAAATATGCAGGAAAGAGCGAAAAGGATAGAGATGTTGGGGAGTGTCAAGGCTGATCATTATGGTATAGTGGAAGGTGGGATAGTTAAGGTAAGCGCGCATGGTTCGTATAAAGACCCCATTACTGGTGTGGTAAAAATTTCTGAGTTGAGTGATCAGGAGTTATACGAAAAGTGCCGGCAGTATGGGCTGAATGCGAGGACGTGGTCGCGCAAGTTTGCTGGCTTGATTCCAGAGGTGGCACGGCGAAGGCTGCACAAGCGTCGCGGCTTTGCGTCGATTCAGCAGTTTGGGAATATGGTGGGCGGGTTGAGCGAGTATACCGTGGACAAGATTTTGCATTTGGCGGAGAAATTGAAGGACAAGCCGAGGTTGTTGGCGATGTTGGAAAGCGGGGAAGAAGGGTGGAGCAAAATTGCAAAAGTTGCCTATGTTGCGACGGTGGAAACGGATGAGATGTTTGCTGAAAAAATAAAAATTTTGCCGACCAGAGCGTTGGAGGCCTTTGTGCAAAATTACAGAGGAGAAAGTGTTCACGTGAACACGGCAGAAAGCAAAAACCAAACGAGTCAAGGGGCGACAAGTGACGGGAAAAACGGGGAGCAGGTGGAGGGCCAAGCAGGGACGGCTCAGGTTGATAGTCTTTTTGGTGGCGAGAATATTGAGAATAATCTTGGGCTGGAGGATTATCAGCGATTCTCTTTTCCGGTTAGTGGCAAGGTGGATATGAACTTGCGGGCGATTAAACAGCATCTTGAGAAAAAGACTAAAGAGAGCCTAACTTGGAATCAGGTTTTTGAGACCGTGATTGATAAAATGGAAGTAAACAGGCCGCAGCTAAACTTCAAAAAATGCCCGGTTTGTGAGCAAAAGGCGACCGTGACAGTATGCGAAGGCTGTGCCAAAGGAATGCTAGCGCTCAAAGAAAATGGAAAGAAGCTTGAAGACGGAAAAAGTGAGAAGGAGAGTAGTAGCAATAATAACCAATCGGAAATCCACGGCAAATGGACTACAACTGCGAACAGAAATATTCCAGTGGAGACTAAGAGGTTTTTGCAGCTGAAATATGGGGCGACTTGTGGTTTTCCGCAGTGTAAAAATGCGTGGGTGAACTTGCACCACACTAGGAGATTTGCGTTAAATTCTAGCCATGATCCAAAATACATCGTTCCGCTGTGTAAAATTCATCATGATCTCGCGCATGCCGGGATGATAGAAAACGAGCAACTTGATCCGGCAAATTGGTCGATTAGAAATAATCGGAAAAATGAGCAAACTGAAGAATTAATAGACCAAAAAGTGCGGGAATTTAAAGATAAAACTAGGAGGGGGTTGCCGTGGGGTTTTTAAATTATCGTAAAATCATCTGATTTTTGAGTGATTTCGCGCATAGTGACGTCTAGGCTGGATACGCTGGCGCGAGGAGGGCCAACTTTTGCCCAAAGTATTAGCTGATTTATGGCGTGATCTTCGCCTTGAGCTAGAATTTCTACGTCGCAGTTATCGAGGTTTTTGGCGTAGCCGGTGAGTCCGAGTGCCAGAGCTTGCTCCTGTGTGGTGGCTCTAAAAAATACTCCTTGGACTCTGCCCTTTACGGTGATTAAAGCTTCTTTCATGGTGATCAGTTTAGCGGAGAAGGGCCAAGAGAGTAAAGTTTGGCGGATAACCCTAGAATGGCAGGAAAAGTAGGGGTGGTAAAAAAATGGAGTAGTGGAGAGGGCTAAGGTACAGCAAAAACAGCATAAACCCTGGCAAAAACACCTTTTTGCTGCTAAACTGGCTCGGTCATGAAAAAAATCTTAAAAAAACTAGTTATTGGCTTACTGAAGGCCATGGCGAAGCATCGTCTACATAAATATAAGGGCAAGATTATTGCGATAACCGGCTCTGTAGGTAAAAGCAGTGCAAAAGATGCTATTTATACAATTCTCAATACCAGATTTAGAGTTAAGAAGACTAAAAAAAATATGGATTCGGATTTTGGTTTGCTGCTGACTATTCTTGATATAGAAAGTGGATTTAACTCAGCAACAAAATGGTCATGGTACTTAATAAAAGGCTTTATGCACTGTGTCACTAGAGATCACAGCGATGTTCTATTGTTTGAACTTGGCGTGGATCAACCTGGAGAAATGGATTTTTTGACTTCGGTTTTAAAGCCAGATATCGCTATTGTTACACAAATTTCACCTGTGCATCTGGGGCCTGGGCAATTCAAGGATATTAACGAAATATTTGAAGAAAAAATTAAACTCGTGAAAGCGATGGATTCCCGCGGCATTGCAATTCTAAATATTGATAATCCTTATCTGGAAAATTTCCGTAAAAAGAATCGCAAAAAAACTACGTTAACTTACGGGAAAGATAAGGAGGCGGATTTTTGGGTTAGTCAGATTAAAGAATCTTTGGAGGGGCTGGATTTTATCCTGCATCACGATAATAAGAGATATGATGTGCATTTAAATGTGGTGGGTGAATGTCAGTTTTATGCGATTATGCCTGCGGTTATTTGTGGCGTGATGATGGGAATGAACGTGGAGGATTGCGTGGAGGCGGCAAAAAAATTCAGCCTGCCGGCTGGTAGAATGAGCGTGATTCCGGCTATACACGGTGCGACAATTTTGGATAGTTCGTATAATTCTTCACCTGATGCACTAAAGGAAGCTCTGAATACTTTAAAAAATATTGAACCGGAAAGAAGAAAAATTGCGGTTTTGGGAAGTATGAATGAGCTCGGTGAGGAGAGTAAAATTCTACATAAATCAGTTGGTGAAATGGTGCCTGAATGTGCGGAAATGTTGATAACCGTTGGTGCGGAGGCTGTGCATTTTGCTTCTGCAGCAAAGGAAAAAGGCATGGGCGAGGATGTGGTTTTTAGTTTTAGAAATGCGCTGGATGCGGCTGAATTCTTTAAGAATAAAATTAAAAAAGGTGATTTGATTTTGGTTAAAGGTTCGCAACAAAACGTAAAGCTGGAGAATTTTGTTAAAGAGTTGATGGAGGAGCCAGAAAAAGCGAGGGAATTGTTGGTGAGGCAGGAGAGGGCGGTGTTGGCGAGGCTAGAATAGGGATAGGGTGTTTTTGATGATATCAAAAACTTTTGATTTATTTGTTTACTTCGTAAACTGTGAAATACAACTGGTCTATAATCGGGCATGAAAAACAGCTAGAGGGTCTGGAAAACGACCTTGCTAGTGGTAATTTGGCGCACGCTTATTTGATGACGGGGCCAAATAGTGTTGGCAAATTTACTGTGGCTAAAAAGCTGGCTGGAATTCTGCAATGTGAAGGAGATTTTTGTCATAATTGTAATGTTTGCATGCAGGTAGAAAAAGGCTGCCATATTGACACGGTTGAGATGGCGGATAATGGAGAATCGATCAAAATTGACGAGATGCGCAAACTGATTGACCGCCTGAGTATGACACGTCAGTCAAAATATAAAGTGGTGCTAATTCAGTCGATTGAGAGAATGGGAAATGAAGCGGCAAATAGTTTTTTAAAAATGCTTGAAGAGCCGCCGGAAAGAACGATTTTTATCATGACTACGGATAAGCTAAAAAACCTATTGCCTACCATAATTTCGAGAGTGAGGGTGGTGAAATTTGGGAGTGTTTCGCAGGATTATATTAGAAATTCTTTGAAAAATTTGTTTCCTGAGTTGGAGGCAAAAACCGTGGAGGAGGTGGCTTCTTTATGTATGGGCAAAACCGGTAAAGCGATGCAGCTGGCTTCTGAACCTGAGGTTTTGGCGGGTTATATTAAGACCTACAGAGATATTCTAAACTTCCTGGATAATAGAAATTTGGCGGATAAATTTAAATATTTGGACGAACTTTTGGCTGATGAAAAACAGATTGAAGTGTTTTTGGATATACTTGTGAATGTGCTGCGAACCCGCATGCTGGATGGACAATCTGAAGATAATCGCTATTTAAACTTGCTTTCCAAGGTGGAAGAGACGTATATCTTACTCGGTAAAAATATAAACAGTCGCTTGGCTTTGGAGAATTTGATGTTAGAATTATAATATATGGCTACAAAAGTAATCGGTATAGAGTGCGCGTATAGTTCTAGCGTAGTGGAAATTCCTACCAGCGAAAAATATACTATCGCTGTTGGTGATGAAGTGATTTTTAAAGATCCTGAGGATAAGGAAGAGTACGGCATGATTAAATATATTGGCAGAGATGCTACTTATGAAGATCGTGTGGCTTTTAATTCTAAGGTACTAAGAAAGGCTACTCCAAACGATATACAAAAAGTGGATAGTCATATTGAACTTAGTCGCGCCGCGCTTAAAAAGTGCAAGGAAGTTGTGGCGAAACTTGGATTGGAGATGAATGTATTTAGTTGCGGATATTCTTTAGACGGAATGCGTGTGCAATTTATGTTTACGGCTGAGGATAGAATTGATTTTAGAGAATTGGTGAAAGATTTGGCTAAGGTTTTGCAAAAGCAAATTCATTTGAGACAGATTGGGCCACGTGATAAGGCAAAAATGATTGGTGGTTATGGTAAATGTGGTAGACCTCTATGCTGCAGTACCTGGTTAGGTAGATTGGAGAGTATTGGTATGGAAATGGTGAGAGTACAGGCCTTGGAGAGCAAGGGTAGCTCAAAATTGTCTGGTTCTTGTGGTAAATTATTGTGTTGCCTAAAGTACGAAGTTGAATCATACAAAGAGTTACGAAAAACCGTACCGAGAATTGGGCTCATCGTGAGAGTTAAAAAGACATCTCAGGAAGGGATGGTGGTGGCGGTAGATATTCTAAATCAAAAAGTAAAAGTTGCCATTAAGGGCGCTGACTCAGTCGTAACTGAGGCTAGTGGTGTAGAAAAAGTATCTTCTTAATTTTTTTACTATGTGGACATATTTAACAATACTTTTTAGTTTGCTGCTGTTTTTTGGGTTGTTTGCGAGAAAGGCCTATTTGTATTCTAAGAAATTTAAAGATGAGCCGACTGTTTTGGCTACGGGTATTGATGAAAGTGAAGAAGAAGATGAAGAAAAAATTGTTAAAAAACGCTTAAGTAAAGATAAAAAGCAGGAGGTGGAAGAGGCTTACAAAGAAGGCGATGGATTTTTGAAAGAAGGAAATGATGAGGAGGCGATTAAGGCCTTTGTACAGGCTTTGGCCATTGATGACAATCATCTGGATACTAACAAAAAACTTGCACTGCTTTATCTACAAAAACAGATGTTTGGGGCGGCAGCGGCGTTGTTTGAGAGGCTGGCGATGTTGGAAGATGATGCCCAGCATTATAGCCATTTGGGATTGGCTTTATATCAGCAGAGTTCTTTTGAAGAGGCGCGCGATGCTTATCAAAAAGCGGTGGATATGGATCCGAGTAGGCCACAGAGGTTCGTGAGTTTATCTCAAGTTTATAAGGCGATGGGGCAGCCGTCTAACGCAATGGTGGCGCTCAATAAGGCTTTGGAGATGGACAAAGAAAACCTTGAGTTTCTTTACGTAATGGCAGATTTGCAGATGACTATGGGAAATTTTGAGGATGCAAAAGAGACTTTAAATAGAATTTTTAATGTGAATGAAAATCACGAAGAAGCGGCGGCGCTATTAAAAGAGATTGAGAAATTAGAGGCCGGTACCAACTGAAACTTTGGCTGGCATGGCTCTGTAGTTGGTGTGAATTTCTTCTGTAGTTATTTTGCCAACGGCATCGGTTAAATGTCTATACCAGAGGACGCTGAAGCCGGCGTGGGCTTTGTCGGTCATTTTTGTTTGGCCTACGGTGAGGTTTGGGCTGTCTGTATAGATGGTTGCGGGAGGGCCACGACGATTTGAGATGTAAGGGCCTTCCATTTCTACACTACGACCGTCTTTTGTGCCGTAGAGCACGATATAGAGCTCATAGTCCTTGTCTACGTAAGACTGCATTAAAAGTGAATGCCCAGTGTCGTTTTTGAATTTTAAATTTGCGCCACCAATATAGATTGTGGCATCTAGTCCATCGCCCATAATTTGTGAATAGTAAGACACGGCGTAAGAATGCTGGTTGCGCTCAACAATTGGCAAACCGGCAAAAAGAGCAGCCCTATAAACGGTGGTTGAAACCTGACAAATGCCGCCACCGTATTCGGGGATGGTGCCAATGCTTTTGATTACTAATTCTTTTTTATATCCATTTGAACCATCTACTGGACCAAGCGTTTGATTAAATACAAAAGTTTCATCTGGTTTGATCAAAACTCCATTCATTTTTGAGGCACCAAGCTTAACGTTGTAGAGGCGATTTGCAGGGGAGCCATAGTATGAAGTATGACCAACCGATACTTGTTCTTTAATGCCCTGCGCCTGGAGATCTTCTGAGATTTTAACCTCGGCTGCAAGCTCGGCTACGGGGATGATGACTTTGCCAATCTTGTTGATTATGGCTAATTCTAAAGCTTTCTTGAGGTTGTCTCTTTGTATTTTTAGGCCATTTACTCCCTTGCCTTCTATGACGACTTTGCCATCTTTGTCTGTATAAATATTTACAGGGTCGGCTGGCTTGTCTAACCATTTAGAAATATTGGCATCGATGTATTCATTAAATTTGACCCTGTCTACTTCTATGGTAATAAGATTTTTGCCTTTAACTTCTTCAGCCTGACCGCTAAAAATTGGCAGGTTTATTTCTTCTTTGGCTACAAAGGTTAGCCAGTCTAGATGCTCGTTTAATTTAATGGTGTAATCGCCGGTATAGACCGGGTCTTCAAGAATTATTTTTTGATTAAGTAGATCCTTGATTCGCTCCTTTTCAAGCTCCAAAACCGCTTTGGTAATTTCCGGTTCGGCTTTTTTGCTACCGATAACTATTTTGCCGGAATTTAGATTTTCACTGGAGGTTTTGAAATCTGCCAAGAGCTTTTTTTTATCTATCAAAATACCCGGCGTGGCGTCTTTGACGGTTAGCTGTTTTTTTTCGTCAAAATAGAGGCTGGCGGACTTTGGTTCCAACTCCTTGAGGTTGAACTTTTGGTCGATGACATTGAATAATTTGCCACTATCGATTTGTGATAAAAGAAAGTGTCTGCGTTCATTGTTGCTTCTAAATCCCAAAAATTCCCCTAAACTTTTTTGAGAATTATCAGCCTGCAGTAAAGTGTCTACCGTTTGATTAACCTGGAAACTTAAACCTAATTCTGAAGGCTTGATTTTTAGAACCTTGCCGTCAACTTCAAAAGAAATAGTGGTTTTTAGAAATTCGTTAGTCTCAGTTGTGAGCAGGGATTTGGCTTCAGGGGCTAGAGTATAAGAAACGTCCACATCAGAGATGTAGGTATTGCCAGAAAACTTTTTTGAAAAATTAAGCTCTAGTAAAAAAATGGCACCCAGTAGTACAAGCGCTGAAAGGCTACTTACGATTATCGCTATCTTTTTCTTGCTTGTCATTGACTCTTTTTAGAATATTTTTGAGTTTTTCACTACCTCTGCTGAAAAGGTTTCTTAGTTTTTTTCTAGTGGTTTTGCCTTTTTCTGGGGCGACACTCGCGCCGATCACGGAGCCGATTGCACCGCCAATTATAGCGCTCATTATGACTTTATCCCAAAGTCTTTTTTTATCTTTTTCTTCCATGGTTTTTGAGGAGGTTACTGTGCGACTACATAGAAACTTCGGTGTACTTTGTGCGACGGATTACGTTTACCTTAATTTGACCAGGATAAACCATTTCTTCTTCAATTTTTGCTGCCATATTTTTGGCTAGTTCGTAGGCTTGTTCTTCTTTTACGCTATCTGGATCGACCATTACTCTCAGCTCACGGCCAGCTGAAATAGCAAAAGCTGACTTTACGCCAGCGAACGAAAGGGCGGTTTCTTCTAGTTCAGCCATACGTTGAATGTATTTATCAAATGATTCCTGACGTGCTCCAGGACGGCTTGCAGATACGGCATCAGCGGCTTTTACGATTAGGGCCTCCGCTGTTTCTTGAGGGATGGCGTCGTGGTGTGTCCAGGCAGCGTGTACTTCTTCCCAGGAGAAGCCAAATTTTTCCATTAGTTCTTTAGACAAGAAATCGTGTGCGTCTTTTACGTTTGGGTCCTGGTCTATGGCTTTACCAAGGTCATGCAAAAATCCACCAACTTTGCAGGTTTCTATATTAAGGCCGATTTCGCTACCTAACATGGCAGCAACCCAGCCTACTTCCATAGAGTGTTTCATGATGTTTTGGCCGTAGCTGGTGCGATATTGTAGTCTACCGGTTACTCTACAGAATTCCTTGTCGTCGTGTTTAATACCCATTCTTTCAAGGGCGTTTCTACCTATAATGTAAAGTTCTTCATCGGTTTCTTTTTCAGCTTCTTCTACAATTTTTTGGACTACCGGGGGAGTGATATCAAATTTATAGGCGCAGAGTTTCTCGAGGGCGCGCTTGGCAATTCTTCTTTTTACTAACTGAAAGGCGGAAACGCTGATTGTGTTTGGCATATCGTTAAAGACCACGTCTACCTCTAATAGGCGTTCAAATTCTTTAATATTTTGGCCTTCTTTACCAATAATTTTGCCTTTTACCTGGTCTCTTGGCACTATTACGTTTACGGCTCGTGTTTCTACAGATGAAGTTGAGCAAAGTCGCTGGATTGTATTAATGATAATATTTTTAGCCATCCTTTCTGCGCCTTCCTTAAGCCATTCCTCTTGTTTTACTAATTTGTGTACGTTGTCGTTTTCAAGCTCCTGCTGATAATTATTTAGAATAAGCTCTTTTACAGAGCTGGCGTCCTGTCCAGATTTGGCTGCTAATTTTTCTACCAATTGCTTTTCGTTCCTTTGAAGGGCGGACTGCATGGCCTCGCGTTCTTCTTCTAAAGTGGCTATACGTAATTTAAGTTCGTGGTTTCGCTCTTCTCTTTTGTTTATAAACTCTTCTTTATGTTTTAAAGCTTCTTGGTTTTTAGACAGCTTTTCGTTCCTTTTTTGTTCATACTGTTCAATACTTTCTTTGCGGGTTTGAACATGACTAGTAATTTCTTCTTTTATTCTTACTGATTCTTCTTTTGCTGATTTTATCAATTCCTGAGCGGTCAAAGCGTCTTTTTCTAAATCTATGAATTTCTTATTTTTAAAGAGAAAGATGGCAGAGGTTAACCCTAATCCGCTACCAATTACTATATAGATAATATTTTCGAACATATTGTATGATTTTTATTCTTTATTAAACTGCATAACTATTTAAATGCCAGTATTTATTAACCTGTTTTGCACGTTTTTTCAACATTAAACTGAGTAAATTATTTATACTACATTTAAGTTTTCTTTACAACTAAACAAATTAAGGCAAAAGCATAAGAGAATGGAGTAGTTAAAAAAGCAACCCCCTACTACTACTTCTTATTAAATATATTTATATATTTCTATTATATAGGGGTTTGTGGATAGTTTGAGATTTTAGGTTGTAATGAGTTTAGGAATAAATATAATGGGAACGGACTTTTAAGAAATAAGAAAAATATATGAAACTCTTTTGTACACAAAAAGACTTGGATTATGCGATTAATATTGTTAGTAAGGCAATAAGTCCAAATAATACACTTCCAGTTTTGAATAATATTTTATTGAAAGCGGAAGGTAAGAAATTGTATTTTTCTTCAACGAATTTAGAGATTGCGATTAGTTGTGTAATAGATGCGGACGTTAGAGGAGAGGGGTCTATTACAGTTCCAGCTAAGTTATTATCTGGGTATGTAGCTTTATTAACAGATGAGAAGGTTGAATTAAGTTTAGTTGAAGGTTTAAATTTAGCGATTAATTCTTCTAATTCAAGTACTAAGATTAAATGTATTAGTTCAGATGAATTTCCTTTGATACCTAAGGTTGAAAAAGGACAGGAATTTGGAATTAAGATTGATACTTTTTATGAGGCGATTAATCAAGTTGTGTTTGCGGCATCGATGAATACTTCTAGGCCGGTTTTATCTGGAGTTTTGATGTATTCCGTAGGTGATGAAATTAAATTAGTGGCTACGGATAGTTATAGGTTGGCGGAAAAAGGCATTAAATTGGAAAAGAAAATTACAGATGAGATTTATTGTATTATTCCAGCTAGAACAATGATGGAATTAGCTAAAGTTATTAGTAAAGCTCAAGGAAAAGAGGTTAAAGTTAATGTTTCAAAGAATCAGATTTTATTTACGGTTGATGGAATTGAGTTAATTTCTAGGTTAATTGAAGGGAAATTTCCAGATTACGAGAAGATTATTCCAAAAGGAACTTTAACTAAGGTTGAGGTTTCTGTAGAGGATTTATCTTTGGTTTTAAAGAGAGTTGGTTTGTTTGCGAGGGAGAATAATAATAGTATTAAATTGAGTGTAACGAATGACGGAAAAATGTTAGTTGCATCTGAAGAAACTAAGGTCGGTGAAGAAAAAGCCGAGGTTGTAATTAAGATTACTGGTGAAAATAATAAGATTTCTTTGAATGGACAATATTTATTAGATGTTTTGACTTATATTACAGATGATAAAGTTGAACTAGTGATGAATGATAAGTCTTCTCCTGGTCTAATTAGACCGATAAAAGAAGATAATTACGTTTATATAATCATGCCCCTTAAGGTATAATTTGAAATATGCGGAATGTAGTTTCGTACTTTACTGAAGGTGAACTTAAAGAAGTCACCAGTGTTTTTAGGACCAATAAAAACATAACTATTTCTGGATCGGGAAATAGTTCTTCTAAAGCCATGATTATGGCGAGCTTTTTGAAAGATGAAAAATATTTTGAAGGCAATATTTTATGGGTTGTTGGAGAGGAATCTGAGCAAAATATTCTAAAAAAAGCTCTAGAGACATGGTCTAATGTAGATGTGTATATTTATAAGCGCAGACCAGATGAGGAACAACTTTCTTTTAGTAGCGGCAGAGAATTTGAAAAAATTAGAAATTTAGAATTAGTGGAATTTGCCTCAAGGCTTTATTCAAATAGAAAGACTGTTTTTATTATGGATTTTGATTCTTTACTACAAAATACACCAGATATAAGGTCTATTTTGCAGAGTAAAATTTCTATTAAAGCTGAAGAAAAAGTCGAACAGGTTTATTTGATTGAGAGATTGGTAAATATTGGTTATGAAGTTTCAGAGGAGGATTTATTGAAAAAAGGTGAATATAAGAGAATTGGAGATACGATTTTGGTTTGGCCGGTGAATAGTAATTTTCCTTATAAAATTGAGTTTAGTTTTGATATTGTTGATAGGATTAGGGCTATAGGCTCAGAGGGGCCAGACGACAAGTCGTCTTTAGATATTTTTCCAATAGAATTTGATTTTACTACCGGTAATATTTTTGATTTATTGCATAAGGAATCAATAATTGTTGATGACGAAGTTGATGTTGTTGATGAATATTATGATGTTTGGAATAAGTTTATGGACGAGGCTTCTAGCAGATATAAAACTCTATCGTTTTCTGCTTTTAATGATGATGTTGAAAATCATTTACATCTGCACTTTTTGTCAGTTTTGAAATATCGCACTGCTTATGATTTTGCGAATGATATGAGGGATAAAATTAATGCTGGTTGGCGTTCTATATTCTTTACTAAAAATGAAAAAGAGGTGAAAGGGCTATTTGATGATCAGAAAGTTCCGTATAAAGATAAGATTGGCGCGGATGGTTTATCTAAGGCCTCAATTTATATTTTGAATGTTGATAAGGAGGATACTTTTCCTCAGTCATTTCAGTCGCCTAGTTTAAAAATGGCGCTGTTTAGCGATATAGATGTGACATTCTTAAAAGAGCAAAAAAAGGCCGTGAGTAATCAAAATATTTTTGCGGACTTTTTGACTAGTCTAAAAAATGGGGATTATGTTGTGCACGCTGATCACGGTATAGCTAAATTTTTGGGGTTGGATAAGAAAATGGTGGACGAGATTACTAAAGAATATTTGAAGCTCGGTTATGCACAAAATGATAAATTGTTTGTGCCGATTGATCAGGCCGATAAGGTAAATAAATATATTGGTTCTGAGGAGTTTATGCCTAAATTGACACGTTTAGGTAGCGCGGAATGGACGACGGTTACGAATAAAGTTAGGAAAGAAACTCAAGTAATCGCTAAGGAACTTTTGAAGTTATATGCGGAAAGAAAAGCTGCCGGTGGATATAAATTTAAACAGGATAATGACTTGCAGGAGAAATTTGAGAAAACTTTTTTGTACGATGAAACTCCGGGTCAAATTAAGGCGATTGTGGATGTAAAAAAAGACATGGAAAGTAATAACTCTATGGATAGACTGATTTGTGGAGACGTTGGATTTGGTAAAACAGAGGTGGCGATGAGAGCGGCTTTTAAGGCTGTGCAAAACAAAAAACAAGTGGCGTTAATTTCTCCAATTACGATTTTGGCGGATCAGCATTATAAATCTTTTCAGGAGAGAATGGATGAATTTCATGTGCGTGTAGATATGTTGAGCAGGTTTAAGAGTAAAAATCAGCAGAAGGTTATTCTTGAAAAATTAAAGAAGGGAGAGATTGATATAATTATTGGGACGCACAGGCTTTTACAACCAGATATTAAATTTAAGGATTTGGGATTGGTGATCGTGGATGAAGAGCAGAGATTTGGAGTTAAGCAAAAGGAAAAATTGAAAGAAATTAGAAAAGATGTGGATTTTTTGACTTTGACGGCGACGCCAATTCCGAGGACGCTGAATATTTGTTTGAATAAATTGCGTGATATTACAACTATCACAACGCCGCCTTATGGTAGGTTGCCGGTAATTACGGAGGTGCGTAAATATTCTCCAAGTTTGGTGCGGGAGGCGATTATGAAAGAAGTTGAACGCGGAGGTCAGGTTTATTTCTTACATAACAGAGTGCAGACCATTGATAGTTTTGCGGAAGGAGTTAGGCAGTTGGTGCCGGAGGCGAGAGTTGGCGTGGCGCATGGACAATTGGGAAGTGGGGATTTGGAGGATAGAATTATGATGTTTAAGGAACACAAGTTTGACGTGTTGGTGAGTTCAACAATTATTGAAAACGGAATTGATTTGTCGAATGCGAATACTTTGATTGTGAACGACGCTGACAAGTTTGGATTGTCACAATTGTATCAATTAAGAGGTCGTGTGGGTCGTGGCAAGAGGCAGGCTTACGCGTATTTCTTGTATCACGGGCAACGCCTCAAGTTGGATGCAAAAAAGCGTCTAAGAGCGATTGTGGAGGCTTCGGATTTGGGAAGTGGATTCCAGATTGCGATGAAGGATTTGGAAATACGTGGAGCTGGAGACATTCTTGGAGCAAATCAGCATGGAGTTATTAACGTGGTTGGTGTGGCGCATTTTATTAGAATGTTAAATAAGGCAGTTGAGGATTTGAAGGCTGGTAGAATTTTGGAGGGCGAGGATGAGATTGTGGATGTTTCAATTGAGTTGCCGTTGCAGGCTTATATTCCGGATGCGTATATTTCCGTTTCTAAAGATAAAATTAATGCTTATCAAAAATTGTCTTCTGCCGATGGCGAGGAATATTTGAAAGAAATCAGACAGGATTTGATTGAAGATTACGGTAAATTGCCAGAAGAAGTGGAAAATTTATTTAAAATTATTGAATTAAAAATGGCGGCTAAAAAAGCGGGAATTGTGAATGTGAAATCTGAAATGGTGCCGATGAGTGATGACAAGGAGATTGTTCTACAAATGTCTGGCCGCGTGAAGCCAGCAAATATTATCAACATGCTTGAACATAATGGTAAGTGGCAGATTATTGGAAGCCGTTTGAAAATTAAGATGAAAGACTTGGGTTTTGTTTGGCCAGATGAACTACAGAAATGTCTGGAGAAATTGGGTGACAAGGCTGTGCACGGAGCGAGGAAGGAGTTGTTGAGCTAGGCGGGAATAATTTTCCGTTCCCGGGAACGCTTTTTAGCTGTATAATGGCTTGGCTCTTTGAAAAGTGGGGATGTACTGGCATTCGACAGGATGTTTCAGAGTTTAATAATGGCAATCAGGGGATCGCGCTGTCTCCCCTTATATCCGTCCAGCGCAAATTAAGTGCTAAAACACTTTCAATGAATGAATTATTCGCTAAGTTTGTTGCAGGTCAGGGTTGGGTAAAACCAGCTATGGCTACAGCAACTGTAAACGTTTAGTCATTCTAAGGTCTGAATTTTTTCGGACCACGTTTACTCAGCCGACACCTGCTGAGTTGGGTAAGCGTAATTTAGCAGGTTAGTCTTTCTTGCAATGCTTCGGCGGAAAGGCAAAACTTTAGAAGATAAGCATTTGGCGGCTTTTGTAGGTTTTCTATTCCAAATGACGAAAATTTAAAACCAACTAAGATTGTAGAAGTTATTAGCTCTCATCTCTGGACCCGGGTTCGACTCCCGGCATCTCCACCAGAAAATTTATGGTGCGTTGACATCAAGAGGCACATCGGGTTACGATGCGGCCTTATTTGCAATATCAAAATGGCTATAGTAGAACCAGATGGGCTTGCGGGATTGGAGCGGGAAATTATGAGGTTGGCGCCTACTCCTGACGATTTGAGTGAACCAGGTAAGGCCGAGGTGGGGAGAAGGGTCCGAGGACTTGTGCGTCAAATAGATCAACACACTTTGGATATTATAAGATTTGCGAGACGTAATGATGAGATTCAGTCTGTTTATGAGGCTGGTGCAACGGTGGATGGCTCAGGCAAAATTAGTGGTGATACGAGGATTGATCTCTATATAGAAAAATTGATGGAAATTGCCGATCAGGGTATAGATGTTTTTTGGGATGTTTTGGAGGCGTTGGCCCATGAGGAAAATTTGGCAGAAACGAATAATCAGGACCCGCTAGCTTCGTTAAGAAGAAATAGAGAGCTTTTGATGGCTTTTATTAAAGTTAGAAGGCGGCATAGCAGGCCGGTTGAAGAAGGTGGAAGAGGAGAAGATTCGGAAATAACTGAAGAAAATCTCCGCGCCAAAATTCTTGCAAGAAAAGTTAGTAGAGAATCTTTGCCCGGAGCACAAAAGCTGAATTTTAAAGGGGCTTCTTTGCCAAAAACGATGCCGGCAGTGAGGACTTTTGCCAAGGAGTGTGAAGAACATCCGCATGAAGTGAGTCTTTTTAATAGGCTGTTGGTTGCGTTTCATGAAGGGGTAGTGGAATTCACGGGTGGTGCTCAAAAAGGTTATTTGACTAGGGGGGCACATGATGGCTTTGTGAATTTTTTCGATGCTTTTTACAGAGAAAATCCAAAAAAGAATGCCTTCGAAGTTTTTACAAGTGATCAAGAATATTTGCCGATGTTAACGGCGATTCCAAGCTCTAGATTAAAAACAGTGGAATATGATGAAAAAAATCCCGAGAAATTTGAAGCAGATTTCGTGGCGAGAGTGAAGGCGGGTAAGGCGCAAAAAAAAGTGGTGTTTCTTTCAAGCGTTTGCCGAAATGGCCGAAGAATTGCGACTAAAGGACTTATTCAAAAATTAAAAACAGAATGTCCAGAAGTGGAAATCTGGATTGATGCGGCGCAGGATAATATGCCTTTTCCTGAAACTGATGCGGTAATTTACAGTAAGAGAATGGGTGGAGCTGGTGCGGGAATGCTGTGCTTGAGCGATAGATATAAAGGCAAGAATTACAAAGATAAGTTGCGTTTGCAGGCGAGTTATCCGACGAGAGCGTTGGCTTCTTTATGTGCACTTTTGTATGCGCAAAGAACTAAGCTGGGAAATAAAATGCAGGATTTGCTTGAGGTAGAAGGCTTGTGGAATTTTCAGGGTAGAGGCGAGCATGTGCAAGGAATGGCAAAGTCACTTTGCGATAGAATAAAAGATACACAGTTTGGGCAAAATTTTGAGGGGAAGTTTTGTGATGAATCGGGAATGGATCAACCTGATTATTGGAAATATGGCGTCATCGTTTCATTCTTTAAAAAGCCGGATAGTCCAAAAAGTGTGAGAGAGGTGGCGACTGCATTAAAGCAAAAAGGTATACGGGTGGACTGGTTTTCGATTAGCGATTTGGATGACTGGCATAGGATAGATCCAAAAAACCAAGACCCAAAATTGACCGATAAAGGATTGAAGAAAAGATATTTGAATAGGGTGGCGGATTTTCAGCAGGGTGACCACAGGGCGTATTTGACGGGGTCGATAGTTGCTCCTGGAAAGCGAGATTACAATAATCAACTCGACTACCTAGAGCGTCGTGCACCAGCGCAGGAATATTTGCGAGTATTTATCGATGCCTCAATGGACCCAAAGGATGTGGATGTTTTGGCCGGGGAATTGGCGGGGATGGATTTTGGTGTAAAGGAGGAGGCAACCAGTTGACGTTTTTGATTGATCTGCTAGAGTGGCGCCTTGTAAAAAATTAAATATGCAAGTTGATCAAGCATAATTTATGGCTAGAGAAAATGTTGAATTAGTTGATGGAATTGAAGCGAGGATTATTCATCCTAACTTTCCCGACCCTGAGGTTCCTCAATTTGGACTGGAGGCAACTATTACGTGCGAGCAGTTTAGAGTTATTCTTGATTTAAGAAATAGAGTAAGGGTAGCTCAAGTCGTAGATCAATTTAGATCAGTGGAGCTTTTGGGCCATGGTGAACCTACCAATGAAGATATTCGAAGGGCTGCTTTGTACCCCGTTAATCCACACTTGAGTAATAGGTTTAGCACCTTGGTTATGCATAAAGATGGACGTTCTCAGGTTTGGTTAAATGACGGTGATCGTGAAAGTTCTTCGATTGTTACAACGGATACATTTGGCGATGCTATAGCGGATGAGCAAGGTCGTATTGCGGAGGAAATTGTTCGTAGTAAGAGGCAAGAATATTTTACGAGAGACTCAAGCTCTACGCATTTTGTTGCTGACAATTATCATTTGTTTACTCCAGAAGACTGCTTAAGAATAAATCACGTGGCTGATCCCTATATTGCGAGGAGGCAAGTACATGAAATTAATTGGCCAGCTAAGAAGGCCGGATTTTTTAAGGCAGCTTTGATTAGTGGCCTTGGTAAACACGCTAGGTATGCGAAAGTATTGGGGGCTGTCACTGAGACCAATACATTGCTTACGCAGTTTCTGAGCTAACGCTAATTTTGCAAAGTTATGCGTGGAATGCTATTTTTGCTACATGAAAAAGTTAGTTTTGATTTTTTGCGTGGTGGCGGTGGCGGTCGTGGCCGGGTGTGGGGTTAGCGAGGAGGATTTTGCCGGCGATAGTGGCGTTAGTGAGGGGAGTGGGCCGGATGAAAAAACTAATATTCTTTTAATTACAGGAGAGGGTGGACCGTCAGGGGCGATGTTTATTAAGGCTGCGGAAACTTATAAAAAGGCTAACGGTGGCGAGATTTATGATGTGCATAGTGGGGATGAATTTATTGCTGCGATTAAAGATTTTTATGCGAAAAATGGCAAAATTGATCATATAGAATATTTTGGGCATGGTAATCAAATTGGTTTGTATGTGAATCAGGCAGCAAATGTGAATGGAGGTTTGTATGCGAACGACCCGGCTTTAAATGTGGATTATTTGGCGGCGTCGATTTATGAAGTTGAGCGCGAGATTTTTGACGTGTATGGCTGGATAAAATTTAATGGTTGTAATGTGGCGAGTGGCTGGCCGGAAGTAAATTCTTTAGCCCAGAGTTTTGCTAATTATTTTGATGTGGATGTTGTAGCTCCGCGTGGCCCGACAGAATTCTCAAGAAGTCCAAATTACGTTGATCCTATTCCAAATACTAATTTTTTAGATCCAAGTTTTGCGGGAGAGGTGTATATGGTTTCGACCTATTCTGATAAAGATTTTATTACCGTTAAGCCGCAAAGTGGCTCCGAGAGTGCGTTTAGCGATGTGCGGGAAGATCAGGATTATTACTTGGCTGTGCAGGGTTTATATAGTTTGGGTTTTGATTTAGGCGTGGAAAAAGGGGGAGAATTTAAGCCATATAAAAATATAACAGTTGCTGAGGCGGTGGAGTTTTGCGAGATTTTTATTAAGGAGAAATCTTTGTGCAAAGTGAGCGAGTCTTCAGACGAGCTGATCAGAAATTTGAAGGCGTTGAAGCTCTTGACGGATGCCCATGAGGTGAGCTTGAAAAATAGCGATCCATGGCATTCTTCTTATATATTTTGGGCTGGGCAGAATGAAATTTTGACGCGAGATTTTACAACAAAAAAATGGTATACGCGTGGCGAGATGGCTGAGCTAACTTGGAACTTCAGGCAGCATTTTGCTAAAGGCATAGACTAGTAGTCAGTGCGTAGGTCTTTTGCGGATGTGCCGTTGAGGATTCCGTGGATTTTTTTCGTGGGTAGATAGTTAGAATATGAAATCCTGGCGATGCAAGCCTTTTGCTTTTAAATAGCCATTTTTGGCTGCTTTTTGCGTTGAGTTTTTGGCCAGTTTTTGATACGATTTTGGTGGTTTTTGACTGGGTAGTTTTTCATCAAAAAACTTAGTTTCTGCAGATTGTTTTACACTTGGGTTTTGCAGAAGAAAATACATACGTTGGGATAGGTGGATTTGCCGCCTGAGTGATAATTAGTTGGACAATTGTTTCTGTCTGATTTTGTATTTTTTAACCCAGTTTTTATGAATTTACATCGAGAATTTGTGAAACTTAGTTTCGATATTTTTAAGATGAAAAATAAGCTGATTTCTTTGCTTCTGGAGATTTTTGAGGGGAAAATTTATCTGGAACATGGCTGCCTGGATATTTATGAATATGGATTTAAGTACGCTCGGTTATCTAGTGAGGTGGTCGAGAAAGCTCTTCGAACCTTAAAGCACGTTGAAGACAAGCCATTTTTGAAGCAAGCAATTGCAAAATGCGGAATTCACAAAGTGGCTCTGGTAGCGACGATTGCCACTCCTGAAACCGATAAAGTCTTCGCCGAACACGTCGCAAATATGAGCAAACCGGCGTTATTTGAGTTTGCGAAGGAGGTGCGACAGAACATGAAAATTGAGAATCAAGGCAATGACAATAATTTTGGACCAGATTTGTTTGGACAAAATAATGAGTCAAATTTATTTGAAGAAAATATGAATGAGCGTTATAAATCTGGCGGACAATTTAGTCACCCTTGTCGAGCCGCTACTTCAAACTTAAAAATCGAGCTGGATCAGGAAATGCAGATCCTATTTTTTCAACTTAAGCAAAAATTAGAAAAAGAAACTAAAAGAGATTTTTCTAATAAAGAAGCCCTAAAGTTGATTCTAGGAAAGTTGGCTCAACAGGATATGCAAAGTAAAAGTACGGAAAATCATCAAGTAGCTGCAGTTATTGCCAAAGCTGAAATTTCAGCCGTGATTCAAAAAAGCGTTCCCGGGAACGGAAATACCAATGGCCAAGAAGTGGCTGAAAAAAGAGAAAAAAGTGCCATCGTGCAGAAAGCGGGAAACGTCAAGAAGACAGAAAATGAGGCAACAAGTGCGAATCAAAAAGAAGCAAAAAGATATATTCCAGCCAAACAAAAACGTGAAATTCTACAAGAATACGAAAATCAGTGTGCGTATCCAAAGTGTACAAAACCGGCGGAAAATATTCACCATAGGATTCCGTTTGCTGAGAGTAAAAGCCATGAAACAATCATCCCACTTTGCGAGATTCATCATGAATTTGCCCATAATGGCGTGATTGGAAGCCAAGAACAGGAGCCGGAGGAGTGGCAGTTTGATGTGAATTCGCATAAAAGCAGGGTGGACGAGTTGTATTTAGGGTATAGATAAATAAGCGGTTTTGCGGATAGTGTGATTTTAGACGCTACTGGGACTTTAGACATGCTCTTGACGAGACGGCCTGTTGTGGCGTAGATTAAGGCCTTTTTAAGCGATCTAATTACTAAAAAATGGACCTTTACGTAGAAAAACAGTGTGTGGATCAGTTGAGGCAGGGCGTTCTTAAGCAATTTATGATGCTTTTTGACGCTTATTTTGATGATGTTTTTAAATATGTTGCCCGCAGAATTGATGATAATTCTGAAGTCGAAAGAATTGTGAGATTGGTTTTTTTGGATGCGCTTGGACAGGCTCAAAATACTCCTACGGATGTGGGTTTTCAGATTTGGCTATACAGTTTGGCGAAGCCGAGAGTTTGGGAATTGATTGCAAAAAATAGTTTCCCGGAAAAGCAGGGGTTGATTATGAATGATAGTTCTAAGGGTGGGCGTCTAAATGCCGATGGTACGATTAATGGCGTGGCTGGACAGGTTGATGAAAATGCTCAACTAGCTGAGAAATTCAAAAATGTGATGAAGAAATTGTCGCTGGAGGAACGCGAAATTCTAAGATTAAAGTTTTTTGAAGAAGTTACGGACGGAGATGTAATTACGGTTTTGGGTATGCAGGAGGGTAGCGTTGGGCCAAAAATTTACAGAGTGCTAAAACGTGCTCATTTTTTGATGTTTGGTGAAAGTGATGAGCGCCAGGGTGTGTATTTTGGCGAACTTAGTGCGTTTCTTTCTCGCATAAGAGAATTGGAAAATATTAATATTCTAGTGGCTTTTAAATTGAGTTTAAGGGCTGATGTTGGAGCAAGAATTGATAGAAGGGATTCTGCGGTAGAGGTTGAAGCTGAGCCAGAAGAGGTGCCTTTTGAGGTGGTTGGGCCAAAAGAACCTCCGGTACAAGTTATGAATAAAGAAGAAGGAGCGGGAGGTGCAGAGCCTACGGCTCGTGGAACGGGAGCGGTGCGGGAACCTGTCGGTTCCCAGGATCCAGCAAAAATCTTTGTGGAGGCGGTTCGTGAAATGAGGGAAGAAGAGGCTGCGGAAAGACAAAAGGAGCTTGACCGTATGGACAAGCAGGAAGAGATGTTTGATTGGTTCGAGAGATTTAAGGGAGTTTTTATTTTTGTGCCGGTATTGGTTTTTTTGTTTGCGGTTGGGTACTTTTTGTTTAATTATTTGGACTTTTTTAAGGATGGTGGCGAAGGTGAAGGTCAGACAATTACGCGTGGCTATCCAAATGACTGTGATGTTGCAGTGTTTTGGGATGGAGAATTTACAGATGGTGAAATTCGCAGTGTGAATCAGGGAATTAGCGATAGAATCTGCGGACATTTTGATGTTGAAAGAATGTTGATCAGTCGTCGAGATGACGGAAAAGTTGAAGTGAAAGTAGATATTGATCAGTGGTTTTTGCAATATAATTTTGTGAAGAAGTCTGAAGACTGGAGAATAAAAAAATATTTTAGGTCCAAAGAATTAGCCAGTATTCTTAATGGGTAGTAAAATTGCCGCATGAAAGAAATTTTGATTGCGACTAGTAATATAGGTAAGTTTAATGAGATTAAAGAGATCCTTGAGGCGGTTTCTGATTCTTTTAAATTAATTAGTTTAAAGGACTTTGAGTTGAGGCACGGGATGAAATTTGGCGAGCCCATTGAGGATGGCGAGACTTTTGAGGACAATGCTTTGATTAAGGCGAAATATTATTTTGAGAAGAGTGGGGGAATGCTGACTTTGGCTGAAGATTCAGGGATTATTGTTGATGAGCTGAAGGGGGAATTAGGGGTGAAAACTAGACGTTGGGGTGCTGGTGAAAAAGCCAATGATCAAGAATGGATAGAGTTTTTTATGAATAGAATGAATGGAGTGGAGAATAGAGCTGCGGAGTTTGTTTGTTGCGGGTGCTTGATGCAAAAAAATTTGGTAAAATTTTTTAGGGGCGAAACAAAAGGGACGATCACGTCTCAGTTAGAAGCTGAAATTGTGGCCGGAATTCCACTTAGCTCATGTTTTAGACCCGATGGTCTTGACCGCGTTTATTCTGCTTTATCCGTAGAAGAAAAGAATAAAATCAGCCACAGGGGAAAGGCGATTTCGCATGTCGCGGAGATGCTGAAAGATTTGATTGCATAGCTGTATAGAGACTTGATGGGTTGGTCTTTTAATCGACTTTGTAACTCAGCATTAATCCGGCTCCAATATTCAGCGTGACCGAAAACCACTTTTCGTTTTTCTTGATGGCTTTGATGTAGGGAGCGAGGGGTTCAGCGTGGCTTATAATATTGTCGGTAACGATCATTCCACCTTTATGAATTCTCTTTTCTAACACTTCAAAGAACCTTATGTGATCTTTTTTTGTTGCGTCAAAAAATGCCATGTCAAAAGTGAGTGGAGTTTTTGGGAGGTCTTCGGGGGCGTGTCCTAGAATTGGAGTTATATATTTTGTTAAGCCAGATTTTTGGAAATTTGCCAAAGCTATTGGGTAGCGGATCTTTTTGTTGGATTCTATGGTGTAGAGGTGGCCGCCGGTTTGCTTTAGGGCTTCTGCTAGCCAAATTCCGGAGTAGCCGTTGGAGGTACCGATTTCTAAAACTTTTTTATATTTACGGTCTTTAATTAAGAAATTTAAAAACTGTCCGGCTTCCGGGGTGATGTTCCAAAATTCTTCACGAGTTTGTTCTAATTCTTTTAATAGAATTTTTAGGCTTTCTATCATCTAGTTATTATCGTTGCTATTGTTATCACTGTTGCCACTGGTGTTCGTATTACCATCGCCAGCTTTGACTTCTATATTTGAACTAGAGCTGTAACCAAGTGCGTCTATAACCTTAGCAGTAATTTTATAGGTAGCACCAATTTTTGGATTTTGCAGACGTAAATATCCTGTATATGGAGCGGCGGCAGTGAAGTATTTTTTGTCGTTATTAATATAGAATTCTACGGTGCTTATACCGTTATCCGCGTCGATTGATACCTGGACTTCAAAGTTCCCTTCGTTTAAAAATGAGTTTGAACTTGGGCTGATGATTTGAATTTCTGGCTTGTTATTAATGCTTTCGGCAGTGTGAACATTGTCTTTTTCGGTTGGTGGAAGACCCGGGTAAACGCCCGTTGGAGTTTCGCCGCTTGCGGCTGCTTTGCTTTCATAGTAAGCAATTAACTCAGCACGCCAGTTAAATAGATCTTTGATTGGTTCGTAGTTTTGGAAAGTCGCATTGATAACGGCGTCTTCAGGAGTGAATTCAGTTGCGAGAAGTCCTGAAACTTTGTCGATTTTTACTTTGAAGAATAAATTTTCTACTTCGGTTGGGACGCTAAAACTTGGGAAAATTTCAGTGATTTTCATTTCGTCCGGAGTACTTGCACCAGGTAATTTGCCTGAGGCACGGCTGATGGTTACGCGTTTAATTCCTTCTGGTTCTGGGAATTTTTCATCTGGTAATTTTTCTAAAGCTTTGGCCATAACTTTCTTAAAAATTGGAGCTGCATTATTATAACCATCTGCGTTAAATCCAAGTCCTGTACCGTCGGTATTTCCTGTCCAAACACCTGTAACTATTGTTGGCGTGTATCCAATTGTCCAGCCATCGCTAGGGCGAACCTGGGATGTGCCGGCGGCCTTTTTATTCTCTTTGGTGCTGGTACCCGTCTTAGCGGCATTAGTTTTGCCATCAACGTACATTCTTGGACCAATACCAACTGCGCGGTCAGATAAAATGTCATTAATCATGAAGGCAATTTGTGGATCCAAAACTTCGTCAAATTCTTTAGCCGTCCATTCTTCCAAAATATCGCCGTTGGCGTTTTCGACTTTTAGTATAGAAGTTAACTCAGGTTTTTTGCCGTTATTTGCGAATGTTCCATAGGCTGTAACCATTTCTATTAGAGGAATTTCGCCTGCACCAATAGCAAGTGGATAACCATAATCATGGCTGTCATTAAGCGCGTTAATACCCATTTTTTTGGATAATTCTATGATTGCTTTTTGTTCCCCGGCTAGATAATAAGCCTTAATTGCTGGGATATTGCGAGATTGGCCAAGGGCTTTTCGGATAGTGATTTGGCCAAGCCAGTTGCCGGCGTAGTTTTGTGGGCGATCATTACCAATTCTTGTAGGTACGTCTTCGATCACGCTGCCTGGTCCGTAGCCGTTATAAAAGGCGCCAGCATAAACGATAGGTTTGAATGAAGAACCTGGCTGACGTGGACGCAAAACTACATTCACATTACCGTCAATTTCTTCGTTAGAATATTTACGTGAGCCTATCATCACTAAAATTTCTCCAGTCTTTGCATTTATTGTTAGGACAGCTGCGTTGTTTACGCCATAAGTTTTATCATTAATTTCGCCCTGGTCTGTAACTACCTGCTCGGCGTAAGTTTGTAAATTTGAATCGATAGTTGTATAAACTTTTAAGCCACCTTGTTCTACTACATCTTTACCGTATTTTTCTTCCAAAAGTTGCTTAACATAAAGCACAAAATGAGGATGTTGAATGTCTTCTACGTAAGTATTAAATTGTAAATTTTGGAGATCATTTAAGGCTTTTTGGCGTTCTTCCGGAGTGATATATTCCAATTCATCCATTCTTTTGAGAATAGAATCGGTGCGACCGGCTATGTAAATGTCTTTGCCGTTAGCCAATTTTACGTGTTTACCAATTAGACCACGGCTGTATTCTTCAAGCTCAAGATCAAACTCGCTTTCGATTTCACGATAATGTAATTCGTCGGCGGTGAATTCCTTTAGAAGGTGAGAATACTTGTTGTCGCCGAATGGATTATAGCGGCTTGGTGCTTGAGGTAGCGCTGCAAGACAGGCACTTTCGGCTAGGGTTAATTCGTTGGCATTTTTGTTGAAATATATTTCTGAGGCTTTTTGTACACCATAGGCGTTATTGCCGTATGGGATGCGGTTTAGATATAATTCAAGAATTTCTTCTTTTGTGTAGGCGCGCTCAAGTCTGATGGCGAGAATTAATTCTTTAGCTTTTCTGGTGTAACTTCTTTCTGCAGACAAAAAAGTATTTTTGATATATTGCTGGGTAATTGTTGAGCCTCCACGAGGGCTGCCAATACCAAATACTTCATATAAACCTACTCGGCCCAAAGCCCAAATATCAAAGCCGGCATGGTTCCAAAAATCGTCATCTTCTATTGCGACCGTCGCGTTCATTACGGTTTTTGAGATTTTGCTAATTGGTACGTATTCGCGATTTTCTTCTCCGTGAATTGTGTAAAGTAATTTACCCTCGCGATCAAAAATTTCGGTGGATTGAGCCGCTGTAATATTCTCCAGTTTGCTAACGTCAGGAAGTCCAATTGAGAGGATGGCTATAATTGAAGCAAAGCTGATTAAGGCAAGACAGCCGAGGCCGATTAGGCCGGTTAAACTCCAGAATCCAATTTTTTTGTAAATACTACTTTGCGGATGAGGTAAAAACTTTTTTAATTTCAACATATTGAATAATGTCATAGTAGCGTAATTCTAGTTAAAAAATGGCTTTTAGTAAAGCCTCGGCCTCTATTTGAGCATCAATTTCGCGAAGATGGCAAGTGCCGTTTGTTTGCTGATTTTTTCCAGGAAGTCCGTTTCAATTAAGCGGAATTTTTCTGGAGCGTTGGAATAAAGGCTGATGGAACCTAAAAATTTATTCTGGATAAAAAGTGGAAGTAAAATTAAAGTTTTGAAAGAATGTGATTTTAATAGCTTTTGACCTTGGTGTTTTGCATAAATATCAATGTCGTCAATAATTAACGGACGGCGTTTTTTGAAGGCTTCTTCGGCGATGCTATTCTCAAATTTAATCTGATTTTTATCCAGCCATTTTGGATTTACGCCAAAACAACATTGGAGCTTGAGGATGTTGCGTTTTTCGTCATAAAGTCTCATTACCGTGCCATCGCATTTTGTTAGCAGATAGAGGGCGCTGACTATGAGTTTGCAGAGTTGGTCGAATTTTTGAACGGAAATGGTATTGTCGATAATTTCATAAAGATAATCTAATTGGCGACGCTGGAGCCCAAGTTCTTTATAGGCATCCTGAATTGTTTCAAAGCGTTTTTGGAGTTCGTCTTTGCTGCGCTTTTGGAGAGTTACGTCTCTATAAATAATTAGATATCCAATTAGTTTTTGATGCGAATCTATTACTTTACTAACTGAAACGGAAACATCGATTAGGTTTTTTTGTTTGGTAATTCGGCGGGCTTCAATATTTTTTATATAGCCCTTTGTTTCAACTTCTTCGATAAGTTTTTTGTTTGTTTCAGCCTCTTGCTCGGGGATTAAAATGTCGATGGTTTTATTGAGAATTTCTTCTTCTTTGTAGCCGTAAAGCCTGGTTGCGCCATTACTCCAGAGTTTTACGATGCGTTTTTTGTCGAGAATTACGATGGCGTCAGCCGAGGCCCTTAGGATTTCCTGGGTGATTCTTTCTTTGTCAGCCAGTTTTTTTAGCTTCGAAAGATTTGTGAAAATTCCAATTGTTCCGCCGTCGGCAAGTGGTGCTCCGCTGCCTAGTAAGGGAATGCGCTTGCCAGACTTGCTCACCATGGTTACTTCATATTGCGAAGATTTGCCTTGAGTCCTGAGTTTATGGTGTTCTTCAAGGGTCTTTTTGCTTTCTTTATCAAAGAAAAAATTGCAGGTTTTGCCTATCGCCTCATCTAAAGAATACCCCGAGGTTTTTTCGAAAACTGGATTAACGTAGATGGTTTTGTGGCTTGCATCTCCAACCCAAAAACATTCGTTCATGGTTTCAACCAGAATTTGATTTTTGATAATCTTGTCTAGTTTTTTGTGTGCTTCTGCCGATTTTTTAGCCATGGGTCTTGGTTATTCAGCCAATCTATTTACCTCTTATTGTGCCGCCAATCTTTTCGAGATTGGTAAAAATCCTTTTTTGCACGTCGGTCATTTCAATGTCGGTCAAGGTGCGATCTGATGCCTGCAAAGTGATTTTAAAAGCTAATGATTTTTTGTTCGCAAGGGATGCTCCGCTACCGGCTTCAATATTCTGGCCCTGATAAATATCAAAAAGTTTAACTGCAGTGATAAGTGATTCGTCAGTCTGGCTAATGGTTTTTTGGATTTCGCCAATTTCTTTATTTTTATCAACTAAAACTGAAACATCTATCTCAATACTTGGATATTTTGGAATTTGTTTGTAGCGCTTTTCTTCGTTGGCGATTTTTACTAGTTCCGTGAAGTTAATGCAGAAAATTCCGATGCCAGAATTTTCTAGATCATGATTTTTGGCTACAGTTGGATGTAGAATGAAAACCTTGGCGATCGTCTGGCCGTTGTGATCGATATAGCTGATAGATTTATTTGGGTGGGCGTAAGGTGTATTTTTTATTCCTTTCGCTACGCTTAATTTGCCTACGTTAAATTTTTTGAGCACAGTTTCAACAACTCCTTTTGCTTCAAAAAATGGCGCGTCGGATTTTTCTTTTAACATGATTGCGCCGGTAACTTTTTTCTCTTCTAAAGGATAGAATTCGTTGATTTCTTTGTACGTACGGCCAATTTCGTATAGTCGGCATTCTTCAAAATTCTTGGCATTTGCTTGCAGATTTTTGAGAATGTTTGGAGTGAGACTTGTGCGCAAATGCGTTTGATCTTCGGAAAGATAGTTTTGTAATTTTAGGTGGCCGGTTTCGTTCATTAGAGTCTTCGCAAGCTCAGACTGGCCATAAAAAGAATAATTATAGACCTCGTCAAAACCCAGTCCGTAAGACAATAATTCGCGGAGGCGATGTTTTTTGAAACGCTCGGTATTTTCCAAAGGTAATTTCGTTGGAAGAGTTGGAAGTTCGGCTGGTAATTGTTCATAGCCGTACATGCGAGCGATTTCTTCGATGAGGTCGTCTTCCATTCTCACATCTTTTGTAGCCCTAAAAGTTGGCACGGTAACAATGAAAGTTTTTTTGTCTTTTACTTCGATTTCAAATTCCAGTTTTTCAAGTATAGCTTTGATCTCTTTTTGGCTTAGTTCTACTCCGATTTTGGCTTGAGCCTTGTCGGTATCTAGAGTGATTTGGTGAGGAGTTTTGTCGAAATTTTGAATGTCGGTAATTGGTCCATCGATTTTTGCTTCAGGGCAAATTTGTAGAATTAATTCAGCGGCACGGTTGATGGCAACTTCAGCAAGGTTTGGGTCTAGAGCTTTTTCGAATCTTTGTACGGCATCAGTCCTCAAATTTAAAGCAGTGGAAGTGCGACGTACGCTGGAAGAATTGAAGGTAGCTGATTCCAAAACTATTGTAGTTGTCGAGTTCGTGATTCCGCTATGTTGGCCACCCATAATTCCGGCTATGGCAAGGGCTTTTTCTTCGTCGGCAATGAGGAGCATTTCTTCTGTTAAATTGCGTTCTTTTTCGTCTAAGGTAGTAATTTTTTCGCCCTTATTTGCTTTGCGAATTACGATTGAATTTTTAATTTGTTGTTTGTCAAAAGCGTGTAGTGGCTGGCCTAATTCTGACATCACGTAATTCGTTATATCGACTATATTATTATGTGCATTGTGACCGATTGAGAGCAGACGATTTTTTAACCATTCTGGAGATGGCTCAACATTGATATTGCTTATTACCAAGCCACAATAGCGAGGGCAAAGTTTTGGTTCTTGCACAACAACTTTGATGCTGTCGCCTTTAGTTGGGATTTTTAAATCTGATTTTATAGGTTTTAATTTAGAATCGGTAAGCGCGGCAACTTCTCTCGCAATTCCATAATGACCCCAGAGGTCTGGTCGGTGAGTTAAAGCCTTATTATCGAATTCTAGGATTGTGTCGTTTTTTTTGAAAAGTTCTGCGAGAGGTGTGCCTGGTTTTGCTTTAGTTTTAGACAAATCCAGGATAAATCTTTCTTGTTCTTCGGGATCGGTGATGCCAATTTCTGAGCCTGCGCAAATCATGCCGGCGCTTTCTTCTCCACGAATTTTAGTAAGTTCCATAGTCACTAAATCGCCCTGGCCATGCCATTTAACGCGTGCTCCAACTTTGGCTACCCCTACGAGCATTCCTTCTTTTAGATTAATTCCTCCACAAACGATTTGCAGAGTTTCTTTAGGGTTTGGACCTATAGAAGTTTTTGTAATTCTTAATTTGTCAGCGTTTGGATGCGGGGTTATTTCGAGAATTTCGCCTACAACAATGTTTTCCAAAAGTTCGCCTTCGTTATGAACGCTATCAACTTCGGCAGTTTTTAGAGTTAATTGCTGGGCGAGGTCTTTTGGGTCCAAGTCTTTTGGGATGTCTACGAATTCTTTAAGCCAGTTTAGAGAGACGTGCATGTTATTTTTGGTTCATGAATAGGCCCAATCTACTCGGTTTACAGATGATTTTCAATATTTTAGGAGAGTTGGGGCTGATTTTTTGGGACTTGAAGGTTTTTGGATTTATGGCCTAATTCTCAATTCCATTCCCGGGAACGCTTTTTTACAGATGTGGAGGAGGATTTTAGAAAAATTTTAAGAATTTTTTAAGAAAATTTAACAGAAATTTAATGTTGCTTTGATATAACGGATTAGCATCATCGCGACTATGGGGATGTACCACGGTTGGTGCGGAAAACTACGAATTTTTTGCCGGGGGTTCGACTCCCCTCATCTCCACAATCAGTTGATGCAAAAAGCCCCCATTAACTGGGGGCTTTTTATGTACCGGGTGCAAAAAACTACGTGACAATATTATAAATAAAAAGCTCCCGATTTGGAAGCTTTTTGTAGTTGATATTATACTGGCAAAGTTGCATCATTCGTCTCCGTTATTGAATCAAACCGTTATTAATTGTGTATTTTATGCCAGAAGCAGAGGCAAAATTAGGAGATGAGCCTGTAGAGGCAATTGTAAAGTGGGAGCCGCCTAAACTGACTGGGCAGGCTGAGACCAATGTATTACCGCCTCCTGCTGGAGTTGCAACTCATGATTTAGTAATGGGAGCTTTAGATGGGGATGCTATCACTAGTGAATTTGTAAACCTTACTGCACAGAGAGAATTATTTGATCCGGCAAGCCCTGTAGAGGCAGTAATAATTGGCATGATTGATGCGTTAGCTGTTGCCGTAGAAATAGATTCTGCAAAATCTAAATTGTGGTCACGGGCAATGGCTCAGGCTGAAGCAGAAGGTACTAAGGGTAGTTCACTTACGAAATTTAGTCCGGATTTAATTGAGCTGGAGTTGATGACATCTGGTGGTTCTAAAGATTTGGTGAATTGGGTGCAAACTTCAAATTATCGGCTAGAAGAGGTTGCAAATTCTAGAATGTTTCAAGTCACTCCATCACTAACAGTTGAAACTGTTTTTGGTGCCGCTATGCAAGGTAACAGTGCGTTAATTTTGAAATTGGCACAGTGGGTAAGAAAAGCAGGTGCAATTAAAAATTTCCAGACTGCTGCGAAAGAAATTTTGGCAGAAAGAATTAGTAGGGCGGAAGCCAGGCTTGGAGTGCCTCACGATCCATTAACTTTTTTGTACGACCTGCCTTTATATGAGTATATTTTGCTTGAACAGTTCCAGGCTTACATGCGAGGTGACAGGTCTGATTATGTTTTTTCGATAGATGGACCGCCTAAAAGAACTGGTTTAGGGAAAGGGCCTGATTGCTTAGCGTAGCACTTTTTCCAAAATATCCAAGCCCTGTTTGGCGGTTTTTTGGTCTATGGTAAGCGCTGGGAAGAAGATGAAGCCGTGATTGATGTGATTGAAAAGCAGACCATTTTTCTTAGCTTTTTTAACTAAATCTGAAGCGTAATTTTTGTCTTTGAATTTAACTCCAATTGCCAAACCTTGAGCACGGACTTCAGCAGTGTACTTAAATTTCATATTAGTGAGGCGATTTACAAAATATTCACTCATTTCGTTCACGTTTTTCTCTAATTTTATGCTGTTCTTGAGAATATATTTTATATTGGCAATCGTAGCAACGGTGCTTAAAGGGTGCCAGCCGTAGGTAGAATAAAAATCAAATTCTTTTTCAATTCCATCGGCGATTTCTTTAGTTACAATTGTGGCTCCAATAGGGGCGTAACCACTACTTAGACCTTTTGCCATACACATAATATCTGGCTCAAGATTAAAGTGTCCTGTGGCAAATAATTTACCAGTTCGATAAAAGCCGGAAGCGACTTCATCCATGATTAAAAGTGTGCCATATTTTTTGCATAATTGTTGGGCATGAGTCATGAATTCTTTTTGTGGAATTTCTACTGCAAGGTTGCAAATAATCGGTTCCATAATCAAGGCGGCAATATCCCTATTCTTTAACAAAGTCTCTAGCTTATCTGCAGCTTTTGAATCTAACGGTGCAGATAGTTTAAAACAATTTGGGAGAAGGTTGCTGTACTTATCGCGAAATTCTGTATATCCAATGCTCATGGTGCCAATGGAATGACCGTGATAGCTACCTTCAATTGAAATAAATTTACTACGTTTCGTGTAAGTCATGGCAACTTGGAGGGCGATTTCCACCGCTTCGGTGCCGCCGGTTGCTCTAAAACTTTTCTGTAGCTTACCGGGCGTTATTTTGGCTAATAATTCAGCTAATTCCGCCCAAGGTTTATATAAAAATTCAGGCTTCAAATAAGTTGGTCCGTCAAAATTCTTAATAACTTTTTTAATTTCTTTATTTCCCCAGCCGATATTTCCAACACACCAGCCCATCAAAAAATCGATATACTTTTTGCCCTTGGAATCATACAAAAAACTGCCTTCTGATTTTACGATTTCAATGTCGTCAGAAGATTCTCGGGCTAAAAATTTTTTATCAATTCTTTTTAGGTTCATCGTCGTCGTCTTTTATTAATTTTGTTAAATAAATGCTGATGATGACCACAACTACCGTCACTAAAATGGCATAAATTAATTGGGCTTTGATGCTGCCACTATCCGTTGGAAAGTATTCTTCGATGATGGCTTTGATTGTGTCATTCCAGGCTAAGCCGGCAACTAAACCAAGGGCGGTAAGGATATAGCCGAGTGTGCGGCTGCGTAATTCTTTTTGAAGTTTTTTGCTGCCTTCTTTAATTTTTTGAATGCGATCGCCCATGATGAAATAAATTACTAAAACTGTTTACTGAATCTCAAATCTCCATTACTCAAAAGTCTGATGTCGTCAATACCGTAGCGCATCATTACAAGTCTGGTGAGGCCGAAACCAAAGGCCCAGCCCTGATATTTTTTGCTGTCTATTCCACCGGCTTTTAATACATTTTCGTGAACCATTCCAGCGCCCATAAATTCTACCCAACCGCTGTGTTTGCAAACGCGACAACCCTTTCCATTGCAAAGTAAGCATGAGAAATCTAATTCCAAACCTGGCTCTACGAATGGGAAATATCCAGGTCTAAAACGTACGTTAACTTTTTTGCCGAATAGGCGAGTGAGAAATTCTGTCATGATGCCTTTTAGGTGGCTGAGAGAAATATTTTCGTCGATCAGCAAGCCTTCTACCTGATAAAAAGTGCTGTCGTGGCTGGCATCAGTGGCTTCGTAACGGAAAACACGTCCCGGAACAATTAGTCTAAGTGGTGCGCCGTATTTTTCCATGGAACGAACTTGTACTGGAGAAGTTTGTGTACGCAAAACCATGCGACCGTGATCTTTGTCGTTTTTGTCTTGGATAAAAAAGGTGTCTTGCATATCGCGGGCTGGATGGTCTGCAGGGACGTTTAAACTTTCAAAATTGTAATATTCGGATTCAACTTCTGGGCCGTCCATAACGGCAAAACCCATCTGGCTAAAAATTCTTTCAACCTCTTCTTGCACTTGTGAAAGTGGGTGAATGTGGCCGATTTCTCTCGCTTGTGAAGGTAGGGTAGTGTCAAAAAATTCTTCGTTTAATTCTTTATCGATTTTGGCTTGCTCAAGCTCTTGTAGTTTAGCAGCGTAAGCGCTTTCTAAAGTTGTTTTTACTTGATTGGAAACAGGACCAATAGTGCGTTTTTCTTCTAAACTTAAATCTTTAATACCCTTTAAAAGCTCGGTGATTTTGCCTTTACGGCCAAGATATTCAACCTGCACTTCATAAAGTGATTCTGTGGTTGTGCATTTCCGCATAGCCTCTAGGCCTGATTTTTCTAGCTCCTGTAGTTGGTTTTGCATGCAGCTAATTTATATTTTTCTTCTTAAAAAGGCAAATTAGGGTTAAGAATTGAAGTTATCTTGAGCAGAATTTCCCTGTTTAGCAATGGAAACCCGAGAGTTTAGAAAAATTTTAAGAAAATTTAATGTCTGGTGTGTAGTATTGAGTTTATTTTAAATAAATTCATTTTTAATATGTTTGAAAATTTTGTTGATATAGTTGGTCGTCTTCTGATTGAAGCTGGTGAATTTAAGAAACAAGACAGGTTGCATAAAATATCAGATCCAGACAAGGAAGTGGATATTATTTTGCTCTCAGAGGATATAGTGAAGATATTAAGTCTTTCTGGTAATAGTGTGACAATTACACGTAAAGCTTTGAAGCATATTGTGAACAATAGAGAAATAAATAAGGCTGATGTTGATGACATTGTTGGTTCTATACCTTATGTTTTGAGTTGTCCTACTAAGATTGTTGATAATTCTCATAAAAAGATAAATAGTTTTTTATTTGTGAGAATGAATGGGAAAGCTAAGGGATATTTCCGGGAGGGCGGCCGTTCCTCCATCAGCACCTCAATAGGAAGGTGTGGCAGTAGCCTTTCTGTTCGTCGAAAACAATCTTTTATATGCTGATTATAGCTTTAAATTTTGTTGAAATCAAATTTCTAGGGGAATAAAAAGAGCCCCGCCAATGGCGGGGCTCTGAATGGAAAAATTCGTTTACGAATTTTTCTTATCTAACGGCATCTTTCAAAGATTTACCAGGTTTGAAAGCTGGAAGCTTCATAGCTGGGATCTTGATTTTCTGGCTTGGGTTTCTTGGATTAACACCAGTTCTAGCAGCTCTCTTTGAAACACGGAAAGTACCGAAACCAGTGATAGTTACGTTGTTTCCGCCTTTTAGGCTCTTTGTGATCATTCCAAGAACTGATTCCAAAACTTCTCCAGCAGCTTTTTTAGTAATTCCAGCGGCCTGTGCAGCACCTGCAACTAAGTCTTGCTTAGTCATATTTTTATTAGTTATAAAATTAAAACACACGTAATTATATTGTCTTAACCCTTTTAAGCAAGCTGAAATTTGACGGAAAGGGCTAGGTATAGCGGAAAAGTGAATGTCTTTTTAGTCCGAGGTCCGGTTTTCCTCTACCGTAAGCCAAAAATTTTTAGTTGCCTTTGTGCATTAGTTGTTTTGGAATTTGCTATAATGATTGACTCCCGACGCGAAGTATTATAAAAAGATATGGTAGATTTATTTTGAAAATAAAAAAAGATGGCGAAAAATTTAGTTATAGTTGAGTCTCCAGCAAAAGCAAAAACTATTGGTAGGTTTTTGGGTAGAGATTATAAAGTATTGGCTTCCATGGGTCATGTACGTGATTTGCCAAAGTCAAAAATGGGTATAGATACGGAAGGTGATTTTGAACCAAAATATATTATTCCGATTGATAAGAAAAAAACGATTAAGCAATTAAAAGAAGAAATGGCGAAAGCTTCAAACCTCTGGATCGCTACCGATGAAGATCGCGAAGGAGAAGCGATTGGATGGCATTTATTACAGGCTTTAGAAGCAGAAAAGAAAAAAATTCCTACACATAGAATTGTGTTTCATGAAATTACTGAGAGCGCTATTAAAGAGGCGATTAAAAATCCAAGAACTATTGATCAAAATATAGTTGATGCTCAACAAGCACGTAGAATTTTGGATAGGTTAGTGGGTTATGAACTTTCTCCTTTGTTATGGAAAAAAATTCGTTATGGATTATCTGCAGGTAGAGTGCAGAGCGTGGCGGTAAGGTTGGTTGTAGATAGGGAGCGTGAAATTCTAGCCTTTAAGCCAGTAGAATATTGGGACATAATTGGAAATTTTGCTAAACAAAAACAAGAAAATTTATTCGCCGCAGAATTACAAAGGTATAAAGGTGAAAAATTAGTTATTAGCAATGGCGAACAGGCTGAAAAAATTCTAAAAGATATTGAAGGAGCTAAATATAAAGTAGTTAAAATTGAGGAAAAACAGACAAAAAGATCTCCATCTGCTCCGTTTATAACTTCTACATTACAACAGGAAGCTTCTCGTAAATTGCACTTTTCGGTGAAAAAAACCATGATGGTGGCTCAGCAATTGTATGAAGGTGTGGATACTGGCAAAGGTCAGCAAGGTATAATTACCTACATGCGTACGGATAGTGTGAACCTTTCTAATTTGGCTTTGGCAGCTGCTAAAGATGTTATTAGCAAAAAATTTGGTGCAAACTTTGCGCTTGAAACTCCACGTAAATATAAAGGTAGAAAAGGTGCTCAAGAAGCGCATGAAGCGATTCGTCCGGTAGAAATGAGTTTTACTCCGGAAGAAGCCGTTAGTTTTTTGGATAAAGATCAGGCTCGTTTGTATGAATTAATTTGGAAAAGAACAATTGCTTGCCAGATGCAGGATGCACTTCTTAATAAAGTTGCAGCGGATATTGCGGCGATGAATTCTGAAGAAGAAACTGGATATACTTTTAGAGCTACAGGTCAGACTATTGCGTTTGCGGGTTTTATGGAAGTTTATATGGAAGGCAAAGATGAAGATGAGGAAAATAACGAAGAAGGTGGCGACGGCGAAAAATTACTACCAAAATTGGTACAGGGTGAATGGGTTGATTTAAAGAATTTGCTACATACGCAACGTTTTACAAAACCGCCGGCTAGATATACTGAAGCCTCATTGGTTAAAAAATTGGAAAGTGAGGGGATTGGAAGACCTAGTACATATGCGCCAACTATTAGCACGATTCTTGCGCGTACTTATGTGGAAAAAGATGCTTCTGCCTTGAAACCAACAGATTTGGGAATGGTTGTAACAGATATGTTGGTAGAAAATTTTAAGGATATTGTGGACTACAAATTTACTGCAGAAATGGAGGAAAAGTTGGATAATGTAGAAGAGGGTACGGTCAAATGGGTGCCGATGATTAAAGAATTTTACGGACCATTCCATAAAAATATTGAAGAAAAAAATGAGTCTATTAAAAAATCTGATGTTGTAAATGAAGCAACTGAAGAAATTTGTGACAAATGCCAGTCAAAAATGGTAATTAAATTGGGAAGATTTGGTAAATTTTTGTCTTGTTCCAACTATCCAGAATGTAAAAATGCCAAGCCTTTAGAAGGCAAGGATGGTGCTCCAGGAGCGAAGCCAGAAGATACTCAGGCTTTAATTGCATACAAAGAAAAATTCAAGGATAAAAAATGTGAAAAATGCAGTAAACCAATGGAAGTAAAAATGGGAAGGTTTGGACCGTTTTTGGGCTGCAGTAATTATCCAGAATGTAAAACTATCGAATCAATTGTGGTTTTTAGTGGAGTGGGATGTCCAAAATGCAAGACCGGACAGTTGGTAGAAAGACACACTCGTAAGGGAGGAAAAGTGTTTTGGGGCTGCAATCAATTCCCAAAATGCAAGATGGCGAGCTGGGATAAACCAGTGGAAATTTGTCCTAAATGTCAGGGATTAAGGGTGCAAACCAAGGATGGCGAGGTAAAATGTATGGACTGTGAAATGGAGAAAAAAGGTAAGGAAAAGGAAGAGTAAGCCATAAATCCATATAAATCTCTAGAAAAAAGTCCGTTTTTCTGCTATAATTTAAGCAAATTAAAACAAAAAAATATGATTTTTAATAAAGTCTTTGCTACTGCTTTTGCCGGTTTGATTCTTTTTAGTATTAGTTCTACTCAGGTTTTTGCCGAGGATGTTGTAAATTGTCCTGGTAGAATTACCGGATCAACCCCTGTTTTTAACACGAATGCTGGTAAGGCGACTTTTGATGCGCATACTGGTAGTGAATTTAATTATGATGCGGATTTAACCATTGTTGGACTGGGTACTGGTAAAGCTCCTTCGACTCAGAGTGACGCGGCTTGTACTGCAAAAAAAGTTAATGTTGGCGATCAATATTTAGGTAGAGATTATGATTATTTAGTTAAGGGTTGGGCTTGGAATGAAAATGGAGGTTTTATTTCTTTTCATTGTGGGGCAGATGGGTTGAATAATGGCTTAACTTGCGGCAATCAGCCTTATGGAGTTTATGCATATAAAGTTGGGGCTACTAAGAAATTGTTTGGTTATGCCTGGAGTTCGACTTATGGCTATATCCAATTTGAGGGTACTGGTCAGGGAGGAGGTTTTACATATGGTGTGGATATTGATGCAAATGGTTTGACTAGTGGTTCAGCGTGGACTGAAGCTGGAATTTATATGGATTTTAGTAATTTAACTTTTACTTTTCCCGATGAAATTCTAGATGTAACTCCTACTGAAAATTGGTGTGAAGGTAAGCCGTGGTTATGTATTCAGGTTGATCCAGATCCGGTTGGTTTAAAAAATGAAGTTGATAGTCCAGATGTTAAATTGGACTTGCCACTTGAAAAGCAGCCAAAAGTTGCGGATGGTAAAGATGGTTATTATATCCATTTGTATTTGAGAGAATCTGATGGGGTGACCGCTTTGGATTCTGCAAAATATAAAACTCAGGAATTTTTGAATTCTATTGATTTTATTTGGGATGATAAGGTGAAGTTGGATCAAACCGCACCAACCAATAAAGTTGACGTTAGTTTGGCACGTATTTCTCAGCCTTCTGTTCAATTATTTGCCAAAGGTGCGATTCAATTTAAACCAATTAGTTTTAAAGATTTCACTTATGTTGGGCCTGGACATTATGTATCAAAATATAAAATTACAAGTTTGGCGCCAACTGCGGAATCCAATGTTTCTTCTACAACAAGCACAGATCCGGTTTATACAGTTACTAATGAAGATTTCTTTTTTGATGTAGGTTTGGATCAGAACGAGAGTAATAAACTTCTACTTACAAATATTAAATATGGAGATTTAAAAAAAGTGGACGATACTATCGTGATGGCCTCCGGTTCAGTTTTGGCTAATGGTAAGCCTGCGCTTGCTTTTAAATTTAGGCCAGCTTTAGAAGTCAGTAAACTTTATGCAAATAATTATGAAGATGTAATTTTGGCTTACAGATCTATTCCGGTGAATTTTAAGGTGAAGGTAGAAGAGGCCGAAGGATCTCAATTAGAGTCTGGAGTTTTGAGAAGTCTTGACGCAAAAGTATCTTTGAATTTAATTTATTCTGAAGATGAAACTGAGTTGGAACCTGCTTGTTATGGTGAGACCGTAAATAAGAATTTTAATTTTAGATTTTCAAGAGATCAGAATGGAAATGAAGTTACTGATGCAGATAAACCGAGTTTGCTTGACAGCGTAGTTAAATTTTTGGATAAAGAATTGGATATTTTGGCGGTAGCTGAGTTGCCAAGTGATGCGCAGGGGTTACTGTGTTCTATCGCAAAAGGTGCGAATTTGTATTCAACAATTGAATATAAAGTTGGTCAAAATACCGTGAAGTATTACAGCAACAAACTTCCACGTTTGCCAGGTGATGCGGTTTTAAATCCTGTGATTGTTGTGCATGGAAATGTTTATGCGCAGGCTGCTACAAACCTTAGAGCTGACGCAAAAACGCAGAGTGCGGGTAATGTGAATATGAATATTATCAGGGATACAATCAATGAAAATCTTGAAAAATATTTAGGAGAAGTTAATTTACGTGAAGATGGTAATGGTAAATGTACAATTACCAGCCTGGGAGCAGCTGCAGAAGTTAGTGGTTGTGAAAGCGGTTATTACAAGGCTTTTGATGTTGGTACTGAAAAGGTAATTTACTTTCTTGGTAGTGACGTGACAATGAATTTGACTACTACGAAATGGATAAAAGATTGGGTTGTGATTAGTGATAGAGGAAATATTTTTGTGGATGGTAATTTGTACAACGGAGCGGATGCTGCGGATAGACTTTCTTTGATAACTTTTAGGGATCCTGGAGATGATTATTTAACAACTGGTAATATCTATTTTGCGCCTTGTGCTAACGATTTAACTAATGTTCAGGCCACTTTGATCGCCGATGGTTCTATATTCTCATATGATGGAAATCATACGACTGGTTTAGATGTTACAACGGGTGAGCCGGTTTGGGATAGTCCACTGCAGATGACCGAAGCTTTGAGCTGTCAGTTGCTTTTTGAAGGGACAATTTATTCTGATAATACGATTGGTGGAGCGGATTTGGATAAAGGTGATAAGCCAAAAACATATTTGTTATCGGGTGGTGGAAAGGTAATTAATTTGCCGGCTGATTCTCAGACAAGAATGAAAGCTCAATACTATGATTTAAACTATTTGAGAATGTTTAAGTTGGGGTTGGAAATTAATGAAGAAGGCCTACCTGTAGACCAAAAATGTGAAAAAGGCTGGACTGCTGATGACCAAAAATTATGGACTAAAATTGCAAATGGAGAAATTAGCAATCAGTCGATTTGTGGAGCTAAAGCCGGCTGTAGAGCGGATAAAGGTATTTTGTCTAAAGATTCAAAGGGCGCTTGGAATAATCGCGAAAATTCCTGTAATGGCGTGGACCCCTTGAGCAAATATAACCCAGATGATAATGAAGGTGACTTGATGGTGCCTTTGAGTGACGAGGGATTGGCTGATGGCTTGAACAATAGCATTACAGATGGTGATCAGTTTGATCCGGTTTATGTTTATTACAAAGCACCCGAAAAGGGATCATTTGTATTCAGCAAAGCTGGGGCGGTAAGGAGATAGGACTCTGAAAAATTCAACCTATTTGTATGAGACTAAAGTTTAGAGTTTGGAGTAATGTTTTTTTTCTTATACCGCTGGTGATGGCTTTGTATTATGACCTTTTTCTTCATGCTGGTTTGATTTTTGCGGTGATGATTTTTTCAACCTTGTTTCATATAAATCGTGAGAAAAAAGGTGAAGGGGTGGATAGATTTTTTGCTCTTACTTTAATGGCATATAATCTTTATTTGATTTATTTGTCGGGATTTAGACAGCCATATCTTTTGTTGGCTATAGTTCTTGTGGCCGTAGCTTTTTATTTCTACTTTAGGCAAAAGCAAAATTACGATTTTAATCATTCGCTGTGGCATTTGGCGTCCGTGGCGATTACGATTGTTTGTATACTTGCGTAGGCGGAAGGGTGGAGGTATCATTGAAAATCTACTTCCCCAAGGAAGTGGTCCATTTTAGTTTTGGCCTTACCTGAGCCGTTAGTGACGATTTTTCTGTTCGCCCCGGGGAAGTTATTAAAAATTCAAATTGGCTATACTGTCAAATGTGTAGTTTAGTTTTAAAAAGCGTTCCCGGGAATGCTTTTGAGAATTACAAAATGATTTCTCCGCGTTTCAAGTTTGCGGAATTAGCGGGAGGTGGTGAAAGTTCGCAGTGGAGATTCTTGGCTAATTCAGCCCACTTCCTTTAAATAGCATTGTTCGCAGTAGATAATTTCTGGTCGTTTTGGAGAGTAGGTTGTTTGAATGTTTTTGCTGCAATTGGCGCATTGTCTGGACCAAAATTGACGTGGGTTGCGTTGGTAAAATCGATCAAGATGACGTTGATCAGGGCACTTGTGAGGAATTGGTAAATGTTGCTGACGATAGAATTGTAATTCTGCTTTGGTTAGTTTAAATGGACGGCCTGTAACTTCGCATTTTATCGCCCAGTCCAAAATTAAATCAGGTACTTTATCAATGGAATCCGGAATAACTGAACTTTCAATAATCTTGCTAACATTTGGAGCTGGAGGCGTGGAATCATCCCATTTCCAGCCATTATTTATAACTTCTTCTTTTGTTTTTGGATAGTACATCTGGGCTGTAGTTTTGTTGTACGCAAATGGTGAAAATGTAATTGGGAATAGCTCACCCCATTCTTCAGTTTTAGTTATATGATCAATGATTTTTGGCACCAATTCTTCATATTCTGTTTTAGTATATTGTTTATTGAGAATGCAATATTCTTTGTGGTGTACGTTGAAACAGCCAAAGCAATTTTTACTACTTTGAATAAACCAGCAATAAAGTAAATCTGAGCAGTTAATATGGGCATTATGGCAGAATAGGACGTGATAACAGTTGTTGCCAGCAATAGAGCACTCATATGAAGCAGAAAGGTTGAGCCCGTATTGATAGATGTCGTAGATATTTTTGGCACCAGTCACGACTTGATACAGATATTTGCCACTTTCAACATCTTCACAGTCAAAACTATGTTGTGTATCTTTGCAGTTTTGTAGGTAATCACCAGAAGAATTTTCCAGGTTTTGGCCATGAAATTCTTTGTAAACGTGAGTTTTTGCTAATTCTCTAAATTGATTTTTGTATTGCTGGTATTGAGAATATGAACCAAGATCAATTTTTGACATCTTTTCTTCGTAGTCTTCTTTATTAAGTTGTTGATTGAGAAAATAATATTCTTTATTACGTAAACCAATACTTAAAAAACAATTTTTACATCCTATGCAGTCACGTAAAAAAGCAGAAGAATTACAGTTAATACAATCTTGAGATCCCTTTAATCCATAGCAACTATTTATGTCTACGCAGTCATAACATAATTCACAACCTAGATTATAAAAACCATCGACGCATGAGGTAGTTTTTTTGAAGCCGTAGCCATAATAACAATCTTCACAATAATCAGCATGCATAATTAAATAGCAGTTTTTTGCAAAGCCAGCATAATGAATATATTCGGAATTTAGATTTGTGCCTTCAATTAGTAGATTTTGTGCTGGTACTTTTTGCCATAATTCTTTGAGTTGATCAAAAATTGGGCGAGTGAAATCGACTTCTTGCCCGTATGAAAGTGGGTCCCACTTGTCACTAAACCAACATTCCCGGCAGTATATAACTTTGTTGCTTTCTGGAGGGTGTTCTGTGATGGTTTTTTTTTGCAAAGTCCACAGGTCGCAGAGTAGAAAAAGCGCTCATTGGCTAGTGAAAGCCGTCTTTGCTGTCTGCAATCAGGACAGTGAGTTGGTGGTGGAATTAAATATTTTTTATCATTAAAGATGGGGGAAATACTGTCGTAAAATTTCAGGTCCTCATCGGAGATTTCAAATTCAAGCTGACAATTTAGGCAATTTTTGATCATACCTTGTACCAATCTAAATTAACTTCTGGGTATTTTTTGAGTTCGTCGACCATGATTTTTTGGATGTCGGCGAGTTTTTGGGGAGTGGTGGATTCAAATCGTAGAGTGAGATTTGGGCTTGTGTTAGAGGCTCGGATTGCACCCCAGGAGTTCGCGTCAAAATTTATTCTAACTCCGTCAATTGTGATGCAGTCGTAAAGTGCCGTGAAGTGATCAACGAGGTTTTTTACGATGGCGAATTTTTTGTCGTCGGGACAACCGGCTTTGAATTCTGGGGTCATGAATGTTTGAGGAAGGTCATTAAATCTTTGTGAAAGTGGATGAGTTTCTTTTGCGAGAATTTCGATAATTCTGGCTGCCGCTAAGAATGCATCATCAAATCCGTAATAATTTTCAGCAAAAAATAAATGCCCGGAAACCTCTCCAGCAAGCGGTGCGCCGATTTCTTTCATCTTTGTTTCGATAAAACTATGACCGGTTTTGCTCATTACCGGAATCGCGCCTAATTCTTTTAATTTATTAATAATTGCCTGGGAAACTTTTACATCAAAAACTATTTGTGGATGCGGAATGCGATCAACTAAATCACGAGCTAATAAAAGCAGCATAAAATCTGCAGAATAGTGGTGGCCTTTTTCGTCTACGACTCCAACTCTATCGCCATCACCGTCAAATCCAAGACCGAGGTCAGCTTTGGTTTCGAGGACTTTTTTAATTAAATCCTGCATGTTGGCGGCTTCTTCTGGATTGGCTTCGTGATTAGGGAAATTGCCGTCCAATTCGCAAAAAATTTCTACAACTTCACAGCCGATTTTTCTTAATAATTCTGGAGCAAATTTACCGGTTGTGCCGTTACCAGCATCAACTACAACTTTTAATTTTCTTTTTAGTTGGATGTTTTTAGTTACGTCTTCTAAGTACTGTGGCCAGATGTCTTTTTGGCTTATGGATGCTGGAGTTGGGCTATTTATGAATTCTCCTTTTTGAGCGATTTTTAAAACTTCTTGTAACTCATCTCCACAAATTGAGTGAGCATTTTTGGCAACAATTTTTAGGCCGTTGTATTCTTTTGGATTATGGCTGGCAGTGATGTTTGTCGCAGAGTCGAAGGGCAGTGTTGCATCGTTTGGTTTCGCACAGACTGTCCAGTAAATCATTGGAGAAGTTGAAATACCGATGTCGGTTACGTTGATTCCGGTTTCGGTTAGACCTTTAATGTAGGCAGCTTTTAATTTTGGTCCGGTGAGACGATTGTCGCAGCCAACAGCCATTGTTTTAGTGCCGTATTTTTGCTGTAAATATGTGCCAGCGGCTTTTGCAATTAAATAAACTGTTTCTTCGGTGAGGTCGGCGTTTTGGTCTGGAGTGATTGGATCAGCGATTCCACGGATGTCGTATGCTCTAAAAATAAGAGGATTGATTGAAATATTGGTCATTTGAGGTGATGAAGATTAAGACTAAATTATTTTAGCAAATTTTTTGCAGACGTTCTTTTATGTCCCACTTTTTGATTAAGTCTGCGCCGGATTTTAACATCATGTCTTCCCAAGGGCCGTCATTCAAAAGACCATGACGGATTTCGGTGGCGCTGATATGCAGTATGCGTTGTAGTTCGTAAATTTTTGGAGCAAATTCTGGTTTAACGAGTTTAGTAAATTCTTCATAGCAAACTCTAACCAATCCAGAGCCAGTATAAACACTTTGATATGGTGGTACATAACTGCTCACGTGCTTCACCCAAACAGTGTAATTATTAATATCAATTACCGGCAGAATATAATATTGCTCACGTGGAATTTTTGCTTCAATTAAACTTGCTTCAATAACTTGAAAACGCTCGCTGGCGGTCAGTGGATTTAAAGGGAGGTAGTTCTTTTCGGCGCTGCCAATACAGATAATTACCTTGTCGTGTTTTTTGAGAATAGTTTTTATTGCATCAAGGTGTCCTTTGTGGAAGGGCTGGAAACGTCCAATAAAAAGTGCTGTTTTTGGAATTTTCATGGCAAAACTATAATCCTTTTACGGGAATTATGTAAGTGGCCGTGTGCTTGTGTTGATTAATTTCAAACAGGCGGAAAATTTTGTGAACGCTGTTTGGATTTAAGCCTTTGCCAACCATTTCATCTTTGCTGAAACCATCTTCCATTTTGCGGAGAATGATATCTATCTCTTTGTAAGTCATGCCGAGTTCTTCTTCGTCTGTTTGGCCGGCGTATAATTCTGCAGAAGGTGCTTTAACAATAAATTCATTAGGCAAACCAACATATTCAGCCAGTTTATAAACATCTTCTTTAAACAGGCTACCGATGACTTCTATGTCTGCGGCAAAATCGCCAAATTTAGTCCCATAACCAAGTGCGAGCTCAGTTTTATTTGAAGTTCCGATTACCATGGCGTTGCGAGTATTTGAGTAGCTGTAAGCAATAATCATGCGAATGCGAGCTTTAGTATTGATTTGGGCAAGTTCGTTTGGTTTCCAGGGTAGAGTCAAAAAATCTGTTAAATATTTGTTGATTTGAATTGTGTAATTTTCTACGCCTAAAAATTGGCATAACGTTTTTGAATGCATACTGTTTTCATCGCTTGAAACTCCTTTTTCTGGAAGAATCAAAGCCGTAACTTTGTCTGGGCCAAGCGCATCAACGGTTAATTTTAAACACAAAGCAGAATCAATTCCACCGCTGACATTTATAACTGCGTTTTCGATCTGGGCTTCTCTAAAATATCTTTGAATTCCTGTGATAATTTGTGAATGGACGTTTTGCATAAGATTGGCGATAAGGACGATAAGATGCACGAATTATAAAACTTTTCGGGCACAATGGAAGGCGACAAATTTAAAATTGATTGCTTGATTAGGGGAAATGTTTACCGATAGTTTTTGACATCGCGTCTGATTTCTATGTCCTGGTCGCGTTTTTTGATGGTTTCACGTTTGTCATAAAGTTTTTTACCACGGCAGATGCCAATTTTTATTTTAACCAAGCCTTTGGCAGAATAAAGCTCTAGAGGAATTGCGGTGACACCTTTTTGTTGTATTAGGGCTTCAATTTTGAGGATTTCTTTTTTATGCAGAATTAATTTGCGGCGGCGGTTTAATTCCAAATCTGGATTTGAAGACTGTTTGTATCTGGAAATTTGCATGTCGCGGACATAGGCTTCTTGTTTCGTGACATCGATAAAAGCGCCAGTTAAATTGGCCTGACTATTCTTAATGGATTTTACCTCGTCACCGTGAAGCACAATTCCAGCTTCGTATTGCTCGAGAATTTCGTAGTCGTGGAAAGCCTTTTTGTTTTTTGCGTAAGATGGCATTGATGTGTGATTGAGTTGGTTTAGCGACTAAAGTAATTCCATAATGTACTGATCTACAGGGGCAAAATCGTCGGTTAGAATTGGCATGTCGTCAGCAATAGGTTTTTGATAAAGATGGTCTAGGAAAAATTGTAGGTTGGCATCGTCATTTTTGAATGATGGCTCAAGGTCTGATTTTAAGGCCACCAACATGATGTTTTGAGCAATTTCTCCATCATTAATATCTACAGTGGGGAATAAATATACTTGGGGAAAGACTTTTTTGAAAGTGGAATATTCTGCCCTGAGGAATTTGCCTTTGTCGCCATCTATAGCAGAAATCACATTAATAATCGCAACGCCATCGTCAGTTAGTGAGTCGTGGATTTTTTGCACGGATTCAACTGTTGTGAGGTGATACGGGATTGAATAAAAAGATCTGAAGGCATCGCCAAAAACCAAATCATATTTTTTAGTATTTTTGTTGAGAAAAGTGCGGCCGTCTTCGTGGTAAATTTTTAAGCGAGGATTTTCTGCGAGGTTGAAATGTTTTTTTGCGAGTTCGGTTAATTTTGGATCGATTTCTACTACATCAATATTGGCTTCCGGAAATTTATTTATGTAATGCATTGGGTAAGTGTAAGCGCCACCGCCGATGATGAGACCGTCTTTGAAATCAGGCGCGAAATGAGCGCCGAGGTCGTAGTATTTTGTGTATTCAAAAACCAAACTTTGCTGTTCTGACGGTTCTGTAAAGATGGCAGAATGTGAGGCGCGACCAAGGTTTAGAATTTTGGTATTTTTTCCAGTGGTGGAATTAATTGTGTCATAAATCCAAACTCTACTATAGTCGGTGTCGAGGTCTATTAATTGCGCTTTGGCGCTGTTATTCTGAAAATAAATTGTAATTGTTTGGAGAATTAAAAGCGCGAAAACCAGTAATTTTATTTTTACAAAACTTCTGTCGTAAGCAAGAATTGAAACTAATAAAAGAGTTGCGGCAAGTAGGTAAATTAGCTTAACGCTGCCAAAAGCGGAGATTAGATAAAAGCCCGCGAGGAATGTACCAAATATACTGCCGATGGTTGAAATCGCATACAATCTACCAATTGTGCTGCCACTATTCTCTAAACTGACGAGACGTAATTTAACTGCGTAAGGGGAGACCATTCCCAAAAAAATACTTGCTGGGGCGAACAGTAAAATACTTGCGATGATTCCTCCAATTCTGATGTCTGTGATTTTTTCTGAAATAAATTTAAGTAGGTCGTTTTGAGTTAAAGCGATGATTGCAACCAAAACCGCAGCGCAAAAAATAATCATGGAAAATTGTTTGAAACTGGCTTTTTTGTCCCCAAGGGATGCTTCGCTATCGGCGATTTTTCCACCTAAATAATAACCAAGACTCAAGCTTCCCAAAATAATTCCGATAATGCTGGTCCAGATAAAAAGTGAAGTGCCTAAATATGGCGCCAATAATCTGGATCCTGTTAATTCTAAAATCATCACTACGGCTCCGCAAAGGAAGACAATTACCTCAAGTAGATATTTATTCATTTTAAAAGGTTGAGAAATTCTTTATGATGATTGTAATTTATATCTCTTAATAAACAAAATTTATGGATAGAACATCACAATACCCAATAAATCAACTTTTTTTGAAACGTTGGTCACCACGCGCAATGAGTGGCGAGGTGGTAACAGATGAAGAATTGATGACTTTGTTTGAAGCTGCGAGATGGGCTCCTTCTTCATATAATTTACAACCGTGGAGATTTTTGTATGCGAAAAAAGGTAGTGCTAACTGGGATAAATTTTTTGGTTTGATGGTGGAATTTAATCAAAGCTGGGCAAAAAATGCATCTGCTTTAGTGGTAATTGTTTCTAAAAAAACTTTTGAACACGTGGAGGGTCCTGCGGCAACACATAGTTTTGATGCCGGTTCTGCTTGGGAAAATTTGGCTTTGCAGGCCACAGATATGGGCTTGGTTACTCATGGAATGCAAGGTTTTGATTATGACAAAGCGCGTGAAGTTTTGAATGTGCCTGAAGATTTTGCCGTTGAAGCGATGGTTGTAGTTGGTAAACCTGGTAAAAAAGAAGAATTGCCAGAGGGGTTGCAAGAAAGAGAGGAGGCGAGCGACAGAAAACCACTTAGTGAGATCGTTATGGAAGGCGGATTTAAAAAATAATTAACTTACAAAAACATCATGTACGATTACATTTTTTATCTTGGGCTTGAGGGAGCGATAGTTTTAGTGATTGGGGCTGCCTGGCCGGATAAAAAAACAAGCCATCCGACGCAATCAATCAAAAATTGGTTTTTGGCGCTGGGTGGTTTGGTGATGCTGACTTATTCGATTTTGAATTATCTATATCACGATGGAGCGATATTTTTTGTGTTTTTACAGGGCTTGGTCAATGTTGCGAGTATTTTGATGATGGCGAACGTAAAAGACAAAATTGATGTGCCGGTTATTAGCGTTTCGGCTTTAGCTTTGGTGATCTGGTCTTTGTATTTATTTGAAGGCTACTCTACGATCTTGTTTGTGCTTGGTTTAGCCGGAATTGGACTGGGCTATGCAATGGATGGCGGCACATTTAGGAGGAATTTCGCCTTATTACTAGGCTCAATTTTAATAGCCTGGTTTAGTTACTTAGATCAAAGTTGGATTTTCTTTTGGCTGAATGTTTTCTTTGCTTTGTTTTCTGCTTATTACAGCTGGAAAATGTTACCGAAGAAGGTTTAATGACCAGGATGATTCATAGCTGGAGCTGATTCTGAATCTGTCTTTTCTAGATCCGTGTTTTCGACCACTTCCACTACATATTCCGCCCTCATAATTTTGCCATTATGTTGGAATTGAGTGAAAATTTTGTATTTGCCTGGTTCTGTGAAATTTGTGCCGAATGTTAAATCCTCATTGTTTTTTGGATGGGTGTGCACGTAAATCAAACTTCCTTCTTTTAATATTATGCTGTGCCCTTTTGCGCCAAGATAGTTTTCTAAATCTGTGACTGGTTGGCTGTTTTTTTGAACTTCTAAACTATATTCTATTTCTTCGTTAGTTTTAATTATTTTTGGGAAATTATAAGTTACCTCGTAATCGCCGATTTTTTGAGTAGCTTCTTTTGAAATTTCTAATTCTTGTGGTTGAAAACTTGTGTTGCCTCCAATATCAATGTCCAAAGTTATAGAAGATTGATATTCTGGTGTGAATTCAAAAAACATACGATATGGTCCAGATGTTGGGAAAGTAATATTTGCTGTGGCTATGCCGGTTTTTGGGTCAATGGTTGGATGTAGATGCTGGAATTCCTGTAGGTCTTTTCTCACTATTACCAGATGCATTAATTTTTCATGCATGATCTCAAAAACTTTTTGAATTTCTCCGTTATTGGTAATTATTTGGAATTCGAATTTTTCTTCTTTGTTTGGAATAATTTGCTCAGGCAGGGTCAAAACTTCAACGTGATAAAGTGTCTCGTTTAAGACATCCTCTAAAACATCTTCGTTATTTGAACAAGAGGCAAAAGTTAGTAGAATTAGGCTGGAGATGAGTAGTTTTTTCATTATTTCGTCTATTAGATTGTGCCTTTAAGATACATCATTTTGAGCTCTGGCATAAATTTTTCTATGGCATATCTGAGGGAGGTGCGGCCCATAATTTTGTAGTGTTTTTTTAGGAATTCTTCTTCGGATTTTTGTGAACAGCGTTTGCCAACTTCGCGCAGCATCCAGCCTACGGCTTTTTGGATTAGATCGTGTTTGTCATGAATGAGAATTTCGGCGATCTTTAGAGTGTCAGTTTGGTCGCCTTTTTTGATGAAATAGAAGGTTGAAATTATGGCTATGCGACGTTCCCAGAGACTTTTTGAATGGGCAAGCTTGATTAGTATTTCTTCGCGGTTTTTATTCTCCAAGAACGGGCCTACTATTTTGTCGGCGCTGGTGTCTACCAAATCCCAATTATTAATATATTTCGTGTTTTTGAGATAAAGTTTGTAGATTTTTTCTTTAGTTTTTTCGCCACCTTTTGAGAATTGATTAACGAGAATTATTAAAGCCAAAAGCCGTTCTTCGTGGAAGGGTGAATGTAGTAGAGTTAGGATTTCTTCTTCATTTAGATCGTGATATTTTTTAGCAATTTGGCGGGTTTCCGGAACGGTGATTCCAATAAATTTGTCATTTTCACCATATTCTCCCGGACCAGTTTTAAAAAACCTTTCAGCAAAAATAGCTTTTTGTGGATTGCCAAAAGCGTGGAGGTCTCTAAGTAAATTTTTGAGATTAGTGGATTTAATTTGTGGTAGGTTAGGTATTTTTATTGTAGCAGAAATTGAGTTTGTACAAATTTACAGATAGGTTGCGGTCACGTGAACCCGGTAGAATATAAATTTGAAATGGGTCAAACCCCATCTGTAAAATCACCCACGTGGGTGAGATATAATCCTAAATTGCCAACTGTCAAACGGTGGATTTACTTACTCTGTAAGAGTCGTTTGACATTTCCGCTAAAATGACTAAACTGTGAAAGTTAATGCGTCCTAACTTTTATTATTCGATACGAAAGATTTATGAAAAAGATATCGCTGATTCTATTAACTTTAATGTTATTTACTGGTTGTGGGCAGGTTGCTGAGGAAGTTACAGGGCAGGAAAGTCATCCACATGAAGAGGGAGTTTCGGCTGATCATGGCCATGCTGATGAGGCGGCTGGAGATTCTCATGAAGATATGTCTCTTGCGGAACACGCTCAAAATCTTGCTCAGTTTGCGATTGGACCTAATGGTGAATATGAGACAAATGATTTTGATGCGTTGGAGTTTTTGACCACTTGGAATTTTAATAATCTTGCAGAAGACGAGCGCGCAAAATTCTATAAAGAGACGGCTCTGGATGATGGTACTTTGTTGAGGGAATATTGGTTTAATGTAGAGGAAGTTACTATAGAAGTGGCTCCGGGAGTTTATTATCCAGCGTGGTCATATAATGGTCAGGTACCGGGTCCTACAATTAGAGCAACGGAGGGTGATACTATAAAAATTCATTTTAAGAATAATGCCTCAAAACCACATACCGTGCATTTCCATGGATATCATAGTTCATCCCAAGATGGGACTGGTGGAGAGGAAGAAGATAAAATAATGTTACCAGGTGAGAGTCGTGACTATGAATTTAAAGCTGAACCTTTTGGTTCTCATGTTTATCATTGCCATTCTTATCCAGTATCGCAGCATATCGCTAAAGGGCTTTATGGAGCTTATATAGTTGACCCAAAGGTTGATACACGTCCAAAAGCTGATAAAGAATTCGTAATGGTGATGAATGGTTTTGATACTGATTTTGATGGAGCGAATGATTTTTACGCCGTAAATACTCGAGCATTTGCCTATAATTATCAACCAATTCATGTAAAAAAAGGTGAGTTGGTGAGAATACAATTGTCCAATATGCTGGAGTTTGATCCGATTAATTCTTTCCACTTGCATGCAAATTTCTTTGATGAATACCCAACCGGAACCAAGTTAGATCCGGAGAATTTTACTGATACCATAACCATGGGTCAGGGTGAGAGATCTATTTTGGACATTAGATTTAGAGAGGAAGGGATGTATATGTTCCATTCTCATGTTTCTGAGCTTGCGGAATTGGGTTGGACGGGAATGTTTATGGTTGAGTAGTAATTGGTGAGCAAGATTTAATAATTATGATTATGTTTAAAAATATGTTTCAAAACGCAAAATTCAGATTAATATTAGCTTTTCTATTGCCGGTTGTTTTTATAGCAGCTTTGGTTTGGTTTTTTGTGCAGAAAGGGACTTTTGGGGTTTTGGAGGGGAACTTTCCGCCTGTAGAAAAGATCTTTTTTGAGAGAGTAGTTTTTGAACCTGAAAAAATTACATTAGGTGTTTTGAATGACGGGCCAGAGTCTGTAAAAATTTCTCAGTTGATTGTGAATGATGTGGTTTGGAGATTTAAAATGGAGCCTAGTAATGAACTTAAACCATTGGAACGTGCAAAAATTAATCTTTATTATCCCTGGGTGGAGGGCGATCCATTAGCTTTTAAATTGGTTTCTGCTAATGGCGTGGCTTTTGAAAAGGAAGTTGATGTTAGTTTCTTGTCTCCGGTTTTAGATTCTAAATATATAAAAACTTTTGTGCTTTTGGGGCTATATGTTGGTGTTATTCCAGTGTTGTTAGGCCTTTTATGGTTCCCATTCTTGAGAAGATTGAGAGGCGGAGCCTATATGTTTCTACTATCTTTGACAGTTGGTTTATTGGTGTTTTTGGGATTTGACGCACTTGCTGAAGCTATAGAATTAATTGGCGAAGTTCCAAGCACTTTTAATGGTGTTGGGCTGCTCGTAATTGGATTCTTGCTAGCCATATTTGCGCTTGGAGTTGTTACTTATAAAACTCAACATATTGGTGAATCAAAAGGAGAGCATGTTAAGAGCTTGTTATGGGCGTATTTAATTGCTTTTGGTATTGGGTTACACAATTTGGGGGAAGGGCTTGCGATAGGAAGTGCTTATGCAATTGGAGAAGCAACTCTTGGAGCGACGTTGGTTATTGGATTCATGGCGCATAATCTGACGGAAGGTATTGCGATTGTTTCACCTTTGACCAAAACTTTATTAGGTAGAAGTAAGATAGTGATGCATCTTTTGGTGATGGGAATATTAGCCGGTGCGCCAACCATTATTGGTAGTTTAATTGGTGGTTTTGCTTATTCTCCAATCTTGGCAATTTTGTTTTTGGCTATAGGTGTAGGTGCAATTTTTGATGTTAGTTTTGATATCCTTCATTACATGTATAGAAAGAATGAAAAAGGCTTATTTACACCTGTAAATGTCTTGGGATTTTTGGCTGGCTTGATGATTATGTATGGAACTGGGTTTTTGGTTTTGGGCTAATCTTGAGAATTTAGAGCTTGGCGATTTTTAGAACTGTATTCCAATTTCGAGTGGTGGTGAATTTGCCGAATTCTTTTTCGATTATGTCCATCGATTTAATGGTTTTCATCGTAGGGGAGAGCTGCAGAAAGCTGATGACTGTGTCGTCTGTTGCTTTAAGAATTTGAAAATCTTTGTTCTCGGAAGTGTAAGGAATTTTTAATTTGCTGTTATGCTTATCGCCTAAAAAGCTAATGTATAAGCGGGTATTCTCATCTATTTCAATTTTTTTAAAGGGGTCTGATTTAATGAGTTTTGTAATTTCGTCCATGTTGCGCAGAATTATTTTGCTATCAAAACCAAAAGTTTTACTAAATTTTTCTTCAATATTTTTTGCGAGAATTTTTTCGGATTTTTCTTCCGCAAGGGATGCTTCGCTATCAGATTCAAAAACTACATTGCCTGTATTGAGCAGCGTTTTTACATTCTTAAATTTTAAATTCTCGAACATCTTTTTGAGTTCGGCCATTGGGACTTTTTTGTTGCCACCGACGTTAATTCCTCTGAGTAGTGCGAGATATTTCATGTTTCTAGTTTAGCAGTTTTTTTGTTGCCTAGTAGAATTATTAAGCCCAAAGCGGAGGCAATTGCAATAACTGCGGCTGTTGGTAAGCTGCCTTTTGATTCTAATAAGCCAACTCCTGATGAAAGTAATGCGCCTAAACCAATTTGAATAAATCCAAGTAAAGCAGAAGCGCTGCCGGCATTTTTTGAGAATGGGGCGAGGGCGATGGCTGCGGCGTTTGGGAAAGCGATCCCGGAACATGAAAGTAAAACAAATAAAAATCCTATAGTTGGGGCAAGTCCGTACCAGGAATTAAGTGCACCAATTAGAAAAAGTATTGCCGTGATAACTTCTACAGTTAGACATGTTTTAAAGATTTTTTGTGGGCTGAATTTGCGATTCAAAATTATATTGAGCTGACTTCCACCAATGAAACCAACCGACAATAGAGCGAAAATTCCACCATAAGCTTTTGCGCTGAGCCCAAATTCTTGCATAAAAATTGCAGGAGAACCGGCTACATAAACAAAGAGTCCGGCAAAGGCCAAAGACCCTGAAAGTGCGTAAACGTAAAATTGTTTTTCTTTTAAAATTGATAGGAAATTTTTGAAGATTGGTTTGAGCTTTAGGGATACGGTTGGATCTGGTTGATGGCCTTCTGGTAGGAAAAAATAGATCATAGTTAGAATTAGCGAAACGATGATTGCGAGTGTGTAGAATACTGATTGCCATCCCCAAGCTGAGACTACAAAACCGCCAATCGTTGGCGCAAGTAGGGGAGAAACACCAAGTATAAGAATTAGTAGTGAAAAGATTTTCGCACCTTCTTTAACCGGAAAGAAATCGTGAATCATCGCAGTTGCCGCAACCATAGAAACACAGGCTCCAAGAGCCTGAATAAATCGGAAAATTATTAAAGCCTCTATAGATGTTGAAAAAATGCAGCCGATGGAAGCGGCAATATAGATACTAAGCCCGGCGTAGAGTGGACGTTTGCGACCAAAACGATCAAGTAATGGTCCATATATAATTTGCCCCAAAGCAAAGCCAATAAAATAAGCAGAAACTGAAAAAGATACATTGGCTAAGCTTGTTTGCAGGTCGTCCGCAATCTCTGGAAAGGCTGGTAAGTACATATCAATCGAAAATGGAGTCACTGTACTTAACAGCCCTAACATTAATATAAGAAAAAAATTTGCTCGTTTGCTTCTTGTTTGAGTTTCAGTCATTCGTATTTATTTCTTTTTGCAGATTAATGCATCGATACTGTATTTGCCTGCGCCTATAAATACTAGAGAAACAAATACTGTAAATAATTCAACTGGGTGCATGACGATATGTACTGGATCTCCCATAGCAATATGTTCAGAGACGGCGATGAGCATAGTAAAAGCCATAATTGCGGCTGCTGGACGAGTTAGTAGACCGAGGATTAAGAAAATTCCTCCAACGAATTCGCTTGCTACAGCTAGTGTCCCCCAAAACTTTGGTGCAAATGTAATTCCAAATTTTGCCATGGCGTTTCCTAACATTATCAACACTTCTTCTCCGCCCTGGATTTTTGCCCAGCCGTAAAGAATAAAAGAAATACCGATGCCAACTCTAAGAATTAAAATTCCTAGGTCTTTGTGATTCTCAAAAAACTTACGCATTTTTCTGATTGTTAAAAATTAATTTTGCTGATTATAGCTGTAAACGATCATCCATTGAATACCAAATTTATCTTTTAGTGATCCAAATAGATCTCCCCAAAAAGCTTTTTCTATTGGCATTTCGATTTTTCCACCTTCGGCAAGTTTGGTGAATATTTTTTTGGCATCGTCTTCGGTATCTGCATTTATGGAAACGTTAACATTAGTGCCAACCGTTAACGTATGACCTTGAGATTTTATAATGTCAGTGCCCATAAGTTGGTTATTGCCGATTGGTAGGGCGCAGTGCATGATGAAGTTTTGTTCCTCTGGACTTAGTTTTTCAGCTCCTGGAGCGTCTTTCATGCGTTGCATGCTTTTGAATTCTCCGCCAAAAACTGATTTGTAAAAGTTGAAGGCTTCTTCAGTTTGGCCGTCGAAATTTAGATAGATGTTCATGAATGCCATATTTTTTTGGGTTAATGGGTGAATAGATTTATTTTAGATCAGCTTCCAATTTATCCAAACATTGATTCCAGCTAGCGTGGGTCATTTCAACAATTTCGCCTTTCGGAATTCCAACGTGAGTTAAGGTCAATTTTGTGCGGCTGCCTTCAATATCTTCAAAAACAAATGTTACTTCTAACTCAAGAGGGAAGTCTTTCATGCCATATGTTTCAGCTGAAACGATGTCTCCATTTTCATTTGAAAAACTATCTGTGCAAACAATTTTTTCAATTGGATTAATTTCCTTGTAGGTACCAGTGCTCCAAAATTTCTTACCCTCCTTATCCTGCATGCAGAAAAGATATTTGCCGCCTACCCGTAAGTCGATTTTGCAAGCTGGAGAAGTAAAATCTTTTGGTCCCCACCATTTCATACAATCTTCTGGTTTGGTAAAAGCATCCCAAACTTTTTGACGTGGTGCGTTAAAAGTTCTGGTGATGACTAGCGGCTGATCGTGAGTGTTTTCTGACATAGTTTTTTAGTTAATTAATTATTTTTTAGGTATTCATCTAATTGTGACCAAGTGCCAGTGTAACCTTGATCCATTGATGAATTGTTTTTTTCAAATTGGGCAATTTCTTCTGCAGTAGCATTGATTGGATTTGCCTTGAGGGTTAACATAGTTTTGCCATCTTGTTCTTGTAATGTGATTACATTGTGAATTTCTAATGGCCACTTTCCATCAAAAAATGGCGCTCTAGCAATCTCGCCACTTGGATCTGAAAAGGAACTGATAAATTCAATTTTTTCAGGCTCTACAATTTCTTGATATAAAAATCTTGCCCACATTTCCATTGGTCCCTGTAGATGGTAATGAAACATGCCGCCTTGGCGGAATTCGAACTTTTTTACGTTATTTTTGAAACCTTTTGGACCCCACCATTGAGCTAGAGCTTCAGCTTTGGATAATGCCTGCCATACTGCCTCGCGCGGAGCATTGAAAGTGCGAGTAATTACGAATTCGGTCATATTATTTAGTGTTATTTAAGTAGTCGTCTAGAGCGTCAAAGCGATCTTCCCATAATTTTTTGTAGGTGCCGAGATAGTCGTTGGCTTCTTTTAAAGTTGTGGGAGAAAGTTGCACGACTTGTTGTTTACCGAACCTTTGCTTGATGACCAACTTTGCTTTCTCAAGAATTTGTAAGTGTTTTGAGATAGCGGCAAAAGTCATTTTATATGGTTTGGCGACTTCGGTTACGGACATTTCTTCTTTTTTCATTAATCTTTTGAGAATGTCGCGGCGAGTCGGATCAGCCAATGACCCAAAAATCGAATCTAAATTTAAAGTACATTCAACCATTGAGTTGAATGATATGGGGTGATTGTAATTAAGTCAAATATTGAAATAGCATTTTAGAAAAAATTTAAGAAAATTTAACGAAAATTTAATGTTGGTTTGATATAACAGATTTGCACGTAAGTGAATCGGGGATGGCAGGTTTGCAATAGAAGACCGCGAATCTTCAGTTCCGGGTTCAATTCCCGGCATCTCCACCACTAGCATGCAAAAAAGGCTCTCTGATTAAATCGGAGAGCCTTTTAATTCTGACAGTTGCATCAGAAGACCGCGGCTTTCATTATATCACTTTCAAAAAATAATAAAATATTTAACTTTCCAAATAAGCCTTGGACAACTGTTTGTAGAATCTTGAAGCCATGGCGATTAAAGTTGTCATTAAACCAAGTAAACCGGCGATGGTGAAGACAAGAGCAAGCCCTCTATCTGCTCCTGTACCGTACCAATAACCAATTAAATCTGCTCCAGCACCGCCATCACTCATTAATGGAATGAAAATGAATTGAGCCAGTGGTCCAATTAGGAATGCCGTTAATGGGGAAGCGGCTTGTTCAACACTTTGTGCAAAACCAAAAACTCTACCCTGGCGTTCTAGTGGAACTAATTTTTGCATAATAGTTTGTTCAGAAGCCTCTATATACGGCACAACTGAAGTGTAGATAAGCATTCCAATTATCAAAAGAATTATTGATGATTGAATAGTGAATATGCTGCATATTGCCCAGATGAGAATATTCGTTAGGAATAATGCGCGCAAAGGATTCTTGCCAAGTCCCCATTTTGCAATCATCAAACCTCCAATTATAAATCCTAGACTCAAAAATCCCCAGATTAGTCCCCATGTTTCAACGGAAACAAGTTGAAGTCCATAAGCATCCATTGGCACTGTTTCCAAAAGTGGAGGCTGGCTACTTGAAATTTCTGAAAAAGAAT